>JADHED010001897.1_pt1 | contig 15921 bp, 14 predicted proteins | sample 8952041 | NCBI WGS metagenome assembly JADHED01 (sample SAMN16124423, study PRJNA663239) | bioreactor sludge metagenome | isolation source: sludge (control) | place: India:Bengaluru | collected 2018-09-08
GAGCCGTTCGAGGACGGGCCCGAGTTCGACCTCGCCGCGTGGTGGTGGCCGGCGCAGGCCCCGGCGTCCCGCTAAGGCTTGCCTCCGCGGCAGGGCGACCGAAGCGCGCGTCCAAGAGCGCGTCTCCCAGCTCGTCAGAACAGCGTGCCCTGGCGCGGGGGCTCGTCCCAGGGGACGCGCTCGAGGCACTCGGGGCCTTCCGCGTCGGCGCGGTTGACGCGCGGGTGGACCGCGAAGCCGTCCAGGCGCGCCGGGTCGAACGGGCGGAGCAGGGGGGCGACGTGCGCGTCGAGGTCGGCCGCGGGGTCGAGCCACGCGTCGTGGTCGCGCGGGTCGAGGATCAGCGGCATGCGCACGTGGATCCGGCCGACGGTCTCGTTCGCGTCGGTCGTGAGCAGCGCGAGCGTGTCCCCCGAGGCGATCGCGGCGATCGCGAACGGCGCGCCGTCGTCGACGAGAAAGACCCACGGGCGCTTCGGCTTGCCCGCGGCCCACTCGTAGAAGCCGTCGGCGGGGACGAGGCAGCGGCCTTCGCGGAAGGCGGCGCGGAAGGCGGGCTTGCGCGCGGCCGACTCGGCGCGCGCGTTGACGATCGGGGACGGACCGGGGGAACCCGCGGAAGCCGGGGAACCAGCGGAAGCCGACGACCTCGGCGGGAGGAAGCCCCAGCGGGGCTGGAACGCCTCGCGCGTGGCGCCGGCGGCCGCCGGCGAACGGATCGCGAGGACGCTCGTCCCGGGCGCGACGTTCCAGCGCGGGAGCACGCCCGGGACGGGCGGGAGCCCGAACAGGCGGTCGAGCGCCTTCTCGGGACCCGCGAGCACGTAGCGGCCGCACATCGGCATAATGGTGACATGGCGGACGGGCTGAAGTCGTCGTTCGAACTCGCGATGGAGCGGCTGCGCGCCCGGGAGGGCGGGGGCGGCGCCGCGGCGGAGCTTTCCGCGGAGCAGAAGGACGCGATCGCGCGGATCCGGGCGGAGTTCAAGTCGCGCCGGGCGGAGCAGGAGGTCCTGCACCGCACGGCCGTGGACCAGGCGACGGCGCGCGAGGACGAGGCCAAGCTGCGGCAGCTCGCGGACGAGTTCGAGCGGGAGTCCGCGGCGCTCGCGGCGCAGGAAGAGGCCGCGGTGCGCGCCGTCAGAGGCGACTGAACGTCTCACGTCGCAAGGCGGCGGGCCCTTCGGACGCTGGAACGTCCCCTGGGACCCCCAAGAACTAATGTCAACGGGAACCGGTGTTTGACATCGTGCGCCGCCTTGGCTTACTGTGGAATTTGTTAGCTGCGGAACCCGACGAAACACGAACCTCGAGAACGGTTTGACCCCCGCGGCGGCCCCCGTTCCGGCCGTCGCTACGCGCCAGCAGGACTGAAGGCAGGGAGGGTGTGCATGTCCCGCGAGAACGTCACCATGGTGACGATCGACGGCAACGAGGCGGCCGCCAGCGTCGCCCACCGCGTCAACGAAGTCATCGCCATCTACCCGATCACGCCGTCCTCGCCGATGGGCGAGTTCAGCGACGCGTGGTCGTCGGCCGGCGGCAAGAACATCTGGGGCACGGTCCCGTCCGTCTACGAGATGCAGAGCGAGGGCGGGGCGGCCGGCGCGGTCCACGGCGCGCTGCAGAAGGGCGCGCTGACGACGACGTTCACGTCGTCGCAGGGCCTGCTGCTGATGATCCCCAACATGTTCAAGATCGCGGGCGAGCTGACCTCGACCGTGTTCCACATCGCGGCGCGCTCCGTGGCGACCCACGCGCTGTCGATCTTCGGCGACCACAGCGACGTGATGTCGGTGCGGGCCTGCGGCTGGGGCATGCTGTGCGCCGGCTCCGTCCAGGAGACGCACGATTTCGCGGCGATCGCGACCGCGGCGACGCTCTCCACGCGGATCCCGTTCCTGCACTTCTTCGACGGCTTCCGCACCTCGCACGAGGTGACGAAGATCGCGCTCCTGTCGGACGACGAGCTGCGCGCGCTGATCGACCCCGCGCTCGTGAAGGCGCACCGGGACCGGTCGCTGTCGCCCGAGAACCCGATCATGCGCGGCACCGCGCAGAACCCGGACGTCTTCTTCCAGGCCCGCGAGGCGTGCAACACGTTCTACGACGTCACGCCCGACGCCGTCGAGAAGGTCTTCGCGAAGTTCGCCGCGGTCACCGGCCGCCGCTACGACCTGTTCGAGTACGTGGGCGCGAAGGACGCCGAGCGCGTCGTGGTGATGATGGGCTCGGGCGCGGAGACGGCGCACGAGGCGATCGACAAGCTGGTCGCGCAGGGCGAGAAGGTCGGCCTCGTGAAGGTCCGCCTGTTCCGGCCGTTCTCCGTCGCGCGCCTGTTCGCCGCGCTGCCGAAGACCGTGCGCGCCATCGCCGTCCTCGACCGCACCAAGGAGCCGGGCGGCACGGGCGAGCCCCTGTACAACGACGTCGTGACCGCGCTGGCGCACGCCCTGATGACCGGCACGCTGCCGTTCCCGGCGCTGCCCCGCGTGGTCGGCGGCCGCTACGGCCTGTCCTCGAAGGAGTTCGCGCCGGCGATGGTCAAGGCCGTCTGCGACGAACTGTCGAAGGCGCAGCCGAAGAACGGCTTCACGGTCGGCATCGAGGACGACGTCACGCACCTCTCGCTCGCGTACGACCCGCACTGGGTCGTCGAGGACCCGGCGATCTTCGAGGCGCAGTTCTTCGGCCTCGGCGCGGACGGCACCGTCGGCGCGAACAAGAACACGATCAAGATCATCGGCGAGGAGACCGAGAACAACGCCCAGGGCTACTTCGTCTACGACTCGAAGAAGTCCGGCTCGATCACCGTCAGCCACCTGCGCTTCGGGCCCAAGGCGATCCGCTCGGCCTACCTGCTCGACCGGGCGCGGTTCGTGGGCTGCCACCACTGGTCGTTCCTCGAGAAGTACGACGTCCTCGAGAAGGCGCTGCCGGGGGCCGTGTTCCTGCTCAACAGCCCGTTCCCCGCCGGCGAGGTCTGGGACCGGCTGCCGCGCCTGCACCAGCAGCGGATCCTCGACAAGAAGCTCAAGGTCTACGTGATCGACGGCTACGCCGTGGCGAAGGACGCCGGGATGGGCGGCCGCGTCAACACGATCATGCAGACCTGCTTCTTCGCGATCTCCGGCGTCCTGCCGCAGGACGAGGCGATCGAGCACATCAAGAAGTCGATCAAGAAGACCTACGGCGCGAAGGGCGACAAGATCGTCGAGCAGAACTTCAAGGCGGTCGACATGACGCTCGCGCACCTGCACCCGCTGACGGTGCCGGCCGCCGTGACGAGCACCGTCGAGCTGCCGCCGGTCGTGCCCGACGACGCGCCCGAGTTCGTCCGCAAGGTCACCGCCGCGATCATCAAGGGCGAGGGCGACCTGCTGCCGGTCTCGGCGATGCCGGTGGACGGGACCTTCCCGGCCGACACCGCGCGCTTCGAGAAGCGCAACATCGCGCTCGAGATCCCGGTCTGGGACGCGGCGTCCTGCATCCAGTGCAACAAGTGCGTGTTCATCTGCCCGCACGCCGCGATCCGCGCCAAGGTCTACGACGACGTCGAGCTGAAGGCCGCGCCCGCGGGCTTCAAGTCGGTCGAGTACAAGGGCAAGGACTTCCCGGGCACGAAGTACACGATCCAGGTCGCGCCCGAGGACTGCACCGGCTGCGGCCTGTGCGTCCACTTCTGCCCCGCGAAGAACCGCCAGCAGCCGCGGCTGAAGGCGATCAACATGGAAGACCAGCTGCCGCTGCGCGAGGCCGAGCGCGAGCGTTACGACTTCTTCCTCGCGATCCCCGAGGTCGACCGCACCGCGCTGAAGCTCGACACGGTCAAGGGCTCGCAGTTCCTGCAGCCGCTGTTCGAGTACTCCGGCGCCTGCTCGGGCTGCGGCGAGACGCCCTACGTCAAGCTGCTCAGCCAGCTCTACGGCGACCGCGCGATGATCGCGAACGCCACCGGCTGCTCGTCGATCTACGGCGGCAACCTGCCGACCACCCCCTGGGCGCGCAACGCCGAGGGGCGCGGGCCGGCGTGGGCCAACTCGCTGTTCGAGGACAACGCGGAGTTCGGGCTCGGCTTCCGGCTGACGCTCGACAAGCACGAGGAGCAGGCGCGCGAGCTGGTGCACCGGCTCGCCGGCAAGCTCGGCGAGACGCTCGCCGCCGGCCTGCTCGGCGCCGAGCAGAAGACCGAGGCGCAGCTGAAGGCGCAGCGGGAGCGGGTCGCGGAGCTGCGCCGCGTGCTGGCCGGGATCGACGGCCTCGACGCGCGGCTGCTCGAGGGCGTCGCCTACGCGCTCTGCAACCACAGCGTCTGGATCGTCGGCGGCGACGGCTGGGCCTACGACATCGGCTACGGCGGGCTGGACCACGTGTTCGCCTCGGGCCGCAACGTCAACGTCCTGGTCCTCGACACCGAGGTCTACTCGAACACCGGCGGCCAGATGTCGAAGGCGACGCCGATGGGCGCCGTCGCGAAGTTCGCCGCGGCCGGCCGGCCCCGCCCGAAGAAGGACCTCGGGATGATGGCCATGAGCTACGGCAACGTGTACGTGGCCCAGGTCGCGATGGGCGCCGACGACGGCCAGACCGTCAAGGCGTTCGTCGAGGCCGAGGCCTACGACGGGCCGTCGCTGGTCATCGCGTACAGCCACTGCATCGCGCACGGCATCAACATGCGGACCGGCACGGACAACCAGAAGGCCGCCGTGCAGTCCGGCCACTGGCTGCTGTACCGCTACCACCCCTCCCGCGTCGCGGAAGGGAAGCCGGCGCTGCAGCTCGACTGCCGCAAGGCGTCGATCAAGCTCACCGAGTACGTCAACATGGAAGCGCGCTACAAGATGCTGCTCAAGGCCGACCCGGAGCGCGCGAACGGACTGATCGCGCAGGCCCAGGCGGACGTCGAAACCCGCCGGGCGCTCTACGAGCACATGGCGGCCATGGGCTCGGCGGCGGCGGAATGACGGGAGGAACGATGGATCTCTCGACCAGCTACATGGGCCTCAGCCTCAAGAACCCGCTCGTCCCGAACTCGTCCCCGCTGTCGCGCGAGCTGACGACGCTCAAGCAGCTCGAGGACGCGGGCGCCGCCGCGGTCGTGATGTACTCGCTGTTCGAGGAGCAGATCACGCACGAGACGGCCGAGATGGAGCACTACCGCGAGTTCGGCGGCGAGAGCTTCGCCGAGGCGCTGTCCTACCTGCCGGACCCGGGCGAGTTCCACCGCGGCCCGGAGGAGTACCTCGAGCACGTCCGCAAGGCCAAGGACGCGCTGTCGATCCCGGTCATCGCGAGCCTGAACGCGTCGAGCCCCGGCGCGTGGGTCGAGTACGCCCGCCAGATCCAGCAGGCGGGCGCCGACGGGCTCGAGCTGAACGTCTACTTCCTGCCGACCGACCCGAAGCAGCCGGTGGCCGAGGTCGAGCAGGTCTACACCGACATCGTGTCGGACGTGCGCAAGGCCGTGACGCTGCCGATCGCGGTCAAGATGCACCCCTACGTCACCTCGGTCCCCGAGATGGCGCACCGGCTCGAGAAGGCCGGCGCGAACGGCCTCGCGCTGTTCAACCGCTTCTACCAGCCGGACATCGACCCTGAGAACCTGGAGGTCCAGCCGAACCTGCAGCTCTCGACCCCCTACGAGACCCGCCTCGCCATGCGCTGGATCGCGATCCTGCACGGGCGGGTCGGCTGCGACCTCGCGGCGACCGGCGGCGTCCACGGCGGCCGCGACGCGGTGAAGCTGCTGATGGCGGGCGCCAGCGCCGTGCACGTCTGCTCGGCGCTCCTCAAGTACGGGATCTACCACCTGCGCCGCGTCCGCGAGGAGCTGCAGACCTGGATGGAGGAGAACGAGTACAAGGACGTCCGCTCGTTCGTCGGCTCCATGTCGCAGCGCCACTGCCCGGACCCGCGCGCGTTCGAGCGGGCGAACTACATCAAGACCCTCCAATCCTACATCTGACGGACCCACGACGCGTAGGGGCGGCCCTCGGGCCGCCCTGCGTTGCGCCGCGCGCCTGCCTCGACCGGCAGGCGCGTTCTCTTCGTGGGGGCGGGGCTTCGCCCCGCCCGGGCGGGGCGCAGCCCCGCCCCCACGGGCGCCGGTGAGTGCGCGATAATCGCGGCTCCATGAACGTCCGCGTGCTGTTCCTGCTCGGGCTGCTCGCCCTCGGCCTGGCCGTCGCGCTGTTCGTCGGCGCGTGCAGCGGCCGCCCCGCCCTCGCGCCCGTCGAAGGCGAGGCGCAGCTCTTCGCCCGCTCCTGGCTGCTGCCGGTCTACCCGAAGGACGGCCCGCTCGCGGCCGAGGTCGGGGTCCCGCTGCGCCTCGCGGCCACGCCGGGCGAGTACGAGCCGGCGAGCCTCGGCGTGCGCGCGAACGTGGCGCTCACCGGCGCGCGCGTCGTGATCTCGGACCTCGCGGGGCCCGGCGGCGCGGTCCTCCCGGCCACGGCCTTCGAGGTGCGCGTCACGCGCTACATGGAGCCCCCGCCGGACGGCCCCTACGCGCGCTGGCGCCGCCACGCGCCGAAGGACCAGCCGCGCCTGCCGTCGTTCCTCGAGCCGCGCGACACCGCCGACGCGATCCCGGCCGGCGCCGCGCAGCAGTTCTGGCTCACGCTGCGCGTCCCCGACGACGCGCCGCCCGGGCCGTACCGCGGCGCGGCCACGCTGACGGCGGCCGGGCTCTCGGCCCCGCTCGCGCTGCCCGTCGAGGTGGAGGTCTATCCCTTCCGGCTGGCGGAGGCGCGCGCCGACCTGTTCGCGCCGGGCGACAACTGGCCGGTCTCGGCCGCGAGCTTCGCCGAATCCCGCGCGCACGGGATGAACACGATCGTCGTCAACCCCGGCCACCCGAAGGTCGCGGGCGTCCACGAGGACGGCCGCTGGTCGTTCCCCGGGATGGTCGAGAACGTCGGCGCCGTGGTCGACGCGGCGCGCGAGGCGGGCCTCGCGCGCGGGAGCCGCGCCGCCGGCGTGATGATGTACCAGCACCTCGTGCGCTCCGCGCCGGCCGGCCTCAAGGCCGCCGGCGTGCGCAAGCCGCCCGGCGCGGGGGAGGACGGCGCGTTCGACGAGATGCGCGAGTACTGGCTGTTCGCCGGGCGCGAGGAGAGCGTCGAAGGCGTCGGCCGGTTCCGCGGGGCGTACCACCCGGCGCCGAACCCGTTCGCGGTGTCGGACGAGCCGTACGCGCGGGCCCTGTTCGAGGGCTGGGTGGCCGCGTTCCGCCAGCTCGACGCCGGCGCCGCCGCGCGCGGCTGGCCGAAGCCCTGGTACTGGCTGACCGACGAGCCGCACGTGCACCGCGGCCGCTTCCGCGCCGCGCTGGTCATGGCGCGCGCCGCGCGCGAGGCGGGCGCGGACGCGCTCGTCACCTGCAACGCGCCGACCGTGGACGGCCCCGAGGACGACGAGCCCTGGTTCCCGCCGGTCGGCGCCGAGGGCCCGCTCCGCTTCGGGCCCGACCTGCTGGCGATCCGCAGCTACTACAACCTCTACCTCGGGCCGGAGACGCTCGAGCGGACGCGCGCCGCCAAGGCGCGCTACGGCACGTACGTCAACGTCTACGCGAACCAGCCCGCGGCCGTGCGCCTGCAGTCGGGCTACCTCGCGTGGCGGCTGTCGCTCGACTCGATCATGTTCTGGGCCTTCGAGCCGGTCGGCGCGACGCCGAGCGCCGCCGACGGGCCGCGCGCGACCCTGCGCGACTGGGAGGCGGCGCGCGAGGGGATCGACGACCTGCGCTACCTCGAGGCGCTCTCCGCCGCGATCCGCGCCGGGCAGGGGGGCGCGGACGCGCGGCGCGCGGCGCAGGCCGTGCTCGACGAGATCACCGCGGCGATCCCGACGAACGTGAAGGAGGCGGGCTTCGTGGACAGCTACACCGGGCGCTACCTGCGCGGCTGGAAGCCCTGGCCCACCGAGCGCTACGACGGCCTGCGGCGCCGCGCGGCCGAGGCGCTGACGACGCTCGTGAGGACGCCGTGACGCACGCCGCCGGGACCGGAACCGACCGCACGCTCGCGATCCTGGGGGCCGTGCTGGCGCTGCTCGCCGTCGCCGCCGGCGCGTTCGGCGCGCACGCGCTGCGCGACCGGCTCGCCCCCGACCTGCTCGCGGTCTTCGAGACCGGCGCGCGCTACCAGATGTACCACGCGCTCGCGATGCTCCTCGCCGCCCTCTGCGCCGCGACCGGGCTCGCCGGGCCGAAGGCGCGCGTCGCGGGCCTGCTGTTCGGGGTCGGGATCGTCGTCTTCTCGGGCAGCCTCTACGCGCTCGCGCTGACCGGCGTGCGCGCGTGGGGCGCCGTCACGCCCTTCGGCGGCGCCGCGTTCCTCGCCGGCTGGGCGCTGCTCGCGCTCTCGTTCCGCGCGGCCCGCTGATTTCCGTGGGGGCGGGGCTCCGCCCCGCCCGGGTGGGGCACAGCCCCACCCCCACGGGGAGACGCCCCACCCCCACGGGAGACACGGGAGACGCTGCGAACGCGACCCTGGGAGCAGTGTGATAAAGTTCCTCTTTCCCACGACTTGAGAAGGAAAACGGACGGCCATGCTGCGGCAGCTGCGCATCGAAAACCTCGTGCTGGCGAGGAGCGTGCTGCTCGACTTCGCCCCCGGCCTGAACCTGATCACCGGCGAGACCGGCGCGGGCAAGTCGCTCATCGTCGGCGCGATCGAGCTGGCGCTCGGCGGGCGCGGCGAGGCGGGCCTCGTCCGCCAGGGCGAGGACCGCGCGCTCGTCGAGGCGCTGTTCGACGTCGGCGCCCGGCCGGATATCGTGGAGCGCTTCGCCCGCGCGGGCCTCGACGCGCCCGGGGGCGAGGTCCTCGTCCGGCGCGAGATCGGCGCGGACGGCCGGTCGCGGGCGTTCGTCAACGGCGGCGTCTGCACGATCGCGATGCTGCGCGACCTGCTCGCCGGCCTCGTCGAGATGCACGGCCAGCACGAGGCGCAGACCCTGATGGCGCCCGAGCTGCACCGCCAGTACCTCGACCGCGCCGGCGGCTACGACGAGCTCGTGCTCGCGGTCCGGCGCGAGAACCAGGGCCTGCGCGAGATCGACGCGCGGATCCAGGAGCTGGAGGAGCGCGCCGCGCAGCGCGAGGGGCGGATCGACGGCCTGCGCTTCCGGCTCGCCGAGTTCGACGCCGTCAAGCCGCAGCCCGCCGAGGAAGACCGCCTGCGCCAGGAGCGCGAGCGGCTGCGCCGCTCCGAGGAGATCGGCGAGACGCTGCGCGCCGCCCTCGACGACCTGTACGAGGGCGAGGGGGCCGCGCAGGGGCGCGTGCACCACGCCGCGCGCCGGATGCGCGCGCACGCGGGCCTCGACGCGCTCTACGAGGACCTCGCCGACCGCCTCGACGACGTCCGCACGCAGCTCTCGGAGATCGCCTCCGACCTGCGCGGCGCGGTCGAGTCCGTCGCCGGCGACCCGGGCCGGCTCGCCGAGGTCGAGGAGCGGCTGGTCGCGCTCGAGCGGCTGCGGCGCCGGTTCGACCACGCGTCGCTCTCCGACATCGTCTCCGGCGCCGAGAGCATGCGGCGCGAGCTGGCGCAGCTCACCGAGCAGGGGGACTCCGTCGAGGCGCTGCGGGCCGAGCGCGACGAGCGGCTGGCCGCGTACCGCGCCGCCGCCGGGCGGCTGTCGGAGGCGCGGCGCGAGGCCGCCGGGCGGCTGGCGGCCACCGTGAGCGGCCTGCTCGAGGCGCTCGCGATGCCGAAGGCGCGCCTCGAGGTGCGGCTCGAGACCGCGGAGGCCGGCGCGGTCGCGGCGACCCCCGCCGGGGACGCCGGGGCCGAGCAGGTCGAGTTCCTGCTGCAGGCCAACCCCGGCGAGCCGGCGCGCCCGCTGCGCAAGGTCGCCTCCGGCGGCGAGCTGTCGCGCGTCATGCTCGCGCTCGACATCGCGCTCGAGGCGGGGCTGCCCCGGCGCACGCTGCTGTTCGACGAGCTGGACCAGGGCGTCGGCGGCTCGGCGGCGGAGCAGCTGGGGCTGTTCCTCGCCCGCGTCGCGCGGCGGCACCAGGTGATCTGCATCACGCACCTCCCGCAGGTGGCGGCCCGCGCCGCGCGGCACGTCTACGTGACGAAGAAGGTGAAGACCGGGCGCACCGTCGCCGTCGTCAAGGTGCTCGAGGACGACGACGAGCGCGTGGAGGAGCTGGCGCGCATGATCGGCGGCACCGTCCTCACCGACACGGCCCGGCGCCACGCCGAGGCCCTGCTGCGGGCGGCGCGCGGGACCCGGGACGCCGCGGACGGGACGGCCCCGTGAACGCGCGCCGCGAGTCGCACGCGATCTACCCCGGGAGCTTCGACCCCGTCACCTACGGCCACCTCGACATCGTCCGCCGCGGGCTCGACACCTTCGGCGAGCTGACCGTCGCGGTCCTGCGCAACAGCAGCAAGGACCCGCTGTTCGACGCCGAGGAGCGGCGCGTCATGTTCGAGGAGGCGCTGGTCGAGGTCGGCCTCGACGGCGTGCGCGTGATCGCGTTCGACGGCCTTCTGGTCGACTTCGCGCGCCAGGAGCGGGCGACGGTCGTGCTGCGCGGCCTGCGCGCCATCTCCGACTTCGAGTACGAGCTGCAGCTCGCGCTGATCAACCGGCGCCTGATGCCGCACCTCGAGACCGCGTTCCTCGTCCCCGGCGAGGACGTGTCGTTCATCTCGTCGCGCTTCGTGCGGGAGATCGCCCGGCTGCGCGGCGACGTCTCCAGCCTCTGCCCCCGCGCCGCCCGCACGCGCCTCGTGCGCCTCTTCGGCGCCCCCGAACCCGAGGGAGTCTGACCATGGCCCGCCGCCTCGCGTCCCGTCTCGGTCTCGTCACCCCGTCCCCCACCGTCGCGATGGCGGCGGAGGCCGGCAAGCTCAAGGCGCAGGGGATCCCGGTGCTCGACTTCAGCCTGGGCGAGCCGGACCTGCCCACGCCCGGGGGGATCAAGCGGGCGGGCATCCGCGCGATCGAGCAGGACTTCACGCACTACACCCCCGCGCCGGGCATCATGGAGCTGCGCACCGCGATCGCCGACGCGTACAACGCGCGCTTCCCGCTCCGGCTGTCCGGGGCGCAGGTGATGGTCGGCCCGGGCGCGAAGAGCGTGCTGTACGCGGCGATGCTGACGCTCGTCAACCCGGGCGACGACGTCGTCATCGTGGCGCCCTACTGGGTGTCGTTCCCGGAGCAGGTGAAGCTCGCGGGCGGCAACCCGGTCTACGCGCCGATGAGCGCCGCCGACGGGTTCACGATCCGCGCCGCGGCGATCGAGGCCGCGCTGACGCCGGCCACGCGCGCGCTGATCCTCAACGCGCCCTGCAACCCGACCGGCGGCATCCTGCCGCGCGAGGAGGCCGCGGCGATCGCGCGGCTCTGCGTCGAGCGGGACCTCTGGCTGATCTCCGACGAGACCTACGAGGCCTTCGTCTACGACGACGCCGACGCCCTGAGCCTGTTCTCGTTCGCCGACCAGCTCGGCGACCGGCTCGTCGTCACGGCGTCGTTCTCGAAGACCTGGGCCATGACCGGCTGGCGCGTCGGCTACGCCGTCGCGGCCGAGCCGGTGATCAAGGGGATGAGCACCATCCAGAGCCACGACGCGACGCAGGCCGCCTCGATGTGCCAGAAGGCGGCGCTGGCCGCGATCAAGGAGGAGGCCGACGCGCCGCGCGCCATGCTGGAGGAGTACCGGCGGCGCCGGGCCCTGGTGCTCTCGCTCCTCGAGGGGATCCCGGGGCTGCGCTGCGTCGCGCCCAAGGGCGCCTTCTACGTGTTCCCGGACTGCACCGGGCTGCTCGCGGCCCGCGGCCTCCGGGACGCGGTCGAACTCTCGGCGGCCCTCCTGCGCGAGAAGGCCGTCGCGCTGATCCCCGGCGAGGCGTTCGGGGCCCCGGGCTACGTCCGGATCAGCTACGCCGCGGGCCCGGCGACCATCGAGGCCGGCATGGCGCGCCTCCGGGAATTCGCGACCGGCGCGTAAACGGCTGTAAGATCGCGACATGCTCACGGGTTTCCCTGTGGGGGTGGGGCTTCGCCCCACCCGGCTCGCGCGGAGCGCGAGGAGGTGCCGGCGCAGCGGCACGGGCGGGGCACAGCCCCGCCCCCACGTCCGGATGGTCATCGCCGTCGCGCTCGCCCTGCTCGGCGCGGGCCTGGCCGCCGCCGCCGCGGGGGGGGACGACGCCGCGCCGCGGGACGACGCGGCGCCGCGGCCGCGCGTCCCCGCGATCCGGGTCCACCGCATCGACGGCATGATCCACGGGGTCACGGCCGGCATCCTCGAGCGCGCGCTGGCGCGCTCGGCGAAGGTGAACGACCGCCTCTTCATCCTCGAGCTCGACACCCCGGGGGGCCTCGTCGACGCGACCGAGGACATGATCCGCGCGATCCTCAACAGCCCGGTCCCGGTCGCGGTGTGGGTCGGCCCGCGCGGCGCGCACGCGGCGTCGGCCGGCTTCTTCCTGCTGATCGCGTCCGACATCGCCGCGATGGCGCCGGTCACCCGCACCGGCGCCTCGTCCGTGATCACCCTCGGGGGCGAGAACAAGGAAGGCGACGTCGCGCTCAAGAAGGCCTCGGCCGACCTGCAGGCGCTGCTCCGCTCGGCGGCGCGGCTGCGCGGCCGCCCCGCGGAACTCGCCGAGGAGGCGGTCAAGGACGCGCGCTCCTGGAGCGCCGAGGAGGGCGGAACTCGCCGAGGAGGCGGTCAAGGACGCGCGCTCCTGGAGCGCCGAGGAGGCGCTCGAGGCGAAGCTGATCGACCTCGTCGTGCCGTCGCGCGAGGAGCTGGTCAAGGCGCTCGAGGGCTGGCAGGTCACGCGGCCCGACGGCACGAAGGTCACGCTCGCCCTCGCCGGCGCGCCGGTGATCGTGCATGGCACCCGCTGGAGCGAGAACGCGCGCAACGTGATCCTGCACCCGACCGTGCTCGCGCTGATGCTGTCGATCGCGGTGCTCGGGATCTACGTCGAGCTGACGCACCCCGGGCTGATCCTGCCCGGGGCCGTCGGCGTGATCGGCCTCGCGGTCTTCCTCTACGGCTCCAGCATCCTGCCGGTCCGCGGCTTTGCGGCCCTGATGATCATCCTCGGCCTGCTGGCGTTCCTGCTCGAGATCAAGGTCACCTCGTTCGGCCTGCTCGGGATCACCGGGACCGTGCTCCTCGGCGTCGGCCTCTACCTGCTCTTCCCCCGGGACGTGCCCGGGCTGGCGGTGCCGCTCATGACGCTCCTCCCGATCGTGCTCGTGCTCGCCGCCGCGCTGGCCGTCGTCACCGTGCTCGTGGCGCGCGCGCACCGCGCGCCCGTGACCACGGGCCGCGAGGGGCTCGTCGGCGAGGAGGGGGAGAGCACCTCGGCGCTGGACCCCGAGGGGACGGTGTTCGTCCACGGCGAGGTCTGGCGCGCCCGCAGCCCGCAGCCGCTGCCGGCGGGCGCGCGCGTGCGCGTCACGGGCTCCGAGGGGCTGCTGCTGTTCGTCGAACCGTCCGCCGGCCTCGCGCCACCCGCCGGCCCCGCGGCCCCTGCCGGCCCCGCGGCTCCCGCCGGCCCCGCCGATCGGAGGAACGCATGAACCCGCTCGCGCCCGGTCTCGTGATCGCCCTCGTCGTCCTCGGGGTCTACGTCCTGACCCAGATGATCAAGATCCTGCCGGAGTACGAGCGCGGCGTCGTCTTCCGCCTCGGGCGCCTGCGCTCGCACGACTACGGCCCGGGGCTCTTCTTCCTGATCCCCGGCGTGGACCGGATGCTGCGCGTCTCGCTGCGCACCGTCGTCCACGACGTCCCGCCGCAGGACGTGATCACGCGCGACAACGTCTCCGTCAAGGTCAACGCGGTCGTGTACTTCCGCGTGTTCGACCCGCGCCGCGCGGTCGTCGCGGTCGAGAACTACCACTACGCGACGAGCCAGCTGGCGCAGACCACGCTGCGCTCCGTGCTGGGCCAGGTGGAGCTCGACGAGCTGCTGTCCGAGCGCGACCGGCTGAACCAGCAGCTCGCGCACATCCTCGACCAGCACACCGACCCGTGGGGCATCAAGGTGTCGGCCGTCGAGGTCAAGCAGGTGGACCTGCCCGAGGAGATGCGCCGCGCGATGGCCCGCCAGGCCGAGGCGGACCGCGAGCGGCGCGGCAAGGTGATCCACGCCGAGGGCGAGTTCCAGGCGGCGACGCAGCTCTCGGCCGCGGCGGAGATGATGTCCAAGAACCCGGTGACGCTGCAGCTGCGCTACCTGCAGACGCTGACCGAGATCGGCGCCGAGAAGAACTCCGTGATCGTGTTCCCGATCCCGGTCGAGCTGCTGCGGGCGCTCGGGGTGCGCCCGGACGAACCGAAGGCGCCGTGAGCACCGGCGCTCCCGGAGGCCCCGCGGGGGGCCCGCAGGGCGAGGGCACGCTGCGGCTGCTGCGCGTCGCGCTCCAGGCCGCGCGCCGGCTCGACGCGGAGGGGTGCCTCGAGGCGGCCGCGAAGGGCGCCCTCGAGCACGTCGGCGGCACCTTCGCGCTGGCCTACCAGTTCGACGCCAACGGCGACGACCTGCGCGTCGCCGCGGCGCAGGGCGCGGACGGCGTCGCCGCGCTGCGGCGCGAGCTCGAGGTCCTCGACGCCGGCCTCGTGATCCACCTCGCGCAGGGCGGCCCCGCGACGCTCGACTCGGCCGAGATCCTGCTCCCGACCGGGCGGCCGGACGGCGTGCCCGAGCTGGGCGGCGGCCTGCTCGTCCCCCTGCGCTCGAGCGCGGGGCTCGCCGGCCTGCTGCTGCTGCTCGCGCGCCGCGGCGAGCCGGTGGCCGCGGAGGGGGCGGACGCGCTCGGGGCCGCGCAGGAGCTGGTCCGCGAGCTGGTGCCGGCGCTCGACAACGTGCGGGCGGTCGCGTCGCTGCGCGACCTCGTCATCCGCGACGACACCGCCGACTGCTACAACCGGCGCTACCTCGACCACATGCTCGAGGACGAGGTCGAGCGCGCCCGCCGCTTCGCGGGCGAGCTGTCGCTGATCTTCCTCGACATGGACAACCTGAAGGACGTCAACACGCACCACGGCCACGCGGCGGGCTCGCGCGTGCTGTACGAGGCCTCGGTGCGGATCGGCCGCTCGATCCGCAGCATCGACCGCCTGTTCCGCTACGGCGGGGACGAGTTCGTCGTGCTGCTGCCCGGCACCTCGCTCGCCGGCGCCCGCGAGGCCGCCGAGCGCGTCCGCCGCGAACTGGCCGTGCGCCCGTTCGAGCTGCCGTCCGGCGCGGTCGTGAAGCTGACCGCGTCGGCCGGCGTCGCGTCCTGGCCGATGCACGGGCCGTCCGGCCGCCTCGTGGTCGAGGCGGCGGACACCTCGATGCGCGCCGTGAAGAACGAGGGCAAGAACGCGGTCGGCGTGGCCCCGCCGCCGGCCTTCCCGGGGGAGTCCGGCGCATGAGCCGGGAGATCGAACTGCGCGGCCGCCACCTCGCCGCGCTCGCGGTCCTCGTGGCCGCGCTCGGGGTGGGCGGCTGGTACTTCGTCGCCGGCCGCGGCAAGCCCGCGGACCGGCTGCCGGCCGCGCACCCCGACGCGGCGCCCGCGCCCGAGAAGATCGAGTCGCTCGACGACAACGTGTTCGACCGTGCGGCGCCCGGGGCGGCGCCGTCGCGGATCCAGGTCACCGACGAGCGCGCGACCGCGGGCACGTTCGAGATCGACCTCGGCGCGTTCCGCAGCCGCACCGACGCCGAGCGCGTGCGCGCGGCGGCGGCGGAGCAGGGCGCGCCGGCCGGCGTCGCCGCGGGCCGCGACGGCGCCTACCGCGTCGTCGCCGGCCCGTTCCGGACCGCGGCCGAGGCCGACGCGGCGGCGCGCCGCCTCGCCGCCATTCCCGGAGCGGCGCCGCGCGTCGTCCCTCCCGCCCGGACGCCATGACCGCGACGGATGCCCGATCGGAAGAGC
>JADHED010001866.1_pt1 | contig 15919 bp, 18 predicted proteins | sample 8952041 | NCBI WGS metagenome assembly JADHED01 (sample SAMN16124423, study PRJNA663239) | bioreactor sludge metagenome | isolation source: sludge (control) | place: India:Bengaluru | collected 2018-09-08
TGACTTACAAGTCCACGGCTGACCGCGCTGCCGTGCGTGCCCAGGCTGCTGAAGCCGTGCGCACCGGCAAGATCCCATCGGGCGAAATCAGCGCGATGTAAGAACGCAGAGCTTCCCGGGTGGTGGCCTCGCACCGTTGCTAGACTGGACCCCGGACTCTGAAAGGGCTCCCACTTGGGAGCCCTTTTTGCGTGGGCAACCGGCTCAGGCCACCAGTGTCTTGAACATCACATGGGCATCGACATAGCCCAGCGTGTGGTGCCTGAAGGCCCCGGGCAGCGTGCCCACGATCGCAAAGCCCAGGTGCTGCCACAGCCGCACGGCGCGCACATTGCTGGCCACCACCAGGTTGAACTGCATGGCCCGAAAGCCCATGGCCACAGCCTGCTGCTGCGAGTGCTCGCACATCAACGACGCCACACCCTGCCCCTGCGCAACCGGCGCCACCACATAGCCGCAGTTGCACACATGGGCGCCCTGCCCAGGCTGATTCGGCTTGATGAAGTAGGTGCCCAGAATCTCCCTGCCCGCACCGAGGGCGACAAAGGTTGCTGCAGGCAGCTCTACCCAGGCTTTGTGGATCTCGGCCTCGCTGCTGTCGGGGGCAATGGCATACGTGTCTCCCGCCTGGAAGGTGGTGCGCAGGATGGGCCATACGACGGGCCAGTCGGCAGCCTGGAGGGGGCGGATGGTGACGGGGGTGTCGGAAGTCGTCATGGGAACTGCAGTGGATGGAAGGCGAGTCCCACATTGTCCCGCTCCGCATAAAATCCGCCGTCGGCAACGGCCACCCCTTGATGGCGGCGCCCCACCCTGAGTGATCCATCCCATGACCCAGCCTTCTGCCGCTCCGGCAGCCTCTGCCCTGCCTGCCCGCCCTGTGCGCTCCCAGTACGAAGACTTCATGCGCCATGTGTTCACGCACGGCGTGGACAAGTCGGACCGCACGGGCACCGGCACCAAGAGCGTTTTCGGTCACCAGATGCGGTTTGACCTGAAGGAAGGTTTTCCGCTGGTCACGACCAAGAAGGTGCACCTCAAGTCCATCATCCAGGAGCTGCTGTGGTTCCTGACCGGCTCCAGCAACAACAACTGGCTGAAAGAGCGCGGCGTGACCATCTGGGACGAATGGGCACGCGAGGACGGCGACCTGGGCCCCGTGTATGGCGTGCAGTGGCGCAGCTGGCCCACACCAGACGGCGGGCACATCGACCAGATCAGCGACGTCATCAAGACATTGAAAACCAACCCTGACTCGCGTCGCATCATCGTGAGCGCCTGGAACGTGGCCGAGCTGCACAAGATGGCGCTGATGCCCTGCCACGCATTCTTTCAGTTCTACGTGGCCCCGGCGCAAGAGCCCGGTGGGCGCGGCACGCTGAGCTGCCAGCTGTACCAGCGCAGCGCCGACATCTTTCTGGGCGTGCCCTTCAACATCGCCAGCTACGCGCTGCTGACCCATATGGTGGCGCAGCAATGCGACCTGGATGTGGGCGATTTCATCTGGACGGGCGGCGACTGCCACATCTACAGCAACCACCACGAACAGGTGCAAACACAGCTGGCACGCACGCCCTACCCCTACCCCGTGCTGAACATCAAGCGCAAGCCGGACAGCATCTTCGACTACGAGTACGAAGACTTTGAGGTGCTGGACTACCAGTGCCACCCGGCCATCAAGGCGCCCGTGGCGGTCTGATCACCGCCCCGGTGCGCCAGCTGCACCCGCCCTGCCTTCCCCCATAACCAATACAACGAGTTTCTATCCATGTCTTCCGGCGGATTCCACGTACACGGCCCCCACGACCACGCGGTCGAACATGCCACCCACGGCCACGATGCTGCACACCACGGCGCGGACCACGGCGGCGGCTCGTCCACCAACAAGATCGCCATGTTCACGGCCATCGTTGCCACGGTGGGCGCCATCTTTGCCTACATGGGCGGCGCCACGCAGGCCAATGCGGGCCTGATGAAGAACGACGCGGCCATCAAGAAGACCGAGGCCTCCAACCAGTGGAATTACTTCCAGTCCAAAAGCACCAAACAGAGCCTGGCCGAGCTGGCGCGTGACCTGACCCCGGCCGAGACGGAAAAGGCCAAGTACCAGGCCAAGATCGACCGCTACGAAAAAGAAAAGAACGAGATCAAGACCGTGGCCGAAAAGCTGGAAGCCGACGCCCACGCGTTCGACCAGCAAAGCGAAGCCCAAATGCACCAGCACCACCGCTGGGCCCAGGCCACCACCGCGCTGCAGGTCGCGATCGCCCTGGCCGCCATTGCGCTGCTGACCAAGAAGAAGTGGCTGGAATACGGCATGTACGGCGTGGCCGCCGTGGGCCTGGGCGTGGGCGCGCTGGCGTTCCTGCACATCTGATCCCATCCACCTCCCAAGCACCGAGCGAGCCCTATGCCCCTGCACCTCATATACGCCCGCGCGGCCAACGGCGTCATCGGCAAGGACAACCGCCTGCCCTGGCACATCCCCGAGGACATGGCGCACTTCAAGCAGCTCACGCAGGGCTGCCCGGTGGTCATGGGCCGCAAGACCTGGGACTCGCTGCCCCCGCGCTTTCGCCCCCTGCCCGGCCGCACCAACATCGTAGTGACGCGCCAGGGCGACTGGCAGGCCGAGGGTGCGCACCGCGCTGGCAACCTGGCCGAGGCCCTGGCACTGTGCGACGCGGGCAAGACCGTGTGGATCATCGGTGGCGCGCAGATCTATGCCGAGGCCCTGCCCCTGGCAGACTGCGTGGAGGTGACGGAGATTGCGCAAGACTTTGACGGCGATGCCTATGCCCCCGTGCTGGGCGCAGAATGGGTAGAAACCGCCCGCGAGCACCATGTCAGCACCAACGGACTGCCGTTCAGCTTTGTGACCCGTGTGCGCCGCAGCTGACGGCGCAGCCCCTTCACTCTTCTACTCACATTTTGATAGCTACCAGCGCATGATCCACTAGCGCTACCGGCCAAAAACCATGCAAATTGCCACTTGGAACGTGAACTCCCTGTCGGTGCGCCTGCCCCAGGTGCTGGCCTGGCTGGCCGCCAACCCGGTCGATGCCCTGTGCCTGCAGGAGCTCAAGCTCACCGACGACAAGTTTCCGCACGACGCGCTGAAAGAGGCGGGCTACGAAGCCGTCGCCTTCGGCCAGAAGACCTACAACGGCGTGGCCATCCTGAGCCGCCACCCGTTGCGCGACGTGGTGCGCAACATCCCTGACTTTGGCGACGAGCAGGCCCGCGTCATTGCGCGACGTGGTGCGCAACATCCCTGACTTTGGCGACGAGCAGGCCCGCGTCATTGCCGCCACGCTGGACACGCCCACAGGCCCGCTGCGCCTACTCAACGGCTACTTCGTCAACGGCCAGGAGCCGGGCTCGGAAAAGTTTGCCTACAAGATGCGCTGGCTGCAGGCCCTGCAGGACATGGTGCGCGCCGAGATGGCGGCCCACCCCCGCCTGGTGCTGGTGGGCGACTTCAACGTGGCGCCGGAAGACCGCGACTCGTACGACCCCGAAGGCCTGCGCGAGACCATCCACCACACGACCGAAGAGCGCAACCACTTCCAGGCGCTGCTGGCGCTGGGGCTGACCGATGCCTTCCGCATGTTCGAGCAGCCCGAAAAAAGCTACTCGTGGTGGGACTACCGCATGCTGGGCTTTCAGAAAAACCGGGGCCTGCGCATCGATCACATCCTGGTGAGCGAAGCGCTCAAGCCCACAGTGACGGCCTGCGTGGTGGACCGCGCCCCGCGCAAGAACCCGCAGCCCAGCGACCACGCGCCGGTGGTGGTCACGATGAGCGCCTGATACGCCCTAGAACCGCTGGGCTGCAGCCCTCAGGCTGCCCGTATGCGACGCAAAAAAGGCTGCCAGAGTATTCCTCTGGCAGCCTTTTTTCTAGGGGCAACCCTCAGGTGCAGCACAGGCGCCATCTCAGGCGTGGCTTCCCCCAGGGACGCCCTTGGCCCTTGGGATCAGGGCCGTGGCGAGAACCCGTCGCGCAGCGCACGCACCTCGTCATGGTTGCGCTGGGCGCCTTGTGCCTGGCGCTCTACCAGCGCGCGCACGTCGGCAGGCAGCGTCGCCTTCAACGCCTTGCGGTAGCGGGCCACCGCAGCGTCCTCGCCACGCTCGCACTCTTCCAGCACGGCCTTGTCGTCGCGGGTGGAGAGTGCCGTCTTCACCGACACCCAGCCCCGGTGCAGCGCACCTGCCACCGTGCCTCCCTGTGCAGGGTCGCCATTCAGGCGGCGGATCTCATGCTCCAGCTCGACAGCGGCAGCGGCGCATTCACGCGAGTGGCGCTGGAAGATGCCCTTGAGCTGGCCCGACTCGGCATGCTCCGCGCAGGCATGGAAGCCGTACTCGCCATCGCGTGCAGACTCCAGCAGGTCATTGAGTACATCGACCACATCCTCGGCGTCGATCACGTCCATTGGGCGGTCGGTGGCGAGCGCAGTGCGGTTGGCGGCGCGCTCCCACGCCGCACGGGTGGCGGGGCGCACATCGGTCCAGGCCAGGCCGTCGCTGCCGTGGCGTGCGCGCCAGTCGTCGGCCAGGCGCGGCTCGATGGCGTCAAAGTCGCCCTCGTAGCGGCCCACAGACGACCAGCCCAGCTCATAGGCGGGACGGTATTGGTCGTACGTGCGGCCGCCCACGTAGTAGGGCTCGCGGTGGTAGGTTTCGCGCCAGTAAGCGTCTTCTTCGGTGGGGTTGACGGCCTCGGCAGCCGCCTTGCCAGCCAGGCCGCCGGCCACAGCCCCTGCTACGCCACCAATGGCAGCGCCGACCGGGCCGCCGAAAGCACCAGCAGCAGCGCCGGCAGCAGCGCCACCCAGGGCTGCACCTACGCCCGTTCCGACGGGGTGAGCACCCGGCTCATTGGTCAAAGGGTCACGGTTGGCATCGTTGAAATCCGACATAGGAACATCTCCGGTTGGTTGACAGTGACTTCATTGTTGAAGCCACCTCCGGAGTGCCAGGTCGGCCCAGGGAGGGCCTGCATGTAGGACATGGCCCGCCATGCAGTGCCAAGCGCAGCGCGCATCCCGGCCGGGTTACAGCGATGCCACCGGCGAGGTAGTGGCACCTTGCATTGCTACGATTTCAATAGCTGCAGAGGCATGATCAACATGCACCTGCGGCCATTTTCATGCTTCATCCGGCGCGTCCAGGCCCAGCTCCTGGATCTTGCGGGTAATGGTGTTGCGCCCAATGCCCAGACGCTGCGCGGCCTCCATGCGGCGGCCGTGGGTGGCCACCAGGGCCGTGCGAATCAGGCGCGACTCAAAGCGCCGCGTGAGCGCGTCCCACACCTCGGGCTGGCCGCCTGCGAGCAGTTTTTGCGCTTCTGTTTCGAGTGCCTGTTCCCAGCTGTGGGCGGCAGCCACAGGGGCTGCCACAGCGTCGGCCGACCAGGACGCAGCGGCCGCAGGTGTAGACGCGGGCACGGGAATCGACACGGGCGCTGCGGGGTGCAGCCCCCCCACCAGCTCGGGCGCTGACTGCACCACCGGGGCGACAGGCGCCAGCGGGGCCACCGGCATGGATGTCACCGTCGCTGCCACAGGCTCGGCACCCGCCGTAGCGCGCACAGGCGGCTGATACACCGGGGCCTCCAGCACCTCGGGCGGCAGGTCTTGCAGCGAGATCACCTGGGCGGGCGCCATCACGGTCAGCCAGTGGCAGATGTTCTCCAGCTGGCGCACGTTACCCGGGAAGGCAAACTGCTCCAGCCGCGCGAGCGCAGAGTCGGCAATGCGCTTGGGCTCCACACCCAGCTGCCGGGCGCTTTGCTGCAGAAAGTGGCGCGTGAGCATGGGCACGTCCTCGTGCCGCTCACGTAGGGCCGGCAGGCGCAGACGGATCACGTTGAGGCGGTGGAATAAGTCCTCGCGGAAGCCGCCTTCCTTGACGCGCTGCTCCAGGTTCTGGTGCGTGGCCGCAATCACGCGCACATGGGCCTTGACGGCCGCGTGGCCGCCCACGCGGTAGAACTGCCCGTCGGACAACACGCGCAACAGACGCGTCTGCAAATCAAACGGCATGTCGCCGATTTCATCGAGGAACAGCGTGCCACCCTCGGCCTGCTCAAAGCGGCCGCGCCGCTGGGTCTGTGCGCCGGTGAAGGCGCCGCGCTCGTGGCCGAAGAGTTCGCTCTCCAGCAGGTCCTTGGGGATGGCGGCAGTGTTGATGGCCACAAAGGGGCCATCGGCCACAGGCGAATGCTTGTGCAGCGCGCGCGCCACCAGTTCCTTGCCCGAGCCGGATTCGCCGGTGATGAGCACCGTGACCTGGCTTTGCGACAGCCGCCCGATGGCGCGGAACACGTCCTGCATGGCGGGCGCCTGGCCCAACATCTCGGGAGTTGCGGTCTGGCGCTCTTCGGTGACTTCTTCGCGCTGGCTTTCTTCGACCGCGCGGCGGATCAGCTCCACCGCCTTGGGCAGGTCAAAGGGCTTGGGCAGGTATTCGAACGCGCCGCGCTGAAAGGCCGACACCGCGCTGTCGAGGTCGGAGTACGCCGTCATGATGATGACGGGCAGGCCGGGCTGCAGCTCGCGCACCTTCTCCAGCAGTTGCAGGCCCGAGCCTCCGGGCATGCGGATGTCGCTCACCAAGACCTGGGGGCCCTGGCGGGCGGGGTCGCCCGCAGTGACATCGGCCAGTGCGTCCAGCACTTCGCGCGGATGCGTGAAGCTGCGCGTGGGCAGGTTCTCGCGGGCCAGCGCCTTTTCCAGGACGAAGCGGATCGAGGGGTCGTCATCTACTATCCAGATCGGCTTCATATGTTTTTCTCACCTTCCCTGTGGTTGCGTGTCAGGGACCGTCGTGCGCTGTCAAGGCAAGGGGATCAGGATTCGGAAGTCGGTGCGACCCGGTACGCTGTCGCATTCGATCAACCCGTGGTGTCGCTGCACGAAGGTTTGCGCCAACGTCAGCCCCAGCCCTGATCCGCCGTCCCGACCCGACACCAAGGGGTAAAAAATCCGCTCCTTGATGGCATCGGGTACGCCCGGTCCGTTGTCGATGACATGCAATTCCAGTGCCAGCCGATAGCGTTGCCGACCGAACGTGACCTGGCGGGCCACACGTGTGCGCAGCGTGATCACGGCATCGCCCTTGGCGATACGCTCTGACAACGCCTGGGCCGCGTTCTGCACGATGTTCAGCACCGCCTGAATGAGCTGCGCACGGTCCCCCCGAAACTCGGGGATGGAGGTGTCGTAGTCGCGCTGCACCTTGAGGCCCTGCGGGTATTCGACCAGCACGAGCGAGCGCACCCGCTCGCACACCTCGTGGATGTTCACGTCGCCCACCAGATGCGGATGCCGGTGGGGGGCGAGCAACCTGTCCACCAGGCTTTGCAGGCGGTCGGCCTCGTGGATGATGACCTGGGTGTATTCGGTGAGCTCGCGGTTGTCGAGCTCCATCTCCAGCAACTGCGCCGCGCCCCGAATGCCGCCCAGCGGGTTCTTGATCTCATGGGCCAAGTTGCGGATCAGCTCCTTGTTGGCCTGGGCCTGATCGCGCAGGCGCTCTTCGCGGTCCTGGCGGGCCTGCTGCTCCAGCGGCCACAGCTCTACCAGGATTTCGCCCACCTGCTCGGCATCGGCCACATTGACATGCACGGGCACCGGGTCCTGGTGCAGGCGTTTCAGGCTGGCCTCGTAGCGCAGCGCGGCAAAGTCTTTGCCCCGGGCGCCCGCCAGGGCAGTCTGCAGCAAGGCGGGGTCGGTGAAGAAGGTGGAAAAGTCCGCCCCTTCCAGGGTGCGGCGCGAGAGGCCCAGTGTGTTTTCCAGGGCGGCGTTGGCAAACTGCACGGCACCATCATCCGCACGCAGCACGGCCACCAGGGTGGACATCAGGTCCAGGGAATGAAAACGCCCGGTGTCAGTGCCGGGCAGGTCGGGAAAAGAAGGGGCACTCACGCGCTGTCGCCGTTGTCAGTTAGTGGGCGCTGCGGGCGCGGGCAGGCGGGCAATCTCGCGCTTGATCCCTGCAATGTCGCTCTCGCTGCGGGCGAGGCTGGCCTTGAGTTCGGCCGTGCGCTCGGTATAGCGCTGGGGGTTGCGCAGATCGAGTGCGTTGCGCTCGGGGGCGCCGTTGTTGTATTCCTTGAGCAGTTCGGCATGGCGCGTTTCCGCCTTGCGCAGCTCGGACTCCAGAATCGCGCGGGCATCCGAGTCACGGGATTTTTGCTCGTTGTTGCTGACGCGCGGAGCGTTGGCGGGCGATGTCGCAGACGACGGGGCTGCTGCACCACCTGCTGCAGGAGCTGCGGCAGACGCCGGGCGGGTGCCCTGCACCACGGTAACGTTGCCCCCCTCCACCAGCTTGCAGCCGCGCTCCTTGGCTTGCTGGGCATTGTTGGTGTATTCGTTGCCGCAACGGTAGATGCGGTCTTGCGCCTGGACTGCGGGAACGGCGGCGGCGATGAGAAGCAGGGTGATGAGCGATTTTTTCATTCGGTTTCCTCGCACGGACATGCAGGGGTGAGGGGAGTATCCCCCAATCACCTCACATCTCCAATCCAACAAAGACAGACCTTTGCAGGGCTGTGTATTCGGATGCAACACCTGACGCCTTGGTTCCACCACGCGCACTCAGTGCGTCCGTCCGCTTCAGGCGCCCATGAAAAAAGGCGGCTTGCGCCGCCTTTTTTGAGCCATGGTCTGCAAGCAGACGTTTACAGCGAGTAGTACATGTCGTACTCGACAGGGTGCACGGCCATGCGGAAGCGGGTCACTTCGTTCATCTTCAGATCGATGTAGGCATCGATCATGCTGTCGGTGAACACGCCACCCTTGGTCAGGAACGCGCGGTCCTTGTCCAGGTGCTCCAGGGCTTGGTCCAGGCTGTGGCAGACGGTGGGCACCAGCTTGTCTTCTTCTGGAGGCAGGTGGTACAGGTCCTTCGTGGCGGCTTCGCCCGGATGGATCTTGTTTTCCACGCCGTCCAGACCAGCCATCAGCAGGGCAGCAAAGCCCAGGTAGGGGTTCATCAGTGGATCGGGGAAGCGGGCTTCCACGCGACGGCCCTTGGGGTTGGCCACGTAAGGAATGCGGATCGAGGCAGAACGGTTCTTGGCCGAGTAGGCCAGCTTCACCGGGGCTTCGAAGTGAGGCACCAGGCGCTTGTAGCTGTTGGTGCCGGGGTTGGTGATGGCGTTCAGGGCACGAGCATGCTTGATGATGCCGCCGATGTAGTACAGCGCGAAGTCCGACAGGCCTGCGTAGCCGTCGCCAGCGAACAGGTTCTTGCCATCCTTCCAGACGGACTGGTGGACGTGCATGCCGGAGCCGTTGTCGCCGTGGTAAGGCTTGGGCATGAACGTGGCGGTCTTGCCGTACGCGTTGGCCACGTTGTGGATCACGTACTTTTGCAGGATGGTCCAGTCAGCGCGCTCGACCAGCGTGCTGAACTTGGTGCCGATTTCGTTCTGGCCAGCGCCCGCCACTTCGTGGTGGAACACTTCGACAGGGATGCCCAGGGATTCGAGGATCAGGGACATCTCGGCGCGCATGTCTTGCGTGCGGGATGCCCAGGGATTCGAGGATCAGGGACATCTCGGCGCGCATGTCTTGCGTGCTGTCAACGGGAGGCACTGGGAAGTAGCCGCCCTTGACAGTGGGACGGTGGCCGCGGTTGCCACCTTCGAGCTTGGCGCCGGTGTTCCAGGGGGCTTCGTACTCTTCGATTTCGTAGAACGTGTTGTTGGGCTCAGTGCTCCAGCGAACGCCGTCGAAGATGAAGAATTCTGGCTCGGGACCGAAGTAGGCGGTGTCGCCCAGGCCGGAGGCCTTCAGGTAGGCTTCAGCGCGCTTGGCGATGGAGCGTGGGTCACGGTCATAGGCCTTGCCGTCGGCGGGCTCGATCACGTCGCAGGTCAGGATAAGCGTCGTTTCTTCGAAGAAAGGATCGATGTTGGCCGTGCTCGGGTCGGGGATCAGCTGCATGTCGGAGGCTTCGATGCCCTTCCAACCGGCAATCGACGAGCCGTCAAAGGCGTGGCCCGAAGTGAACTTGTCTTCGTCGAAGTGAGAGACGGGCACCGTGGTGTGCTGTTGTTTGCCACGGGTATCGGTGAAACGGAAGTCAACGAACTTGACTTCGTTCTCCTTCACCATCTTCATCACGTCTGCAACGGTCTTGGCCATCAGGTTCTCCTGGATAAAGCGCTTGTTGAAAAAAGAGTTTGCTGAAACAAAAGCAGTTTGCGTGCCAGCCAAGTGCAGCACCGCACTATGAAGGAGCGCTACTGGCAGCAGGTCGGCGTGGCATACGCCCAAAAGCACCAATACGGTGCAATCCATCTATCCAAACTGGGCCTCAGAGGTTGCGCACCAATTCGGGGCCACAATTTGCACCAAATTCGTGCAATCCTGTTTTCAGTGCCTGCCATGCTGCGGGCACGGAAGACGCAGGCCCTTTGACACCCAGTTCGATATGCCGCCCGTATTGTGGATGATCTACGCTGGGCAAACTGAACACCCGCACGTCAGGGTGCGATTTTTCAATCTGCTCCATGAGGGGCGTCAACGAGGCCTCCATCGCGCCAAAGACCACCACCGAATGCTCGGTCTGTGGGGCGCGGTTGAAATGGGCTGCGTAGTGCTGCTCCAGGACCCACTCGATCATGGGCCAGGCCATCACAGGGAACCCTGGAACGAAGTGCACGGCCCCACCGCCAGGCCCGTCGCAGCTGAAGCCGGGGATCTTGTTGTAGGGGTTGGGAATGATGCGCGCGCCCACCGGGAACATGCCCATGTTGAGGCGGTGCACGTTGTCGGACCGTTCTGGCACGTAGGGCACGCCCTGCTCCCGCGCCACATCCTGCATGCGTTCGCGGATCAGCGCGTCGGCCTCCGGGTGCAGGGCCAGATCCTGGCCCAGGGCTCGTCCAGCGCACTGCCGCGTGTGGTCGTCAGGGGTTGCACCAATGCCGCCACACGAGAACACCACATCGGCCGACGCGAACGCCCGCTGCAAGGTGGCCGTGATCCGGTCCGGGTTGTCGCCCACGTAGTCGGCATAGGCCAGGGACAGGCCGCGTGCCGACAACAGTTCGATCACCTTGGGCATGTGCTTGTCGGCACGTTTGCCTGACAGGATCTCGTCGCCCACGATGATGAGGCCGAAGGTAGGGGTCATGGTGCGTTGTCTTCAGAGTGCGAAATGGCAGGGGGTGGTAGCGCGGCCGCAGCAGGGGCCGCAGTCCCCAGCGCTGGCGAGTCCACAGGGCGTGGGGCCAATGCAGACGAAGCCGACGAAGAGGCGGGCTCAGCCACGGGCATATTCGCGCTCCGCTCATCCCGCAAGCGTTGCAAGGCGGCCAGGCCATAGTGCGTGAACCACAGCGAGGAAAACGCGAACACCAGGGTGTAGATCCAGATCGCCAGTGGAACCAGCACAAAAAAGGCGGCGGCAAACACCACACCCGATGCCCACACGATGCTGGGCGCGGCCCCCAGGTAACCCGTGACGATGCCGATGCTCAGCAGGCTGCTGCGATGGCGCCGGAAGATCTCCTGGCGCTCCTCCTTGCTGGCGTGGTCCGGCGCCATGACGGCCGTCACATCCCCCAGACCCCAGCCCTGGAGCCAGCCCCAGACGCTGGCCAGCAACGAGGAGGCGTCGAGCAAAGTGCGCATTGCCTGCACTGCCACGTCCCAGTAAAAGTAGCCCAGGCCCATCGCCAACAAGGCCATCAAGACCAGGGGCAGGAGCGACAACGCGATCACACGCGGACGCAGGCAGTAGGCGGCGGCACGCCAGAAAGAATCAAGCAGTAATCCCATGGCGGCAAGCATACAGGCAGCGCTCGCCGGGCCGCTCAGGCCTTGCCCAGCAACCTCAGTACGCCCCGCCATTGCTGGGACCAGAATCCCCTGCCGTAGTCACGCACCCGACCATCGGGGCCCGGCTCCACCTGGTCGCGCACGCCGGTCGGGTCAAACCGCTTTTCGAAATTGGCCGTGCCCATCAGCATGTCCCACCAGGGCAGCAGCACCCCGAAGTTGTGCCCGCCGAGCACCACGCGCGGTGGGGTTGCAGGTTGGCCCGATGTCGCCTCGGTCGAGGGCTTGACCGTCTCGTGGCCAATGCCAATGTTGTGGTGCCGGCGGTGAAACCGGGGGCTGATCCAGAGCCGCTCTCCCACCTGACCGAACCATAGCCGCACATTGGCGTGCTGAAAGCTCTCGCTGAGCTGGGTGATGGCCACGATGGCAATGAACTGCCCCGGCGCGACACCAATCAGCTGCGCCACCGTCACCAGAATCACGTCGCGCAGCAGGTCGTCGAGCAGGTGGTTGCGGTTGTCGCTCCACATCGTCATTTGCTGCTGCGCATGGTGCAGCGAATGCAGTCGCCACCACCACTCGAAGTGATGCTGCCCCCGATGGATCCAGTAGTCCACAAAATCAAATACCACCAGATACAGCAGCAAACTGACCCAGGAGATGTCCGTCACACCCGGCCAGATGCCGTCGAGCTGGAAGGTGCTGACACCTGCCACACGCAGCGCACCAAACAACGAATCCGCGAGCGGGTCTACTGTGAAGAACAGCGCCAGACGAAACAGCCCCAGCCGGTGGATCAGGGTGTAGAGGATGTCGGTGCGGATGGTGGCGCGGTCATTGATCGGTTCCACCGGCCACCAGCGCTGCATCGGACCAATCACGGCCACGATGACCACCAGCTGCAGCAAGCCCACCAGCAGCCATCCAGAAGCCTCATAGCCGTTCTCCAGCAGGCTGGCCAACCCCGTGGTGAACATCAGCGGCTGCAGCACGCTTTCAAAAAGCCATTGCTGCACGCTGTCAAATACGCCACCTAGCCATCCCATCGTGTTGCGCTCCCTGGCACCCGTTTATTCATGCACCTATCCGGCACCTGTGCCCTGCGCCGCTGCATACATGGTCGCACTGGCCCCCACAGCCCGCCCCTCTAGCGAACCTGCGCCACTGCGGCTGCATAGTCCGGATGGTCCCGCAGAGTGCGAAAGCAAAACCCTCGCTGCTTGAGCCCTTCAATCAAAGGCTCCAGAACGGCGGGCGCCCAGGCGTCCTTGCGCGACCAGATCCCCAGGTGCGCCAGCAGGATGTCGCCACTGCGCACATCGCGCAGCGCCTTGTTCAGCAGCGCGGTGTTGCTGGCCGTCTCACTGGGCAGCTCATCGCCCAGAAAGCCAGCGGGCGACCAACCCACATGCGCGTAGCCACAGGCCCTCGAGCTGGCAATCAATTGTGCAGAGGTCTTGCCGCCCGGAGCGCGGAACAGGGGCAAAGGCGTTTTGCCGGTAATGGCCTTCAAACGATCCGCTGCGTGGGTGATTTCTTCGCAGTATTCCGCCGCCGACATCACAAAACTCTGCCCCTCACGCGGTCCCGCCGAGGGGCGAACCCGAAACGCCGGGTGTTGCGCGTTGCCAGCATCGGCGCGCCAGTAGGTGTGGTTCCAGGTATGGGAGGCAAACTCATGTCCCTCTGCAGCGCGTGCACGCCACCACGGAGCCCAATGGTCTCCCAGACTTCCATCGCCTTCCTTCGTGCGCTCATTCGCGGCAAAGAAGGTCACGTGCACCTGCTGGCGTTTGAGGACCTCCGCCACCAAAGGCGCCACCTCCATGTGGCCGGTGTCAAAGGTCAGATACAGGGGCTTTTTGCAGTCATTTTGCGCAGTAGCGCTAGTGAAACATGCCCAAGTCGCTATTAATACAATAGCATTGCGACGCCTGCCGTGTGTTGCACGAAGAGCGCTGAGGAACATACCGCAGACCGACTGTGCAGCGCTCAACGCGGCGCGTGCTGCAAGGTCCACACGCCGTGGGGGGATTTGCCCACGTTGACCTGGCGCACCACCTTCTTGGCCTGGGTGTCCACCACGGACAGCTTCCGTGCCCAACGCGAACTGACGTAGATGAAGCGTCCGTCCGCCGAAACATCCATGCAATCAGGTCCGCCTGGCACAGGGTACGACTCGACGACCTGCTGGGTGTTCATGTCGATCTTGCTGATCGAGTTGGCCACTCGATTGCTCACATACAGATGGCGCCCGTCGCCAGCGGCACGAAAAGCGTGTGCACCGTTGCCTGTCTTTATCCGCTTGACGCTGACCGCTTCACGCCCGGAGATATCGAACACCTCCACGCTGTCACCGCCCGTGAGACCCACAAAAAGGTGCTTGCCATCGGGGCTGCCATACACATCCGCAGGCATGGGTCCTGTTTTGACGCGCCATTTGATGGTCTGGGTGGCAATGTCAATCGCCACCAGTTCGTCACTGTCCTGCATGGTCGAATAGACGGTGGTGCTGCGGCTATCGATCCACAGATGGCTTGGCGTGCGGGAGGTAGCCACACGCTGCACCAGCGTCAAGTCCTTGCCATCCCAGCGGTAAAAATCCACATGGTTCAGGCGGTTGGCGGCCGTGATGAACCATTTCATGTCCGGGCTGAAGCGCAGATGGTAAGGGTCCACAATGCCGCGCACCGTACGCTGCACTTCGGCGGTACGAGGGTCCACAAAAGTCAGGGTATCGCCGAGCGCGTTGGCCACGATGATCGATTTTTCATCGGGCGTCAGGTACAGATGGTGCGGCTCTTTGCCCGTGGGAATTCGGGCTGTCTCGGCCCAGGTCACCGGGTCGATGACGCTGACGTTGGCCTCCAGCGAATTCAGCACAAAAAGAGGCGGCGCGCCCGACGCGACACTGGCAACGGAATACCACAACCCACCGAGGGCGATAACGCAGGCGCGTGCAATCGAGAGAATCTTCACAAAACCACTTTCAACACAGCCTTGGAGTGTAGCGCCGCCCCTGCCGAGGTCTTGAGCGATAACACGTAACATCAGGGTGATCGTGCACTCTTTGACTCAGGTCATCCCGGTATTGACGCGGCCTGGAGTGCCAAACCATATCGCAGGGCGAGACCACAACTTGCCAGCGGAGCTCTGCCAGCGTCAGCAGTCAAGGGATCAACGACATGAGTCACAGTGCCCCGGCCGCGCTCTCTAAGCCAGTCCAAAGAGGCCACTACTCCGGACAACATGCTCAAGCATTGCTGTTCAACAGTGACAGATCGGAAGCATTGAGCCATCGCCATTGGCCGGGGGCCAAATCGGCAGGCAAATCCATGCTTCCAATGCGAGAGCGATGTAGCCCCTCCACCCTATTGCCAACCGCTGCAATCATCCGCTTGACCTGGTGGTACTTGCCCTCAGTCAGCGTCATATTCAAGCGATGGGAATCCACGATGGAGCAGTTTGCAGCACGCACCGGCTTGGGATCATCGTCCAGCACAACCCCTGCCAACAATTTCGACACCTGTGTCTCGTCCACCGGGTGTTTGGTCGTTACTTGATAAACCTTCGGAACATGCTTCTTGGGCGAACTCAAGCGATGAATGAATTGCCCGTCATCGCTCAATAGCAACATACCCGTTGTGTCCTGATCAAGGCGCCCTACCGCCTGCACTCCTTGTACCGCACTCTTTGTAGGCCGCTGGCGCAACGGTGGAGGCAGAAGCGTGTAGATGCTGGGGTACGTAGAAGGCTTTTGAGAACACTCCGTGCCGGCGGGTTTGTGAAGCAGCACGTAAGCTTTGGCCTGGAACGGCCAATCCACACCCTGTACACGCAACAGCAGTCCTTCGGGCTCATAGCCTGCGGTAGCCTCCGTGCAGAGCACGTATTCGGCATTGGGCGAAGATGCCTCACGCACCGAGACCCACCCCTGCTGAATCAGGCCTGCGCAAACACGACGGGTACCAAAACCTTGTGAATACAGAATGTCTTGTAGTTGCATGGTCAATGCCCGGGAGGGTCAGCCAGAGGGGATGATTTATTGTTATTCCAAAGCAAAAAACCCCAGTCTTTATGAGACTGGGGTTTTCTGGGCTGTAAGAGCC
>JADHED010001907.1_pt1 | contig 15914 bp, 13 predicted proteins | sample 8952041 | NCBI WGS metagenome assembly JADHED01 (sample SAMN16124423, study PRJNA663239) | bioreactor sludge metagenome | isolation source: sludge (control) | place: India:Bengaluru | collected 2018-09-08
AGGGGCAAGTGAGGATCGTGTAAGCGTCCGGCGCTACCCGGCGATGCCGGGCGCGGGAGCCCAGTCGGCAAGTGGACCTTGGCGGCGGACGCGCAGCACGGGAGTCTTACAGTTCGCCTGCCGGGCGAACGATGCGGCCTGCTCGACAAACGCGCCGGCCGCATGGTCGAAGGCGGACCTGTGCCGGGAGGACAGGCAGCAGAACTCCGATTGCATGATCCGCGCATGGAAGAGCGAAATCAGGACGACGCGCAGGCCGAGTTCGTCATATGGCACCCGGAACAGCCGCGCCTGCTCGCGGGACTCCCATTCCGCAACCGTCTCGCGGCGTCCCTTGCCGATCGCCTGCGCCAATTCGTCCTGCGTCAGGTCGAAGAGCTTGCGCAGGTACCGCAACTGCTCGCCGGTGATCCCCGCCCCGCCGAGCACGATGGCCATGCCGAGGACCTGCTGCAGCTGCGCCTCCTGAAGTACTGTGGTCGTCACGTCCCCGCAGGCCGCGCAGGCCGTCTCCGCGACGCCCTTGCCGACCAGGTGCACGCCGGTCAGCCCACTGTTCTCGTAGAGGCAGTCCGGCGGATACGTGACGCGAACCTGCGACGATCCGCAGGCGGGACACCGGTTCTTCGAAGCCACGCCAACCTCCGTCAGTCCGGATCGCCCCGCCTCAGGATGTCAATGGCAACCAGCCGGGCGACGCCGGGTGTCCGCTCGGTGACCAGTCGCCATGAGTGGGCGCCGTAGCTGGTGTTGAGGGCGCCCCGGCCGACGGAGCGGATGATCTCCTCCGCGCCCTTCTTCGTCATAAAAGGTGATCCCCGGCCTGCACTTGGATAGCGGCGGCAGCCCGGGGATCTCTTATAGGTTGAAGGACTGTACGACGGCGAGCACTCACTGTCAAGTCCAGTGCAGTCCGTGTGCCCGCTGCGCTCGGTCGACACAGTCCGGCCCATCGCTTGCCTGGACTATGGGCGACCGACTGGCGCAGCTCACATGACTGCTGAAACTTGCGCCGGCACAACCGCCCGCCGGCCCCACCACCTCCCGCCGCCGCAAGGCGCCCGGGAGCGCGCGTGCCCGCAGCAGCGACGTGTCAGCAGCCGGCGACGGCCCCGGCCGCACGCGCCTACCGCCCGCGACGCCCGGCGGCTACGCTGCTGCACGAGCTGGTGCGCACCAACCTCGAGACCTGGCTGGCGACGGCGGCAGAGTGCGACGAGTACGGCCGCGGCGTCCCGCTGCAGGTCGAGGCCGCATTGCGCAACTATCTCAGGTGCGGGGTCCTCGCGCACGGGTTCGCCCGGGTGTATTGCGGCAACTGCCGCCATGACTTCCTGGTAGCCTTCTCCTGCATGGGCCGCGACCTGTGCCCGTCGTGCGTCACGCGGCGCATGGTGGAAGTCTCATCGCACATGGGCGACCAGTTGCTGCCGCGCGCGCAGCACCGCCAGTGGGTGCTGTCGATGCCCAAGCGTGTCCGGTGGCACCTGCGCCACAAGCCCGAGGTGATCAGCGGCCTGCTCGCGATCTTCCTGCGCGCGGTCGAGACGACGATCCGCCAGCGGAGCCCCGGCGCGCCGCCGGGCGCCCGCTTCGGCGCCGTCGCGTTCGTGCACCGGTTCGGCAGCTACCTCAACAGCCACGTTCACATCCACGTGCTGGTGACCGACGGTGTGTTCAGCGCCGGCGATGACGGCGAGGCGATCTTTCACCCGGCGCTCGACCTGGAACCGGGGGACTTCGCCGCTGTTCAAGCGAAGATGCGCCACCGCGGCCTGCGCTGCCACGGCCATCTCGATGCCGACAGCAGCGGTCAAGCGTGTATTCTAAGCGATTTGAGAATCTGGCTGTGAGCTCTGGTGGCAACTTGAATCAGCCTCCGAGCGCGTGGGTGACCGCGGAACGGAGACGCCAAATTAGTAACGCCGCGCGACCGTGGTCTGGTTCAGGTTCTACGAGTCCAGTCCTACAAGTGTCTGGAACATCGACTTCTGTTCAGGCTTTGATTCCACATGCGAGATTGGCCGGAGCGCCCGCTCAGTGCTCGCCGGCCGGTGGACCATGTCGGGCAGGGGCAGGACATGCTTCTGGATCTTGGGCGCGAGGCGGAACAGGCCCATGGCCTGGGACAGCCATACAGAACGCCACGAATTGGGTACTCACGCCATTCCGGGAAGCATGTTGTTATTTCATTGACAAGCCCAAGCCAAAGAAATACCGTGGCCGATATCACGTCGCATCAATTGAACTGCAGTCGAGCGCAGCTGTGCGATTGAACATCAAAATCACGCGCAAGATCGAGACGATTTTCGGGCCCAAACGTAGCCGACAGGATCCAACGCGGGAGAATTTGGGTCTAACGCAAGCCAACGGCGAATCTGAACGCGGGCACATCTGATACTGGTGAACTGTTGCGACACCCGACACGAAAGGCGAATGGCAATGCATCGCGACCAGAGATCCGGGCTTTCCATACTATTCATAACCCTCCTAACCATCACTTGGGTGTCCGCAGGGCAAGCGCAGTACTTCGAATGCAAGACGGTGGTGACAGCGCCGGATTCTCTGTTCGCCAAGAACTTGGCGCCTCCTTACTCGGATGAAAACCTTGTGGCCGAAGTTAGATGCGTTGTTCACGTGCTGCGCGAGAACAACGGGTCTGGCGGGCTCAGCGCCAGCGATGTCGACAGCATGCTTGGCATTGCCCGGCAAGACATGTTGTCGCTCGGCGTGACTTTGGTCATCACAGACCAAACGGACATTTCGAATTCGAGCTATTACGCAGATCCAGATTCCTTCGTCGCCGATATCTTCACCGAGGACTATCACGAAGATGCCATCGACATCTACCTCGGGCCTGCTGTGGGTGACGCCTTTGGACTGGCTCAAGGTATACCGAGTTCCGCGCTGCTCTTGACCGGGACTCTGGACTCATATTCCGCTCTGAGCCACGTTCTCGGCCACTGCTTTGGATTGTACGACACGAGCGAGACGGAATTTGGAGTCGAAGCTCCGGGAGGGAGCGATGGGGATACGACGGGCGACTTGGTTGCCGATACCCCCGCCGATCCAGGGCTCGCAGGGTGGGTGTTGGCTGACTGCAATCTGGCCGCAGCATTTGCTGACAGCTTCACGGGATACTCACCGGACGCGACCAATCTCATGTCGATTAGTCGGATGTCATGCTGGTCAGGGTTCACCAAGGCTCAAAGTGCGCGAGTAATCACCACGATTCAATCAGCCGCCGTACTGGCAGGCGCGACGGAGCTTACGGCAGCGCTGTATGTCGACAAGACCGATGATACGACGATAGCGCGCCAAACACATCTCCCGAAGATTCCGAGCAACGCGGCGGCATGTGACGTGAATGGTGACGGCAAGAAGGACCTGCTCGTGTCAGGGTACGCGCCGATTGGGGGATTTGACAACCGCGGCTACCTAGGGAGTTGTTCTACGTACTCAGATACCGGTGTTCCGCAGTTCACCGACGCCACAGCAAGTGCATTCACTGCCGGCCGTCCAAAGGACGGTACGACGGGGCTGATCATCGCGGACTATGACAACGACAACGACCTCGATTTCTTCGCACCGAACCCTCACAATGTGGGCACGAGCGGTACCCCCTATCGGCATAGCCTATTTCAAAATAGTGGCGCCGGCGCATTTGTAGATGTCGCCGGTGTCGTCGGCCTGTCGGGTTCTAATGCCGCACTAACCAGGACGCTGGCTGGCGCATGGGGTGATTTCAATGGCGATGGATATCTTGATCTGCTGACCGTTATCGGCCCGCCCAATACCTCTTTTGATGCAGGTGCGAACGGAATCCGCCTCTTTGAAAACTACTCGGAACCAGAAGACGGCGGTGTACGAAAATTCCGAGATGTGACTCTTAGTTCCGGATTGTCAGCTGCGGATCTGGATGTCAGGTCTGTTCTCTGGATCGATCTCGACCTGGACCACGACATGGACCTAGTGACTATCCAGCACGTCCAGCGCGCCGCAGCCCAATCAAAATATTACCTCAATGCCGGCGGTCATTTCACAGATGTTACTTCAACGCGGTTTGGCAACTGCCCCGATACACTCAACGTAAATCACGTCTATGCGGCGCACGGCGATATCGACAACGACGGCGACGTGGATATCGCCTACCACGGATCGCTTGATCGGGGATGGCTGCGGAACGATCTAGATGCGTCCACGGGAATCAGTACCCTGACTTTGGCGTGGAGTCAGCACAAGCCTGTCAATACGCAGGACTGGCCCGACCCCATGGATATCGAAATGTTCGACTTTGATCTGGATGGATGCCTGGACCTGATGACGCCGACCAAAGACAACCAGCACAGCAATCACAAGTTGTTGTTAAACAACCCCTCCACACACGCCTTTGCGGTCGTCACTTCGGGGTTGGGAGTCGCGGAGACCTTTGGCTCATGTGCCGCAGATTTCCATTTGGACGGCCACACCGATATTTTTCTGGCCACCGAGCTGGATCTCTCCAATCCGGATAACACCCGGTTCTTCATGCGGTCAGATGCCGCGATCAACGGTTCGGAAACAAATCACTGGATCGGAATCCGACTCACGGATACTGATGGCTCCTGCAATTTCAGGGGAATCGGTGCAACGGTCATTGTGACAGCGGGCGGGCATCGACAGGCTCAAGTTGTTGACGGCGGAAGTGGACAAGCCGGGCAGCACGATCTAGACCTGTCGTTCGGTTTGGGTGCCCACAGCGACTCAGTCGATGTCGAAGTGATCTGGCCGTGCGGCCAAACCCAGTACGCTCGAGTGACCGCGGACAGCTATCACACGATCTCGATGACCAGGCCGGTAGTCGATGACAGTTCGGTCATGATGTACATGAACCTGGTGCTCGGCGAGGACACACTCGACTGGGTGTTCGAGTGGACGACCGCAATGCCCAGCACCAATGGCTTGGACTGGGTGGAATTCCCCGGCGGACTCACGCTCTACCCTGAAATTGATCACATTGACGGCTCAATGTCGGACGTTGAACTTGCTGTCACGAATGAATTTGTCGCCGCCACCAACGCGTACATATATCATCATCGCGTCACATGGTTGGGTCGGCAATGCGATGACGAAATGAATGTCCGATATAAGGTGCATAGCAAGGCGCTAACTTTCGATGACCCGAGCGCGGTCAAGTCCCTTCGCCTGTACGGATGCCCCCAGTCATAGTCTGGCAACCAGCGGAGGTAGAGCGATGTGGATGAAGAAGATGCTCATAGCGGGCGCTTTGCTGACCACAGGTTCGATGGGGGGCGCGAGGGCGGCCGATGGACCCGCGGTGGATGGCGTGTTCGGATTGTCCAATGTGACATCTGAAACCTACATCGCGGCGTGGGTAGCAGTTGAAGCCAGCGCCGTGGTGACCGGCGTCCGCTGGTATCAAAACGACGGCCTGACATCTTTTCCGGAAATAATGGCGATGGCCGGCACTTTGCATTGGCCCTTGGCCGTATCCGCAGCGGTACCACTGGCGCAAAGTGTACCGGGTCTCGGTTCAGCCTGGAACGAAGTGTTGTTTGCGCAACCCGTCACCTCCGATTCCGGCGGACTATATATAATCTTCCACCTGCCTGTTGGCTCCAATTTTGAGCACGCGGGGAACGACGGAGGTTTTGGGCTCGGCTATCTGGCAGGAAACGGAGTGCGCTGCGGATGGGTAACGGGCAACGGCGAAGACTGGAACCCTGTGCGACCTGATCGAAAGATGGCCGTTGAAGCGATATTGCAAGTGAATAAATCGGCAACCAAGCCGCTGGTCTTGCATTTGCAGACTCAGGTGCGCCAAGGAGTGGCTGAGCCAATCCCCGAAGTCGCCGCGGTTTTGACGGTATTCCCGAACCCATTCAACGCCAGTGTGGAGACCCAGTTTTCACTGCCCATAGCAGGACACGCGAATCTCGACGTGTACGATTTGCAGGGCCGGCGTGTAATTCGATTGCTGTCGGAAGAACTGGGCGCCGGTGAACATTCTGTGATTTGGAACGGCGTTGATGAGGCAGGCCAGGCGGTGGCTAGCGGAGTTTATTTTGCCAGACTGCGGTCGGGAGACGTCGAACTTACGCGATCTCTTGTCTTGGTGAAGTAGCACGCACCTCGGGGCTTTCGGCTTTGTGAGAAGCCCCCGTACTCACGTGTAGCGCAGGCGGTGAAAGTATGTTCCGGGCAGCAATCTTGGTTGCACTCCTGTTGGCGGCGATTCCCGCTTCAGGAGCGACGCTCCGCGTTGCGCGAGACGGAAGTGGCGAATATGCGGTCATCCAGGCGGCCGTGGATGCAGCGGCGTCCGGAGATACTATCCTGATCGGACCGGGGCGCTACAATGAAGGGCGCGTCGTCACAACCCCGGGCTGGACCGCTTTCGTGCGCGTGCTTGTCGGGCAGTTCGAGTTGACCTTGATCGGGTCGGGGCCGGAGGTGACGATACTCGGGCCGACCACGCCCTGGGATCTGTCACAGGGCTCGAATACCGGCATCAGGATGGGGCCGTATTTTGGCAATCACCACATCCGGATCTTGGACATGGGGTTTGAGAATATGGGATTGGCCGTTGTGGGGCATAATGCGCCCGAATCGGTGCTCATCGCCAACTGCCGCTTCGCAGGGGATGCCCAGCCGTTGGTGATCGTTTCGGGGGGATCTCTCGAGGTGCGGCAGACCAGGTTCGAGGTTGGCCCTCGAGATCTGATGCAGATTCTTGCGACCAATCTGACGACAGTCCTGCTGGATGACTGCGAATTCAATCTGGACACGGTGAACATCTGGCACCAGACGGGCGTTCACCTTGAGGGGGATCGCGCGGCTACGGTGACAGACTGTTCATTCCGCGGCGGCTTCACCGGACTCGGGTTTTATGGTGTCGACTCGGGTCTGGTTTCCAATTGCGCTTTCAGCAGCCAGGTCGCGGGCCTCCCAGGGTACGCCAACGGCCTGCACGTCGGGTACAGTACGGTCCGACTCTCGGATTGCGTTTTCGACACCCAGGTCAATGCCATGCGCATCTGGGACGGTGCCGAGTTCCACGCCACGCGCGCCCAGGTCCTGGACGCGTCCGTGAGTTCGTTGAACCTGTCCTCCCCACTCGGCCCGGTGACAGTCAACGAGAGCCTGCTGGCTCACGGCGCACGCTACACGGTCTGGGAGGTCTATCCCTGCGCCCAGAAATCGGCGCCAGCTGCCGCGCTGCCCCGCCTGGATCTTACGGGCAACGACTGGGGCACGTCGAGCGCCGACAGCATCGCGGCGTGGATCCGAACCTGCAGCTATGTCGTGGACTTTGTGCCTTTCGTTGGCCAGCCTGTCGCGACGGAGTCAACTACGTGGGGTGACTTGAAGGCCCGGTTTCGCTAGTCCCCGAGGTCCCGCTTCGCCATCGTAGCCGCGCGCCAGACTGAGCTGGAGGCCGATCTCCGGCGAGCCTAGAAGGAGCTGGTTCGTTTGGTGAAGGTCAGAACCTCCCGGACACCGACACCGAATAGGCCGTAGACTCCGAGACATTCGAATACGTATACCCCTCGCCCCCCTCGGTGCTGCTGGTCTTGATCGTCGGCCGGGCCAGAATGTCGGTCACCGCCAGCTTCGCCTTGAGCTTCCACGGCAGCTGCTGCGTGGCCACCAGGTCCAGTCGTGTGCGCGACTCCAGGTAGACGTACTCGAACATGTTCTCGGCCAGCTTGTCCAGGCGGCGGCCGACGCGATTCGCCAGCAGGCCCAGGTTGGTATGCGTCTGCGGGTTCTCCCACTGCAGCGAGACATTGACCGACCACGGCGCCTGGCCCTGCAGCTGGCGCTTGTCCTGCTCGACCACCTCCAGCGTGCGGGGATTGTCGAAGATGACTTCCGACCACACGCGCGTGTAGTTCGCCGACACGGTCACGTGGCGCGTAAACGCCCAGGCGTCCAGCTTGCGGACGACCTCCAGCTCGAAGCCCCAGTTGCGGCCCAGCGGCGTGCTGGTGAAGGTGGCGGTCGGGCGTTCGGCCTCGGCTGTCAGCAGCGTGTCCTCGATGGCGTCGGACATCCGCTTGTAGAAGGCGCTGGCGGCCAGGACCTGCCCCGGGCCGGGGAAGTGCTCCAGGCGCAGGTCGTAGTTGCGGATGCGGGCCCGCTTGAGGTCCGGGTTGCCCTTCATGTTCTCGAACGTGCGGTAGTCGCGGCGCAGGACGGGCGCCAGCTCGCGGAACTCGGGCCGGTTGACCGACTCGTAGTAGCCCACGCGGAGGTTCGTGTCCTCGTCGTAGAGCCAGGTCAGCGCCGCCGAGGGCAGCACGTCGCGCGTGTCGATGCGCGAGGTGTCCTCCAGCGACGGGAACAGCTTGTTCTGGACCGAGTACACGACCTGGTCCGAGTCCTCGACGCGCGCGCCGCCGGTCAGCCGCATCTCCTCCTGGCCGACCGAGAACGGCAGGTCGGCCATCGCGTACCAGGCGTCGATGTCGTGCGTGCCCACGTAGGAGCCGCTGAGCACGGTGTCCTGCACGAACTCCCACTTGGTGCCGCGGCGCGGGTCGGAGACCTCGTTGTAGTTCTCGGGCCGGAAGATCGAGTCCGGCGGCAGGAAGGCCAGGGTCCCGTCGAACCGGCTGGACTGCGAGCGCAGCGTGTACCACGACTCCGAGTCGAACGTGCGGGCGCGCTCGTCGTGCTTGAATCCGGCCTTGAGCTGCAGGTTGTGCTCGCGGGCCAGGTCGTCGTTGGTGGGGGACCAGGCCAGGTCCACGCCGCGGCCGCGCCGCGTCTCGTCCAGCCAGGTCCAGGTGCGCATGTTCTCATCCATCGCGCGGGGCTCGAAGTCCAGGTTGTAGGCCAGGTAGCGGCGGTCCGGCTCGGTGGCGTGCGACTCGCCGTACGAGACCTGCCAGTCCAGGTCGAAGCCGCCGCCGGGGCCGGGCAGGTGGTGGCTGCCGTCCAGCTTGTCGACGAACTGGTAGCGCTCGTGCCACGACATCGTCTGCCATTCGAAGGTCTTCTGGTCCTTGCCGGACATGAACGTGATCTGGCTGTCGGTGGTGCGGTTGTACAGGTTCGTGAAGCCGATGCGATGGCGATCCCAGCGCAGGAACAGGTTGGCCAGCCCGCCGAGGGTGGCCTGCGTGTGGTGCGTGGTGCCGCCGGCGGTGACGGAGTTGCCGCCGATGCGGACCTCGTTCTCGTCCTCGATGGTGGCCTTGTCGCCGTAGGTCGCCGCGCCCATGAAGCCCACGTCGACGCCCAGAAGCCGCACCTTGTTGCCGTGCGACAGGTTGAACGACAGGCGCGGGGGCGCGGGGCGGCCCTCGGTGGTCCAGCGGTTGGGCAGCGCGCGCGCGAGGTACGGGTTGCGCAGCGAGAGGTTCTGGTAGATGACCGTGCTGTCGCGCAGCGCCTCGGGGAAGTCGCGGCCGCCGTCGTCGATGCCCAGCCAGTCCGTGTCGCCGCGCATCGCGTCGTACTGCAGGGTGTGGCCCGTCGAGCCGCTGATGGCGCCGATCGACCAGCTCGCCGCGGTGGTGGGCTGTTCGGGGAACTCCAGCGTGCCGATGCGCACGAGGCCGCCGGCGAAATCGCCGGGCAGGTCGGGCGTGGCCTGCTTGATCACGGTGATGTTCGACAGCAGGTTCGACGGCACCATGTCGAAGTTGAAGCTCTTGCGATCGCGGTCGACGTTGGCGCCGCTCATCTGGACGCCGTTGACCTCGGTGACGTTGTAGCGGTCGCCGATGCCGCGCACGAACACGTACTTGCCGTCGTTCACGGTCAGGCCGGGCACGCGCTTGAGCGCGTCGCCGCTGTTGCCGTCGGGCGAGCGCGAGATCTGCGCCGCGCTGATCGCATCGCCGATCACGCTGGCCTGCTGCCGGCTGAGCATGAGCGCGCTGTCGGTCGACAGCACGCGCGTGCCGCTGACCACCATCTCCTCGGTCTCGTAGGCGCGGGTGCCCTCCAGTTCGACCATCACCTCGAGCGGCGGCCCCGGCACCACGCGCAGCCCGGCGATGGTGCGCGCCGTGTAGCCCAGGTAGGTGGACTTAAGTTCGTAGGTGCCGGGCGGCAGGTCGGGAAACTCGAATCGCCCCTTGATGTCGGTGGCGGTGCGATGCCCAGTGCCCAGCAGCACCACGTCGGCGCCGATCAGCGGGTCTTTCGAGTCGCGGTCGCGCACCTGGCCCTTCAGGCCGTCGGCCAGGGCGCTGAGCGGGGCGGCCAGCAGGCAGGCGGCCGCCAGGGGCGCCAGCAGTCGTCGCATGGGCACCGTCCGGGACGGGGATGGCGGCGGGACGCGCCGATGGCGCGGTTCTGTTTGCGACAGGTTAGGAAGCGAAGGTGAGCGGGGGGTAAGGGTTGGGTAAAAATTGGAGTCAATCCGGAGGCAAACCGTCGCCCCGGGAGTTGCGTGCGCGCGGCGTCGAGATCGATGCAATTGACAACAGAAGCAGATCGTGAGAGGATCAACTGGTACTTGATGCCCCTTCGATGCGGGTCGCCATTCGAGCGATCAACCCGGATGATCGACCTCGAGAAACGGGCGACCGCCCGGCTTCGGCTCGCGCGCTGGCGCCGAATCTTCTATTCGCAACTGTTCCCCGATGTCGGGGCGATCGAACAGGAGCAGAAAATATGAATGCCGTGACGTCGCGCCATCCATTGTCAGTTGCCGCCGTCATCTGTTTCGGACTGCTCCTCGCACCCGCACAACCGCTGTTCGCACAATGTTTCAACTACAGCTACAACAACTACCTGATTGCGCCGGACCCGGTAGTTGGTGAGGTGTTGGACGTCGAGGCCTATAGTGTCGACATGGAGGGCGACCTGGCTTACGTGGCCTGCTGGGGTATCGGGCTGGCTGTCGTCGACGTCAGGGATCGCGCCGCCCCGAAGGTGCTGGGCACCGTGGATGTACCGCGCCTTTACGAGGACGTAGCCGTCATGGACGGCTATGCCTATATGAAGGATTCAAGCGGGTTTGATGTTGTCGACGTCTCCGATCCTTCGTCACCGCGATTCGTGACATCGGTCACGGGGGGCTGTTCACGCCTCGTCGCCGTTGACGGTTTCCTATATGTGGCAAACAGCTACTACCTTGATATCTACGACGTAGCAAACCCCGGCACGCCGGTGCGTGTTTCGCATCTCTACTTCGATGGGCCGTTCGTCGCAGATGTCGCGATCGCCGACAACATCGCATGTGTCGCCGGGTCCACAAGCCTGTTCACCGTGGACATCACCAACCCGGCGCTTCCGGTCATTGTCGGCACCGCAAACGTCGGATCCGGGGCTTTGGCGGTTGCGGTCGCCGGCGATCGCGCCTACGTCGCGAAGAACACTTATGGTCTGTCGATCGTGAATATCTCCACGCCGACGGCGCCGGTCGTGGTCGGAACGGTGGACACCCCGGGCTATGCCCGGGACGTGGCCGTGTCGGGGAATTTCGCTTTCGTCGCGGACTACTCCTCCGGGCTTCATATCGTCGACGTGACGAAGCCGACATCGCCGCGCATTGTCGAGCAGGTGGCGGGCCTTGGCGCGATCCGGAGCGTGGCCACCGACGGCGACTTCGCCTACGTCACCGACTTTTCCCGCGGCCTGGTGCTCGTGAACGTGAGGAATCCGATCGGATTGGCGCCCGAGGCGCATGGTGCCGACATTCCCGGCCGTGCCTTCGGGCTGGCCTGTGCGGATGGCCTCGCCTATGTGGCCGACTACGGCGCTGGACTGCGGGTCCTCGATCTTGCCGATCCCGAGGCCCCGCTGACCGTCGGCTCGGCGACTACACCGGGATCGGCGATCGGCGTGACACTCGTCGGCACGTCGGCCTACCTTTGCGCGAGCACGCAATTTGTCATCTGCGACGTGGCGAACCCGGCAGCCCCCGCAGTGGTCGGTTCGGCAGCGACCCCGAACGGCGCGTCGGCCGTTGCCATTGCAGGCAACCTTGCCCACGTTGCCGGTTATGTGGGATTCGGCATCTATGACATCGCCGACCCGGCCGCGCCCGCCCCGCTGGGGAGCATTCATGCAACGCAGGACGCCTGGGGCAACGGCATCGCGCTCGCCGGCGAATACGCATTCGTCGTGGGTGGCGGCGGGCTCAAGGTGATCAACGTCGTCGACCCGCAGAATCCGGTCGTCGTCACCACGCTCCCGACCGGCGGCACCGGCAACGCCATCGCGCTTCGGGACGGGTATGCCTTCATTGCCACCGACCTTGCCGGGCTGGTGGTTGTCGACGTGTCGGTGCCGGCCTCGCCGGCGATCGTCGCCGGGGTTGCCGTCCTGGGCCAGGCGGCGGGCATCTCGCTGGCGGGGAACGTTGCCTATCTGGCCGCATTCGACAGAGGCGTCCAGGTGGTCGATATCAGCGACCCGCTGAATCCCGTGTATGTCGGCGGGGGTGCCACCGCGGGCATCGCCCGGGACATCATTGCCGTCGACGGTCGCCTGCTTGTCGCCTGCGACGGGTCCGGGCTGCAGGTGCTGCCCCAGGACTGCGGTTTCGGGGATGATTGCAGCGATAACGGGCTCGCGGATCTTGTCGAACTCACGCTCCGTCCATCGCTGGACTGGAACAACGACGGGATCATCGACAACTGCCAGCAGGGCTGGGGAGCGGCCGCCACCCCGGAGCCGACGCATGGAAGGCTGGCCGTCTATCCCGCCCACCCCAATCCGTCGAACCCCGGAACGATGATCACGTTCGAACTGGCGCAAGCCGGCCGTGTCGATGTGCGCATCTACGACATCGCCGGACGGCGGGTGCGGACCCTGGTCGCGAACGGGTCATTCCCCGAGGGTCGCGGCAGCGTCTACTGGAACGGCCGCGACGACGCCGACACTCCGGTAGGCTCCGGCGTCTACCTCTTTGAGGTCGTGTCAGGGGGAGAATCGGCCACCCGGCGGATGGTGTTGCTCAAGTAAGTCAGGGGATTCCGGCGCGGCGATGCGGTCGTCGATGATCCATCGCCGCGGCCGGTCCCGGCGCACGTTTTCAGGCGGCGACCGCGCGGAGCATTCGTGCCGCTCGTCACCGCGCCTCCGCCACCGCCCCCCGCAACGAATCCCCCCGCGCCGCCGAGTACCTGCCATACCACCGCGCCGCGATGTTCCCCTCGCGGTCGACCAGCAGCGCCGCCACGCTGTCGCTCTCGGCAGTGCCGATCTGCCCGCGGAACCAGTCCACATCCAGGTAGAGCGTGATCGTGCGGTCGCGCTGCGCGCGGTCGGGGATGCCCTGCTTCATGCCGCCGTCGATCACCGCGCGCATCCACTTGAAGCTGCTGCCGATGGTGGGCAGCTCGTAGTACGCGAAGTCGGGCAGCTGCGGGGCCAGCGTGTCGAGCACCGCCAGCCAGGTGTCGAGGTCGGCCTGCTGTTCGCGCTCGTAGGCGACCAGCAGCAGGTTGCGCGCGCCCTTTAGGTCCGCAGGCAGGCGCAGCGTGCGTCCGCGCAGGGTCTCGGCCTCGATGGCGGGGAACACCCCGGGCTGCGACTCGCGGCGGTCGAGGATTTTCGTGGCGTGCGCGGGGGCGGCGGCCAGGACGATGGCCACGGCGGCGGCGGCGAGCGGCAGGATCTTCACGGGCGGGCCTTTCTCCGGTGGCGCGGCGGCCTTGGACAATCCAAAGTCCGATCTTCGATCTGCATGCACGCGCACGGGCATGCTGCATGATGTTGCAGTATAGCCAGTTGCGCAAGCCATGGCGATCCACTTGCGCCGGCGCCAGGGCATTGCACATTCGCCTCGGCGCCCTGCATCCGGTATCCTCAACCCGGGACCCGCCCGCCCGGAACCACCGCCCGCACGGCGGCGTTTCCGAATAGATTCATCCACAGATCCCCGACCCGCGGGAGGTCCAGCCATGAAACCGATGATCGCCGCCACCCTGCTGCTGGCCCTGTTCCTGGCCGCCGCCCCCGCCCGCGCCGCCGACACCCCCGTCACCCCCGCCCCCGCCGCCAACGCCTTCGGCCTGGATCTCTATACGAGCCTGCGCGCCGACGGCGAGAACCTGTTCTTCTCGCCCGCCAGCATCGCCTATGCGTTGGCGATGACGGGCCTCGGCGCGCGTGGCACGACCGCGGCCGAGATGGACGCGGTGCTGCACCTGCCGGCGGACGGCGAGGTGGTGGCCGCCGGCTTCGGCAAGCTGATGGGCAACCTGGCCAGCAACGACGGCGCCGTCACCGTGAACCTGGCCAACCGCCTGTACGGCCAGCGCGGCACGCCGTTCGCGCCCGCGTACCTGGCGCTGCTCGAGCGCCACTTTGGCGCCGCGCTGGAGCAGGTGGACTATCGCCGGGATCCCGAGGCCGCGCGCGGGCTGATCAACGGGTGGGTCGAGGAGCAGACGGCGCAGAAGATCCGCGACCTGCTGGGGCCGGGCACGGTGACGCCCATGACCGAGCTGGTGCTGGTCAACGCGGTCTACTTCCTGGGCAAGTGGAGCGAGCCGTTCCCGAAGGAAGCCACCCGCGAGGCGCCCTTCCATCGCGAGCGCGGCGGCGATGTCACAACGGAGTTCATGCGCAAGACCGGCCGCTTCGGCTACGCGGAGCACGAAGGCGTGCAGGTCGCATCGCTGCCGTATCGCGGTGACTCGATGGAGATGGTCGTGATCCTGCCGAACGAAGGCACGCCACTCGCGCAGGTCGAGCAGCAGCTCGATGCCGCGAAGCTGGCCGAGTGGCTGGCTTCGCCCACGTCGACGCAGGTCGAGGTCACGCTGCCGAGGCTGCACCTGGAGACATCGTTCGAGCTGGCCGACGCGCTGGCGAAACTGGGGATGCCGACCGCGTTTACCGGCGAGGCCGACTTCTCTGGGATGACGACCGACGCCACGCGCCTGTTCATCAGCCGCGTGATCCACAAGGCGTACCTGGACGTCGATGAAGAAGGCACCGAGGCCGCGGCGGCGACGGCGGTGGTCATAAAGCGCCTGTCGGTCGAGGTGCCGGGCCGCGCGAAGACCTTCCGCGCCGACCGTCCGTTCATCCTGGCCATCCGGCACCGCGACAGCGGGGCGATCCTGTTCCTCGGCCGGGTGGCGGACCCGGCGCGGGGGTAGGAGGGCCGGCGGCGCGCGCCGGCGCACGCGAGGGTGCGGAAACCGCCAACCATATATAGACGCGGTGTTGACGCCCCCCGATTAAGTGGTTATAATATTGTTATAACCACCACACGGGGGAGGAGCCATGATCAAGCAGCTCCGTAAAGTAGGCAACAGCAACGCGTTGATCCTCGACAAGCCCATCCTCGAGCTGCTGGGGCTGGAAGAGGGCGGCCAGGTCCAGCTGACCATCCAGGACGGCCTGCTGATCGTGGCGCCGGCGCACCCCGGGGCCCTGTCCGCCGATGACCTGCAGCGCCACCTCGACGACGTGGTCCGCCGCCGCGAGGATGCGCTGCGGCGACTGGCCCAGTGAACGGCGGGCCGGTCTTCCTGGGCACCGAGGACGTGCTGGCGATCCATCGCCGCGTCGTGGTCGGGTTCGGCGGCGATCCGGGCCTGCGCGACCGAGGCCCGCTCGAGTCGGCCGTCGCGATGCCGCGCGCGATGTTCGCCGGCGCCTATCTCCACACCGACCTGCCCCACATGGCTGCCGCGTACCACTACCACCTGTGCGCCAACCACCCGTTCGTCGACGGCAACAAGCGCGTGGGGCTGGCCACCGCCGAGGTCTTCCTGCTGGCGAACGGCCACAGCCTGGAAGCCACCGACGATGAACTGGTGGAGCTGACTCTCGGCATCGCGTGCGGCACGACGGGCAAGGAAGCTGTGGCGGAGTTCTATCGGGAGCGGGTGCGCGGCGGTTGAATGGCGAGCGGCGTGCGCCGGCGCACGCGGGACGGAGTTGCGCCCTTCTAGGAAGAGTCAAGCGTTTCTCGCGTCCTGAGACCCTTT
>JADHED010001908.1_pt1 | contig 15911 bp, 9 predicted proteins | sample 8952041 | NCBI WGS metagenome assembly JADHED01 (sample SAMN16124423, study PRJNA663239) | bioreactor sludge metagenome | isolation source: sludge (control) | place: India:Bengaluru | collected 2018-09-08
AGCGCGGCGCCGGCCGCCTGGTCGAGGCCCTCGACCGGCTCGCCGCGGCCGGCCGCCACCTCGGCGGCAGGTCCGTACCCGCCCCGCGCGCCGCGGCGCCGCCGGCCGCCACGCCGCCCCCCGCGTGCGGCGAAGGGCTCTGGATGGTCGCCCCCGACGGCCTCGGGGCGCTCTACGGCGGCTTCTACACGCCGCGTCCGGAGCAGGGCGACCTCGCGGCAGCCGTCGGCTCGGCCCTCGACGACGGCGCCGCGCTCCTCGCCGAGGCCGGCACCGGCGTCGGCAAGACCCTGGGTTACCTGGTGCCGCTGGTCACGCGGCTCGCCGCGGGCGGCCGGCGCGCGGTGGTCTCCACCCACACCCGCGCGCTGCAGAGCCAGATCCTCGACCACGACCTGCCGTTGCTGGCGCCGCTGGTGCCGCGGCTGAAGGCGCGATTGCTGATGGGTCGTCAGAACTACCTCTGCCACCGGCAGCTGGAGGAGTACCTGGCGCGGCCCGTCGACGACCTGCGCGACGCCGCGCGCGCGGCCGCGTTCCGCGTCTGGCTGGCGGCGACCGTCGACGGGATGCGCGACGAGCTCGCCGGCCATCCGCTGCTCGCCGCCGACCTCGGCCTGCTCTTCGACTCCGTGCGCCCCTGCAGCCCGGCGCAGTGCCACGAGGGCGACCGCTGCTACGTCACGCGAGCCCGGCGCCTCGCGCGCGGGGCGGAGCTGGTGGTGGTCAACCACGCGCTGCTGGTCACCGACCTGGCCACCGACGGCATGGTCATCGGCCCGTACGACTGGCTCGTGGTGGACGAGGCGCACCGCCTGCCCGGCGCGGCCCTGGACGTGCTGGCGATCCGCTGCGACCGGCCGCGGCGCACCGCCCTCGTCGACCTGCTCGGCGAGCCTCGCCCCGCGGCCGAGGGGCGGCCGGAGGTGGCGGCGGTGCTGGCCGGCCGCCTGCGCGCGGCGCCGGACGGCGAGGCTGCGGCGGCAGCCTGCGACGACTTCGGGCGCGCGGCGGGGCGGGCGCTGGCCGCCTTCGACGCGTGGTGGAACGCGCTGTCGTCCCGGGTCCAGGGTGAACTCGAGCTCCAGGAGCCGGCGGGTCGCCTGCGCGTGCGCGACCGCGAGGTGGCCTTTGCGCCCGTGCGGCCGGCGACGGCGGCGCTGCGCGAGGCCGCGGCCCTGGCCGCCACCGCCGGCGCCGCGCTGGCGCAGCGCGTCGAGACGTTGAGCGAGCTGCCGGCCGCCACGGCGGACCTGCTCCTGCAGACGGCGCAGGCCTCGCAGCTCTTCGGCCTGCTCGAGCACGACGTGCGCTTCCTCACCGAGGATCGCGAAGATCCCTGGGTGACCTGGATGGAGCCCGCGCAACGCGGCGGCCTGCGCGCCCTGGGCGCGACGCCGCACGAGCCGGGCCCGCTGCTGCGCGGGTTCTGGGAGGACCGGGGCCTCGACCCCATCGCCACCAGCGCCACCCTCGCCGTCGGCGAGGATTTCGACTTCATGCTCCGCGAGCTCGGCCTCGCGGGTCGTCGCCCGCACGCGCGGACCCTCGTGGTGCCGACGCCGTTCGACTGGGAACGTCAGGCGCTGGTGCTGGCGCCGCAGGACCTGCCGGCGCCCGACGGTGCCGCCTTCGCCGCCGCCATCACCGACGTGGTGGTCGCGCTGCGGCGCGCGGCGCCGCGGCAGGCGCTGGTGCTCTTCACGTCGTACCGGCTGCTGGAGGCCGTCGCGGCCCAGGTGCAGACCGTCGCCGCCCTCGACCCCCAGGTGGGCGAGGTGATCGTGCAGACGCCGCGCGCGAGCGCGGCGGACCTGCTCGCCCGTTTCCGGCGCGCGGAGGGCGCGTTGCTGCTGGGAACCAGCACGTTCTGGGAGGGCGTCGACCTGCCCGGACGGGCGCTCGAGGTGCTGGTGGTGACCAAGCTGCCGTTCCTGGTGCCCAGCGATCCCTGGGTGGCGGCTCGCTGCGAACGCCTCGAGGCCGCCGGCGAGAACGCCTTCGCCAGCTTCATGGTGCGCGACGCGGTGCTGCGCCTGCGCCAGGGCATGGGACGACTCCTGCGCCGCGACAGCGATCGCGGCGTGGTGGTCCTGCTGGACAACCGATTGCACACCAAACCCTACGGGGCTACGTTTCTCGGCGCCCTGCCGGCGCGACCGCGCTTCGTGCGCGACGCGGCGGACCTCGCCGAGAGGGTCGGCGAGTTCTTCGCGCAAGACATACCATGAGCGACGCCCCCTTCGCCATCGGCGACCACGGCCTCGACCTGCCGGCCTACGCGGCGATCTGCGCCGGCCGGCGCGGCGTGACCCTCGGCGACGCGGCCCGCGCGCGGGTCGAGCATTGCCTGGCCTTCCGGCGCCGCCTCGAGACCGGCCGCGAGAAGGTGTACGGGGTCAACACCGGCTTCGGGAAGCTCGCCGACACGGTCATCCCGCCGGCGCGCCTCGCCGACCTGCAACGCAACCTGGTGCGCAGCCACGCCGTGGGCTGGGGCCCGGCGCTCACGCGCGAGGACGCCCGGGGGATGGTGCTGCTACGGGCCCTGAGCCTCAGCGGCGGCCACTCCGGGGTGCGGCCCGCGGTGATCGAGCAGCTGCTGTGGCTCCTGGCGGCGGACGTCACGCCCTGGATCCCCTCGCGCGGCTCGGTGGGCGCGAGCGGCGACCTGGCGCCCCTGTCGCACCTCGCGCTGGTGCTGATGGGGGAGGGCCACGTCCTGGACGACGTCGGCGCCCCCGCGCCGGCCGGTCCGGTGCTCGCCGACAAGGGCCGGCCGCCGCTGGTCCTCGAGGCGAAGGAGGGGCTCGCCCTCATCAACGGCACCCAGCTGATGACCGCGCTCGGCCTGCGCGGCGTCGCGCGCGCCCACAACCTGATCGCGCACGCCCTGGTGGCGGCCGCGCTCAGCGTCGAGGCGCTCGAGGCGAGCGTGCTGCCGTTCGGCGCGGCCTACCACGCGCTGCGGTCGCACCCGGAGATCGCCGCCGCGGCGGCGGTGCTCGACGCGCTGCTGCGCGGCAGCGAGGTGGTGGCGGGCCACCGCGACTGCGGGCGCGTGCAGGATCCGTACTCCGTCCGCTGCTGTCCCCAGGTGGTGGGCGCGAGCCTCGGCACGCTGTGGCGCGCGCAGGAGGTGCTGCTGCGCGAGGCCGCGTCGGTGACGGACAATCCCGTGCTCCTGCCGGACCAGGAGCGCGTCGTCACCGGCGGGCACTTCCACGGCCAGCCCCTCGCGCTGCAGTTCGACGCGCTCTACGCGGCCTGTGCCGAGGTCGCCAGCGTCGCCGAGCGCCGCCTGGTGCTGCTGCTCGGCGGCAACGGCGGCCGCCTGCCGCGCTTCCTCGCCGCCGACCCGGGCCTGGAATCGGGTCTGATGATCGCCCAGTACCTCGCCGCGGCCCTGGTCAGCGAGACCAAGTCCGGCGCCTTCCCGGCCGCCGTCGATTCCATCCCGACCAGCGACGGGCAGGAGGATCACGTCAGCATGGGCAGCGTGGGGGCGCTCCGGCTCGGCCCCTGCCTGGACCGTTGCGAGGCCGTGGTGGCGGTCGAGATCCTGACCGCGGCGCGGGCCCTGGCCCTCGCCTCGCACCCGCCGCTCGCGCCGGCGCCGCCGCTGGCCCGCGTGCTCGCCCGCGTGCGCGAGCACCTCGATCTCACCGCCGGCGACCGTTCCCTCACCGCTGACGTCGCCACGCTATGCGGCCTGATCCAGGGCGGCGGCCTGCTGGCGGGACTGGACGACGCACTCGCGCCGCTGCGCGCAGGAGATGCCCATGTCTCGTGATCCCGAACCGCTCGACCTGCTGGTGGTCAACATCGGCGAGCTCTGCACCGTGCACGACGCCGCGCGCGACGGGTCCGGCCCGCGCCGCGGGGACCACCTGGCCGACGTCGGCGCCGTGCCGGGCGCGGCCCTGGCGGTGCGCGGCGGGCGCGTGGTGGCGGCCGGCCCCGAGACAGAGGTGCGCGCGCGCTGGCAGGTGGGCCCGGCGACCGAGGTCGTCGACGCCGCGGGCGGCGCGGTGGTGCCCGGCTTCGTGGATCCGCACACGCACGCCGTCTTCGGTCGCACGCGGCAGGACGAGTACGAGCGTCGCCTGCGCGGCGAGACCTACCTGCAGATCGCCGCGGCGGGCGGCGGCATCAACGCCTCGGTGCGCGACCTGCGCGCGCGCGACGAGGACCAGCTGGTCGCCCTCACCACGCGGCGCCTGCGCGAGATGCTCGCCCTCGGCACCACCACGGTCGAGATCAAGAGCGGCTACGGGCTGAGCCTCGCCGACGAGCTCAAGATGCTGCGCGTGGCGCGCCGCGCCGCCGACGCGGCCGGCATCCGCGCGGTGCTGACCTGCCTCGCGGCGCACGAGGTGCCGCCCGAGTACCGCGACCGGCGCGCCGACTACGTCAAGCTGGTGTGCGAGGAGGTCCTGCCGGCGGTCGCGGCCGCCGGCGCCGCCGATCGCTGCGACGTGTTCTGCGAGCCGACGGTGTTCGGGCTGGCCGACACCGAGGCGATCCTCCTGGCGGCGTCGTCCCTCGGGCTGCGGTTGACGGTCCACGCCGACGAGCTCGAGCCCATGGGCGGGGCCGCCCTCGCCGCGCGCCTGGGCGCCGACAGCGCCGACCACCTCATCGTCATCGACGAGGCCGGCCGCCGCGCGCTGGCGGCCTCGCGCACGGTCGCCACCCTGCTGCCGGGCACCGTGTTCTCGCTGGGCCTGAAGCACTACGCCCCGGCGCGGGCGATGATTGCCGACGGCTGCGCCCTCGCCCTGGCCACCGACTTCAATCCGGGCAGCTGTCCCATCAACTCGGTGCCCCTGATCCAGGCGATCGCCTGCACGCAGATGCGGCTGGTGCCGGGGGAGGCGCTGGTCGCCTGCACCCTGAACGCGGCCTGGGCGCTGGGCCTCGCGGCGGAGGTGGGCAGCCTCGCGCCGGGCAAGGCGGCCGACTTCCTGATCCTGGACGTGGACGACCATCGCCTGGTCCCCTACCACGCCGGACGCAATCCCGTGCGCAGCGTCTTCCGGGAAGGGCGGCGCCAGGAAATATCCCTCAACCCGCCCGTGGCGCGAACGATAACCTGACTGGCGTGAATCGGGCGCTGGCCGCCGCGAGGGCCAAGTCGAGGGAGCGAGTCTTTGTCGTCCAAACTCAGCAAGCTCAAGCAGGATGCCTACCAGGCCGGCAAGAAGCGCAACTGGGCCGAGGCGATGGCGATCTATGAGCGCATCCTCGAGCTCGACAAGAACAATCCGGCCCTGCTGAACGAGCTCGGCGACATCTGCCTCAAGAACGCGGACACCGACAAGGCCGTGCGCCACTTCCTGAACGCGGCCTCGAAGTACCGCCAGACCGGGCTGATGAACAACGCCGTGGCCGTGTACAAGAAGGTCCTGCGGCACGACGGCGAGAACATCAACGCCCACTGGTTCCTCGCCGAGATCCGCGCGGGGCAGGGGCTCCTGGTGGACGGGGAAGCGCATGCGGACCGGTTCCTCGCCGCGGCCGAGGAGGTCTCGGGCGAGATCAAGGAGATCTTCCTCAAGCGTTGCCTTCAGCTCATCACGCTGTACCCCGCCAGCCGCCTCCTGCTCGAGCGTATCCAGGGCATCTTCCGGGTCTGGAACCTGCCGCTGGAGGAGGCGCGGGCGACCTGCCTGCTGGCCTGCGAGCGGCTGGTCGCCGGCGAACCCCAGGTGGCGCGCGACCTCGCCGAGCGGGCCGTCCACACCAGCCCCGAGGTGGTCAACTACTGCGAGTACACGCGGTGGCTCGAGACCATCGGCGAGGCGACGCCCGTCACGGTGTCCCACGACGTCAACACGGTCGTGCTCGACGAGATCATGGTGCCCACGCCGCCGCCGGCCCCGGCCCCGGAGATCGACGCCTTCGCCGAGTTCCTCGCCAACGACACGCCGGTCGCGGCCTCGTTGCCCCAGCGGGACGACGACGGCTGCTTCAGCCTCGACGACGACGACGACGCGGCCGCCGCGGAGACCAGCTTCGCGGGCCTGGCGCCGGATGACGAAACCGACGACACGCCAATGGGTTCCGTCGATCTGCTACAAGAGATCCTCAACGAGGTCGGCGACGATTTCCGCGACCGCGCGGACGAGCAGATCGACATCATCACCAGCGAGATCGGCGCGCAGCTCGGCGACAGCGGCGCGGCCGACCCCGAGTCGCTCTACCAGCAGGGCCTCATGTACCTCGAGATGGGGATGTTCGGCCAGTCCGCGGACGCGTTCGAGCGTGCGGCCGACGGCGCCGGCTGGGCCCTGCGCGCCTGCGAGATGTGGGGCATCGCCCTGCTGCGCGACGAGCGGTACGAGGAGTCGTTGATGGCCTTTGCGCGCGGCCTCGCCTCGGTGGAGGGGCGCCCCCGCGAGGTGATCGGGTTGATGTACCACGCCGCCCAGGCGTGCGAGCGGCTCGGTCGTCCCGACGACGCGCTGGCCTGGTACGAGCGCTGCCACGCCATCGACCCGTCGTTCCTCGACGTGCGGTTCCGCCTGGGACTGCCCGTGGCCTGAGCTTGCCTCGGCCCTGCCGATTACCTACGATGCCCCGATGACCGCCTCGAACCAGCAGGCCTGGGTCCGGCAAGCCGTCTTGCTGGGCCTTTTCGTGGGAACCGCCGTCGGTCTCGGGTTTTTGCTTGCCGGGGTGCCGAACGTCGAGCTGATGACTCTGACCGCCGTGCTTGCGGGCGCCGCGCTGGGTCCGGCGGGCGGCTTCGCGGCCGGCGCGCTGGCGGAAGCGTGCTTCTCGCTCGCGAACCCGCTCGGCGCGGCGTTGCCCGTGCTCCTGGCGAGCCAGGTGCTGGGCATCGGCCTCGCCGGCCTGGCGGGCGGCCTGGCGGCCCCGGTGGTGCTGCGCTGGCCGCCGGTGATGAGGGTGCCCGCCGCCGCGGTGCTGGGAGGATGCGTGACGCTGCTCTTCGACGTGCTGACGAACCTCGCGACGGCGATCACCATGCGCGCCGATCCCTGGCTGACGGTGTGGGCCGGCCTGCCCTTCGCGCTGGTGCACATCGGTTCGAACGCCGCGATCTTCGCCGTCCTCTGGCCGACCCTCGCGCCGCGCCTGCGCCGCCTGCGGCGACCCGCCCTGCGCGCCGGCGCCCTGGCCTGGTTCTGCGCCGCGATGCTGGCGCCCCTGGGCGAGGCGCGCGCGGAGGACGTCGCGGCGCCGGCCGATTCCGCCGCCGCCGTTGTCGTCGCGCCGGTCGACACCACGGACGTGCAGCGGGCGACCGGCTGGCGGCGCCCGCTCTGGGATCCCTTCTTCTCCGGCTTCCTCGAGGACCTCACTCACCGCAGCGCCTGGACCGCGGTGACCGACGGCGCCTTCGGCGCGCGGACGCAGCTCTTCGGCGAGCCGGGGTCGTCCCCGGCGCCGGCCATCCTGCGCTGGGGACTGCCCGTCCAGACCGGCCACCGCTTCGTGGACGACCTCGCCGCGGTGCCGCTCACCGGCTACAAGCTCGGCGCCACCCGCTTCGGCCGGGACGGTCGCGGCGGCATGGAAGGCGTCGTCGAGCAGGTCATCGACGACCCGTCGCCCGGGCGCGCCTGGACCGACGCCCGCTTCCACGCCCGCTCGCGCGACGACCTCTACCGGAGCCTCCACCTGCTCACCGCCGACGCGCCGTGGCGCGGCCAGGTGGCCATCGAGGAGCAGCTCGACGAGGAGGGCTACGACTTCCGCGTGCCGGGCGAGACCAGGTACGACGACATCGACCAGGGCGAGGCCGCGAACTACCCCGGCCACGCCGGCTTCCGCTCCGGCCTCGGGCTGCTGCAGCGCAACCTCGAGGACGGCAGCCGCATCACCGTCGGGCTCGAGAACGTGCGCAAGCTGAAGAGCCTCCTGCCGGCGCTCGACCTCGAGCATCAGGACCTCTGGCTGCGCCGCGCCGGCGCCGACTGGCGCCGCGGCGACCTGCGCGCGGCCGCCTACTGGATCGATGCCGACGTCGACTGGGACCGGCCGACCTCCGGCGGCAATCCGCCGCCGGCGCGCCGCACCGAGAGCGGGCGCGAAGGCCTGATCCTCGCGGCGGGGCCGTTGCAGGCGACCCTCGAGACGTGGGACGTCAGCGACACCGGCGCCGACCCGGCCTGGGCCGGCGAGGCCGGCGGCGCGCGCCAGGGCCGGGGCGAACAGGCCTCGGTCGGCGGTTCGCAGGCGTGGACCACCAGCGCGTTCACCACCCGCGCCACGGCCGAGGCCTGGTGGGATTCGCGCACCGGCTGGCGTCCCGTCGCCGAGGTCGCCGTCGCGGTCGCGGGCCTGGACCTCAGCCTCGCGCGCGGCGGCCGGGCGCCACGCAGTGACGAGTGGTTGACGGCCTGGCGCTTCGACGTCCCCGGCGGGACACCCATGATCTGGCGCCAGGGCGACCACCTCGCCAACGAAAAGACCTGGCGCGCCGAGGCTTCCGCGACCCGCCGCCTGCTGGGCCTGGATCTTGCCGCGTCGCTGGCCCTGCGCCGCCTCGAGGACGGGCTCGGCTGGCGTCCCGATTCGCTGGGCGCCGTCACCGGCGAGACGGCCAACGGCCTGGATCTCGACTCGCACACCCTCCTCGTGAGCGTGGATCGCGCGGGACGCTTCCTGGGCTGGGTGCGCCTCCATGCGCAGGCCAGCCTGCGCGGCTGGTCGAGCGACGGCGACGTCCGGGTCGCCCTGCCGCCGCGCCGCGACTGGCGCGTGGCGGCGATGTGGGAGAACCACTTCTTCCACGAGGACGGCATCCTGGAGGCCGCCTGGTACATCGAGCATCGCGGCGCCATGGAGGACCCTTGGTACCTCGCCGAGCCGGTCGAGCTGGCAGCCTACACGCTGCACGATGCCTACCTGGGCTTCTGCCTGGTCGGCACCCACCTCGGCGTCGCCTTCCTGAACGTCCTCGATACCCGCGCCGAGCTGTCGGCGGGCGCGCTCTCGCCCGGACGCCAGATGCGCTGGCGCCTGCACTGGACCTTCGCCTTCTGAGCCGGACGGCCGCGCGGTGAGCCGCCGCGAGGCCCTCGCACTGCTGCTGGTGGCGCTGCTGATCCTGTCCGGCCGCGTCGTGCGCACGCGGCTGCTCCTCGGTCCCGACGGCGCCTGGCGCGACCCCCAGTGGCTGGCCGACCGGCTGCCCGAGCCGCCGCCGCCCCCGGCGCCGGCGGCGCGGCCCGCGCCGGCCACCCTCCACGGACCGGTCGACCCCAACACCTGCCCTCGCGACTCCCTCCTGCTGCTGCCTGGCGTCGGCCCCGCCCTCGCCGACCGCCTCCTCGCCGCGCGGGCGGCGGGCGTGCAATTCGCAAGCCCGGCGGACCTGCGCGCCGTCAAGGGCATCGGCCCGAAACTCTCCGCCCGCCTCGCTCCCTGGCTGCGATTCGGCCCGCCGGGGCCGTCCGCGGCACCTGCGCCCGCCGTCGCCGCGCCGCCCCCGCCGCGGGTCCCGTGATTGCTGGCAGAAGGACCTCAAGCCTGCCGGTTTGCCCGACGATATGAGAGGCGTTGAGCACGGCCAGACCGGCCGTGACGGAGCAGAGGGAGCGCATGAACGCCGGCACCACCGGGATCGTCAGAGACAAGATCGCCAACCGGCTCCTCGAGGAAGGCCTGATCACTCAGGACCACCTCGCGGCCGCCGTGGAGGCGCAGCGCAAGGACGGCGGCTCGATCGGGCAGGCGCTGGTGCGCCTCGGCGCGGTCGACGAGGCCGCCTACGCCCAGTTCCTCGGCAAGGTCTACAACCTGCCCGTCGTCGACCTGGAGAAGGCGAGCATCTCGCCCGAATGCGTGGCGCTGATCCCCGCCGACGTCGCCACCAAGTTCCAGGTGCTGCCCATCCAGCGTCAGGGCCGCGTCCTCACCGTGGCGATGGCGAACCCGAGCAACATCTTCGCCATCGACGACATCAAGTTCATCACCAGCCTCGACGTGCAGCCGGTGGTGGCCAGCGAGTTCGCGCTCAAGAAGGCCATCGACCGCAACTACCAGCCGACCGACTCCCTCGCCTCGATCATGGAAGGCATCGAGGACGACATCGAGATCGTCGAGGACCACGGCGACGACGACCTCGGCTCCAGCGGCGGCGAGGAGCAGAACGCGCCGGTGGTGAAGCTGGTGAACACCCTGCTTTCCGAGGCGGTCAAGGTCGGCGCCAGCGACATCCACATCGAGCCCTACGAGCGCAGCGTGCGCGTGCGCTACCGCATCGACGGCGTGCTGCAGGAAGTCATGGAGCCGCCGCTCAAGCTGAAGAACGCGATCACCAGCCGCCTGAAGATCATGGCCGAGCTGGACATCGCCGAGCGCCGGATCCCGCAGGACGGCCGCATCAAGATCAAGATCGGCGACAAGAAGATCGACCTGCGCGTCTCCACGTTGCCCTGCATCTTCGGCGAGAAGGTCGTGATGCGTATCCTCGACAAGGGGAACCTCACGCTCGATCTCGCCAACTTCGGCATGGAGGAGAAGGCCCTGCGCGACGTCGCCAACGCGGTCGCGCAACCCTACGGCATGGTGCTGGTCACCGGCCCCACCGGCTCGGGCAAGACCACCACGCTCTACTCCTGCCTCTCCCGGGTGAACACCACCGACGTGAACATCATGACGGCGGAGGACCCGGTCGAGTACAACCTCGACGGCATCAACCAGGTCCAGGTGCGCGACGAGGTCGGCCTGACCTTCGCCGCCGCCCTGCGCGCCTTCCTGCGGCAGGACCCGAACATCGTCATGGTCGGCGAGATCCGCGACCTCGAGACCGGCTCCATCGCCGTCAAGGCGGCCCTCACCGGCCACCTCGTGTTCTCGACGCTGCACACCAACGATGCCCCGGCCACGGTCAACCGCATGGTCGACATGGGGCTCGAGCCGTTCCTGGTGGCGTCGTCCACCAATCTCATCATGGCCCAGCGCCTGGTGCGCCGCATCTGCAAGAGCTGCAAGCAGGAGATGAAGGTCCAGCCCGAGGTGCTGACCGAGATCGGCCTGCCGCCGGGCACGGTCGTGTATCACGGCAAGGGCTGCGAGAAGTGCAAGGGCTCGGGGTATTCCGGCCGTCAGGGTCTCTACGAGGTCATGCCCATCACCGGTTCGCTGCGCGAACTGATCCTCGACCGCGCGTCCACGGCCGAATTGCGCCGCCACGCGGTGGAGGAGGGCATGCTCACCCTGCGTCAGGACGGCCTGCTCAAGATCCAAAAAGGTATCACCACCATCGAGGAAGTCCTGCGCGAGACGACGGTGCAGGACTAGGAGGCCAGCGTGGTTGGCATGCGCGAGATGCTCGAGGACATGGTCGCCCGCGGCGCGAGCGATCTGCACCTCACGGCGGGACTGCCGCCGCAGTACCGCGTCGACGGCGACATCCAGTCGAGCGACTACGGCGTCCTCACCGGCGAGGACACCCGCCGGCTGGCCTACAGCATCATCAACGAGGAGCAGAAGAAGCGCTTCGAGAACGAGCGCGAGCTCGACTTCTCCTTCGGCATCCAGGGGATCAGCCGCTTCCGCGCCAACGTCTTCATGCAGCGCGGCGTGACCAGCATGGCGATCCGCCAGATCCCGTACCAGATCCACTCCTTCGAGGAGCTCGGCTTGCCGCCGGTGTGCCGCGAGCTGATCAACCGCACCCAGGGCCTGGTCCTGGTCACCGGCCCCACGGGCAGCGGCAAGTCGACGACGCTGGCGACCATGGTCGACACCGTCAACCGCAGCCGCAGCGGCCACATCATCACCATCGAGGACCCGATCGAGTACGTGCACCAGCACAAGAAGTGCATCGTCAACCAGCGCGAAGTGAACAACGACACCAAGAGCTTCACGGCGGCGCTGAAGTACGTCCTGCGCCAGGATCCCGACGTGATCCTCATCGGCGAGATGCGCGACCGCGAGACCATCGCGGCGGCGCTGACCATCTCGGAGACCGGCCACCTGGCCCTCGCGACGCTGCACACCAACAGCACCTTCGAGTCGATCAACCGCATCATCGACGTCTTCCCGCCCGAGCAGCAGAACCAGGTGCGCACGCAGCTGAGTTTCTGCCTCGCCGGCGTCATCACCCAGCAGTTGATCCCGCGGGCCAAGGGCTCGGGCCGGGTGCTCTGCCTGGAGATCATGGTCTGCACGCCCGCCATCAAGGCCATGATCCGCGACAACAAGACGCACCAGCTGTACGGCACCCTGCAGGCGGGACAGAAGTTCGGCATGCAGACCATGAACCAGTCGCTCTACCAGGCGGTGGAGAATCGCTGGATCACGCAGGACAACGCCGTGAGCCGCAGCACGGACCCCGCGGAGCTCATCCAGATGCTCGGCGAACCCGTGCGGCTTGGCAAGTAAGCAGACGGAAGGACGCGCCGTGCCCACGACCACCTATGTCTGGAAGGGCCGCACCCCGAAGGGCGAGGATCTCTCCGGCGAATATCAGGCTGAAGACCGGCGCCAGGTCGGCGAGTACCTGCGCAAGCGCCGCATCGTCATCCAGTCGATCAAGAAGAAGCCGGTGGCCGCCAAGCTGTCCCTCGGCCACAAGAAGGGCGTCTCGGTCAAGGACCTGAGCGTCTTCACGCGCCAGTTCGCGACCATGGTCAACGCCGGCCTGCCGCTGGTGCAGTGCCTCGACGTGCTGGCCCGCCAGCAGACCAAGCCGCACATGAAGCAGGTGGTCTCCCAGGTCATGCTCGACGTGGAGGGGGGCGCGACGCTGGCGGAGGGTCTCGGCCGGGCGCCGCAGGTCTTCTCGGACCTCTACGTGAACATGATCGCGGCCGGCGAGGCCGGCGGCATCCTCGACACCATCCTGCAGCGTCTGGCGGTCTTCATGGAGAAGGCCGACGCGCTGCAGCGGAAGATCAAGGGCGCGCTCACCTATCCGGCGATCGTGCTCTTCGTCGCCACCGGCGCCTGCACCTTCATGCTCATCGGCGTCATCCCCGTCTTCGCCAAGATGTTCTCGGACTTCGGCGGCGAGCTGCCGGCGCCCACCCGCGTCGTCATGGGCATGTCGACTTTCCTGACCCACAACTGGTACTTCCTGATCGCCGGCATCGTGGCCCTGGTGATCATCTACAAGCGCGTCCGCGCCAACGACCGCGGCGAGTACATCACGGACAAGCTCTTCCTGCGGGTGCCGATCATCGGCAACGTGCTGCGCAAGGGCGCCGTCTCGCGCTTCACGCGCACCCTCGGCACCCTGATCGGCTCCGGCGTGCCGATCCTGCAAGGACTCGAGATCACCTCCAAGACCGCGGGCAATCGCGTGCTGCAGGAGGCGATCGAGAACGTCAGCAAGAGCATCAGCGAGGGCAACACCATCGCCGACCCCCTCAAGGCGAGCGGCGTCTTCCCGCCGATGGTGGTGCAGATGATCGGCATCGGCGAGCAGACCGGCGCCCTCGACGAGATGCTCAGCAAGGTCGCCGATTTCTACGACGACGAGGTGGACGCGGCGGTCGACGCCCTGACGGCCGCCATCGAGCCGATCATGATCGTGGTCATGGGTACCATGGTCGGCGGCATGCTGGTCGCCATGTACCTGCCCATGTTCAAGATGGCGAGCGTGGTCGGAGGCTGAGCGTGCTGCTCCTGTGGCGGACGATGCTCGCGATCTTCCTCACGGCCGCGGGTCTGCTCCTGCACGTCCTGCAGCCGGACCGCGTGGCGGCCCTGGGCGTCGCGCTGGCCCTGCTGCCGGTGTACCTGGGGCTGGCCCTCGAACCCCTCGGGGCCCGGCGCCGGCTCGCGCCGACGCCGCGCCGGGCCATCCAGATCGCGCTCGACGTCCTCGGCATCGGCGCCCTGTGCGCCGTCACGGGCACCACGGCCACCGTGGTGCCTGTCTTCTTCTGCGTGCCCATCGTGCTCGCCGCCACCTGGCTCGGCCGCAACGCGGCCACGGCGGCCGCCGCGCTGGCGGCGCTCTGCTCCGTCGTCGTGCCGCTGGTCGCCGGCCGCGGCGGCGACGGCGAGGAACTCCTGGGCGCCGCCGTGCAGGCGTCGGTGTTCCTGGCCGTCGGCCTGGTCTGCGGCGGCCTCGCCGAGCGCGCGCAGTTCCGCCGTCGGCAACAGCTGCGCGCGGAGGCGCAGGCGCAGCGCAGCCGCTGCGAGGTCCGCAACATCATCGATCAGCTCGGCAGCGGCTTTCTCGCCGTCGACCGCGACGGCACCGTCACCCGCCTGAATCCGGCCGGCGCCCGCATCCTCGGCCTGTCGCCCGAGGCGGCGATCGGGCGGCCCTTCGCCGAGGCGCTGGGCCCGGCGCGGGCCGAGTTCGCCGCCTGCGTGCGGGGGGCGCTCGCCGACGGGCAGCCGCGCAAGCGCATCGAGGTGGAGATCGCCCCGGCGGGGCTGGTGGTGCCGGTGGGCGTGAGCATCGACTTCCTGGACGGCGGCTGCGGCGCCTGCTTCGGCGTGGTCGCGGTGTTCAGCGATCTCACCGAGGCGCGACGCATGCGCGAGCAGCTGCGCCGGGCCGACCGTCTCGCCGGCGTCGGCGAGCTGGCGGCGAGCATCGCGCACGAGATCCGCAACCCGCTCGCGAGCATCCGCGGCAGCGTCGAGATGCTCGCCGGCGAGCTCGAGCTCGAGGGCCACCAGGACCAGCTGCTGCAGCTCGTCCTCAAGGAGAGCGCGCGGGTCAACCGCATCATCGAGGACTTCCTGCACTTCGCCCGGGTGCGGCCGCCGCAGCCGCGGCCGCTCGCGCTCGGCGAGTTCCTGCCCGACGTGGTTCTGCAGCTGAACCAGCACGTCATGGCCCACGGCGGCGACGTGGACGTGCGCTGGTCGCTGGCCCCGGACGACCTCGAGGTCGCCGCCGATCCCGAGCAGTTCGTGCAGGTGCTCCTCAACCTGGCCATCAACGCCTGCGAGGCCATGCACTATCGCGGCGAGCTGCGCCTGCGGGTCGCCGTGGACGACGACACCTGGTGCGTCTGCGCCATCTCCGACAGCGGGCCGGGCCTGGACGCGGAGTTCGGCGAGCAGATCTTCCAGCCCTTCGTCACCACCAAGAAGCAGGGCACGGGCCTCGGCCTGCCCATCGTCGCCCGCATCGTCCACGGCCACGGCGGGACCATCGAGGCGGCCAACGGCGCCGCGGGCGGCGCGGTCTTCACCGTCCGCCTGCCCCTGGGAATTTCGCGGGATGTCGACGCCGATCAGGCATCAAGAAATGCGATCGCGTGCCGATAAGAAACGGGACCACGTCGCCCGTGATCGATAGACAAGGAGACTGAAGATGTCCCTGGGCCGGATCCTGGTCGTCGACGACGAAGAATCCATGTGCCAGTACCTGTCGATCCTCCTGGGCAAGGAGGGTTACGAGGTCGCCACCGCGAATTCCGGCCTCGAGGCGCTGCGGCACCTCGAGAGCCAGCCCTGCGATGTCGTGATGACCGACATCCAGATGCCCAAGATGGACGGCATCCAGCTCCTGAAGGGCGTCAAGGCGACGGATCCCGGCATGCCCGTGATCATCATGACCGCCTACGCGAGCGAGCAATCCGCCATCGACGCCGTGAACATCGGCGCCTTCTCGTACCTGCAGAAGCACTGCAAGAACGACGAGATCAAGATGGTGGTGCGCAACGCCATGCAGCTGCGCCGCTTCGAGTCCGAGAACCGCCAGCTCAAGCGCGAGCTCAAGGGCAAGAAGAGCAAGCAGCGGATCATCGGCCAGAGCGCCCGCATGCGCTCGGTCTTCAAGATGATCGACAAGATCGCCGCCACGCCGGCGACCATCCTCATCAACGGCGAGAGCGGCACCGGCAAGGAGCTGGTCGCGCGCGCGATCCACGACCGCAGCCAGCGGGCGGGCGGGTCGTTCGTCGGCATCAACTGCGGCGCCATCCCCGAGACGCTGCTCGAGAGCCAGCTCTTCGGGCACG
>JADHED010001911.1_pt1 | contig 15887 bp, 13 predicted proteins | sample 8952041 | NCBI WGS metagenome assembly JADHED01 (sample SAMN16124423, study PRJNA663239) | bioreactor sludge metagenome | isolation source: sludge (control) | place: India:Bengaluru | collected 2018-09-08
GGGGCCGCGATCTTCGTCGGGGGCCGGGCGGGCGCCGGCGCCTGCCACCTCGTCGGCGGGATCGCCGGACCGCTCGCCGCCTGGTGCCTCGCGCCCGCCGCCGCCGCCACGATCTGGCGCCGGCGCGAGCTGCTGGCCCTCGGCGCGGCGGCCGCCCTGGCCGCCGCCGCCGTCTCGGCCATGGACACCGCCCTCCTGCCGCTGCCGCAGGCCGACGCCGACGCCGCCCCGTGGCTGGGCCTCTTGGCGCTCGCCACGGTGGCCCTGGGCCTCGCCGCCGGCCTCGTCGGCTTCCAGGGCGCCCAGCAGCGCGAAGACCGCCGGCGCGCCCGGGTCGACCAGATCCTCGAACTTCTCGAGCTCCAGCCCCTGCTGCTGGCCAGCCTCGACCGCGGCGGCCGCGTGCTGGCCGCGACCGGCGCCACCGTCGGCGGCTACGCTCCCCGCGACCTGGAGGGCCGCAGCCTCGGACATCTCGTGCCGGACGCCGAGCTTCCCGCCCTGGCCGGCGCGCTGGCGCTGGCCGCACGCCAGGGTCGCGCCTCAGTCTACGTGGCCCAGGGCGACGACGCCGACGGCTGGCTCGAGGTGACCCTCAGGGCCGGGGACGAGGGCCGGATCGTCGCCGCCGTCCGCGACGCGCGCGAGCAGTTCGTCCGCGAGAAGCGGCTGGAGGCCGAGCGCGTCACCGCCGAGCAGCAGAACGCCGGCAAGTCCCGCTTTCTGGCCAACATGAGCCACGAGCTGCGGACGCCGCTCAACGCCATCATGGGCTTCTCCGACATCATGCGGCAGCGCCTGTTCGGCCCGCTGGGCGACCGCTACGCCGAATACGCCGAGCTGATCCACGAGAGCGGCACGCACCTGCTGGAACTCATCAACGACGTGCTCGACATGTCGAAGATCGAGGCCGAGCGCTTCGAGCTGACCATCGAGACCTTCGACGCGCGCGACGCGGTCGCTTCGGTGCTGCGCCTGATGCGCGGCCAGGCCGAGCGGTCGGGCGTGGCCCTGCGCGGGGTCCTGCCGATCGCCGCCCTGCAGGCCGACGCCGACCGGCGCGCGGTCAAGCAGATCGCCATCAACCTGATCTCCAACGCCCTGAAGTTCACCCCTCGCGGCGGCGCGGTGACGGTGACGGTCCAGGGGCATGGCGACACCCTGGAGCTGATCGTCGCCGACACCGGCGTCGGGATCGCGGACGACGACCTCCAGCGCCTCGGCCGCCCCTTCGAACAGGCCGGCGACGCCGAGCAGCGGGCCGCGGGCTCGGGCCTCGGCCTTTCGCTGGTGCGCGCCTTCGCCCGCCTGCACGGTGGCGAGATGAGCGTCGAGAGCTCGGTGGGCGAGGGCACGACCGTCACGGTCCGCCTGCCGGTCCTGGTGGAAGAGACCCAGCAGCCGCTCCGCCGCCAGGGCTGACGCCGCCGCGCAGACCTGATCCTTCCCCGGCCTCGGCGTCGGCGGAGGTCTGCGGCTCAAGATCACGGAAACACAGACGGACACGGACGCCGCGGCGTCTCCCTTCTGTGGTCTTCCGTGTTTTCCGTGGCCGGACTCTGCAGCGCGCCGCCGGCGCCGTTACCGCGCCGCCATCTGCAGGAACGCCCGGCCGGCCGCGAAGTCGCCGACTTCCACATAGGCGGTCCGCACGCGCTCGCCGGGGAAGAGGAACTCCACCGCCACCGCCTCGCGCGGGTCGAGCTCGGCCAGGGCCGCCGCGGCCGCGGCCGGGAAGCGGAAGGCCCAGCCGCCGCTGGCGCCCTTGGGCAGCAGCTCCTCCTCGGGCTCGCCGCGCGCCTCCGCCAGGAAGGCGCGGGTGGCCGAGCGGGGCGGCAGCTTCCGGCCCAGCGGCTGGTTCGGCCGGGTGTCCAGATAGGGGCCCAGCGTCCGCGCGCCGTCGCGCATGACGAGGCGGGCCGAATAGGGCGCGGCGTTGTCGGCGAAGTCGGCCACGGCCACCAGGGCGCTCGCGCCCTCGCGGCCGGCGAGGCCGAAGGTCATGCGGTTGGAGCCGAAGGTGGCGTCCTGCGCCAGGCGCCAGCGCGCCGTGCGTCCGACGCCGCGGTCCGCGCGCCAGCCGGCCACCTCGCCGCGATAGGTCATGCGGGTCACGCGCTGATATCCGGCGAAGGCGTCGCGCACCTGGTCGGCGGCGGCGGCGAGCTCGCGGCTGTCGCAGGCGATGCGGGCCGCCCGGGCGCGGGCGTCGGCCTCCACCGCCTTCAGGGTCCGCGCGTCCGAGCCGGCGCGCAGCGCCGCGCCCCGCGCCTGGGCCGCGCCCGAGGCGAGCGCCGCCGAGACCTCGGGCGTGAACAGGCGGCAGCGGTCGCCCACTGCGCTCATCACCGTCCGCTCGAAGAACAGGTCGGCCGGCTGTGCGCCGACGCTGGACGGCGCCGCCAGCAAGGCGAGCCCCAGCAATCCCATCCACCGAGACGCCGGCCGCGCGCTTCTGCGCGTGCTCGTCATGCGTCCACCATCTGGCGGCCGTGTTTTCCGGCCGTTTCAGGGGACAGCGTTATCGTCTCCGGCTTGAGGGCCGGTTGACGTCCATGGTTACCGAAGCATTGTGCGCCGCATGTTGCTTTCCACCGATATCTGGGTCGGCGCCCTGATCCGCCGCGTCGAGATCGGCGGCGGCTTCGCCGTCGTGGCGCGCAAGGGCGACCCGCGCGCCGGCGCGGTGCTCGTCAAGGTGCTGAACCGCTCCACGGGCGAGGCGCGGCTGCTGTCCGAGGCCACCCGGGGCGATGGCGAGCGGATCTGGATGGAGCCGGCCGCCTCGCGCGACGAGGCCGACCTCGACCGCTATATCGAGCGCGCGGCGCGAATCGACCCCGATGTCTGGGTGGTCGAGGTCGAGGACCGCGAGGGCCGCCACTTCCTCGTCGAGCCGGTGGAGAAGGCCTGAAGTCCATGAGCGACGTCCACGCCGACTTCGAGGCCGGTCGCGCGGCCTGGGAGCGCAACGACCTGCCGGCGGCCGAGGCCGCCCTGCGCCGGGCCCTGTCCGCCTCGCCCGCCGACCCGGCGATCCAGGCCGCGCTCGGCGCCGTGCTGCTGAAGACCGGGCGGCTCACCGAAGGGTTCCCCCTGTTCGACGCTTGGCGCCGGGTGCCCGGTCGCGAGGAGAAGGGCGCGCCGAAGCTGCCCTTCGCCCCCTGGCGCGGCCAGCCGGTGGCCGGCAAGCGGGTCCTCATCTGGTCCGAGCACGGCTTCGGCGACCAGATCATGTACGCCCGGTTCGCCCGCCTGCTCGTGCGGAAAGGCGCGGAGGTGAGCTGGCTCTGCCCGCCCCAGCTCGCCCGGCTGATCGCCGGGCTCGGGGTCCGGGCGCTGCCGTCCGACCAGCCGGCGGACCTGGCCTGCGACTTCTACATTCCCTCCAGCGCCCTGCCGCTGGGCTTCGACCTCACCTGGGACACCATCCCCAGCGCGCCCTACGTGACCGCCCCCTCGCCGAAGACGCCGCCCGCCCGGATCGGCGTGATGACGGCCGGCAATCTGCTGAACGCGCCCGGCGCCAATCGCGCCCTGCCGGCCGACCTGGGCGAGCGGCTCCTGGCCCTGCCGGGGGCGATGTCGCTGGCTCCGGAAGCGACCGGCGCGCGCGACTTCCTGGAGACGGCGGACCTGATCGCCGGCCTCGACCTGGTGGTCAGCGTCGACACCGCGGTGGCGCACCTCGCGGGGGCCATGGGAAAGCCGGTCTGGGTGCTGGTCCCCTTCGTGGCCGACTGGCGCTGGCCGGACCGCGATCCGAACCCCTGGCACCCCACCGCCCGCGTCTGGCGGCAGGGCGCGGACCTCGACTGGGCCCCCGTGGTGGCCGCGGTGGAAGCCGAGTTGGGCGTCGGCGGAGCATAAGGCCGGCTTCCGCCCGGGCGGGCGGCGTGATAGCGCCCGCCGGATGAGCACCTCTCCCGCCGCCGAGGCTGCGCGCCGGCGCACCTTCGCCATCATCTCCCACCCGGACGCCGGCAAGACGACCCTGACGGAAAACCTGCTGCTGGCCGGCGGCGCCATCCGGGCGGCCGGCGCCGTGCGCGCCCGCGGCGAGAACCGCCGCACCCGGTCCGACTGGATGAAGATCGAGCGCGAGCGCGGGATCAGCGTCTCGGCCTCGGTGATGACGTTCGACCACGACGGCCTGATGTTCAACCTGCTGGACACGCCGGGCCACGAGGACTTCTCGGAAGACACCTACCGCACGCTGACGGCGGCCGACGCGGCGGTCATGGTGCTGGACGCCGCCAAGGGCATCGAACCGCAGACGCTGAAGCTGTTCGAGGTCTGCCGCATGCGCGACATCCCGATCATCACGTTCATCAACAAGATGGACCGCGAGGCGCAGGACCCGTTCGAGCTGCTGGACGAGGTGGCCTCGAAGCTGGCGCTGGACCCGTCGCCGCTCTACTGGCCCGCCGGGTCGGGCGGCCGCTTCAAGGGCATGCTCGACCTGCGCCGCGACCAGTTCCTGCCGTTCCAGAAGAAGGGCGGGGGCGCCGCCGACGAGGACGAGGGCCATCCGCCTGCCGTCGCCTTCAAGGGAAACGCCATCGTCAGCTACCTCGAGCCGGACGAGCAGGAGGAGCTGGCGGAGAACGCCGAGCTTGCCGCAGGCGGCCTCAAGACCTTCGATCCGCAGGCCTTCCTGGAAGGTCACATGACCCCGGTGTTCTTCGGCTCGGCCCTGCGTCACTTCGGCGTCGACCAGCTTCTGGAAGGCCTCGGCGCCTACGCCCCGCCGCCCAAGGCCGTGGCCGCGCGCCGCAACGGCGAGGAGATCCACGTGGCGCCTGGCGACCGCGAGGTCACCGGCTTCGTCTTCAAGGTCCAGGCCAACATGGACCCCAACCACCGCGACCGCATCGCCTTCCTGAAGCTGTGCTCGGGCCGCTTCACCCGCGGCATGAAGCTGAAGGTGCAGAACACCGGCAAGCAGCTCAGCGTGAACGCGCCGATGATGTTCTTCGCCTCCGACCGCGAACTGGCCGAGGACGCCTTCGCCGGCGACGTCATCGGCATCCCGAACCACGGCGTGCTGCGGGTGGGCGACAGCCTGTCCGAGACGGGGACCCTGCGGTTCGCCGGCCTGCCCAACTTCGCTCCCGAAATCCTCCAGCGCGTGCGCGTGAAGGACCCGCTGAAGGCCAAGCATCTGAAGCGCGCCCTCGAGAGCCTGGCCGAGGAGGGGGTCACCCAGCTCTTCCGGCCCAGCCTGGGCGCGGACTTCATCGTCGGCGCGGTGGGGCAACTTCAGTTCGAAGTGATGGCTGACCGCCTCAGGGAAGAATACCAGCTCGACGTGATCTTCGAGGCCAGCCCCTACGCGGAAGCCCGCTGGATCACGGGCGAGAAGGCCGACGTCGAGGATTTCATGGGCAAGCACCGCAGCGCCATGGGGTCGGACATCGACGAACAGCCCGTCTTCCTCGGCAAGTCGTCGTGGGAGATCGGCTACGTCGCCGAGCGCTTCCCGAAGATCGCCTTCCACCGGTCCAAGGAGCGGGCGTAGCGCCGTGTCGCGCGTCCTGCTCTACGGCGTCCCGGCCCCTGGGCTCGTCGACGTCCCGGCCGGCGCCGTGCAGGTGTCGCCGTTGGTCCCGGGTTCCGAGGACCTGGCCGCCCAGCCCGACGCCAGCGCCGACCGGGTGCTGGTCTATGCGCCGGGCGGGACGATCGAGCGCGACTACGTCCTGGCCCAGGCGCTGCGGGTGCTGAAGCCCGGCGCGCCGCTGCTCGCCTTCGCGCCAAAGGAGAAGGGCGGCGGCCGCCTGAAGAAGGTGCTGGAGCGCTTCGGCTGCAAGGTCGGCGAGGACGCCCGCCGCCACCACCGCTTCTGCCAGACCGTGCGGCCCGAGGCGCCGCAGGACATCGAGGCGGCCATCGCCGCCGGCGCTCCGCGCATCGTGCCGGGGCTCGGTGCGTGGTCGCAGCCGGGGGTGTTCTCCTGGGACCGGCTGGACGCCGGCAGCGCCCAGCTCCTCGGCCTCCTGCCGCCGCTGGCGGGGAAGGGCGCGGACCTCGGCTGCGGGATCGGCCTGCTGGCCCAGCGGGTGCTGGCCTCGCCGGCCGTCACGGCCCTGGCTTGCGTCGACGTCGACCGCCGGGCCGTGGAGTGCGCCCGCCGCAATCTCGACGACCCGCGGGTCACCCTGGCCTGGGCCGACATTCGCCGCCTGTCGCCGGCGCCGGCCGATCTCGATTTCGTGGTCATGAACCCGCCGTTCCATGAGGGCGGGACCGAGGACCGCGACCTGGGCGTCGCCTTCGTGCGGGCGGCGGCGGGGATGCTCCGCAAGGGTGGGGGCTGCTGGCTGGTGGCCAACCGGCACCTGCCCTACGAGGCGGCGCTGGCCGAGGCGTTCTCGACGGTGACGGTCCGGGGGGACGCCGGCGGCTACAAGGTGATCGAGGCCCGCAAGTGACGCCCCCATCGACTCCCAAGGCCCCCATGGCGCGGCTCGACCGGCTGCTCGCCAATCTCGGCTATGGCTCGCGCCGCGAGGTCGCCGATCTCGTCCGGCACAAGCAGGTGGAACTCGACGGCGTGGTGTTGAAGGACGCCGGCGCGCGGATCGCCCTCACGCCCGATCTGCCCGAGCGGATGACCGTGGTCGGCAAGCCGCTCGACCCGCCGGCGCCGCTGACCATCGTCATGCACAAGCCCCTGGGGGTGGTCTGTTCGCACAAGGAGCCCGGGGCCAGCGTCTACGAGCTGCTGCCGCGCCGCTGGCGCGCGCGGATGCCGGGGCTCTCCACCATCGGCCGGCTCGACAAGGAGACGTCGGGCCTCCTGCTGATCACCGACGACGGGGCGTTCCTGCACCGGGTGATCTCGCCGAAGAGCCACGTCGCCAAGCGCTACCTGGTCACCCTCGACCGGCCGCTGGAGGGCGGGGAGGCCGAGCTGTTCGCCGCCGGCACGCTGATGCTGGAGGGCGAGACCGATCCCCTGGCGCCGGCGAGCCTGGAGGTGCGCGGGCCGAAGGAGGCCGCCCTCACCATCACCGAGGGGCGCTATCACCAGGTCCGGCGGATGTTCGCGGCGGTGGGCAACCACGTGGTGGGCCTCAAGCGCGACCGCATCGGGGCGCTCGACCTGCCGGCCGACCTCGAGCCCGGCGCCTGGCGACGCATCACGCCGGAAGAACAGGCCGCGATCTTCGCCTGATCCCGGGCGCGCCCGAAAAGGTTAACGTCGGGCGTCAGAGAAACGCAGATTTCTTCGGCGTTTACACTCATTACAAGTGCGTGTTGTTAACCATAACGTCGAAGTTAATGACTTGTTAAACCCTTCGGCTCCGGCTTTGCTGTGTTCCCAGAGAGCACGCGTATGGCGTTCCACAGTGGGACGTTGGCGGGCTGGAGCCGGTCGATGTTCGAACTCGGACGGGAACTGAAGCGCTTCTTCGCCTCTGATCGAAGCAAGACGCCGGCCGATGGCCTTACCGGTGGCGATTCCTCGCTGCTGGAGCTCCTCGATTCCCAGCTGCTGGCGCAGGAAGCCAAGGCGGCCGACGTCGCCGCCGGCCGCATCAGCGCCCACGACAAGCCGCGTCGCCGGCTGGAAGCCGCCATTGTCTGGCGCGAGGTCGCCCGCCGCACCGGCGACGCCGTGGCGCTGCGCAAGGCCGCCGCCGCCGCCGAGACCGCCGCTGCCGGCTTCGAGGCCGCGCACCGCAAGGACGGCTGGGCCCGCGCCCGCTGCGAACAGGCCTTCTGCGCCCTGCTCGGGGCCGAGATCTTCGGCGACCCGGGCCTCAACGCCGCCGCCGAGATCGCCTTCCGCGACGCGCGCAACCACGTGAAGGGCGGTCTCGCCGCCCCGTTGGCCGACGTCGGCCTCCTGGCGATCGAAGGCCGCGCCGCCCTGGACCGGCTCACCGCCGCCGAGGCCCGCGAGCTGGCCGCCCGCTTCAACGCCCCGATCATGGCCCTCGACGCCATCGCCAAGCGGGTCACCGCCGCCCGCGCCCTGGCCGCCGAGGCGCGCCTGATCCGCGTCGAGCTGCTGTGCGGCTTCGGCGCCCGCCTCAAGGACGGCGACCTCCTCGACGCCGCGGCCCGCGAGGCCGGCGCGGCCGGCGACAGGCTGGACGAGGCCTATGAGCCGCTCACCTGGGCGCGCGCCAAGATCGCCCACGGCCAGGCCCTGGCCCTGCGCGGCGAGGCGGTCGGCGACGTCGACGCCCTGGCCGGCGGCGCCAGCGCCCTGGCCCTGGCCCTCGACAGCCTGACCCGTGACCACAGCCCGCTCGACTGGGCCCGCACCCAGGTCGCCCTGGCCCAGTCGCTGCAGGCCCTGGGCGAGGCTTCGCAGGACCCGCGCGCCTTCGAGCACGCCGTCAGCTGCTACGACCGCGCCGGCCTGGTCCTGAAGGACAGCCCGACCCTGCCGCTGCGCGGCGTGGCCGCCGGCGCCCGCGCCGTGTGCCTGGCCCGCAGCGCCGAACTGACCGGCGACGCCGCCGTGCTGGACGCCGCCGAGGCGGCGATGAAGATCGAACTCGCCGCCCTGTCGCCCCGCCGCGACCCGGTCGGCTGGGCGCTGGCCCAGCTGCATCTCGCCCGCCTGTACGAGGCGCGCGTCGGCATGACCGGCCGGGACAAGGGCGAGCGCGCCGCCGCGCTGATGGCGCTGGAAGCCGCCCTCGACGTCTTCGCCGACCACGGCCTGCGCTCGCTGAGCGTGCTGGCCACCGACGCCATGGAGCGTGTCCGCGGGCTGGGCGGCAGTCCCGTCCGCTGACCTTCCCACGCCCGGGCGAACCTGCTTAGGTTCGCGCGGGGGTGTTGGATGCGTGACTCACAACTCATGGTCCTCGGGATCGTGCTGGCGCTCGCCGCGCCCGCCGCGGCGCAGGACCGTCCGCCGGACTGGCTGAAGAAGCCGACGCCCGAGATGCTGCGGGCGCTCTACCCGACCAAGGCCGTCCGCAAGGCCGCCAACGGCAAGGCGACGATCTCCTGCACCATCACGGTCCAGGGCGCGCTCCGCGCCTGCACCGTGGTCAGCGAGTCCCCCGCCGACATGGGCTTCGGCGGCGCGGCCCTGGCGCTGGCGCCGCAACTGCTGTTCAAGCCGGCGCTTCAGAACGGCAAGCCGGTCGAGGCGACGGTGTCGATCCCGATCAATTGGAAGGGCATGGAGTCCCTGTCGGCCGCCATGCCCGCGAGCCAGAGCGACAAGGTCTACACCAACCTGCCCTGGAAGCGCGCGCCCACCGCGGCTGACCTGCTCGCCGTATATCCTGCCAAGGCCAAGGAAGAACGGATCGGCGGCCTCGCCATCATCGACTGCAAGATCGGCAAGGAGGGCTCGCTCTCCCACTGCACGACCGTCCGCGAGGCTCCCGCAAACAAGGGCTTCGGCGCCGCGGCCAAGAAGCTCGCGCCGCTGTTCGTCACGCCCGTCGAGACGTCGGACGGCGGAACTGCCGCCGGGTCGCGGGCGCATGTGAGCGTGGCGTTCGCCACCGACGCGCTGGACAGCGCTCGTCCGGCGATCGGAAAGCCGAAGTGGGTCGGCGTCCCGCGGATCAACGACATGGCCGCCGTCATCCCCGAGGCGGCCAAGAAGGCGAACGTCTACAAGGCGCGCGTCGTCCTGGAGTGCGGCGTCGTGGCCGACGGGGCGGTCGACCAGTGCCAGGTCGTCTCGCAGGACCCCGCGGGGCTGGGCTACGGCGACGCCGCGGTGGCGCTCTCGAAGTTCTTCCGGCTGGCGGTGTGGACCGAGGAGGGGCTGCCGGTCGTCGGCGGGCGGGTGCGCATCCCGCTGCGCTTCGACGCCGAGCCGCCGCAACCCGCCCCTGTCGCCAAGGCCAACTGAGGCCACAACCGCTCGTCGCAACGGCCTTTTCCCGCTCCGGACCAGGGCGCATCCTCGCGCGGAGGAGGAGTCCGCCATGATCCGCAGCCTGACGTTCGCCGCGCCTGTCGCCCTTGCCGCCGCCCTCGTCGCCGCGCCGGCCGGGGCGCAGGTGAACTGGACGGTCGCGCCCACCGCCGCGGAGATGGCCGCCGCCTATCCGGCGCGGGCGAAGGCCGAGGGCGTCGGCGGGGCCGTGGACCTCATCTGCTCGGCCGGCCGCGACGGCCGCCTCTCCGACTGCGACGCCATCGGCGAGTCGCCGCGCGGCTACGGCTTCGCCACCGCCGCCCGCCGCCTGGCGCAGGGGATGCGCGCGGCCGGGCTGCCGAAGGACTCCGAGGTCCGCCTGCCGATCACCTTCGCGCCCGAACTCGCCAAGGGCGGGACCTACACCGCCAAGACCCCCCAGTGGGCGGCGCTGCCCACCGTGGCAGAGATCCAGGCCGCCGCGCCGCAGACCGAGGGCGGGCCCAACGACGTCCGGGTGACCCTGGTCTGCGACGTCCAGGCGGGCGGGGCGCTCAGCGACTGCGCGGTCGATCGCGAGGAGCCGGCGGGCCAGGGCTTCGGGCCGGCGATCCTGACCCTGGCGCCGAAGTTCCGGGTCCAGCTGATGAGCGCCGAGGGCATGCCCACGGTCGGAGCCAAGGTGCGTGTGCCGGTCCGCTTCGCGCTCCGGCCGGTGACCCAGGCGGCCAAGTAGCCTCTAGCGTCCCCGCCACCACTTCAGGCCCAGCCGCTCGGCCCGCTCGAGCAGGGCGTACAGCGCCACGCCCATGGCGCCCAGCACCAGCAGGGCGGCGAACATCTTGGCGGTCTGCAGGCGGTTGCCGGCGTCGAGGATCTTCCAGGCCAGTCCCTGCACCTGGCCCGAACCCGAGACGAACTCGGCCACCACGGCGCCGACGATGGCCAGGCCCGCCGCCACCTTGTGCCCCTCCAGCAGGAACGGCACGGCCGACGGCAGCCGCAGGCGCACCAGCCGCTGCAGCCGTCCCGCGCCGTAGAGGTCGAACAGCCGCACCAGGTCCGGATCGGCCGACCGAAGCCCCGTCACCGCGCCGGAGTAGATCGGGAAGAAGGCGACGATGCTGGCCAGGGCGACCAGCGCCCGTTCGGGGTGGTCCACCCCCGCCCAGATGTTCACCAGCGGGGCGATGGCGATCACCGGCGTCACCTGGAGCACCACCGCGATGGGTTGCACCGTCCGCTCCAGCACCCCGCTCAGCGTCACCGCCAGGGCCAGCAGCTGGGCGACCGCGCTGGCGATCACCAGGGCGACCAGCGCCTTCGACAGCGTGTACCAGGCGGCCTTGACGAGGCCCGGCCACTCCCGCGCCACCGCCTCGGCGATCGCGCTCGGCGCCGGCAGGAAATAGACCGGGATCTCCAGCGCCCGGCAGGTCAGCTCCCAGGCCGCCAGCAGCAGGCCGATCAGCGCCCAGGGCGCCAGGCGGGCGGCGAGGCCGGTCATGCCCCGATCCCCAGGGCCAGGGCGGTGGAGACGGCTTCCGCCGCCTCGCGGAAGGTCGCCGTGGTGCGGAAGTGCGGCGGCCGGGGCAGGGGCGCGTCGACCGCGAAGTCGCCGACGATCGTGCCCGGCCCCCGGCCCATCACCACCACGCGCGAGGCCATGTAGACCGCCTCCTCCACATTGTGCGTCACGAAGACGATGGCGCTCCGCGCCGTCGCCCACAGGGTCAGCACGTCGTCCGCCAGGGTGCGGCGGGTGATCTCGTCCAGCGCCGCGAACGGCTCGTCCAGCAGCAGCAGCCGCGGCTCGGTCACTAGGGCCCGGGCCAGCGACACCCGCATCGCCATCCCGCCCGAGAGCTGCGCCGGCCGCGCGGCCTCGGCGCCCGACAGGCCCACCCGGCACAGGGCCGCGTCCGCCGCCGCCCGCGCCTCGGCCTTCGGAATGCCCGCCAGCTCCAGCGGCAGCGCCACATTGGCCCGCGCGCTCAGCCAGGGCGCCAGGGTCGGCGCCTGGAACACCACCGCCGTCTCGCCCCGGCCGGTCGCCCGGGTCACCGTCCCGCGGGTCGGGGTCTCCAGGCCGGCCAGCAGCCGCAGCGCCGTCGACTTGCCGCAGCCCGACGGGCCCACCAGGGCCACGATCTCGCCCGCGGCGACCTCCAGCGCCACGGGACCGAGCGCCGGCCCGCGGTCGTAGTCGACCTCGACGTCGCGCAGGGCCGCGACGGTCATTCTACGGCGCCTTGGGGGCGAACTGCAGGGTGTAGGCGGTCTTGTAGTCCAGGGTCTTCGGGTAGACCCCCTGCGCCTGGGCCATGTCGAAGAATGCCTTCCAGCGCGCGTCGCTCATGGCGCCGATCGGCGCGCCCGCGTCGCCCTCGACGATCCGGTACGACTTCAGCTTCTCGCGCGCCTGGTCGAGGACGTCCTGCGTCATCTCCGGATTGTCCTTGCGGATCAGCGCGTCGGCCTTCGATGGATCGCCCGTGAGATAGTCGCGCCAGCCCTGGGCGCTGGCCTCGACGAAGGCCTGCACGGCCTTGGGGTTCTTGGCGATCAGGCTGTCGGGCGCCAGCACCATGGTGGCGTAGCCGGGGTAGCCCTCGTCGGCGAGCAGGAAGACCTTGGGCTTCAGCCCCGCCTCCTTCTCGATGGTGTAGGGCTCGGAGGTCACATAGCCCTGCTGGGCCGAGCGCTTGTCGGCCAGGAACGGCGCGGCGTTGAAGGTGTACTTGCGCACCTGGTCGTCGGTGAACCCGTACTTGGCCTTCAGCCAGATCCAGAAGGCGGTGACCGAGGCGTCGCTCAGCAGGATCGGATGGCCCTTCAGGTCGGCGATGCTCTCCACCCCCGTGCCGGGGTGGGCGATCAGCACCTGCGGGTCCTTCTGCATGAAGGCGGCCACCGCCTTCACCGGCGCCTTCTCCTGGGCGAGGTTCATGACGATGAAGCTGTTCGAGCCCATCCCCATGTCCACGGCGCCGGACGCCAGAAGCTGCGGCACGTTCGATCCCGGCCCGCCCTGCACGATCCTCACGTCCAGGCCGCGCTTCGCATATTCGCCCGACGCCAGCGCCTGGTAGAAGCCGCCGTGCTCGGCCTGGGCCCGCCAGTCGGTGGCGAAGCGGATCGTCACCGGCGCGTTCGCGTCCGGCGCGGCCTCGTCCTTCTTCTGCGGCGAGCACGCGGCCAGCAGGGCGGTCGCCGCCAGCACCAGGTTACGCAACGCTTTCATGAGACCCCTCGACGTCAGCGGGGCGAACGTAGGGCGCTGCGGCGGCGCTTCCAAGGGCGCCGTTACGGCGCGCCCCATAGCAAGAGGGCGGCGCTTCGGTTTCCCGGAGCGTCGCCCTCTCATCCAGACCCGTTGGGGGATCTGCGCCTTCCAGGCCGTCCGGCAGTTCGGTTGCGGGTCGCCCCGCGGTTGTCCCTGTCGGCCGGTGTTCGAGCCCCTGCATGGGTCCCGGGTTTCCCCGGTTCTCAGCCTGGCCCCGGACACTCCGCTCGCTTGGTTTCGGGGTCCGCTGTCGCCAGCTTTTCCGTCCGCCCGCGCCGCAGTTCCTGTCGGCAAGAGGACGGTGCGCCTCATCCCCGCGGGGCGCAAGCGGGACCGGCGGCCGGGGCGCGTCAGGGGCGTCAACAACCTGTGACAAACCGGTGAATCATTGTTGGGCGAACGCTGGATTGCCCTGAGATATCAAGGCCGGCGCGTCATCCACAGGAAAGCGGCGGAGGGGCCTATCGGCCGGCCTCCAGGGCCTCGCGGCGGGCCTCCAGCTCCAGCCACTCCTCCTCGGCCGCGGAGAGCTGGTCCTTGGCCGCCGCCAGGGCGCGGCTGAAACGGTCGAAGGCGGCCGGATCGCGGCCGTAGAGCCCCGGATCGGCCAGGGCCGTCTCCAGCGTCGCCATCTTGCCCGGCAGGTCGGCGATCAGGGTCTCCAGCTCGGCCAGCCGCCTCTGTTCCTTGTAGCTGAGCTTGGCGGCGACCTTGGGCGCGACGGGCGGCGACGGCTTCGGCGCGGCGGCCTTCGCCGGGTGGATCTGCGGCGGCCCGCCGAAGAATCCCGGGTTCTGGGACAGGAAGTCCTGCCAGCCGCCCGGCGTCTCCACCGCCCGGCCGGTCCCGTCCAGCCCGATGGTCGAAGTGGCCAGCCGGTCGACGAAGTCGCGGTCGTGGCTGACCAGGATCAGCGTGCCGTCGTAGTCGGCCAGCATGTCCTCGAGCAGGTCCAGGGTGTCCATGTCGAGGTCGTTGGTGGGCTCGTCCAGCACCAGCACATTGGCCGGGCTCGCCAGCGCGCGGGCCAGCAGCAGTCGATTCCGCTCCCCGCCCGACAGGCTCCGGACCGGCTGGCGAAGCTGGCTGTCCTTGAAGAGGAAGTCCTTGGCGTAGGCGTTCACGTGCTTGGGCGTTCCCCGCACCATCACCTGGTCGCCGCCCTGGGGCGTCAGCACGTCCTTCAGCGTCATCTCGGGCGACAGCGCCGCCCGCGCCTGGTCGATGTAGCTGACCGACAGGTTGGTCCCCAGCTTCACCTCGCCAGCGTCGGGCGCCAGCTCGCCCAGCAGCAGCTTCACCAGCGTCGACTTGCCGGCCCCGTTCGGCCCGACGATGGCGATCCGGTCGCCGCGCAGGATGCGGGTGGAAAAGCCCTTCAGGATCACCCGCTCGCCGAACGCCTTGGAGAGCCCCTTGGCCTCGGCCACCCGCTGGCCCGAGACGCCCGAGCTGGCGAGGCCCATGTTCAGGCTGCCCCGCTGCTCCTTCAGCCACTGGGTCTTGGCCTCGCGCATGGCGATCAGCCGCCGCCGCCGGCCCTCGTTGCGCGCCCGGCGGGCGGTGACGCCCCGCGCCAGCCAGTGCTTCTCGCGCTCGATGGCCTTGTCCAGCCGCCGCGCCTCCTCGGCCTCGGCCGCCTCGATCCGCTCCACCCAGTCGTCGAAGGCGGAAAAGCCCTGCTCCAGCCGTCGCACCTGGCGGTGCTCCAGCCAGAAGCAGCGCTGGGTCACCCGCTCCAGGAAGGCGCGGTCGTGGCTGACGATCAGGGCGGCGGCGCGGCTGGCGGCGATCTCGGCCTCCAGCACTTCGATGGCCAGGATGTCCAGGTGGTTGGTCGGCTCGTCCAGCAGGATGACGTCGGGGTCCTCGGCGAACGCCTTGGCCAGCGCCACCCGCCGCGTCTCCCCGCCCGACAGGCCCTGGGCGGGCTTGGCCGGATCGATGCCGAAGTCCTGCAGCGCCGCCTCGGCCTGGTGCGCCGGCGCCCCGCCGGAGACAGCGTAGTCCAGCACCGTGGCGCCGGCGATGTCCGGTTCCTGCGGCACGAAGGCGATGCGCGTGCCGGGGGTGATCGTCCGCTCGCCGGCGTCGGCCTGGATCGTCCCGGCCAGGATCTTCAGCAGCGTCGACTTGCCGGCCCCGTTGCGCCCGACCAGGCAGGCCCGCGTCCGGGGCTCCAGCGCCAGGTCCACGCCGTCGAACAGCATGTTCGGACCATCCGCCAGGCGGACGTCCTTCAGGGCCAGGACCGGAGCTCTCATGGGCGGGGTCACATAGAGGGTCCGGGGCGCGACGCAAGTTCGCGCTTCTGTCGACGCGCCGACACGCCTACATCCGCGCCATGGCGGGTGAGCCCTTCTGGCGTCGAAAGACCCTCGAACAGATGACCGTGGCGGAGTGGGAGAGCCTCTGCGACGGCTGCGGGCTCTGCTGCCTGGTCCGCTTCGAGGACGAGGAGACGGGCGAGGTCATCCCCACCCGCGTCCACTGCAAGCTGTTCGACCCGGCCGCCTGCCGCTGCTCCAACTATCCCGAACGCCACCGCTACGTGCCCGACTGCATCAAGCTGACGCCGCACAACATCGAGGCGCTGGAGTGGATGCCCAAGAGCTGCGCCTACCGCCGCCTGCACGAGGGCCGCGACCTCGCCGACTGGCACCCCCTCCTCACCGGCGACCCGGAGAGCGTCCACCGCGCCGGCGTCTCCGTCCGCGGCCAGACCGTCAGCGAAGCCGCCCTCGCCGACCC
>JADHED010001909.1_pt1 | contig 15885 bp, 13 predicted proteins | sample 8952041 | NCBI WGS metagenome assembly JADHED01 (sample SAMN16124423, study PRJNA663239) | bioreactor sludge metagenome | isolation source: sludge (control) | place: India:Bengaluru | collected 2018-09-08
GGAGACGGCCGTGTTGCCGGTGAACCGGCGCCACACGCTGACCTACGCGTTCTAGGGCAGAAATGGCAAGTCCGACAGATGGATCGCCACGACACGGTCGAGCACAATTTCCGGTTCAGAACCTAAGAATTGGCGGGACAGGGAGGGGAGTAGTGGCGATAATGACCCCACCAAAACCATGGAACCAAGACCCCTAAACGACCTCCAGTGGTGCGAGATGATGCTCCCCAGAGTATCTCGCACTTTCGCGCTCTGTATTCGCTTCTTGCCGCCCGACATCCGGGTTCCGGTCCTGCTGTCCTACCTCTTGTGTCGCATCGCCGACACGATCGAGGACAGCACGATCCTATCGCTGGAGCGGAAGCGAGCGTTGCTGACGCAATTCGCGGCGCAGTTGCCGGCGGTCGCGCCCGCGGTGTCCGAAGTCGAGGAGTCGGCGCTGGCGACGGCCGGGGCCGACGCAGAGCTGGTGCGAGGGGCGGGGAGAGTGCTGGCCGTGTTCGCGGCTCAGGACCGCGAGGTCCGGGAGGTCGTCACGCCGTGGGTGCGTGAGATGTGCCGGGGCATGGCGGAGTTCGCGTCGCAGCGGATCCGGACGGGGAGTGAGCAAGGGGAACTGTCCGCGCTGGCGACCGAGAGCGACCTCGACCGCTACTGCTACTTCGTCGCGGGGACGGTCGGGCACCTCCTGACGGATCTGTTCGGACGACTGCGACCCCGGATGTCGCGCGAGAGCGTGGTCCTGCTCGATGGCCTGGCCGAGAGCTTCGGGGCCGGCCTGCAATTGACGAACATCATCATCGATGCGGCGGACGATCAACGGCGGGGAGTTTCCTACGTCCCGGAGGAGCTCTGCCGGCGGGAGGGGACATCGTCCTGGGCCCTGCTCCAGCCGGGAGAGCGCGCGAGGGCGCGGGCGGTGATGGGGCATCTGGTCCGCAAGGCGCGCCAGCACCTTGCCGACGCTGTGGAGTATTGCGAGGTGCTGCCGAAGGCGGAGCACCAGATCCGACTGTTCTGCCTGGTGCCCGTGTTCCTGGCGCTGCGGACCCTGCGGGAAGTCGAGTATTCCCAGGAGTTCCCGGCCCGGGGGCAGCGGGTAAAGATCGGGCGCGCCGCCGTCTACCGGACGGTCGCCGCGGCGCGCCTGTGCGCGTCGAGCAATCACCTCGTGCGAGCCTACGCCCAGCACCTCGAATTCTAGCCCGCGCCGTCGTCGTTGGGGCTACCGCGGCGCCGCGGCGAGGGACGCCCGCACTCCGTAGGCCATGACGCCGAAACTCACCGCGACGTTCAGGGAGTGCTTGAGGCCCCACATCGGGATGGCGACGGTGGCCTCCGCGAGGGCCAGCACCTCCGGCTGCACGCCGCGGACCTCGTGGCCGACGACGAAGCAAACCGGCAGCCGGTAGGCGAAGCGGTCGTAGGGCTGGGCGGCGGGGGTGAGTTCGAGCGCGACCACCTGGACGCCCTGGGCCTGGAGGTGACGGACCGCCGCGGCGGCGTCGTCCCAGTAGTCCCAGGGCACGGTCAGACTGGCGCCGAGGGCGGTCTTTTCGATGTCGGGGCGGGGCGGGGTCGGGGTGACGCCGCAGAGGTAGAGTCCGGTGCGGAACATCGAGCCGACGTTCCAGGCGCTGCGAATGCCATCCAGGAGGGCGTAGATGCGGGGGGCGGAGGGCGTCCGGAGGGGGGTGGGGTCGGCGATCGGGGGCGTCATCGGTACCTCGCGGCGCGGTTGTGAACCGGATGTGCGGCGGCGCTAAACCAGGCGCCGGCTGAGCCGATAATCCCCGGGAGCAACGCCCAGGCAAAGGAAAATCGCAGCTTATGAAACGCAAGACCGTCAGCCTTTGCATGATCGCGCGGGACGAGGAGTCGTCGATCGGCAAGGCGATCAAGTCGGTGCTCGCGCTGGTGGACGAGATCATCGTGGTGGACACCGGATCTCGCGACAACACGCGCATCATCGCCGAGGGCTACGGCGCCCGGGTGATCGATTTTCCGTGGCGGGACGACTTCGCGGCGGCGCGCAACGCGGCGCTCGCCGAGGCGTCGTGCGATTGGATTCTGGTACTCGACACCGACGAGCAGCTGCAGAGCGTCCGGCCGGTCGAGTTCCAGCGCCTGCTGCACGAACGGCTGGCGATCGCCTACCGAGTGCGGATGCTGAACGACCACGGCGGCGCGCCGGTGTCCCGATTCCCCGTGGTGCGCCTGTTCCGCAGCCATCTCGACGTACGCTACCGGTATCCCGTGTACGAGCAGATCACGCCCAGCCTGGCGGCGGTCGCGGCAGGCGAAGGGCTGGAGATCGCGGATTCGCCGCTGGTGATCCTGCACGGTGGCGCCGACGGCGACGTGCGGACGCAGAAACGCGAGCGCAATCTCCGGCTCCTGCGCAAGGCGGCGGCGCGACACCCCGAGGAACCGTACTTCGAGTTCCAGCTCGCGACCGAGTCGCTGGCCAAGCTCGACGAGGAAGCGCTGCCCGTGGCGGGCCTTTCCGCGAGCCGGCAATACCTGGAGTCCGCCTGGCGCAAGGTCTCGGCGCAGCCCGCCGCGTTGCGACGGCTGCTGACCTACGGCGATTGCCTGGCCGCCGACCTGGCGGCCGCCTTGCTGGCCGAGGGGCGCGCGGTCGACGCCGTCGACGTGTTGCGTCGTGCCCAGGAGGACTGGGGGCGGCGGCCCTACCTCCTGCTGCAGGCCGCTGCCGCGGGCCTGGCCTGTCTGCGCGGCACCGCGGATCCGGGCCGGCGGGCCGAACTCGCGGTCGCCATCGGCCGGGATCTCGCCGATCTCCAGGCGTTCGGAGAACGGTCGACGCCGTTCGCGGACTCGCGGCTGACCACGCTGCATCCGCTGCGCTATTTCGGGGAACTCCATCTCGAGCAGGGTGAGGTCACGCGCGCGGCGGAGTGCTTCGAACAGGCGCTGTCACGGGAGCCGCAGTACACCTTCGCGTGGCTGGGGTTGGCCGAGTGCGCCCGCTATGCCGGCGATCGCCAGCGGGCCTTGAAGCTCTACTTGCGCGCGGTCACGTCGAACGAATGGAACCATCGCGCCTGGATTCGCGGGCACGACCTCATGGAGGATCTCGGGTTCCACGACAACGCGCAGAGCTGGCGCCGTCGCGTCGCGGACCGCTTCTCCGAACTGCCCGCCGGGAGCGAGGTCCTCAGCCTGTCGGGCTGACCGCGACGACCTTAGATTCCCCCGCCCTCGCCGCTGAACCGGGCCCGCAGTTCCTGCGCCTTCACCAGGATCGGGAGATTGGGGTCCGCGACCGCCAGGCTGCGTTCGAGCATCTCCAGGTAGCGCAGGGCGGCGGCGCGGTTATCCAGCGTCAGGTTGATCTCGGTCGTCAACGCGAGGGCCTCCGTGGTGCGCGGATTCACCGCCAGCACCTTGTCGAGCTCGAGCAAGGCTTCCTCGTCCCGTCCCAGCGCGTGCAACTGCTCCGCCAGTTTGTAACGATCGAAGACGACCTGATGCGGCGGCGCATCGGCGCCGATGGTCAGCACCTTGCGGAAATTGTCCACCGCCGCTGCGTGGTCGCCGGTCGCCGTGGCGGCGAAGGCGTCGAAGCGCGCGCGGGCCATCTCGATGTTGAGGCGCACGGATTCGAAGTCCGCATAGTACGGCTGCTTGCGCAGGGCGGCGGTGGTCGAGTCCATGACGGCGCGGTACCCGGCGGTGTCGCCGTGATGGATCAGGCGCATGCCGCGGATGAAGGGCGTGTTGTCGTCGTCCGGGAACGTCTCGATGAACTGGCGTGTGTGCACGTCGAGCTGGTCGACGAGCCCGTACTCGAAGAGGGCGTTGATGGTCAGCAGCGCGATGTTGCGCTCCCAGCCGGTGCCGCGCAGGACCTGGCCCACGTCGTCCAGGAGTTTCATGCCCTTGGTGATCTGGCCGCGTCGGAGGTAGATCTTGCCGATGTTGACCTGGGACCAGGGGAAGTCGTCCGGCTGGATCTTCAACGCGCGGAGGAATTCCTCTTCGGCCTCCTCGTAGCGGCCGACGTTCATCAGCACCTCGCCGAGGGAGTCGTGAGGGTTCGCGAGGTCCGGCGCCACGAAGGCGTACTTGCGCATCGCCGCCTCGGCCTCGTCGTACCGGCCCTGGTTCAGGTAGAGGTAGCCCAGGCGGTTGTGGGCCTCGGCGTAGTTGGGGTCGACCTCGAGCACGCGATTCCAGATCCGCTCGGCGGCGGCGGGGTCGTTGTTGGCGTCGGCGCGATTGGCTTCCGCCACGAGGAAGATCACCTCGTCGGGATCGAGGGCCTTGCCGGCGGCCAGCAGGGAATCCGCCGTGTCGCGATAGCGGGACTTGCCCAGGCTGCTCAGACGAACCTGCACCTGCAGGCGCTCGAGGTCGCGCGGGATCAGAGCCGCCAGACTCTCGGCGACGGCGATCTCCCCTTTGGCCTCGCCCTCGACGCGCCGGATGAGCAGCAGGTGCGCGAGGGCGGTGTGGGCCATGGCGAACCCGGGGTCGAGCTCGATGGCGCGGCGCAGGCTGGCCTCGGCGTTCTGCAACTGAAAGGAGATCAGCTGCTCGTTGCCCCGCGCGTAGGCGGCGTAGGCCTCGGAGCTGCGGGTGTGCGCGCTGCGTGCGTCGCCGCGGCCGGAGATGACGCCGGTGGCGGTCAACGCGGCGGCGATGGCGATCCAGAGGATGACCTTCTTCACGACGATGCTCCTTCGGCCCCGAAGCGCTGAGCGGCCAGCGCCTGGGCGCTGCTCGCGGCGATCTTCAGGCCCACCACGGTGATGTCGTCCTCGGCCTCCCTACGGCCGCGGAAGCGCTGAAGTTCCGTGTCGATCGCGGCAATGATCTCGGGCACGCTGTGGTCGCGGTGCTCGCTCAGCAGGCTTTCGAGCCGGTCCTCGCCGAACTCGTCCTCGAGGTCAGGGCTCTTGGTCTCGGTGACGCCGTCGGTGTAGAGCAACAGCAAGTCGCCCTCACGCAGCGTCGTCTCGCCTTCCTCGTACACGCCGAAGTCGAACGCGCCGAGCGGCAGTCCGCCTTCGACGAGCATCTCGGCCGTGCTCTCGGCGCGCAGCAGCATCGGCGCATTGTGGCCGCCCGAGCTATAGCGCAAGCGGCGAGTCGCCGGATCGAAGAAGGCGAGGAACAGGGTCGCGAAGTGCATCGGGTCGGTGGCGGCGTGCAACTGGCGGTTGAGGCGTTCGAGGATCAAGCCGGGCGCGTCGAACACGTCGACCTGCGCGCGCAGCGCGGCCTGCAGGTTCGAGGCGAGCAGCGACGCCGGCATGCCTTTGCCGCTGACGTCCGCGATGGCGATGACCAGCTGGCCGTCCTCGCGCACGATCATGTCGTAGTAGTCGCCGGAGACCAGCTTGCTCGAGACGTTCACGGCGTGGATCTCGACGCCGGGGTACGACGGCAGGCGGGTCGGCAGCAGCCGGCTCTGGATCGCGCGCGCGAGGGTCATCTCCTCCTCGAGCTTCTGCTTGTTGACCTCTTCCTCGTACAGGCGGGTGTTCTCGAGTTGCATCGCGGTCTGGCCGGCGACGATGGTCAGGAGCTGGATCTCGTGGATCTGGTACTCCTCGCCGCCCGGCTTGGCGGGCAGGACCAGCAGGCCGATCACGCGGTCGGAGGTGGCCAGCGGCACCAGCATCTCGACGCCCGCCTCGGCCAGCATGGCCTGCTCCCACTGACGCGCGGCCAGTTCGGCCTGCTCGCGGGTGATCGGCTGGTGGCCCTCGAGCGGCCGCGGCGCGGTGCGGTCGATCCAGAACGGCTCGAGGCGGTTCTGGATCACCTTCATGGTGGCCGAGAGCGGGATCTCGGCGGGCAGGTCGCGGTGGCGCACGGTGCCCGCGGCGGACGGCGCGGGGTGCCAGGCGAGCCGCCAGACGGTCTCGCCTTCCTGCCGCTCGGCGAGGTACACCCACAAGGCCGGCATCTCCAGGGCCTGCGCGAGCCCGGTGCCCACGCGTTCGAGCAGGGTCTGCCTCTGGATGAGCCGCGGAATCTCGCGCCCGAAGCGCTCGAGCAGATCCGCCAGATTGGCGCGGGAACGGTAGAACCGCTGCTCTAGCAGGCGCTGCAGGCGCACCCGCGCCGGCCACAGCAGCGCCGCCACGCCCAGGGTCACGCCGACCGCGGTGAGGGGGTTGGTGCTGCGCGCGAAGGCGACGATCTGCGTGCCGATCCAGAAGACGGTGCCGACGAAGGCCAGCAGCAGCAGGCCGGTGAGCACGCTGTAGAGCAGGCTGCGCTTCACCAGGAAGTCGATCTGGAGGACCTGGTAGCGCGCGACGCAGTAGCCGAAGGACACCGGGATGGCGACCAGCGGGATGACGCCGAACTGCGCCAGTTCGGCGTGCGACGTGATCTCCTCGAGGCCGACCTTGAACACCAGAAACGGCAGCACCGCGGCCAGGGTGCCCCAGGTCAGGATGCGGACCCGGTCGCGCAGCAGGGGGTCGCGATAGCTGAAGTAGCTGTGCATGAGCGCGACCAGCCCGGCGACGTAGAACAGGCCCAGGATCAGCCAGGTCCCGGCCTCGATGCGCGCGCCGCGGTCGCCGAAGAACTGGTCGAGCGTGAATCGCACGTAAAGCATCAGGGGCAGGACGTAGACGAGCGGCGACAGGAAGGGGTGCTTGGTCAGGGTGCGCTTCTTCTCGGGGAAGATGAGGAAGAACTGCAGGAAGAACGCCGGCAGCAGGAACCGGGCCAGGGCGCCGCAGTTGCGGGTGATGATGTCGCCCCAGAAGTAGCTCGAGCGCACCAGGTTCGTCATGAAGTACACGGCGAACGCCAGGCAGAGCAGGTAGAAGAGCCGGGCGGGGCGGTCGTTCTGACTCTTGACGTAGACCAGCAGCCCGATGGCGAGGTACACCACGGCCAGGCAGACGTTGATCAGGTACGACCGGTCCGCGACGCGGAAGCCGGTCAGCGGCACCTGGACCTCGAGCTGGGTTCCCTCGCGCTCGATGAGGTAGGTCACCGTCGTGCCGGGTTGTTGCCGCTTGAGCTGGTCGGCGGCCTCGCCGGGACCGCGCACCAGGCGGTGGGCGATGCCGATGATCTTGTCGCCCTTCTGCAGCGGCGTCTCCTCGCCGGTCCGCGCCGGGACATCGAGCACCGCGAGTTCGGTACGACCCAGGAGCCAGACGGTGCCGTCGTTCGGCCGCACCTTGGCGGCGTCCAGGGCCGCGAACACGCACAACCCGAGCACCAGCACGCCGACTCCCAGCATCGTCGCCCTGGCGAAGACGATACCGGCAAGCCGGGCGGTCAGGTTGTCCGCGGCGCGGTCGGGAGGCATAGATTCTCACGATCCCCGGTGTCTGGTTCCGTCTCGACGCGACGGGGGCCGTCGAGTTCGCGGGCGCGCTTCACAATACCCCCGAAGGGCGACGACCTGCTAGACCCGATAATGACGCACCGGACTGTCTCCGGGTTGCACCGACCCGCCGAGCGGCCCGGGGGCCCGGTTGCGGCCCGCGGGGCGTCGCGCCATCTTCCAGGCGCGCGCGGGCGGACCGGCTCCGCGCGAGCGTGCCCCGGAGAGAAGAGGACCCCATGACGACCCTCGAGTCCACCATGCGCGGCTGGGCGGAAGAGGCGGCCGCGATCGCCCGCGGCCAGTTCCGGCGCACCGGCCCCCTGCAGTTCAAGTTCGCCCGCGAGGCCGTCACCGCCGCCGATGCCGAGATCGAGCGGTTGCTCGCCCGCCGCATCGTCGCGGCGTTTCCCGGCGACGCCGTCCACGGCGAGGAACTCGGCCCCGGGGCGGGCGTCGAGGGCCATGGACGCGTCTGGCACGTCGATCCCATCGACGGCACGTTGAACTTCGCGCTCGGCCTGCCGACGTTCTGCACCAGCTTCGCGCTGATGGACGGTGACCGGATCGAGGCCGCCTGCGTCTACGCCATCCTCCAGGAGGAGTGCTTCACGGCCGTGCGCGGCGGCGGCTGCCACCTCGACGGCGAACCGGTGCGGGTGAGCGAGCGGGAGGGCCTCGGCGAGGCGATCGTCTCCGCGCAACTCCAGAAGGGCGGCCGCTACGTCCAGAACGCCGCCCTCCTGCAGGCTATCTTGTTGCGGACGATGAAGATGCGTCGCCTGGGGACCATCGCGCTGGAGATGGCCTACGTCGCCGCGGGGCGGTTCGACGCGCTGATCGCCGGCCGGGGTCGACCCCAGGCCCTGTACGACGTCGCCGCGGGGATCCTGCTGATCGAGGAAGCGGGCGGCCGGGTGACCGACCATCTGGGCGCGCCGTACCGGCCGGGCTCGACCGACCTGGTCGCCTCGAACGGACGGGTGCACGAGGAGTTGATCGGCACGATCCGCGAGTTCGACGCCTAGATGTGGCGCAGGGCGAGCGAACCGTAGCCGACGACGCCGTAACTCAGCCAGGCCGGGTGGTCGTCACCCAGTTCGCTGCGCAGCGCGAGGGAGGCTGACCGCGCGGCCGACGCGGTGCCGTGTCCGTCGGCGAGGAACGCGTAGAAGGCGGCGGCGAACCGCCGCGCCGGCCGGCTGAAGAGCGGCGCCGCCGGGCCCACGAAGGACGACGCGCCGGCCTCGAGGAAGCGCTGGCCGAGGCTCGTCAGGCTGCAATAGCTGTTGGAGAAGACCAGCGCCGGCAGGGCGCCGTCCCGTCCGAGCGATTCGGGCACGAAGGGGCCGTCGTCCAGCAGCCAGCCGCCGCTGGGGATGGCCGCCGCGGCATAGGCCCCGACGAGTTCGGGCTGCGGCAGGCACTGCCGCAGCTCGCGCTGTTCGCTCACCTGGTCGAGCAGGGCCTCGACCGGATCCACGCCGACCACTTCCAGTTCCATGCCGACGACGTCGGCCACCGCGTCCAGCCCGGGGGCGCCCGCGGCGGCGATGAGCCCGGAGAGCCAGCGATGCTCGCCGGCGCCGGAGATGTTCGGGTGCTGGCTGGTCGGCGACGTGAAGTGCAGCGCCTGGTAGAGCATCGCGCGGCTCGCGAGCAGTCCCGGCGTCACGGCGCCGGGGATGCGCAGGCGGGCCACGGCACGCGGCGCGCCCTGCAGGGCGGCGTCGATGCCTTCGGCCTCGCGGAACATCAGGCGGCGGACCTCGTCGCTGCCGTGTCCCGGCACGAACAGGATCTCCGGCGCGGGACGCTCGTCCCGGGGGCCGTCAGCCGGCCCGATCGCCGCGAAGGTGTCCTCGCTGAACCGGTGCATCCATACCCGGTCGGGGTCGACGGCGGGCACCCGGGAGCCGTGGGTCGCCGCGCAGAGAGGGGATCGCGAGATCAAGAACTCCACGCCGTTGTGCAGCCAGTGCCAGGGGAGGCTCAACTGGTCACGTTCGGCCACCAGATGGTAACCGACGAGACAGTCCACCTCCGCCCGCCCGGTCGCCGGCGTCTCGCTGCCATCGCGGCCGGGATCCGACCGGAAGGCTCCGGCGTCGCCGGCGATCACGGCCTGGAAAAGGGCCTGTCCGACCCTGGTCATACGTTCGACCACCGCGCTGCTGTCGAGCCCGAAGCGCTCCTGCAAGGTGGGAAGTTCGGCCAGCAGAGCCCCGGCCCGGGACAGGTGGCGGTCGCCTTCGGGACAGGAACCCGGGAGGGGCAAGGGGATGTCGATCCAGCGCATGACGGCCTCCGGCCGGGTGTTCGGCACTAGGACGAGTCATTCCTGTCATCGGCCAGGGCGGTCCGACCTAAAGGGATCTTGAGTTGCGGACGGGGAGGAGAAGCAGGAGATGTGCCCGGCGGAAAAACGACGAAGCCCGCGTCACCGCGGGCTCGCCATCACTGTGGTGCCCAGGAAGAGACTCGAACTCCCACGAGGTTACCCTCACTACGACCTGAACGTAGCGCGTCTACCAGTTCCGCCACCTGGGCACCATATTCGCAATGTCGCGCGATGGGGCGGCGAACCGCCGGCGTCGCGGGGAACTAAGCTAGCGCCCCGTCGGGCCGCTGTCAACCGGAACCGCGGCGGGACGACGTCGCCGCGGCGGGGGCCGGGCTTGTGGGATCACGGGGCAAGTGCTAGGTTCTGCACTCGCCTAGACCGACGCGGCCGGGGAGTGTTCATGGCCCGCAAGCACGACGAAGACGGCATCAAGATCATCGCCAAGAACCGCCGGGCCTTCCACGAGTACGAGATTCTCGATACGTGGGAAGCCGGCATCGTGCTGGTGGGGACCGAGGTCAAAGCGCTCCGGGACGGGCGGGTCAACCTGGGGGACGCGTACGCCGAGCTCAAGGGCGGCGAGGCGTGGCTCCTGAAGCTGCACATCGGTCCGTACGACATGGGCAACCGGGAGAACCACGACCCTTTTCGCCGGCGCAAGCTGCTGCTGACCCGCCGCGAGATCCGCAAGCTCTTGCCGCGGGTCGAGGAGGGCGGCAAGACGCTGGTGCCCTTGAAGATCTACTTCAAGCACGGCCTGGTGAAGGTGGAGATCGCCCTGGCTCGCGGCAAGAAGCTCTACGACAAGCGCGAGGACAAGGCCAAGCAGGATGTCACGCGCCGTCTCGCGCAGGCCACGGGTCGCCGCGGGTAGGCCGCAAGGAGGATGATGGCCAGCGTTCGGCTCCTGTCACCATCCGGCATCCGGGCGGCGCGCGCCGCGGCGGCGGTCTGCGCCGGCCTGCTCGTCCTGCTTTCCCTGCCCGCGGGCGCGCAGCCGCCCGCCGTCCCCGGTGACGCCTACGAGGACCCCCTCGCCTGGCGTCGAATCGACGCCGGGGCGCCGGACCTCCCCGTCCTCGTGGACGACCTCGGTGCCGGCCGCGCCCACCGCCTCAGCGGCCGGCGTCTCCTGCTCGGCGCCGAGGAACTCTACCTGCGATCGGCCGACGTCGCCGACGTGTTCGGCGCGCGCCGAACCTGGCAGGATGCCGTTCAGCGGTTGACCCTCGATCTGACCGGCGCCTCCGTTCGCGTCGCGGGCGGCAGTCGTCTCGTCGTGGTCGGCCAGGAGGAACGCCTCCTGCCAGTGCCGGTGCTGGCGGCGGATGGCGAGCTGTGGCTGCCGATGGTGCTGATCACCGACGTGCTGGCGCCACGCGCGGGGCTGACCGTCCGCTGGGACGCCGCCGTCCTGCGCCTCGACCTCGGCAGCCTGGATGCCAACGTCCTGGGCCTCGACGTGGTGCCGGGCGAGGGCCGCACCACGGTGACCGTGATCTGCGACGAGCCCCTCGGCTTCCGCGCGAGCCACGCGGACCAGGGACTGGTCGAGATCAAGATCTACGACGGCCGGATCGACCCGACAGCCGTGGCGCTGGCGACGGCGCAGGGCCTGGTGCAATCGGTGCGCAGCCGTCAGGAGGACGGCTACGCCATGGTCGTCGTCCAGCTCGACGATCTCGCGACCGGGTCGCACACGGAGGCCGCGGACGGAGGACGACGCATCGTCCTGACCGTGGAGGACCAGCGCCTCGGCGCGCTGCCCGAACCGGAGCCGCGCGGGCAGGCGCACGTCGCCGTCGAGGCCGGCCGGTCGGAGGCGTCGTCGGGCCTGCGCATCCAGACCGTCGTGCTGGACCCCGGCCACGGCGGCGCGGACAACGGCGTGGTGGGACCGAGCGGCAGCCGCGAGAAGGACGTCAACCTCGACGTCGCGCGGGCCCTCGCGCGGTACCTGCGGCAGGAGGGCGACCTCGAGGTGGTGCTGACCCGCGAGGACGACCGGAACCTCGAGCTCGCGGACCGCGCCGAGATCGCCAATCGCAAGGGCGGGGACCTCTTCGTGTCCCTGCATTGCAACGGGTGGTTCGACCGCGATGCCGCCGGCCTGGAGACCTACTTCCTCTCGCCCGCGAAGTCCGACTGGTCCAAGAGCGTCGAGCAGGCCGAGAATCAGTCCGCGCCCGCCGACGACGTGGAGTTCATCGTCTGGGAGCTGGTGCAGAACAAGTTCATCAACAGCAGCAGCGAGCTGGCCGAGGTGGTCCAGCGCGAGGCCTGCGTCAGCCTCGGCCTGCCCGACCGCGGCGTGAAGCAAGCGGGCTTCCGCGTACTGGTGGGCGCGTACATGCCCGCGATCCTGGTCGAGGTGGGATTCCTCTCCAACCCCACCGAGGAGACGCTGCTGCTCAGCCGCGACTATCAGCAACGTCTCGCCCGCGCGCTCGGCGACGCGATCCTCGCCTACCGCGAGCGCCTGTCCCGCGCGCGTGACGACGCCGGCGCGGCGGGAGGCCGCCCATGACGACCCGGGACGACAGGTCGATGGCCCGGCGCCGTCCTGCGCGCGCGCACCGGCCGCGCGGGCGCCGGTTCCTGGTCGGGTTGGCCGTGCTCGCCGTCGTGGTGGGATCCCTGGTGGCCTGGCGTGCGTTCCGGCCCGGGTCCGGCGAGGGACCTGCGGCCGAGATTCCGGCGGACACGGTGGTCGACACCGGCGCCTCCGTCGCCGACCGCGCGGTGACCCTGGTGTTCCCCGACCGCGACGCGGAGGGGTTCGTCCTCGAGCAACGGCGGATCGCGAGCGACGGTCGACCCGAAGCGGAACTCTTGCAGGTCATGCACGAGCTCTGCGCCGGGCCGCACGTGCGCGGCGCGGTGTCGGGCCTGCCCCGGCAGACCCGGCCCCTCGGCGTGTTCCTCGATGCCGAGCAACGCCACGCCGTCCTGGACTTCAGCGCGGAGCTGGTGACCCAGCACCCGGGCGGCAGCACCGCGGAGGGCGCGACGCTGACCAGCATCCTGCGTACCGTCGCGTTGAATTTCCCCCAGCTCGAGACCTGCCGGATCCTCGTCGATGGCGCCGAAGTGCAGACGCTCGCCGGCCATCACGTCATGGATCGACCGTTCGCGTTGCGGGGGTGGCTGTAGATGAGAGAGCCTACCGTGCGTGACGACGCCTCGCGGCCGATCGGTGTCTTCGATTCCGGCATGGGCGGCCTCACGGTGCTGCGCGCGTTGCACCGACGCCTGCCGGCGGAGGACATCGTCTATTTCGGCGACACCGCGCGGGTGCCCTACGGCACCAAGGGCGGGCGCACGGTCCAGGCCTTCGCGTGGCAGGACGCGCGTTTCCTGGTCAGCCAGGGCGTGAAGATGGTGGTGGTGGCCTGCAACACCGCCAGCGCCTTCGCGCTCGACTACCTGGCGCAGCGGTTGACCATCCCGGTGCTCGGCGTGATCGATCCCGGCGTGGCCGCCGCGCTGCGCGCGACCCGCGGCGGCGCGGTGGGCGTGATCGGCACCAGCGGCACCATCCGCAGCGGTCGTTACCAGGAGGCCCTGGCGGCCAGCGTCCCGGCAGACCGCATCCTGGCCCAGGAGTGCCCGCTCTTCGTGCCCCTCGTGGAGGAGGGCCTCGCGGATCACGCGCTCACCGAGCTGGCCTGCGCGGAGTATCTCACGGGCCTGCGCGACCGCGAGGTCGACACGCTGATCCTCGGCTGCACGCATTACCCGTTGCTCAAGCCGGTCATCGCGCGCTTCATGGGCGCCGGGACCGCGCTGGTGGACTCGGCCGACGAACTTGCCCACGCCGCCGAGGCGCAGTTGCAGGCCGCGGGCCTGCGACGCCCGGACGGGGTCGAAGGCCGCTTGACCTTCTTTCTCAGCGACATTCCCTGGAAGTTCCAGGAGGTCGGGGCGCGTTTCCTCGGCCGGCCCATCCAGGGCGTGACGACGGTGAATCTGGACGAGCTCGAGGGCGAGGGACGACTGTTCCTCGCCGGAAAGGGCGAAGAAACGTGACCGCAAGAGCCGAAGGACGCGCCGCCACTCAACTCCGCGCGGTGCAGATCACGCGCGACTACCTGCCCCACGCGGAGGGGTCGTGCCTGATCGAGATGGGCAACACCCACGTCGTGTGCACGGCCTCGATCGCTCACGGCGTCCCGCGCTGGTTGAAGAGCGGCGGCCAGGGCTGGATCACCGCCGAGTACGGGATGCTGCCCCGCAGCACCGAGGAACGGATGCGGCGCGAGGCGCAGGGCGGGCCGGGCGGCCGCACCATGGAGATCCAGCGGTTGATCGGGCGCGCGCTGCGCGCGGTCACCGACATGCACGCGCTCGGCGAGTTGACCATCACCCTCGACTGCGACGTCATCCGCGCCGACGGCGGGACTCGCTGCGCCTCGATCAACGGCGCGGCGGTGGCCCTGCACGACGCGTTGACCCGCCTCAACCTGCGCCATCACCCGATGCGCTCGCTGGTGGGCGCCGTGAGCCTCGGGGTGGTCGGCGGCGAGATCCTGATCGACCTCGACTACGCCGAGGATTCCAGCGCCGAGACGGACATGAACGTCGTCATGACCGAGAACGGCGGACTCATCGAGATCCAGGGCACGGCGGAGCGGGCGCCGTTCGACCGCGCGCAGCTCGACCGCATGCTCGACCTGTCGGCGGCGGCCATCACCCGCCTCAACGATCTGCAGCGCCGGGTGCTCGGCAGCACGCCGGCCTGAGCCACAGGAGCGGACGCACATGGGCCACGTCACCCGCAAGATCGTGCTGGCCAGCCGCAACCCCGACAAGCTGCGGGAGCTGGGCGCGCTGTGCCAGGGCTTGCCGTTCACCGTCGTGTCGGCCCTCGACTATCCCGGTCTGCCCGAGGTGATCGAGGACGGCACGTCCGCGCTCGGCAACGCCAGCCGCAAGGCGATCCTCACGGCCGCGTTCACCGGGGAGATCGCCGTCGCCGACGACACCGCGCTGCAGGTACCGGCCCTGAACGAACTGCCCGACACCTTCTCCTCGCGCTTCGCCGGACCCGATGCGTCGTACGCGGACAACGTGAGCCTGTTGCTCGATCTCCTCGCCGACGTGCCGGACGACCTGCGTCAGGCGCGGTTCGTGTGCGCCACGGTGTGGGTCGATCCGCGTCCGCGCGAGTCGGTCGGCGGCCGGCCCGAGGTGCCGCCCCCGGCCGCCACCCGCTGGTTGCACAACCCCTTCGCGCGGGCGATCGAGGTCAAGGATCCGCGCGAGGAGGACGCCTTCTGGAACGGACTCCTCGATCGACGCCAGGTCTGGGCGGACTACGACACGAAGCTGCGCACCATGCTCACCCACCGCGGCGCCGATCCCGCCAAGCTGCACCGCATCGTCGACCGTCTCACGGCGCCGTTCCTGTCCGGCGGCCGGCCGACGGACGCGCCGGCCGGCGCGGTTCGCCTGCCCGACCCGCGGCTGTGGACCGCCGACGGCCCCACCGCGGGGGATGCGCCGCCGACCAAGGTCGCCCCGAGCGGCCTGTTGCCCGATGCGCCGGGACGCACGGCGAGCGAGGCTGTCTGGCTGGAGGTCGCGACCGAGGGCCGCCTGCTCGGCACCATCGCCCGGCAGCCGCTCGGCGACGGCGGCTTCGGGTACGACCCCGTCTTCTTGCCGGCCGGTTCGGACCTGACCCTCGCGGAGATCGCGGCCGAGGCCAAGAATGCGCTGAGCCACCGCGGCCGGGCCCTGCGCCGGCTCCTCGCCGCGGCCCAGCACGCGTATCCGGTGCCGGCGCGGGCCGTCCGCTAGCGACGTTCCGCCCGGCGTCTCCGCGCGGGCGCCGACCCGGCGCCGCCGGTCACCCGCAATTGACACCTGCGCACCTGGCGGCTATGAATTCCCGTCTCGTGAACGCGGTCGGGGCGTGGCGCAGTCCGGTAGCGCATCTGCTTTGGGAGCAGAGGGTCGCAGGTTCAAATCCTGTCGCCCCGACCAATTCGCCGGCCCTGCGGGGCGCTTGACACGCTGAGCGAACGAGACGATCATTCGCTTTCCGCCCGGGCGGTGACAGGGTGCGCCCGTAGCTCAGCTGGATAGAGCAGTGGATTTCTAATCCACAGGTCGCAGGTTCGAGCCCTGCCGGGCGTGCCAGGCAAGAGATCTTGGTGGTGGATGTAGCTCAATTGGCGGAGCCCCTGGTTGTGGTCCAGGTGGTCGT
>JADHED010001912.1_pt1 | contig 15885 bp, 13 predicted proteins | sample 8952041 | NCBI WGS metagenome assembly JADHED01 (sample SAMN16124423, study PRJNA663239) | bioreactor sludge metagenome | isolation source: sludge (control) | place: India:Bengaluru | collected 2018-09-08
ACCATCGTCATTGCCTCGACCGCCTCCGACGCGGCCTCCGACCAATACATCGCCCCGTTCTCGGGCGCGGCCATGGGCGAATGGTTCATGAACAATGGCATGGACGCGCTGATCGTGTTCGACGATCTGACCAAGCACGCGAATGCCTACCGCCAGATTTCGCTGCTCCTCAAGCGTCCGTCCGGGCGCGAAGCCTACCCCGGCGATGTGTTCTATCTCCACAGCCGCCTTCTGGAACGTTCCGCCCGTCTCGGCGAAAAATACGGCGACGGTTCGCTCACGGCGCTGCCGATCATTGAGACCCAGGCCGGGGACGTCTCGGCCTACATTCCCACGAACGTGATCTCGATCACCGACGGGCAGATTTACCTCGAAACCGACCTGTTTTATCAGGGGATTCGTCCCGCGATTTCCGTCGGTCTGTCGGTCTCGCGTGTGGGATCCGCGGCGCAGATCAAGGCGATGAAGCAGGTGGCCGGCAAGATCAAGGGCGACCTTGCCCAATACCGTGAACTGGCCGCCTTCGCACAGTTCGGTTCCGACCTCGACGCCCGCACAAAATCCACGCTGGAGCGCGGAGCCCGCATCGTCGAACTTTTCAAGCAGCCCCAATACAATCCGCTGGCCACAAACGTGCAGGCGGCCATCCTGTGGGCCATGCAAAAGGGTCTGTTTGACTCCGTTCCCACGGACAAAGTCAAAGACACACAGAACAAACTCGCGGAATTTCTGGAGACCCGCAAGGAAGCGATCCTGAACAAGATTCTTGCCAAGAAACAGTTCGACGAAGAAATCGAAAAGGAACTCGGAGCCGCTGTCGAAGAGTTCAAATCCTTCAACAACTGATGGCCAATCTTCGCGACATCCGGCGGCGGATCAAGTCCGTCAAGAACACCGCCCAGATCACCAAGGCGATGCAGATGGTGGCGGCCTCGAAGATGCGCAAGGCCCAGCAGGCGGCCATCAACGGCCGCGACTACGCGCAGTTGATGAACCAGGTGATCGTCACGCTGCGGGATGCCGTGGACTCCAACGCCCATCCTCTTCTGGACCGGCGCGAGGTGAAGAAGGAACTTGTCCTGCTCTTCAGCACCGACAAGGGCCTCTGCGGGGGCCTCAACACGAATCTCTTCCGTGAAGCCATGGCCTTCGACAAGGAAACCACATCCTTTGTTTCCGTCGGACGCAAGGGCACTCAATTTCTTGCCCGCACCGGACGGAAAATGATTGCGGATTTTCCGCTGCGCGACCATCCGAGTTTCCTGGAAACCAAATCCATCTCGAAGTTCTGCGTTGAGAAATTTCTGGATGGTTCGGTCGACAAGGTGACTGTTTTGTTTCCGCGTTTTGTGAACACCCTGTCCCAGGTTCCGACCGTGTTGCCGCTGCTGCCGCTGACGGGGTTGGAGGAAGTGGGATTGAAAAACGAATACGGCGGGGCCGTGCCCATCGACGGGGGGATGCAATTCGAACCCGCGCCCGAGTCGGTCCTCGACGCCCTTCTGCCGGCCTACATCCATTTTGGCGTCTACCAGACATTGCTGGCAACACGCGCCTCCGAGCAAAGTGCCCGGATGGTGGCGATGAAGAGCGCGACAGACAACGCCAAGAACCTCGTCAAGGATCTCACGCTGGAATACAACAAGGCCCGCCAGGCAAGCATCACGAAGGAAATCCTCGAGATCGCCACCGCCCAGCTTGCCCTGGGGTAGGCTGCCGTTCAGTCTTTTGCCAGAAAAAGTCCTTCGCGCGGGCCCAATTCCAGGCTTGCTCCGATGCTTTTTCCGTTGTTGGCCTGTGTGTCCTGTTGTGCGGTGGCTTTGATCCGGTGAAAGTGTTTGCCGGGGAACAATTGCGACATGTCCAATGTGTGGGAACGGGGGGAGGGATTCGCAACCACCAGCCCGTGTTCGAATTCACGGAACATCACATCCGGAAAGGCATGAACCGTCACAGCGGTGATCCAGACGGGTTCCGATGACTCGAAGGTCATTTCCAAATCCACCGAACGGGATTTCACACCGTTGAAATAAAATCCGGACGGGAAGTCTTTTGCATTCAGCCACGTCATGAATTGGTCCGGGGGGATCTCTTTTTTGCCGCGTTGCGCCGCATCCGGAGGCGGGGTGGAATCCGAACGCTCCGGGTTGTTGTCCGTGGAAGCAAGCCCGACGAACATCAATCTCGCCATTTCGGGCGGATGATCCTTCATGGCTTCGCCATGTGCGGTGACGGAAACAAACAGGTCGGGGCCATCGCATGGCACGTTCTTGAGCAGCACGCGGAACTGCGCGGCCTTTGGATTTGTGCCGGTGCATTTCACGGCCCCGTTCACGAGTTCGATGTTCGCCTCCTTGCTTTCGAGACGCCGGAGCAATTTTTCGGAAACAGGATGGCCCTCTCCCTGCAGCCGGTCCGGTTCTTGCAGGGCGAGACGAACGGCCGGACCAAGGGGTCGGCCCAACCAGCCAACGCGCTTCTCCGTTCCCATGATGAATTCGTCCCAGATGGGCAGCAGGGTTGTTTCGTCCCGTGGCGGAGCATAGGCATACGCAATGGCGGAATCGGTGAAGACAGCCGCGGCAAATGCGAGGCGATGAATGTGGAATGGCACGTCCGGTTGCTTCTCCGGACCGGTTTTCACGCCGGGATTGACGTATTTGTGGGCAATGTAGTTGAAGACCGGAGGGCGGGCGTTTTGATTCCAGAAGAAGTGGCGGTTCAATCCCCCGGACCAGTCGTGAATTTCCTTGTCCAGGGCAAACGGCCATCCCTCGCTCTCGATGCCATTGAGGATGCCAAATGCCCGCTGGGCGTTGTTTTCCTTGAACGCCCCGTCGGCCAGGATGATTTTGTCTTCCCCCAGCCTGGCACGAAGCAGGCGGCAATATTCGACCACACCGTTTCCGTAGACATTCACGCCGTCGACCACGCCGCCATCCACCCGGCCATCGGCATCACAATCCGCCCCACGGCGGTTGCTGTGGACGTTCGGAGTGTTGAAAAGCACATCGAATTCCAGCCCGTCAAACGCCGCAAGCGGACCTCCTTTTCCGAAAAGCCCGCCGAGGTGTTCAACTTGGATCTCGCTGCAGGAGCGTCCCTTTTCATCCTTCGGGCACGTTGTGGAGTAGTTGTAAAACCAGAGGAGATTTGAATCCTTTCCCCACGGGCCTTCCGCGCAATGTGCCGCGGCAAAGGCTTCGCCTGCCGGAAAAGAACGGGCGCTTGTTCCATAGCATCCGCGCCGCACACGAATCGTCCGGTTTTTGCGATCCACGGAAAGAAGCTGGACCTGCTCGCTGTTGCTCCAGTCCGGGCGTCCCTTCCTGTCGAGCAGGCAGAGGCCGATGTCGTCGTTGGAATTGTTGAAGCGACCGCCACCGGTCTCAAACAGCGAGGCATCGGAAACCTGAATGGTGCTTTCCTGCTCGTCGGCACTTACGGCAGACAGAATCCTGGCTCCATTGTAATAAAGCCAGTGACCGGGAAAAAACCGCTGTCCCTCCCACCGGGGATCGCGGGAATTGCCGTTGAAATGCAACAGGGCCATCTGATCGGGATGCTCCTTCTTGAAGCGCGTGTAGAAGGCTGTGTTCCGCAGGCGGCCCGGCAATTCCTCATCCAGGGTCTTTCCCATGACGCCCATGAGGCGGTTGAAGTTCCTGTCCCATTCCTCGAAGGAGACCCGTCCGCTTGCCGCCAGTGCTTCGGAGCTTCTGAAAAAAAAGGCTTTTGGCCAGATGTTTTCCCGCACCAGCAATGAACTCGGGGCATTTGAGCCGGAGGGAATGTCGATGGGCGATGCCCCGGGACTCCCAACAGGTGCCATCGCGGCAACAAACCCCATCAAAAGCAGAGGCAGAAAATGATGTTTGGGCAAATGCATCTGTGAAAATCCCGCGCCGGGTTCCCGGTTTATTCTTCCGCAAACTCGTAGGGAATGGCCGGCAGCAGGCCGAGCAGCCATTGCTTCTGCCACTTCTCCTTGTCGGCACCGGACTTGTTCGGGGTCAGTTCGACGAGGAGATTGCCCCGGGTGCCGGGTTTGACTTTTTCGGGATCCGCCTGGAACTGGATGTCGATGCCCTCGGGGGAGGGGGATATTTTTTCGATGCGGATGCCTTCCGGCGGGTTCTTCAGGACGGCCTTGAGATCACCCTTCGGAAAAGAGGGGGGGAGAAGCACCGTGGCGTGTCCGGCATTTTGAGGGGCCATTTTTACGGAGCCGGCAGCGAGTTGGATGGGGCGTTTGGGGGGACGGTCCGCGGGCGAATAAGCCAGCAGGGAGTCGGTCGGGACCAGATGATGATAGAAAAAAGCCTGCAACATGTCATCGGCCGGAACGGCTTTGTGGGAAACCGCTTTTCCGCCGATCTCTGCTGTGCCGGTGATTTCGAGTGGCTCGGGTGTTCTCATTGGCGTGTCGGGAAAGGTGATGGTGGTCGTCACCGAGTCGCTTCCCGAGGGAATGCAACCGCCGGAGATGGTAAATTTCGAGGGAGTGACGGCGAGTTGGATGTCTCCGGAGAATCCGTCCTTCCGCAGGGCGTAGACGGTCACGGGGACCGGGGTGCCGGGTGTGCCTGTGATGCCCGAGGGAACCACGCGCAGGGCGAAATCCGGGCGTGGCCGGTCGATCCGGAGGCGGTAGGCAAAATCCGGTCCACCCTGGCGCTGGGCATCGCCGATCTGGACGTAAAACAATCCGTCGGCCGGTGGCTCGAAGGAAATCCTGGAGTCGGCATGGTGGGTGAGCACTCCCGCGCCGGGATCTTCCCGGTCGTCATTGTAGGCCACTTGCGTGCCCGAGGAATCGGTGACTCGCAGAAAGGAATCCAACGGAGAATTGAGTTTGCGGGCGATCACCTCGATGACGATCGGCTCTCCTTTTTTGCCATTCACGGCGACCATGTCGATGTCACCGGGAGATTCGATGCGACCGTTGATGGTGGTCGGGAGATCGGCAAGCCCGGCATGGGCTGCGTCGTTGTCGGGTTCCACGGCAAATGTCTCGGGTGGAGTGTCCCGGGCGAAGGAAACATCCATGGTGGCAAAGCCATTGGCGAGTTGCGGCGGGGTGAGGAGGCCTTCGCCTGCTGGGATTTTCGCGGAGAGAAGCTGGCGCGGGAGGTTCCATCCGGAGACTTCAACAGTGGTTTCCGAACCAGTGCGTCCCCCGAGGGGAAAGATCCCTGTGATGAAGGGGATGCGTCCGGCAGTGAGCCGATAGACGAAGTCTTCACGGCCCCGGTGGAGGGAGTCGCGGATTTCCAACTGGAAATCCCCGCTTTCTTTCACGTCAAAAGCCAGGACCGGATCGGGGGCAAACCGGCAGGATTGGGCGGAGGCCATTTCTCTGCCCGTGGAGTCAAAGATGGTGATGACGGCCTGAAACCACCCCGGCACGGCGTCTGCCAGGTAGGGAATCAGGTCCCGAGCCTGTGCCACGAAGACCAGGCGTTCGCCCTTGTTGGCATGGAACCAATAGCGATCGCTCTGTCCGGGCATGATCTGTCCGTTGAGAACCACGGGAAAGCGGATTTTCGGGGGGGTGGCGGGAACCGGTTCGGTTGAACCGGGCTGACGTTCCTCGGGGAAATCGCCAACGATGAAAGTCAGCGGATTGGAGATGCCGTTTTTCCCGAAGAGCCGCAGTGAGTGAGGTCCCCTGGCCGTGTCGGGAGGGATCTCGATGCGGAGTGTCACGTTCTCGACAAGCTGCTTGTTGTCCTGACGTTTCGGGTCGCTGCGCTGGGTTTGATCGATGCGAAAAAGGCGAATTTCCTCATCCGTGGCGCCGGCTTCCTGAAGGATGGCCGCGATGTCCTCCCCGGTTTTTTTTGCGGACATCTGCATGCTTTCCATTGCCTCCTTGCGGTGTTCTGCAAGGACCTCGCGGAACTCTGCGGAGCGCTTCGCCGGGAGCGGTCGGCTGTAACCGGTGACGGTGACCTTGATGCCTTCGCCCGAGACCAGTGCGCCATAGGTTTTTTCCAAATTCTGTCCACCCACGGTGACATCGACCACCGAGCCTTTTTTTCCGCCCGCCGGGTAGGCATAGGCCAGATCGGGGTCCCTCGAAACATCGGCCCGAAGGTGGCCGGGGAGGAGGCAGAAGATCCCGCAGAGACCGACAACCCGAAAAAAAGCAGACAGTCGCGGACGCATCACATGATTTCCTTCAAACGTCCTCCGGACTTGATGTCCCCGGCAATGAGGGGAGTGAGTCTCACGGATTCGTCACCGGTGCGGGGGAAGGTGCCTTCCGGGTCGATACCGAGCAATTCGTACATGCTGGCGGTCAAGTCCCAGGGATAAACCGGGCGGTCCACGAGTTCCTCACCGGTGGCATCCGAGGCTCCGACAACATGTCCTCCGCGAAAGCCGCCGCCGGCAACCAATGTGGAGAAAACCTTGCCGAAGTGGGTGCGACCGCCGTTCCAGGGGGCTTCCCACTGGACACGCGGGGTACGGCCAAATTCCCCGCCGCACCAGACGATCGTGCTCTCCAGCAGTCCGCGCTCGGCGAGATCCTGCAGGAGGGTGGAGAGACCCTGGTCGAGTTCCGGAAGCTTCCGGTTCATTGTCTGGAAGTGCTGTTTGTGGGTGTCCCAGCCCTTGTAGTTGATGGTGACGAACTTGGCTCCACGTTCAACGAGTCTCCGGGCGGCAAGACAGGACTGGCCGAAGGTGTTCCGTCCATAACGGTTGCGCAGTTCCTCGTTTTCCTTGCCCAGGTTGAAGACATCCGCACCGTCGCCCAGAATCATATCATAGGCCGCATCCCCGCACTGCCGAAATTCGGCGAACTGGGGATCATTGGCAAATTGCCGTCCGAGGGTGTCCAGGCGACCGAGCAATTCGCGCCGGATTTTTTGGTGTTCCGGAGAAATCCCATCGGCCACGATCCCCTCGACGGCGAACGGGGTTTTTGCGGGATCTCCCCCGGTTGCGAAAGGTTTGTAGCGCGGGCCGAGGAAGCCCGCCTCGGAGAACCGTCCCTGCGGCTCCGTGAGCACGATGTAGGGCGGGATGAGGCCCTTGTAGCCGGCATCGTAGCCCTTGAAAAGCGACACAACCGCTCCCATGGACGGGAAAACGAGCCGTTCGCCTTCGGAGTGTCCGGTTTGCACCATGTAGGAAGCTGTCTCATGGGCGTTGTTCTCATGCGTCATGCTGCGGATGAGCGAGAACTTGTCGGCCTGTTTGGCGAGGCCGGGGAGGAGTTTGCCCAGTTGGATCCCATCCACATTTGTCGGGATCGCTTCGTTGAGCGGACCGCAAAAATCATAACCCGCACCGGGTTTGGGATCGAATGTGTCGATATGGCAGGGACCACCCCAGAGCCAGATTTGGATCACGGCCTGGGCCTTTGCCGCAGGTGCCGGGGGTGTTGAGGGGAGGGCAAGGCCGGTTTTCCTGCCGAGCAACATCGCGGCGGTGGTCAGGAAGCTGTAACGGAAGAGGGCGCGACGGGACAGCCCGGTGTCGAATGGCAGGAGGGGAAGGAACGTTTTCATGGCATCAGTGGCGGTAGAGGAATTCCGGGCTGTTGATGAGCGCCCAGGCAACATCGGTCAGTTTTTGGGTTTTTCCAGTTTCCGGCGGCGGCGCGTAATCGGCGACAGCCGTCAGTTCATCGGCGGTGGGGTAGCGGGAAAGGATCGTCAGGTAGAGAAGCGAAACGGCTTCTTCCGGGTTTTTTGCGGGACTGGTGAGGGCGGCGAGCTTCTTGCTTTTGTTGATTTTTGAAAGGATGTGACGCGAGTTCAGGATGCTCAGGCGCTGCGAGGTGCTGATCTTTGCGGTTCGTTCCGCCAACAGTCCGGTGTCACGCGGGGGACGGCCGAAAAGCTCCAGAAACGTGCTCGTGATGCTGCCGTCCGGGACTTCGATCGCACGGATATTTTCCGGGAGGAACGTGAACGGCTCGGGGATCATGCTCATGTATTCCTCGTGTGATCCGGTGATCTGGTTGATGGCATCAATGAGAACTTCCGCCTCGAGGCGACGGACAGGATAAGAGGCCATGCTGTCCTTTGCCGGGCCGGGGGGAGGGATCGGGGAAAGCTGGTAGGTGTCGGAGTTCAGGATCACCCGGAGGAGGTGCCTGGCATCGTATTTCGCCGAGGCGAGTTCTTTTCCCAACCAGGCCAGGAGGGCGGGGTTTGACGGAGGATTGTCCGGACGGCTGTCATCGGGCTCGTGGATGATGCCTTTTCCGAAGAGCCAGAACCAGAGCCGGTTCGCGGCATTTCTTGCAAACGGGGAGTTCGGGGAGGTGATGAGCCATTGCACGAAGACCTCCCGCGGATCGGTCCCGGGGTCGAGTTTCACGACCGTTCCATCCGGCAGGCGGGCGGATTCCGGCAGGGGGTTTTTCTCCGAAGAGCTGTCGAAAAAGACGATTTCTTCCTTCCACTCTTTGGTTTTCTTGAAGCCGACCCGGGAAAAGAAGACCGCGAGATCGGCCCGCTTTTCGGGAGACCAGTTGGCGGTGCGTTCGCCCATGAAGAGAAGGGCCGCAGCCGTGGACAGGGCCTCCGGTTCCCTGCTGCCGACCGAGCGGAAAAAATTGACGGCGGGCACACGAAAGTTGCTGCCCTCGGCCGTGAGCAACTGGCGGGCAAATTCCGAACAGGACAGATTTTTCCGGACACAGTCGCGAATCCAGCCATCATAAGCCTGGGCGGCATTCGGCCACAGGTTGACGGGAAATTCGGATTTCACCCGCAGGATGTCCGCCCACTTCATTCCCCAGTAATCCGCAAATTCCGGGCGTTCCAGCAGGCGGTCGATCAGGGCGGTGCGTTTCCCGGGGTTCTTGTCCGCCAGGAATTCCGCGGCCTCCTCCGTGGTGGGCAGGGTGCCGATGACATCCAGGAAAACCCGGCGGAGAAAGACTTCATCCGAACACAGCTTGGCTTTCGGGATGCCGGCGGCTTTCTGCTTGGAGAAGACAAAATTGTCGAGAGTGGCCGAGAGGGGGGAGATGAGCCGGGCTCCGGGTTCTTTTTCAAATGGGCGGACGAGGGTGTCCGGCGCGGCATGGCACACGGCTGCTCCCAGAAGAATCCACAGGAAGAAACGTGTTGTCATAGGGCCTTTTGGGGGGATGGCACGACACAGCGTGACAGTCCACAGAAGTTCAACCCCGCAGTGGTGGAAAAGTTTCCCAAATAGTGTCGCAACTTCGGATGTCGGAAGAAGTTAAATCTTCAACCCATGCGAGCAACCGTTCCCTCCCCCATTGCGCATTCGATTGAACATGCCGGTTGGTGTGAATCCAACGCCACCATCCGATATCCCCTGGACAAGGGGGATGTGCTGGGAATTCTCGGGGAATGGGGGGAGTTTGGTCCCCCGACCGTGCTTGGAGTGGATCTTTTCGGAACCTCCGGGCAGCTTGACGTCATGGAGCGGGCTGTCCGGGAAGCCGGGATTGTTGCGCCGGTCTCCGCCATTCTTTCCACAGCACCGGAGGGTGGGGGAATGCAGCTTGCCGCTGTGTCGGGGATCGATCCCCTGCCGCTTGTTCTCGGCGACCGCTTGGTGGGATTTCATTTTGAAAGCGAGGAAGCCCGTTACTGCTTCCTGGGCGGATTGCGTCCATCGGATGCGGGGACTGCCCGTGAACGGCAAACGGAGGCGGTTTTTTCCACCATGGAGCAATCCCTCGCCCTGGCCGGCATGGATTTTTCCCATGTGGTTCGCACTTGGTTTTACAATGACCGGATTCTGGATTGGTATCCGGAGTTCAACGGGGTCCGGACCGGATATTTCCAAGCCCATGAAATCCGAAGAATGCCCGCCAGTACCGGTATCGGAGCGGCAAATCCCTTCGGAACAGCCCTTGTCGCCAAAGCCCATGCCGTTCTGCCAAAAGACGGGGTCACAATCCGGACGGTGCGTTCTCCCCTGCAATGTGATGCATTCGCGTATGGGAGCGCCTTCAGCCGGGCGCTGGAGGTGGCAGACTCGCATTCGCGCACACTCTCCATTTCCGGAACTGCCAGCATCGAACCCGGAGGAAAAAGCATCCACCAGGGCGATGCCGCCGCGCAGATCCAGCTGACGATGGAAGTCGTGAACGCCATTCTCGGGGAAGCCGGAATGAAAATGGAGGATGCCACGCGCGTCCTCGCCTACTTTCGGAACCCTTCCCACATGCCGCTTTGGGATGCCTGGTGCGACGAAAATCATGTCGAGCCGCTGCCTCTGCTCGCCGTGGGGTGTCACGTCTGCCGCGACGATCTCCTCTTTGAGATCGAGATCGACGTCACCGCGCCTCCCGCCTGATTCGCGCCGGACTCAGTTTTTCGGACGAAGGCGGAGTGTGATTCGCTTCACCCGGGCATCATCCTGCGGGCTCCAGGTGGCGATTTCCGGATCGTCTTTGAAGGCGTTGTGAACGATGCGGCGGTCGTAGGAATTCAGGGGGTCCGTCTGAATCGGACGGCCGGTGGACCGGACGGCCTGGGCGAGGTGGCGAACTTTCTCAACAAGGGCATCATCGCGCATGGCGCGGTGGTGCTCGACGTCGACGACGACACGGGGTCCGGGAGGTTCCTGTGTGGCGAGGACGCGGTTGACGAGATATTGGAGATCATCGATGACCACGTCGTGTCGACCGATGAGCCGGTCGGGTTCGTGGGTGAGGATCTGGAGAACCGGGTGACCGTCGCGTTCCTGCTCCTGGATTTCGACAACAAAGCCGAGGTATCCGAGAATCGTGTCGAGAACTTCAACGGGTGTCTGGTTCATGGTCTCTTTCTTTTGGAGTTTTTGCCGGCTTCCCGCTTTGCAAGGAGGCTTTTCTTTTCCAGCACGGGCAGCGGTTTGTTGCGCGTCAGGTAGAGCTGGACAATAGAAAAAATATTCTGCGTTGTCCAATAAAGTGCGAGTCCGCTGGCGTAATTGTAGGCAAAGGCCAGGAAGATGACCGGCATGAAGTAAAGCATGCGCTGCTGGGTGGCATCGCCGCTTTTCGGGGTGATGACCATTTGCCAGACCATGGTGAGCGACATGATCAGCGGGAGCAGGTTGATCGGGAAACCGAGAATGTGCCCGACGGTGTCCGGCTGCGAGAGGTCGTGGATCCAGAAGAACGAACTGTTCCGGAGTTCGATGGCCGTGCCGAGCATGGCGTAGAAACCGAAGAAAATCGGGATCTGGATGAGCATCGGAAGGCATCCGCTGAGGGGATTGACCCCATATTCGCGGTAGAGCTTCATGGTTTCCTCGTTCATCTTCTGCGGGTCGTCTTTGTATTTCTCGCGCAGCTCGGTCATCTTCGGCGAGAGAGCGGACATTTTCCGCATTTCGTTCGTCGCCTTGTTCTGGATCGGCCAGAGACCGGATTTGATGATGAGGGTGAGGACGATGATGGCTGCGGCGTAGCTGCCGAGCCAGCCGTGGAGACCGTTCATGGCCCAGAGGAGGAATTCACTGATGAATCCGAACATGCCGAAGTTCAGAACGGCATCCTGATTGCCGCCAAGCTTGCGGAGACGGGCGAGTTCCTTCGGACCGGCATAAATCTCGAAGTTTTTTGTGACGGTGGCTCCGGGAGCGACAGAGAAACCGGCGAGACCGACCGCGCCCTGAATGCCGAAGACCGGCGTGTTGTTCTGCTTCTTGGTGTCAAAGCGCCTGGACCAGACGGATGAAGCGGGATCCTTGGAGGTGACAATGGTGCAGAAATATTGGCTGGCCACGGCCGCCCACTGGATATCGGCTCTGCTTTCCAGATAAAGCGGACGTTCTCCGCGCAGGGGGATGCCCAGAAGCGGAACGGAGCTTGGGGAAAACCAGTTGACGTCGATGGTCTCCATTTTTCCACCATGGGACCAATCGAAGCGGGTATACATGGGGAGATCGCTCTGGTGGATGGGGGCGGAACCGCCGGTGCTCACGAAGAAGGCCGGAACCTGCAGGTCCGATGACCCGGGATTGCGGAATGCGATTTCCAACGAGACGGTGTAGAGGCGGGTTTTCTCCGAAGCGGGGGGAAGAACAAACCGTTTGGTGATCTCCAATCCATCGGCGGCCGTTTTGGAAAAAGTGACCTCGCCCTTGGTGCGGTCGGCGCGCATGTCGAATCCGCCGAAAACTTCGCCGGGGTTGAAGCCCAGGGCGCCAATGGGCATGGAACGGTCGCGGTTCAGGGAAACGCTTTGGCTGTTTTCCCCCTGGTGCATCAGGAGAATCACCTGCTCGATGCCACCGGCGTCGTTGTTGAAGACAAACTCGGCTCCCTCGGCAGACAGGCTCTCCGCCCGGGCGGTCATCACGGGTTGCGTGGGAGTGGAAGCCACCGGGGTGGCCGTGGGCGTTGCGGTGGCTGTCGGAGCCGCCGTGGCCGCAGGGGAGGCGGCAGCGGTTTCCGCCGGACGCGGCGGCGTCTGATATTTGCTGACATACCATTGCCAGGCGAAAAGGCCGGCAACGGAGAGAGTGATTGCGATCCAAGCTTTACGGTCCATCAGTGGAGAGAGGATTTGAAGGCGGAGGGCACGGGGTCATACCCGCATCCGCCCCACGGGTGACAGCGGGCGATGCGGCCAATTCCAAGGCCGAGCCCTTTGAGAAATCCATGCCGGCGAAGGGCCTGGATAAAATATTCCGAACATGTTGGCTCGAAACGACATCCGCAGCCCGGGCCGCACACCGCCTGCAATGCGGGCGAGAGCAGCACCTGGTAAATGCGAATGGCAAAAACAAGCAAGGAAGTCATGTCAGAGGCGGCAAAATAGAAAGTCGGCGGGCAAGAAGCAACCATTCCCCTCTCAATTCTTCAAACGGGGCTGTGGCACTGGCCGGTTTGGCGATGGCCACAATGAGAGTCCCCGGAGGGAAATCCTGTCGGGAGACCCGGATCAATTCCCGCAGGCGGCGGCGGATTTTGTTTCTGACAACGGCTCCACCCACCCGTTTGGAGGTGATGATACCGATTTTTGCGGTCTCTCCATTCTCCAAACACAAAAGGGCCAGCCTCAACAGCCGACCCTGTGCAACCCGGCCGTGTTCACGGACCTGGGCAAATTCCCTTCCTTCCCGAAGGCGAACGGCCTTGGGGAAAGACAACCTTTGCCGTTCAGGCTCCGGTGTGGCGGGCAAAATGGATTTCGACACCCTTGGGCAGGAGGCGCTTGCGTCCCCGCTGGCGGCGGCGGTTCAAGGTTGCGCGGCCGGCCTTGGTTTTCATGCGCGCGCGGAAACCAAACTGTTGCTTGCGCGTGCGTTTGGAAGGCTGGTATGTGCGTTTCATAGAATCAGATCAGTGGAGCCGAGGAAATTAACCGGATCTCCCGTCGAGTCAATCCAAATTCCCGGGATTTTTGAGAAACCTCCTTTCGCAGCCTTGTTAAACGGAAAAAACCATTCACTATATCCGGTTTTCCCATGACCTATCGCACCCACCATTGCAACGCCTTGCGCGCGGAAGATGCCGGAGCCACTGTGACCCTCTGCGGGTGGGTGGCGTCACGTCGCGACCACGGCGGCGTTATTTTCATCGATCTCCGCGACCGCGAAGGCCTGACCCAGGTGGTCTTCCGCCCGGAGGAAAATCCCGAGACCGCGGCGCGGGCACATGAGCTTCGCGGCGAGGATGTGGTGCGGGTGAGCGGACGCGTGGCGGCCCGGTTGGCCGACACGGAGAACCCGAAGCTGGCCACCGGAGCGGTGGAAGTGGTGGCCGCCGGGCTGGATATTCTCAACAAGGCGGATGTGCTGCCTTTTCCCGTGGATGAGCGGATCGCGAACGAGGATCTGCGGTTGACCTACCGTTATTTGGATCTGCGCCGGCAGGAAATGACCGCCAACATGCGCCTGCGGCATCGCGTGATCAAGACGATCCGCGACGTCATGGATGCGGAGGGATTTTTGGAGATTGAGACGCCGGTGCTTTCCAAGAGCACTCCGGAAGGCGCCCGGGATTTTCTGGTGCCCTCGCGTCTCACGCCGGGGTCGTTCTACGCGCTGCCCCAGGCTCCGCAGCAATACAAGCAATTGCTCATGGTGGCGGGGATCGAGAAGTATTTCCAGATTGCGCGGTGTTTCCGCGACGAGGATCTGCGGGCCGACCGCCAGCCGGAATTCACCCAGCTCGATGTTGAGGCTTCGTTTGTCACGCAGGACGACATCCTGGGGCTTATGGAAAAGCTGCTTGTGGGAGTGTTCCAGGAATCCCGCGGAGTGACGATTCCGACACCGTTCCCGCGCCTGACGTGGCAGGAAGCGATGGATCGCTTTGGAAGTGACAAACCGGACACCCGTTTCGGCATGGAAATCACCGACCTGGGAGAGGTGTTCCGGGACACTCAGTTCAAGGTTTTCCGCGGTGCTCTGGATTCCGGCGGCGTGGTGAAAGCGATCAATGCCAAGGGATTTGCAAAGATCACCACCGGCCAGATTGAGAACCTCACCGAACTTGCCAAGCAGGCCGGAGCCAAAGGGCTCGCCTTCATCAAGGTGGAAAACGGTGAGTGGAAATCCCCGATCGTCAAGTTCTTCACCGATGCCGAGAAGGAAGCGCTCACCGCGCGACTGGCCATCGGGGAGGGGGATCTCATTCTTTTCGGGGCCGACAAATGGGAAACGGCCTGCGAGACGCTCGGGAGGGTCCGCCTGCGCGTGGCGGAGATCCTGGCGCTGGTGAAGGATCCCTCCCAGTTGAACTTCCTGTGGGTTGTGGATTTCCCGCTGCTGGCCTGGAGCGAAGAGGAGCAGAAGTGGAACGCCGTGCACCACCCGTTCACCCGCCCACAGGCGGAAGATGCGGCGTTGTTGGAGTCCGGCGAATACGCCAGGATTCGCGCGGTTGCCTACGATGTGGTTCTCAACGGTGTGGAAATCGGCGGCGGCAGCCTTCGTATCCACGAACCGGATCTCCAATCGAAGATGTTCTCCATTCTGGGTGTGGACGAGGAAAAGCAAAAGACGATGTTCGGCCACATGCTCAGGGCTTTCCAGTTCGGCGCTCCGCCGCACGGAGGAATTGCGCTCGGGTTGGACCGCCTGGTGATGCTGATCGCAAATGCCGAGAGCATCCGCGACGTGATCGCTTTCCCGAAAAACAACCGCGGAGTGGAATTGATGACAGGATCTCCTTCCGAGGTGGACTTCCGCCAATTGCGCGAACTGTCGGTTCAGAGCACGGTCAAAAAACCGGCCTGAATTTCCCGGAAGGGGCAAGCCGACTTTTGGGGGGAATTCCTCCCAAAATCCGGATGTCTTCCGTCAATCGGCTTGATCCCTGTCCCGCAGGGCGGGGGCAGGGTTCCGATCCAGCAGGCGATGGCTCAGAAAATAAACCAGCAGAGCCACGCCGACTGAAGGCACGAGCAAAAAGCACAGAATGCGTGTGGTGAGAAACCCGCCGATCAGGAGCAGTTCCCACCATGTGAATGTGGAGGCCATGACTTTTTCGATCAGGTGCGTGTGTGCCATGACCTGGAAAAGCACGGCGTAGACAGCCAGAAGCACGCCGCACAACCAGAGATCGCGAATCTGGAAAAGTTTCATGGTTTTTCCCGGGGCGTGGTCAGAACGGCCAGCAGGATCGCGTTTCCCAGAGGACCTGCGGTCAGAAATTCCATCGATTCCCTTTTGTTGATCGGAGCGCCCGCGAGAATGGCACTCGCGTAGAGACGTCGGAAAAAATCCCTTTCTCCCCAGGCCCGGGCACCGGCAAGACCGAAGCCGGAGGCACTGAACCCAAAGCCAAAAATGACAGGTCCGGAATCAATATCCGTCCGACCATTCTCACCGGGAGGAAATTCCCGAATCGCACCAAAGCCGAAAATTCCGGAATTCAGGTGCTGTTCAACCCGGATCATGCAATAGAAGCAGAGGAATGAAGGTTTGGGCAGTCAGGAA
>JADHED010001913.1_pt1 | contig 15874 bp, 15 predicted proteins | sample 8952041 | NCBI WGS metagenome assembly JADHED01 (sample SAMN16124423, study PRJNA663239) | bioreactor sludge metagenome | isolation source: sludge (control) | place: India:Bengaluru | collected 2018-09-08
TAGGGAGATCCGCCCGTATCGTAATAGGCGATGACTTTGAACCCCTGTGCCTCCGGAGAAGCCGAGGGAATTTTATTGTGGTAGCCAACATGCCATTTTCCCAGAAAACCGCAGACATAGCCGGCCTTGTCGAGGGATTCGGCAAACGTCTCATATTGCCCGTCCAGAACCATGCGGTTCGGCGCGGGAAGAACGGCAAATTCCTGTTTGTACTTTGGCGCCACAATCTCATCGTAATTCTCATCGTGGGCACACTCATAAGTTGCCTTGAGAATGCCGGTCTCGGCATTGTGACGACCCGTCAGCAGCATCGCCCGTGTCGGGCTGCACATCGGGGAAACATAGGCCTGGGTGAACAACATTCCCTGCCCGGCCAGCCGGTCAATGTTGGGAGTTTCATAATAGGCCTCCGCCTCGTGACGGCGCTGGTATACCGCCGTATCCATCCACCCCAGATCATCGGCCAGAATAAAAACAATGTTGGGCCGGGAAGAACGTGCCACGGGCTCGGCAAGCCCGCTGCCGGTCGCGGCAACAGCCAAAGCGATCAACGCAACGATTCGTCTCATGGTATTCAATGGGTGCGGACTGTTGAACCGGGTTTCGTGAGCGCATAGGCTCCCGCCGTCAAAAAGACGTCCCCCCGATCGGACACTTTGAGAGGTTCCCCCATCTCCCAGTTGGAGGACAGGGGACGAACATCGAACGCCTCCCAGCCGGGAACCGAGACCAGTTTTCCCGCATCCATTCCTGCCCCCGCGTCCTTGGGAGAAAACAAAAGGTTCCAACGGTTTTCATCCAAACGGAACAAGACCAATTTCCCGGCAAACGGCGGCTCGTCTCCCTCTCCGGCGACATCCGACTTCCAATACAAAAGATCCCTGGATTTGACAAAGGTGAACGGAACTCCCCCGCGCAAAAGACGTCCCTGTTCGATCCCGGGAGCCTTGGCGTAGAATCCGTTCGGCGGCAACACCAACTTTTTTCCCTGCCATTCTGTCGCATAAGACTCGGTTCCAAAGTTGACCACCGCCACACCACCATTCTTGAATTCGGTTTTTTGCACATTGCGGTCCTGGGTCAAAAAAACATGTGACGTCATCTGCTGACCGAAAACCGCCTCATGGAATTTTACCGTCAGGTAATAGGATTCCATCCACCGCTCTTTGTTCTTGCTCCAGTCGTAACCCCGATAGTTGTCACGCCAGAAGAGAGGCAGGGCACCGTAAAGAATCGTGAGCAAATCCTTCTGCTCGGTGATCTCCGGGGCCACCTCATAAAACCATCCCGGAGAATCCCCCCAATACCAGGTGGAGGCCACACAGTCATTGTAGGTCAGCTGCCAAAGGGGAATCCGGTTCGCCGGGTTCACACCATACTTGAGATACAGGGGACTGAAGTCTTTGAGTGATTTGGGACGCTGCAAATGTCCGGGATTCCAGCCGGTCTTGTTCTCTCCCGCCGTCCACCAGAGCGACCCGCTGAGCGAGCCTTCCGTGTAATCAACCAAGTCAACCGCCCAATCGTTTCCGTGTTCCGTCCCCAGCACCAAGGACTTATCATTGTAATACTTCAGAACGTCCCGCTTGAACTCCATGTCTCTGGCCCGGGAAAAGGAATGTTCCGGATGATAATCCTCCATCAGATCCATGGCGCACATCACATCGATGAAATGCGCGTTGAAGCCGGGAGCCTCGATCAAATCTTTGCTGTAGGCCTGCGCCGCCTTCAGGGCCTGGGAAGAGGATCTTGAATAATACTGGAGACCGTCCAATGTCAGCCAGCCCTTGAGAAGAGGACCTCCGGGTTGCAGCATGTAGGCGGTCTTCTGGACATCATCCTTCTGGAACCAGGTTTTTCCTTCCAGAATGTCCGAATAGCTGTCGTAGCGGAGCGTCAGGTATCCCAGGCGATCCAATTCCTCCATGTCCGCACGTCCGCGCCCCTCGCGCTCCGCGTTGCCCAAGATCGCCCGGGTCACCCCGAGATTTCGTGCCTCATGCAGAAATTTGACCACGTCGTTGTCACCCCACACGGGAGGAGAACCGGCCAACCGCGCCACTTTTGGGCGCTCCGCAATTTTTTGTTCCAGGGTTTTGAACCGTCCCTGTTCCTTCTGGTAATTCCGATACATCTCGGCCAGGGCAAGATACCCCCCGCCCTCTGTAAAACGGAGGGAAACGCGACGACTGTATCCCAGCGTGCCCATGGTCCCCTTCCACAACGGCTGCGCCCAGATCCGGCCCTGATCTTTGCGGAGGTGCATTGCGGAATCCAAAGGCGTCTCAAAAAGCACCATCATCCCGTCGCCTTTCTCACGGTCAAAGACCCCGACCCACGGCATGTTCAGACAGGAAGTGTTCCCATATGTGTCCAAAATCCACCCCGCATAACCGTCAAAATCCGTCTGGCTTTTCAACACACCACAGGACCGGTCGCAGAATATCAGATACCCCTCCGCAAGAGGAGTGGAGAAGAAAGGCGGCAGACCGACACACGACACCGGCATCTTCCAGTCGTCCGCATACAGCTCGAAGGTCACGCCATCCGGTTTCAATCTCGCATCCAGAAAGTATGTCCGCCCGCTGCCGGAATCTTCCACGGTCAGCTTGATCAAAAGAGGATCCAGCAGCTTTGCCTCACGAAGCAGAAATTTCCCATGCTTGGGATCCCTGCAATGCTGCCACTCGTCCAAGGCACTCGACGTGATGCAACTGTCAAAGCGTGCCGTCCACAGCCGACCGGTGACAAAATCCTGGATGGTCAGCTGATTCTTGTCGGGATCCGCCTGAAATTTCAGACGCGGGTTTGCCATTTCGACTTCCGCCGAAACCAGAGGTCCCAGCGCAAGAACAAAGCAAAATACAAGTCGACGAATGTTCATAGTTCGGAACCGCAGATCGCAACATACCCGATCAGCCGCAAAAGACAAAGTCCCTGTCCACGATCTCCGGGACGTCACAATTTCGCACGATCGGAAAAAAAGGACGGCGGGGTTGGCACGAAGCCACCCCGCCTCCCAATACTCACCCTCTGGGCTTATTTCAGCAAAGAAAGATTTTTTGCGCTGCGGTTCTTCCTCCAACGAAGGACTCCCACGGCAACCCCACCGGCCAGGAGCAAAGCCACACTGGCAGGCTCCGGAACCACATCCACCTGCAGACTGTCGACATAACCGGGAGTTCCGCTGGACAGCGAGTTTTCGCTCAGCCATTGGATCGAAACATGGGTCAGTGCAGACAACGGAGCCGGTGTGTCAGTCACTCCATTGTAATCGATGATGCCATTGAACAAAGTCGATGCCCCGAGCATGGCCTGCAAATTTCCTGTGGCCGTGTTGTAGATGAGAGTCATCGTCGAAGGCGAAGCTCCACCCCAGTTCGGCTCCTGCGTTCCGGGATTGTACACAACCCCGCTCGTTCCATTTCCCGAACGAACAATAACCTGCCCTTGGTTGGCGTTTCCGCTGCCCCGGAGCAGTGCCCAGGCTGTTCCCTTTGAGATCAAATCGCTCGTGCCGTCGGAAAAACCAATGGCAATGAAGTTTGATTCTGTCGAAGCGGGCCTGATGCTGGCGGTGAGGGTGATGACATCTCCCGAAGAGATCGTCGGCAGGGCCAGCCAGGCCACTCCGCCTGTGCCGGTCGTTCCCAACCACCCCGAGCCATTCACCTGCAATTGGCTGGTGGGGGCAAGAGTCGTGTAGGTGTTGCCTGTCGTATTCACCAGATTGGGTGAACGTCCCTGCAACAGGGAGCCGGAAGTTCCGTCAAAGTTGTCTTGATAGATGACTGTGGCCTGAACGGCACTGGTGACCATCAGGGTCAGGGCCGCACAAACCGCCAAAGAGGATGCAAGGGGTTGAGTTTTCATAACGCACATCAAAAAACCATCTTCGCCCCCGGGCAGCCTTAACAATGCCGACAAAAAGCAGCACAAAATCGTCCACTCCTGCACAAATCAGACGAATGCAGCCGGGAGTGCAGACGAGAAAAACATCCCCGGGCGAGCAACTTCCTTTCCCCCGATCTCCTTCCCAGCACCAATCGGTCAGAGCGATTTTTTGGCCGGAATCGGCCCGCTCATGATCTCCCGACGGTATTCCAGCGGCGTGATTCCCATGTGCTGCTTGAACTGCCTGGTGAAATAATTGCTGTCATTGAATCCCACCTCGAAGGCGATCTGGGTGATCTGCTTCTCCGGATGGTGCAGCTCCGCCGCCGCACGATTGATTCGCACCTTCAGAAGATAACTGTTCGGAGAGCTTCCCGTTGCCCGGTGAAAAATTCGGAGCAGACTCCGCTCGGTCATGCCCCCCACCTCTGCCAACAGGGCCAGACTGAGCGGTTCGTTGAAGTGCTTTTCAATGTGGGTGATGACTTTGGCGATGCTCAACACCGCCAGCGAGTCGAAATTTCCCTGCTGGGAATAAAGACGGGAAAGAGCCCCCACAATCAGCATGAAATAGGCGTTGGAAAAAAAGGTCTTCGCCGGATTCGGAGAAGCCAGCTCGCGTTCCAAGGCATCAATATAGGCCTGGATCAGCGTCAAATCCCGCGTCTGCAGGCGGAAACGGCTTCGAAATTCCTGCCGCGACCGCATGTCGGGAATCCCGAACAAGGCATGAAACCCCGGCAGCATTCCGACGTCATGAAGATCCAATTCCATGCGATCCCTTTGAAAAAGCACATTCACAAGGTCCAAATCATGCACCTCATCGTAGTAGTGGGCCTGCCGTCCCCCGATCACAAACACATCCCCCGCCTGCACCGGCCAACTGGCATACTGGGAGACATGGATTCCCACTCCGCGGGTCACAACGACAATCTCGCTGAAATCGTGCCGATGAACCTCCCGGGGTCTCTGCCGGAAGCTGCGCACCACGGACAGTGGCAGGCCGCTTGAAAATTCCTCATAGGTGAATTTCGCAATCCGCCCCCCCCAGATTTCTCCTTCCCCGGATGGAGAGGAGGACGGTTGATGGCCCCGGGAGGACGTCTCCAGGCGATTCCCGCTCTGGGAAGATGAACCCTCCAAAGCGGTGCTGCGGTATGAAACAGGAAGTGTCGGTCTCATAAAAAGGCGGGGTGGAATAAAAGCAAATCGTCGATTGCTCAATCGATTGTGCCATACTTCAGATGCCTCCGCAAATGAAAATTTGATGGAGGTCATTCGTTTCCAACCGACGCGCTACGAGGAATCCCGCACGATCAGGCGGGTTCGCAGCACGATTTTCTTCCCTGGCCGGACCGGAGCCCCGGCCAGCGAAGACAAAAGCTCCCGGGCGGCCCGACGTCCCATTTCTTCCACCGGCTGGAGCACCACACTCAACGAAGGCTGAAGCAGGGGAGCCCAGGGGGCATCGTCAAATGTCACCAAGGCCACATCGCCTGGAACGACCAGCTTCCGCCTTCGGATGGCCTCCAAGGCTCCCAAGGCCAACAAGTTTCCCATGGCCAGGATGGCGGTCGGGCGACGTTCGAGCGCCAACAGGCACCCGGCACCCCTCATTCCACTGCCCGTGGAATACTCGTCCCCGGTCAGCCATTCTTTGCGGAAGGGAATGTTCGCCTCTGCCAGCGCCGCCCGATAACCGCGCACACGCTCGGCATTCGCGGAACTTGTCGAGCTTCCCTGAAGACAGGCAATGGCGCGATGTCCGCGCTCCACCAGATGCTTCACCGCACGGCGCGCACCCTCAAAATTGTCGGCAACAACAGATGGAGCGCCCAGCGAATCAAAAACCCGGTCCACCTGCACCATCGGCACCCCCTTTGCCTTCAATGCCTCCAGATGCTCCGACCGGCCGCCCACAGGAGCCACAATGAGCCCGTCCATGCGGCGCTGGGAAAGCAGGCGAACACACTCCGCCTCCTCCGTCTCGGACTCCCTGGCATCCGCAAGGAGCACGGCGTACCCCGCATTTCGAGCCGGCTCTTCCACGCTGCGGGCCAGGGCCGCGAAGAAGGGATTGGAAATATCCGGCACCAGCAACCCGATGGCGCGGGTTTTTTGAACCCTCAGCCCCCGGGCCAGGGCATTCGGCTCGGCCCCTGTTTCCGCAGCAGCCGCAAGGATTCGCGCCTGGGTGCTTTTCGCAATGCGAATCTCATCCCCCCGGCCCGCCAGCACACGCGATACCGTGCTGGTGGAAAGTCCGAGATGCTTTGCGAGGGATTTGAGATTCATTGCGAATGGTTCAAACAAAGACAAGTCCCTCTCTGGAAGGACTCATTGCTGTCAACAACAGGGGAAAAACCGGAAGCCCGGACCACACACACATGGCCCCCAAATGTAGAGCGGCAAACAGGGGGTGCAAGCCCGGGAATACAGCACGGAAGTTTCTCACCCATCCCGCTCTCTTTTGACAGCCCCCCTTTTCGGAGTCTTGATTCCGCACACAAATCCGGGCAATCTTCCTCTTCCGCTTTGAGCTCCACACACACGCAAAAAACCAGGGTGCTTCTCCTCACGGCCAGCATGGGGGAAGGCCACAACACCGCCGCCAGGAACATCCGGGATGCCATTCTTGCGGAACGCCCGGACTCCGCCGAAGTTCTGGTGGCGGACCCCTACACCCGCACGAATCCGATCGTCAACCGCCTCATGCAAAGCGGTTACACCATGGCCATCAACCGTTACCCCAAGGCCTGGAAAGTGGTCTTCGAGCTTCTCAGCCGTCGCGGAGTCGTGGAAGGCATGGGCCCGATGCTGGCCGAATTGACCACCGCCGTGCGTTCCCTCGTGAACGAGTTTCGCCCGCATGTCATCGCTTCGACTTATCCTGTCTTTTCCTTTCTGAATGCAAAAATCCGGAAGTCGAACCCGGCGATGAAGATCCCCTTCTTCACGGTGATCACGGACTCCACCCAGATCAATTCCGCCTGGTATCGCTGCCCCTGCGACGGTTCGATTGTGGCCGACGAACATACCGCGGATGTTCTGCGAAACGACGGGGTTCCCCATGAAAAAATCCATGTGCTGGGATTTCCCGTGGGTTTGGAATTTGAAAAGCTCAAACCCCTGCATGCCGCAGATCCGTGGAAAATCCTGTTTTTCCCGGGCGGCACATCGCTCCGCGCGGTGGCCACCCTCCAGCATCTCGCCACGCTGGACAACGTGGTCGTGGATGTCGTCACCGGACGCCGCAAGGCCACTCACGACGCCATTTTGAAAGCCCAGTTGCCGAAAGCCGGCACCCTCACGGGCTGGACCGACCAGATGCCGTCGCTCATGGCCTCCCATCACCTCTTCGTCGGCAAAGCCGGCGGGGCCACTGTCCAGGAAGCCATTGCCGCACAGATCCCCTTTCTCGTCAGCCACATTGTCCCCGGCCAGGAAGAAGGCAATATCGCCTTCATCCAACAAACCGGCATTGGAGCCCTCGCCGCCGGGTCACCGGAAGAAATTCTCCATCACGTCAAAGGGGCCTTCGCAAACAATGGAACACTCTGGCATGCGTGGAAAAAAAATCTCGCCGCCCTCCAGAAACCTTCCGCCTCGCGAATCATCGCCCGGTTCCTCCTGGAACACAGTCTGCCGGACTGATGAGTCCTCAGTAGCCTTCCGAAGCCGCTGCTCCCTGCACGATCGCAATCCCGTTGGACGTTCCCAGGCGCGAGGCTCCCGCCTCCAGCATCGCCCGCGCCGCAGCCGCATCGCGAATCCCCCCGGACGCCTTGACCAGGCACCTGTCCCCCACGGCGGCAGCCATCAATCGGACATCTTCCAGCGTTGCCCCTCCGGTGCTGAACCCCGTGGAGGTTTTCACAAAAGCCGCCCCCGCCTCGCAGGCCATCCGACAGGCGGCAAGCTTCTCCTCCTGCGAAAGCAGACAGGTCTCAAAAATGACTTTCACTCCGGCACTCCCGGCTGCCCGGACAACGCCGGCAAGATCTTCAAGCACGTAGTCGGGTTCGCCGGATTTGAGATGCCCCACGGCCAGAACAGTGTCGATCTCCCCCGCTCCGGCTTCCACCGCCCGGCGGGTCTCAAATGCTTTGGCGGCACTGTCCATCGCACCGAGAGGAAAACCGGTCACCGCGGCAACCTTCACCCCCGACCCCTCCAGTGCCTTCACCGCCACCGGAACCCACGAACTGTTGACACACACACTGAAAAACCCGAACTCCCGCGCCTCCGCGCAAAGCTTCAGAATGTCGTTCCGTGTGGCATCTGCCTTGAGGAGCGTGTGATCGATGGTTTTGGCAAGGTTCATGAGAAACGAACAAAATCCCGCAGGAACTGGAACCACAAGAAAAACATTCCGCGAACGGTGTACCGAATCAGGGAATCCCCTTCCTTCCGCAAAATCCCACAGGCCAGATTGTGCCGGAGCTGGGCGCTCAGATCGGCCTGCATCTCCCCCCGGAGCGCCTCTTCCTGCACAGGACACACCCCTGCCTTGGCCGCCCCCTCCAGACAGACCCCATGCATCCGGATCATCTCCAGAATGGATTTTTCCCCGGTCACCCGGTTCATCACCATCTCCGGCATCTGGTGGAGTCCATAGGAAAACGGATAATTCCAAGTCACAATCAAACGCCCGTCCACCGAGCGCGAGCGCAGGGCAATGTAGTAGAAAGCAAATTCCTCCTGCTCAACCAGGCAGATGGCCCCGGACGTCCGGCGATCCCCGCTCAGGAAGAGACGATAAAAATGGCGGGTATTCTCATGGCTCCACCCCGCATCCTCAACATACTCGAATCCCCCGGACTCCATTTCCTCGGAAAGCTCGGCAAATGCGGGAAACACCGCTCTCGTCGGAGGCGCACAGGGCTCGATCCTTCGCTCCAAAGGCAGCCGCAACTTCCGCACGCGGGTCAGGATCTCCACCCAGGGCAGCAGGAACCAGGTTGAAGCGAAGCAAAATCCGGTCCAGACATTCCCGCCAATCAACCACCCCGCCAAAAAGGACGTCAAAACAAATCCGAGCGTTCCCGCGCGGAACAGCACCGGATGATGAAAGGACCTCAGCGCGGCGGACAGCACCCCCACCCCCACCACCAACAGGATCTCGGAAATCATCTCTCTTTCCTCGCCGCCAGAAACCGCTCCAACTGGCGGGTGTCGAAATCCGCCAGCACAGCGCCATCCGGCATCTCCAGGGTCGGCGTCAGAGACTGCCCGGAAATCTTCTTCATTCGCTCGAAAGCCTTCGCATCCGTAAGCACATCGGCCACCGTGAAAGAAATCTCCCGCCGCTTGAGCCATTCCACGGCCTCAACGCACCAGGGACACCAGGGTTTGATGTAAAGAATCATGCCCCCATTTTCCACCCTTGCCAGCCGACAGCCAAGTGATAATATCAAATCCTTCGTTGGCGCGTTCGTCTAGGGGTTAGGACACAGCCCTCTCAAGGCTGGTGCACGGGTTCAAATCCCGTACGCGCTGCCACTCCGGTCTTCCCCCCATTCAATCAATAAACCGTCGCGTGATGTCTCCATACGCGTCGATGCGGCGGTCGCGCAGGAACGGCCAATGGGTGCGCTGGGTGTCCACCGAATCGAGATCCGCCTCGACGACGAGGACTTCCTCGCGGTCCACCGAAGCTTTCGCAAGGATCTGCCCGGCAGGGTCGCACACGAAGCTTTGTCCCCAAAATTCGAGTCCGTCGCCGCCATCCGGCGCCTCATGGCCGATACGGTTCGGAACCACAACGTAACAACCGTTGGCCACCGCGTGACCGCGTTGAACGGTTTCCCAGGACGAGTGCTGGCGCACACCGTATTTGGCCTTCTCCTTCGGATGCCAGCCGATGGCGGTCGGATAGAAAAGAATCTGCGCCCCCTGCAATGCAGTGAGGCGCGCGGCTTCGGGATACCACTGATCCCAGCAAACACAGACGCCGATCCGCCCGAACTTCGTGGTCCAGGCACGGAACCCCAGATCCCCGGGCGTGAAATAGAATTTCTCGTAAAAAAGAGGATCATCCGGAATGTGCATCTTCCGGTATTTCCCGAGAAACGCGCCGTCGGCATCGATGATGACGGCCGTGTTGTGATAAAGCCCCGGAGCCCGGCGCTCGAAAAGGGAAGCGATGATGACCACCCCAAGCTCTTTCGCCAGGGCCTGGAGCGATTCCGTGCCCGAACCGGGAATTTCCTCGGCGAGGTCGAAATATTTGTGGTCCTCCACCTGACAGAAGTAGAGCGAGCGGAAGAGCTCCTGGAAGCAGACAATGTTCGCCCCTCGTGCCGCAGCCTCGCGGAGTCCGCGCTCGGCGGCAGCCGTGTTCGCGGCAAGGTCCGTCGTACAGGCATTCTGCACGACCCCGATTTTAACTGTTGATTGCGCCATGGGGAGAATGGTGCCAGATTTTGCGCCGATGAAAACCACACTTTTTTCCCTGCTTCTGGGTTTGACATTTGTCGCGATCTCCGCGACGAACGCACACTCCATGGACGATATCCGCATCCTAGTCAAAACCAGCAAGGGAGACATCGAAGGCACACTCTTCGCCTCGAAGGCTCCTGTCACCGTTGCCAACTACCTCAATCTCGCCAAGCGCGGGTATTACGACGGCATCACCTTCCATCGCGTGATTCCTGATTTCATGATCCAGGGCGGCGACCCGACCGGCACCGGGGCAGGCGGTCCGGGCTACACCTTTGAAGACGAGGTGAAAACCGGTCTCAAGCACAACAAGCCGGGCATCTTCTCGATGGCGAACCGTGGTCCCGCGACCAATGGCAGCCAGTTTTTCATCACCCATGTGCCGACTCCCTGGCTGGACGGAAAGCACACCGTTTTCGGTGAGGTCACCAAGGGGCAGGACGTTGTCAACGCCATCGCCCAGGGTGACAAAATTCTCAAAATTGAAATCCTCGATTCTCCAGATGCCCTCTTCGAGGCGCAGAAAGACCGGATCGCCGAGTGGAACAAATCCCTCAACAAGTAATCCCACATGAAAAAACTCTTCCCCGTCATCGCGTTCGCCCTGGCGGCCCACATTTCCACCACCATGGCACAAACCGCACTCGAACAGGGCAAGGCCTTCCTTGCCGAAAACTCCACCAAACCCGGCGTCCAGCAAACAGCCAGCGGACTCCAATACAAAATCCTCGAACCCGGAACCGGCAAGGCTCCCAAGGCCACGGATGTCGTTCTGGTCAACTACCGCGGCACCCTGCTCAACGGCACGGAATTTGACAGCTCCTACAAAAGGAACGAGCCAATCGAGTTCCCGCTCAACCGTGTGATCCCGGGCTGGACGGAAGGCGTCCAACTCATCAAGGAAGGTGGAAAGATCCAGCTCTTCATTCCCCCGAATCTCGCCTATGGCTCCCGCGGAGCCGGCGGAGCCATCGGGCCGGATGAGACGCTCATCTTCGAAGTCGAGCTCCTGAAAGTCCGCTGACACGCTCCCTTTTTTCTTGCGAAAGGCGCGAAGTGGAATACATCAGCTTCGTGAAATTACTCCGGGGCATGGTCTTGTTGTTGGCTGTTCTGGCCGCGCAGGCCCATGCCGCGAACCCGCTTCTCAAGGGATCCACGCTCCGGGATCTCACGGTGACAAGTGCCACGGATGGAATTCCTTCCGGCTGGTGCGGTCGCGCCATGCTCTCCCTTCTCAACCAATCGGGGCTGGGTCGGGGGCTGAAGCCCGGCAACGGTCAGGACTGGGAAAAAATTCTCGCCGATGCGGGTTGGCGTCCGGTGAAGGTCTCCAGCCCGACCAAGGCTCCTCTCGGCAGCGTCCTTGTCTACCTGGGTGATCAACGGATGGGCAAGAGACCCCGCGGAACCCCCGGCGGTTATTTCGGACATGTGGAAATGGTTTCCCTGGCCCCCAAGGGAGGAAGGATTTATGTCGCGGATTGTCCGCGCCCGATCCCCGGGGGCAGTGTTCCCGATAATTTCACCGGCCGAGCCTGGGTGCCACCGGGGACGCTCATGGCCAAGCCCGCACCCGTGGAGACCCAGGTGGAAACCATCCTCCAGCAACGTTTCGAAATGGCCGTGGCCTACTTCGGGGAACACGGAAACGAACAGGCCTCGCTTCGCCCCTCCCTCCGCCCGGTCGAGTAGGTTCTACGAAAAAAGTCCCGTCTCCCTGGCGTACTGAAAACCCGAAAGCGTCGACGGAGAGACCCCCTTGGAAAAAAGCAGGGCATGAAATTGCCGTCCCATGCTTTCCGGGTGCAGCAGGGTTTGCAGTGCGCGGAGTTTCTTTCTCCCTGCCGGATCCGGCACCCGACCGTCCATCGCCAGCAACATCGCGCTGGCGGCTCCCACAAGAAAATGGTGCTGGTCGGCAAGATTCTCGAACTTCCATCCCGCCCGCACCGCCTCCCGCGCCAGAAATGTAAAATCCACATGGGCGGTGAGATCTTTGTCTCCCGGAGTTTCCAGAGGATTTCCATCCCGCCGGTGCCCACGATAACAACTGAGCGTCCCGGCCGTGCGGTGTTCGGCCAGCAATTCCTCGCGGGCCATTCCGTAGTCCACCGCAAACAAAAAACCCCGTGTCATCCTCTGCGCAAGCGTGTGAAGAAGGTTCCGGTGGGACAGGCAAACCTCCGTGGCAAATCCCTTCTCCCTCCTGGGAAATTCCGCCAGCACCTCCGCCAAATCGCCTTCGGCCTCTGTCTCCCGCCAAACAAACCCGTCCGCCCCACAGTCCACGCACAACTCCATCCACCGGTCCCCGGTTGACCTCACCACATGGACGGGGAAAGCATCAAAAAGCTCGTTGGAATAATGGACTCCGCAGATCTCCGGAAGATCACCGGCATCCCCCACCCAGGAAACAGCTCTTCCGGCAAGCTTCTGGCGTTGTCTCTCCCGGAGCACTTCCGAAGGTTCGACAATCATCAGTGGCACTCCTGCCAGGGGCGTTCCGGCAAGCGCCTCCAAAATATCCCGTGCCAATTGCCCGTCCGAGGCTCCCTGCTCGACAAGCACAAAGTCCTCCGGACGCTCCAGCGCCTCCCACATCTCCACAAACTGCCCCGCAAGAATTTCCCCGTAGACCGGCCCGATGCTGACATTCGTGAAAAAATCCCCGGCCTTCCCGATCGCCGCCCGTCCGGAAGCATAGTAGCCCTCCGCGGGATCATAGAGAGCGGCTTCCATGAAACGCGCAAACGACACCGGCCCCAACTCCGCGATCTCCGCCGCGAGGCGGATGCTAAGGTCGGGTGACTTCACGGACATACACATTCACCTGCCCGTCGGCCCCCTGCCGCACATCCGTGATCTGGAACGGACGCCGCGCATCCCGGGAAAAGGTCGCGCCTTCTCCCGGAGGACGAACCCCGGCGGGAAACTCCACAATGATGCGCACGTTCCCGGACTTGCCACCGAATCCGATGGCATCCGTGATGGCGCCCTGCGTGCGCAGAACCGCCCGATTCTGCCCGGCTGCCGTCACCACGAAGTTCCCCTGCAAGTAAACCCGCTCGCTGTTCACATCCGTTCCCGCCATGGAGGAGACATCTTTCACATTGAAAAGTCGGCCGCGCGGCATCTGCCCGGGCTCATAGACCGGCCAGGCTCCGGAAGAGGAGGCGACAATCGCCGCGGGCGTCGGGCTGGGAGCCGGAGGAAGCTGCGCCGGAGACGGGGAAGCCTCCGCCACGACAGCGACAGGGGAAGGCTCGGGCGTGGCATTGACCGGGATTGCCGGCCGCACCGGAGCATTCTCCGCAAGCACGGGCGGTGTCGGAGAGGGAACAGCCGGCTGCGGAGGTGTGTTGACCGCTGTCGGACGCTCCACCCGCATGAGACGCGTCTGAGGCGGCGTCGCCCCCTCGGCATTCTCCGCCAACCCCGCCCGCTTGCGGAATCCGGCATACTTCTTGTCGGCATCTTCCTGCCGGCTTGCGGTGATGATCGGAAGCCCCGCGGCCACATTCAAAATCTGCGGAGGGTCCAATGTGAATGTCCCCGACGCGGTCGCCGACTCATAGCTCGGATACAGGATCGAGATCGCCGTCGCCTTCACCCGTCCGTCGGAAAGCTTGTCGACATGAATGATCGCCGAAAGCTCATTCTCCCGCTTGAAATCGATGTCCAGCCCCGTGAGCAGTGTCCGGTGCAGTGCCGGCACGACTTTCTGGTCTGCCGTGAACACCTGCTCCAGCAACACCTGCGGAGAATCTTTCGACCGGGCCAGAGCCACAATGCCTGTTCCGAAAAAGTCCTGCCCCGTCAGTTCGTAGGAATCGAGAATATTGTAAGTGCCCACCACATACGGCACCAGATCCTGCGTGAGCTTGTAGTTGCGCAGGTAGTTCCTCAGCAAGGCCTCATTCGCACGGGCCAGCTCGCGGGGAGTCATTTTTCCATATCGCTCCAGAATCTGCCCCGCTTTCAAAAATTCTCCGCGGGGAGCTGCCGTCAGCTCGAATCTTTTCGGCGGCTCCAGTTTCTTGAGCTTGTTCAGAATCCCGTAACTGAAGGGCTTCTCGGGATGACCAAAGATGTAAAAACTCCCGATCCAGCAGGCGATCGCGAACCCGATGAGCAGGAGAATGATGATCGTCCAGATAAAAAGGCTGCCATCCTTCGCGGGAACGTCTTCTTCCGAGGCATCGAAATCGGGATCGGAAAACCTTGCGGGCACTTTTTTCTTGAAACGGGAATGGGACGGCATGGCGGCTGTTCAGGAATCCGTGGGTTCGAATGACGTGCCGCAACCACAGGAACGTGCCGCCCGGGGATTCTGAATGCGGAATCCCGCCCCGGCCAGGCCGTCGTCGTAATCCAGTGTGCAGTCCGCAAGATAACCCACACTGCCCGCATCCACGAACACACGCGCCCCCTTGTGCAAAACCTCCAGATCCCCCGGCTGGGGGGAGCCGAGTGACATGGCATATTGCAGCCCGGCACAGCCGCCTTTTTCCACGGCCAGCCGGAGCCCTTCGGAAGGATCCTTGTCACGCACCAGGTCCAAAAGCGCGGCAGCCGCGTTGTCAGTCAATGTGATCACGTTCTTTTCTTATGAACGAATCCATGCGAAGTCAAATGCATGGGAAAGATTCGTTTGCTTCCGGACGAGGTCGCCAGCCAGGTCGCGGCCGGCGAAGTCGTGGAACGTCCGGCCTCCGTCGTCAAGGAACTGGTGGAAAACAGCGTCGATGCCGGAGCGACACGGATCACCGTGGAATTCGCCAAAGGCGGGGTGCAATCCCTCCGCGTCGTGGACGATGGCTCCGGCATGGACCGCGAAGACGCCCTTCTCTCGCTGGAGCGCCATGCCACCAGCAAAATCCGCACCGCCGGAGATCTCGCGGCGGTCACCACCATGGGATTCCGCGGGGAGGCCCTCCCCAGCATCGCCAGCGTCTCCCGCTTCCGCATGGCCACGCGCCCTCCGGAAGCGGAGGCGGGCACGGAAATCCGCGTCGCCGGTGGAAAAATCGAATCCGTCTCCGACAGCGGGGAAGCCCCGGGAACATTGATCGAGGTGACTTCGCTCTTCTTCAACCTGCCCGCCAGAAGAAAGTTCCTGCGGGGAGAAGCCACGGAAGCCGCCCACATCGTCCACCAGATGGAAGCCCTCGCCCTTGCCCACCCGGATGTGGCGATCACCCTCATCCGCGATGGGAAAAAACTCTGGCAGGCGGCCGCGACCAAGGATCTGGGGGTGCGCCTCCGCGATCTTTTCGGAACAGATTTTCTCCACCGCCTCCTCCCCATGGAACCTTTTTCAGAAAATGGGGTGCAAATTTCCGGCTATCTGTCCAAGCCCGGAGAAGGCCGTCCGGACCGCGATCAACAGTTCATCATTCTGAACGGCCGCGTGGTCCAGTGTCCGGCAATTTTCCAGCCCCTGCGGGAAGCCTGTTCGGAAGCCCTGCCCCGGGGACGCCATCCGCTTGCCGTCCTGCAGATCGCGATGGATCCCCTCGCCTTCGACTGCAATGTC
>JADHED010001917.1_pt1 | contig 15845 bp, 7 predicted proteins | sample 8952041 | NCBI WGS metagenome assembly JADHED01 (sample SAMN16124423, study PRJNA663239) | bioreactor sludge metagenome | isolation source: sludge (control) | place: India:Bengaluru | collected 2018-09-08
TCACCTGTTTGAGTCATACTAAAATCAAGAATATCCAGACTAGCAAAATCTACCTCAGCCTTAAATTTAATAACCCCCAACTCGATATCAATACCACCTTTAAGCCCAAGAGTAGCTTTAAACCCTATTTTTGCAAATAGTTGGTCTATATAAGACTTTTCATTTATTGTAGCTTTCTCGGTTATAGCATTCTGCTTAGCTATTCTTGCTTCTTCAGCTTTTTTAGCAGCTTCTTTTCGTTTATCTGCAAGTGCATCTCCACTTCCGCCACCATAAGCTCTAGTAGCTTTTTGACTAGATCTGCCTCCTCCTATTCCAGGAGTTGAAGTAAATTCTGGCCAAGCATTACCAGAATGGCCATTTCCTGACCATGGCATTGAGCTATCATACCAGTTTAAAGTCATACAACTAACCTTTCTTTTAGCAACGACATACACCATACTCATTTCATCAGATGCAACTAAAGTTATTGGTTGATCATTTTTATCCCCTTTTAGACCCAATGGATCAATGAAATTAGCCGGATTATTATAGTTAAATTGATAAGGTGTTAGCATGTCCTGCCCTCCTTGGTCTGCTAATGGGTCTATACTAACAAACCTACCAATTTGCTGATCATAATTTCTTGCATTAAAATCCATTAATTCAATGTCAAGCTCTTCTTGTAGTTTGTTCGTAGTTGTGAGGTACCTATGTAAATAATTTGTTGTATTGCTGGTACCACCATCAACTACCATGCCATGTGGATAATAATGTTGTTCTTCTTTTAGACTACCTTCATAATGTATTATTTGCATATTATCAACAGCAACATCCATAGAACTTTCATTACTGAAGTATGCTAAAACATATCCATTCACTTCCATCCTGGTATTAGCAGGCAATGATAGCTTCTTCCAGCTTGATGGCGTTCCTTTCAACTGAATAACTTTGCTAAGGTCATCGCGCAAGTTCATTTGTTCATCAAATACAAGATAGTTTAGATATGCTCTTGGATATGCTGGGTCTGTTATACTGTTTTTAAGATTATCATACAAAGTATAGTTTGCCGGAGTCAACAGGTTACTAATATTTGCGGGATTCAATATATTCGCTCCTCCCTCACCTGCATTACTTGCCGCTTGTACCAATGTATTAGTCAGTGAGCCCATCATCTCTTCTGCAGTAGCGTATGTATTGTATGTTGAAGTTTCTGTTTCATCATAATATCCATAACCTTCAAGATTTAATTGATCACCAGCCATACCATGCAGTAATATTGCAGCACCTATTTGTTTTGTGGGTGAAGATCCATTAAGAATACCACTCATAAGGTCTTGAGGTGTTCCTAATGGTTTAGTATCTCTTACAGTACCAATTTGCTCAAAAATACTCTCCTCAACATTTGCTAGTAAAATTTCAAAAGTCGCACTGTAAGATGATAAGGTTTGGTAAGTCACATCTGCTTCAACTACAGTTCTGACATTATGCAAATGGTCTTTTACAAAGAAGTCATACTTAAATTCACCTTCATTGGCACTTTTTCTTACTCGACCTTCTTCATGCATAATGCTTTCAAGATCATTATTTTTGAAAACAAATGGCCCCCAGTAATAGTAATAGTCAATACCCAATGCTCCTTTATCTATTACCTTTTCAATCAATGTACCATTAGCAGAATAAATGTTATTAATTGTACCTTTTGAAGTTATAATTGATACAGGTTTATTAAAGTGATTGTAAGTGATTGAAATAATGCCTTTATTGTTATCCAATATTAGATTCCCCGATGCGTCATAGCTATAATCGCTACCCGACTTATTTTTGTCATCAAAATCCTTAATTGGGCTATTAACACCTGCATCGGTAACACTGCCCAATTGATTTCCTGAGTAGTTATATGTCAAAACATCAATATTGTCAGGAGACATAGTATTATCATAACCACGTTGATTCATCGACATGATATTACCATTTGCATCATACACTAAATTTGATACAGTAAAATCATGGGTTATTTTTGACCAGTTTGTACCATCCCAATCTCTAAATTCAGCATGTGTCATTCTATTTGCTAAATCATACTCATATCCATAAGATCTTAAATTACTACTTTCAGACTGCCACGTAAATCCACTTATCTGACCATCGTACCTAGGCATACTAAAATATCTATCATAAAATATTTTGGATGCATAAGTTACCATGTTTGCAGAAGGATTGGCTACGGTACCATATTCATTAGGATTTATTGCATTCAGCCTGCCACTTATGTCATACTCAAAGTCTTGTTTTTCAACGTTACCTAGCACTTTCTTTGATACCTGACCTAAGTCATTATATGTAATGTCAGAAATTGCATGCCAAGGCCTATTATCGATTTTATGTGTTATCGCTTCAAGTCTTCCAGTATTGTGGCCGTATGTATATTTTGTTAAAAGCTTAGTATTAGGTTTGCCACTTCCCGAAAAACTGAAATGCTTCACCATCTTTAATACAAGATGACCTGCAAAATCATACTGAAAAGTATTATTATCCCAGTTTGATGTATTCCAAGGATTTTTAGTTTGTTCTTGGATCAATTGGCCTTTTTCGTCATAATAGTAAACTGATGTAATCCATTGATTAACAAAATTATTGGTAATCCCAGTAGCATTTACTAGTTTCACTTTAGAAGCAACTAATTTACCTTCAGCAAACAAATATTCTTTGGGTATTACCATTTCTGTTCCAGTCAAATAATCTGTTGAAAACAAAGCAGAATTAAAGTTTGGCAGACCCGATGGAGCATTAGTGTAATCATCATAGTAGTTATATAATTGAATATCACAATTGTGTAAACTACTTGGATATACATCCATTGGACTAAAGCCATTCTGCAACCAATACTCGATGGTTTCATTAGTTGGAACTGGCCTTGATACTGCTGTTACCTTATTTAAAACTACATCTCTCCAATATGCTTCAGTTTCATTACCAGTATATATACCACCAACTACCGGTCTGCCTTGGATATCTAAAATTGTAAATGACCATTCATTCCTTGATTTTTGTAATGGTGTTTGAAACATCACAGAACGAAGATGCTTATCATATACAGTAACCTCAGCACTTTGTTGACCTGGTACTTGCTTACTTATTAATTTACTATTATCATCATATTTGTAGATAAAGCAATAATCCTCAATTGGGCTTACTAAACAGCTATTAGATATTAATTCTTGTGCAGCTTTTGGTTGCACAATATGAGTTAACAACCCAAGATCATTATATACATAGTAAGTTGATAACCAATCTGCAGGACCAGAACTTAAATTACTTGCCAATACTCTTTTACATAATGTCTGCCCAGCCTTATTAGCGTATGTAAGAGTTGTTTGCCCGTGATCTGTTCCAACATTTTTAGTAACAATTAGTTGGCCATCATTATATATCCCATTATTTACTGTATTATCCTTACATATATTCCCTGAAGAATATTTTAAGACATAAACAGGACCTGCATTTGCAACTTCATTAGAACCATTTATATGGGTAGTAGTAACAAAACCTTTATTAAACCCAATTGAAGCTTTACCTGGGTTAGACGACAACGTAGTTTGCACTCCATTATCTGCGTATGTTTTAACCTTTGAATATGCAGTAGCCCCCTCAATACCATACCTTGCATGTAAATTGTAAAAAGAGTTTTGTTTAGAATATACATCCTTCACAAACTTTGTATTAGCTGGCATGCTAAATGGTAAATATTTTACAGTTGTATTTGACTCTCTTGAATCAATAGGGCTAACAATATCTTTACCGCTATTATTTCTTGTGATATTGATTAATGGTTCATTCCATCCGTTATTGTAAGTAGTATTCACCAATACCCTCATACCTGATGTATTATCAAAATGAGGTATGGAAGATAACGGAACTAACGGAGTATAAACGCGTGTATAATTATACCTGCTAGGAGAAATATTTGGAGTAGCATCAAAATCAAGAGGATATGAAACTACGCCAGTAAGTACTCCTGAAGGTAGATTAGTATTGTTGGGAATATTTTGTCCAAAAACAATACTTTGACATAAAATTATGCCTAATAATATATATAAACTTAATGATTTCATACTAATACTGTTTTATAGTTTAGAATTCCTGATAACCAATATTGGAAATTTTGGGGCCATAATATGGCGGAGCATCCTCTAGTCTACTCCTAGTTCCTCCAGAAATATCTAAATCATCACATTCATTTTCATACTTGCGAATGATGTTACCACGCAGATCTTTTTGTTGAATTATGTGGCCAAATACATCATATTGATTATAGAGTATATAGTTCGATTCATTATTAATAGACGCATGGCCAAATAAAGGAACAAATGCATAGGAGTTCATTTTTGCACCAACTGGATAAAGACGAACCTCATCTATATATGCTGTTGGAGTTCCTCCTGTTACTCCAGGCGTATTACCTTCTATTACTACTTTCTCTCCATTGTTTACGGTTACTTTTGTAGTATATAGTTTCCAATTACCTACAGAATTACTTAATGTCATAGTTATAGGTGTAGAAGTACTACCAGACTGTACATACACTTGAGGCATAGCTATATTCCAATTGGCCCAGAAAGAAAAAACGTATGTATTATGATTTAACGGTTTAGTTGCTACAATTCTCGATGCTCCAGAAATATTGTAAACATAGTAGCCTGTTAGTGGATCAATATTTGGAGATATGCTCGATACTTCTTCTATAAAATTCGGATCAAAATCAAAATTTCCTTTATCTGGATCAGTAGTACCAAATGCTTCATAATCCCCTTCAAAACTTGTAAACGCTATTTCATCATATTTAGCATTATCAGCAGTTGCAATTAATACACTATTTTCTGTATCCCAAATATTTGAACTGTATTTCTCCTGATCATTATATTTCCTCTCAATAATATATCCTTTAGCATCATATTTAGTGATCTCCTGTATCTTCCTAAGACCCAGAGGCTGTGTATACGGGCCTCCAGTATAAGCAACTAAGCCTCTTGGGATAAATTGTGGTGAACCTGGACTTGGGAATACTTGAGATATTGATAGTGGTTCTTTAAAACTTGAGCCAAAAATTGAATGAAATTGTATTCTTGGTAACGAAGGGTAACTATATCTTGGAGCAGTTAAGTTAAAACTGAGCAGTACACTATCAGTACTACTATTTTTCTTCCACACTTCTTTCGTTAGTAGATATTGTACACCATCTCCATTCATTGCAAATAAAGCCGGTACTGATGAATAGCCATTATTGTAATAGTCATAGTTATATTTATTATAACTATTTATTACTTCACCTTTACTATTAACTGTAGATATCCCTTTAACATTAATATTATCGTCATAAATATAACTCTCCGAAGTAATTGATTCTTTTACTAAACCAGATATTCTATCCTTTATATAGGTTTTAGTTTCTACTTTATTAATTTGGTATCGACTAAAATCTATTGCTAGGTAACCATCAGATAGCCCTCCATTTAAGTCTCTCGAGTTAGCAAGTGCACTTAACCAATGATCCTTTTTTTCAATATCAAAATTTGTTTGGGTTTTTAAAAATCCGTTTTCGTCGTACTCTTCAGATTTATATACTTGACCTAAACGCCATTTATCTAATGAACCACGAACAATGTGAAACTTAAGCCCAGTAGGTTTATACATGGCTGACTTTAAACCATTTGATGTGTTATACATTAGATTTGTAAACCATAATTTTTGCCTTGACGTTTGAATATTGTTATACCCTGTTGTTATTATCTCAACTTGGGAAAATCCATGATTTGAACCTCTTAAGTAAGTATGTGGGCTTACGAAATAGTTTGTGAATATCTTCTCAGTATTGCTATTCGTATTATTATTATTATCCAAGAACCAAGTATATCCACCACGGTTAAATCTAACCCCATCTGAATAGTTGTATTCAGTTTTAGAAATGTTGTCTACAGTAAATTTATCTTTAAAAATTACTTTACCTACTACAAGTCCATCGTTAACATTTTGGCCTTCAAGATTTGCGTCAATATTACATCCAATTTCATTTCCAAACTCATTGTTTAGTGCAATGTAGCCATATGAACAATTGGGGTTTGTCAAAGTATAATCCTTATACTCAATTTCTAATATACCTCCACAAGCATTCTCAATCTTATTTAATACGCAAGCTTGGGTATAATTATGATAATGTGATCTGTTTAGTCCCCAATATTGAGTAATTGTAAAACCTGAACTGGTATATGCTTCGTAATTATCCTGATGATATGGAATTGATAAATCAAAGTTCTCTATAACATTAGCAGTAGTCAAACTATGCCTGCTGTAAGTAGTCGGTGATTGACCATTATAGTATCCATAAAAATCTTTATGTGGTGAGAATCTATATGGTAGATTAGTAGAGTTATAATTAAACGTAAAAAAATTATCTGTTGAAACATTATCAGAACCTTTAATTGAAATACTCTTTAGTTTCAACCTTAAACCATAAGACATATGAGCATCTTTCAATGAGTCTACATTTCCAGAAGTAACTGGAATTAAGTTTCTAAAACCCACACAAGAAGTTGTTGTAGAAACTTCTGTACCTGTAAGACCAAAACTAGGATACTGAAAATAAGCCTGATTTAAAACATACGTCAGCTTATTACTTATTGCACTACCTTGATTTTGTTCGACTTTAATTTCCTTTAGTCTGTAATTACCTTTACAATCACATCTGCCACTCGGGTCACTGTAATCCAAATTGAACGTAACTGTAGTATTCGATGGATAAATAATTTTAGACAAATGACTTTTGTATCCTTTCCAAAAGTTTCGTTTTATCTCTAATGGGTCAACAAATGTAGTGTTTTGAATTTCGTCTCTTGGGTATAGTGTCTCTGTAATAGTTTCAACATACTCCAAGTATTTATTATGATACTCAAAATTTATTGTCTTTCCTTGATACGTTTCTACTTTTACTAGATTCCACTTTTCTGTTGGGTAATATGTTCCACTTCTAGTTGAAGGCGAGAACTTAAATGCATCCACTCCATACTCTTTATATCGATAATCACCTCTATCAAAATAGAATTTATTCCCATGCTCGTCAGTGATGGTAAAAAAGATAATCTTTTGATTTGCAGTAGCGCCTGAACCATTGGGTACTCCACTTCCAAAATTTCCATATATAGGCTGCCCTGAGCTATTTACAGAAGTAATATCTTTATAGCCAATTTCAATTTTTATTTCTGATCTTGGATATGTTTGATATTGTAAAGTACTATTATGATAAGTAAAAGCAAAATCTATAGACCTACCAAGAATATTCAAATGAAATAAATCTCTTTCTTTATCATCATCTGTAGCAGTAGTCCATGCTGACTGGACAGTAGCACCTGGTACAATATAGCCTTCTAAATGATCATTTGTATTATCAAAAACCGCTGGTAGAGTAACCTCATCTTCAATACCATTAACCTCTCGAGTAATAGATCCACCAGCAGATAAATCCCAACCTAAGCCAACCGAAGAAGATAATTCGTCTAATCTTATACCTTTTGCATTATAACTTAAAGAAACAGAGGATGTCAATCCATCAATATCTATATCATGTATTGGTATATTAACAGACCCTGTTCCTGTATAAGGATCAACGTTTATTATATCTTTACCAGCAGCCCCTTTTGAACTATTCGGGTTATGACTATCATGTTCACCAATACCATTGTGAATATTCTGAGCACTCACATACTGTGTGTAAAAAGACAGCAATATTGCTATCAACTTTTTGTTTCGCTTTATCATGATTATTTAGTTTTTCAGTGTTGTTATTCTTATTTGTATTGGACTATTTAATCCCTTTTCTTTCCACCATACATCGTACAAAACTTGCAGACTACCATTCCATTTTTCATTGATACGGTAGTCTTTAGTTACGCCAAGCATTACAGCTTCACTGTATTGCCTTGTATTATGTTGGTTTTCTTTTTTATTATACTCTATTGTGTTTGCATCTTTGCCTGTAAACACAACCCTTTTGAACATTCTCTCATAACCTGCGTAGGCACCGATACCCCATATTACTTTGTATTGTGCGTAGGTTCTTAGTCCCAATCCCTCAAATGTGAATCTGATATTGTTCCAGTTCTTACCTAAACCGATTGAGGTGGCCAACCCTCCACCATAACTCAATCTTGGTGTATGTTTAAACCCTGCGATGGCAGAGAATTGGAACATGGCCGGTTTACCGTCAATTGTTGCTCTGCTTGTCTGCCAGTTGTATTGTTTCTCTATTCTCCTACCGAATGGCAAGCCCCTCATAGGGTTTACCTTGAAACTTGGCTTATCTATGTGTTTTAGCTGTTGTGCGGATTGCTTTGTATTCTTAAATGTTTTCTTAGCATTCTCCAACTCTTTGAGTTTATCCTGATAGTCTGTTATCTGTTTACTCATCCCCTCCTGCAATCCACCGAGATTACTACCAAACTTGCTTTGCAACAGTTGTTGCATTTGTCGTTTGGTCTTGTATCCCATTTTTTCCAAATCGCTCGTAGACGCTCCTTTTCCTGCCAGAGTTTGCAAACTGTTTGCATTATCTCCTTGCAGTGCTTCTTCAAATCCTGCCTGTCCTTGTAGTATTTCCAATGCAGCTTCTTCAGCCTTATCTGGCTCTTCACTGATTGACCTGAATACTTTTATCTTCTCTCTTGCATAATAAACGTTTTTATCAATACCAGTAGAGGATTGGGGATTTAACCCTTTAAGAAATGATGCCCTTTGCCCTATCATATTATCTAATTGGGCATTGGTGTTCAATTGTGTATTCAGGCTTGAAAGTTGGGAGCTGTAACCACCTAATTCATTACTTCCACCTTGTAGGTGAATCTTATCAGAAATAAATCGTGTGATATTCTTTAAGCTATCTACTGTGCCGTTAACTCTATTGGATGCTTTTATAGGGCTTGTGCTCCTGTTTTTTGAGATGGTATTGAGTGAATCAAATGTAAGTGGTTGTTGCAGGTAACGGGCGTATCCTGCGCTGTCATTACGTTTCAGCTTATTGGCAAGGCGTTTTTCTTGCTTACACAGCTTCTTTAGCAACTTATCCTGTTGCTTCTGAACTTTGTTGGCAAACTTGTTTTGTGATTTTATGTTGAGGCTAACGTATCTCTTACCTGCATGATATACTGCATTACTCTCCTCTTGTGCGTTAGCTGTAACACAAAGTAAAAGGCATACACAGGTGTATATGATGCAATAGGTTGGTTTCAATTGGTTTGGTTAACGGTGTGTGGCGCAAATGTAATTACAGTTTTCAATTCTCCAAATACATCAATGTCAAATTTTCAATTTTTAATGTAAATGTCATATAACGTAGAATAATTACTACAAAAAATCTAACTGTTATTTACACTGGTGGTGTTTAAACGGGCTTAGCAGTAATGAAAAATGATTTGAAGGCAAATACAAAAATTATACGCGAAATAATGTTTACGCCTGAAAAAGCTATAGAGAAGAACTTCTAAATGATATTATTTAACTGCACTTGACTAAAAAAGGTTACTATAAGCATGTCATACGTTAGGCACTCTATATACAATCCCTCAAATCCCTACCATTAAAAAACTTTCTTAAAGCTCTGGGCATGGCAATAGGACTCCAGCGGAGTACATCCATTCTATTGCGTTCCTTTATCATTGCCCTAATCTTTGCGGCCTTTTTAGTTTCTATGCCATCGTAGGTATAGCTTCTTCTGCCTTTTAAACACTCCTGAAGCTTATGCTCAAGCTGCCAGTATTTATCATTGTATCGCTCTCTTTTGCTCGATACTTGCAAAGGGTAGTATATACGGTTTTTATAAGCCTCTCTGCATTTCCATTTATGGTAGCCGTATGCTCTGTATAGTATTCTGCACCTTTTGCCGCTGTCAGGGCATACAAAATACAATACCTCCCCTTTGCCCAAATTTGAAGGACGTTTTACAATCTGTATATCATAATCATACTTATACTTTTGCCCGTGCCAGTCTGTTAATGTGTAGCTGATATTCAGCACGGGGCATGCTTCTGTATAGTCTATACTAATGCCTACGGTATTTCCGTTTGTCCATTTCAGGCTACCACTTACCACACATCCTTTTTTTATAAAACCCATTCTGTTAATCTTTCCAAGCTCCAAACGGGTAATACTATCCGTTACTTCTGCTCCTGTGTAATTTCTGCCCATAGTGTTTATCTATTTGTATCTATTTTAGAATATGTCCCTATCATACGCATGCATATAGATATGGGAAAAGTCTTTGTATATAATGGAAATGTTAGGGTTTGTTAGCATCTACCATAAAGAATAACCTAAATCCTTAGGGATTAAGCCCTATTTCTACTGTTAGCGTATTAAAGTCCATTTCTACCCATGCTTTAAAATCCTGCATTACAAAAAGCTCGTTTTCATAGTATGGCAAATGAAGCCTCTTATTATAAGCCTCTGCACTATCATACATGGCATATCTGCTGGGGCAGTCTGACTGCCTTATATATAGCTTGCCGCTGTGGCCTATAAATGCTTTAGGTTCTCGCTTGTTTAGGGGCAGTAATGGCTCTGGCCTGCTCTGTGCTATGTAGTTAAATAGGGTGTCAGGGTTATTCAATACGTGCGTAGAAATATTGGGGGTTTTTAACGTTCCTTCAATTTCTTTTATCGGTTTTAGTACTAAGAAGTCTGCAATATCCAGCCCCTCTTTTTGCTGCTCATCATTTGCATTTCTTTCTAAATAGTCAGATACTTTTATCCTAGCATATCCCGAAAAATCTCTTGCTTTCTTTAGCCAAACATCATAAGCATTAATATCAGGGAAAAGAATTACATCTCTATTTTTTAGTGATTTAAACTTTTCAGCGTTTAGTCCATGAATGCCCCCTGCTGCCAGCCAAATAAAATCTGGCATGTAAACACTTGCAATTATTGCTGTCTTTTCGCTCTCCACAATAGCAACTTTTCTTGTCTTATCTTCTTTCAGTAGGTGTTCACCAAAAAAACATTGCTGCAAGTTGTATTCAGGGTATATCAATTTGTAACTCTCATCTCTGCTACTATGAACCCAGTTTAATTGATTATCTTCTTTTAGCCGTTTCCCTGTATCGGGGTTGAAGTTCATAATTTTCCCTGTTCTTATGTTCCCTTCAGCATCCACCTGCCAGAAAATAACGCCTCCCTGCTTTCTGATTGTGCTACCCAAAAAATATCTGGCTATAAGTTTTGTAACAGTATCAGCATCAAACAAAGTATTCAGGTATTTAATAAAGCTGTTTGTATTGTAGCCAGTAAGACTTTGTTTAAATACATCATTTGGGATATAAGATATAGGTACAGGCTTTTCTATAACCTCCTCTTGGGGCGGTGTTGTATTGTCAGGGGTAATGCCATGTTCTTTAAAATACTGATATGGTGTATAATGATAGCCGCAATTATTCTCTCTGTCACATTTGCCAACATCATCAGCCACATGCAGGCCAGTATAGGTATCTATATAGCGTACAAAAGTCTTACTCCTGTTTGCACCGCAATGAGGGCATTTATAACGAGTGTTTTTGCCTTTGTAGCGTTCCAGTATGTACCTGTATTCATTTGCCATCCAGTTTAGTAGTTTAAACCAGTTTAATTAATCCAGTTTAGTGGTTTATGTGCCTATATATAGGCACTAAACTAAACCAGTGCTTCACCAACTGTATAAAAGCTTTTTTTTGTTCCTTTTACTGTTGGTGCTGTTATGTATTTGCACATAAGATACCATGCTACAAACTCTTTTGCTTTACTCTCTCCAAAGTGAACCCCTTTAACATCAAATCTCAGTTTTATTTGCAAATACAGTTCCTTGTATGTAGGATAGGGGCATTCCCCAAATAATTCTTTTAATAATGCTTTATGAGTTGTATCTACAATGCCTGCTGGGGTTATCACCTTGCTCTTGTTACTATCAGAAGCAGATTTGTAGTCTGCTGCCATGTATGGTAGGTTATCGGCATTAATAGAAAATGCAAAAGGTTTAAAGTCTTTATCCCTACAGTATTCCTCTTCTACAATTGAGTACTCTTTTTGTTTGTCATCTTTCTTAATTGATAGCACACTTTCTGCTTTGTTTTGTAGATCTGTGCCTAAATGCCCTCTTGCGTTGCTATCTCCTTTATTCATGTGTAACACACATAAAATATGAATGTTTCTTTCCTCTGTCCATTTTAAAAGCTTTGTAGCAATCATTGTAGCTTGTCCCTCATCGTTTATGCTATTAATCAAATCCCTGATTCCATCTATTACCACAAAACCCAAATTGTCAGTTGAATAAATAGCAGATTCTATAAGCAGCATACGCTCCTCTGGCGTATATTTTCTTAATCCATACACTTTAAGCTTTGTTGGTTTAAAAATGTTTGAAAGCCTACATACTCTGTTTAATGCCTGATATACATGGTATTTACCTTGTTCAGTATCAAAGTAGAGTATTTCATTATTGTTGCCTGCTAAATTGCCTTTTAGTTTGTCTAAAACAATTCCGTTTTTCAGGCATGCTGCCAAAGCAATGGATATAAAAAATGACTTTCTACTTTTTGCCTTGCCTATTACTAAGGAAAAGTTGCCCAATGTACCCAAAACAGATTCATTGCCATTTTCAATAATTGATAAGCAGATTGGAGGCTTCTGAATATTGTCTTCTATCTTTACCTCAGATTCTTTTAGAAAATCTGAAGCATTATACTTGTCAATATTCTTTCTGATTGAATCTAGCTCTGCACCACATTCCAAAGCATCTTTCATAGCATCTTCTGGCGTTATCATTGCTATCTCCCTTTTTTGCAATATGCAGTAGCATCTGCAGCTATTTCAGCATTGGTTTTTTTACGGCCCGCTTTTACCCAGTCCAGTAATTCCTGTTTTGAGAAATAAAGACGCTTACCCTTCTTTGCATGGGGTATCTCTGTACGGCTTACAAGCCCGTAAATGGTAGGTACAGATAGTTTGAGAATTTCTGCTGCCTGCTGAATAGTTAGCAGCTCATCTTGCTGAGATACCTCTATATTGCTTTTTTGTGAGGTGCTAAGGCAGGCATTTACGCAATTAATGATAATGGTCTCTAAATCCTGCCGTTCGATTGAAATTAACACAATGTCTTGCATAATATCTATAGTTATTACGCAAAAAAACAGAGGGTAACTTTCTCTACTTTCCGAACATTCTACTTTCCGAAAGTTTAGAAAGTAAGTACTTGATTTCATCCCTCAGAGCATTGGCTCTTGTAGAAGGTTTGTCAAAATTGGTATGGCTAAATGATTTTAAAGAAGGGATTTTTTTCAAGAGCAATTGAGCATAATCCTTATTGGAAAGTTTTTTTATGAATGGTGTATTGCCTGAATATAGTTCTTTAATCCAAACGCATAATAGAGACTTGTTGTTTCCTATCCATTCAAATTTGCTGTTTAAGGCAGGCTTTTCTATTTGTGTAAGTACTTTTAAGCAAGGGGTGATTAATTCAGAGTCAAAGAACATTTCTTCAAATGAAACTGGGGTGTTGTTATCTCTGTTTTCAACTACTACTTTTTTAGATTCCTCGTTTATAAATACTTCCTCCTTTAAGAAATTAAATACATTGGCAGCAAATATTGCAAAGTCTCTATTGAATAATGCTTTGGGGTTTTTTCTGTAAAATCTGATGGTATCATTTACTATCCATACTTTTTTGTCATTATCAATTCTAATACTCACATTTTCAGTTACAATAGGAAGCATACCTTCTTTTTTCTTTCCAGCTCTTTCATTTTTTCTTTGCAAACCACTGTCTTTTTCAATTCTGGAAATTTCATCATTATATAAATCAATTACTTTATTTGAAAACTCGAATATTGTTTTCAAAATCTTTTGCACATGCTTATGGTTGGCAGTTGCTAGCAATATGCCTCTTACAGCTATGCGTAATTCTGAAAGATTGAAAAAAGGAATTTCAGAAGCAATTTCAAAATTTACCAACCTCAGTTTGGGTATCATATCCTCAATGCCATACATGGGTTTGGTTGGTGCATCGGGGTGGTATAGATAAGGTTGTAATTGTTTTTCATATTGCATTAACATATAGCCTAACCACCATTGATTAATATCTATTACTTCTAAATAGCTAAGCTTTTTGAATATGCTTTCATCATGCCTTTCAATTGTAATATTCAACTTAGCAGTTATTTCTCTCAATGACTGCATCCTATTGTTAGTTAACACCCGTAAGCTATCAACAAAGCTGTGGCTCATCTCCCTTAATGCAAAGGTTTGGGCATTATATGTTCTTAATACTTTGGCTGAAAATTCAATGTCTTTACTTAATACCTTATCATTTTCTTTAAAAGCTTTTAAGTACTTAGTAATGTCTGAATAGAAATCCTCAAGCGCGTCTCTCAGGTGTTCCAATATCCGTACGAAAGACATTTTACTTTCATTATTTAAGCAAAGTATGTCTGTAATTGCTTTGACCTCTAATGACTTTAAATAATTTGAATAGTTAACAGCGTTATCATTAATGATATAAATCTCAAAAATGGATTTATCAAACTTTTCAGATTTTGGTATATCCTTTTTGTTGTAGTAAACTTTATGGTTTTTTGTAAGGAATAGCTCCCTTCTTCCAATATTCAAGGTATTTATTTCAGCATAATAGGCATTATAGTTTTCCATAGCTGGTTACTCTTTTACTCAGTTATACCATCAATGCAAAAATTAATTTTTAGTGTTTAGACTGCTGATTATAGCTTTAAAACTCTCTAAACCTGCCTCCAGATTTTCTATTATTTCTTCTGCCAGTTCGTCTGGGTTAGGTAGGTTGTCAAGATCAGCAAGCGACTTGTCTTTAATCCATGTAATATCAAGGCTCGTTTTATCTCGTGCTGTTATTTCTTCGTAACTATACTTTCTCCACCTGCCATCAGGTTTTTCGGCAGACCATGTTTCTTTTCTTTTACGCCTATTGGCTGGATTGTAGCATTCTATAAAATCCTGCAAGTCCGTAAAACCCAGTTTGCTTTTCTTTAGTGTGTGGTGTATGTTGGTGCGGTAGTCATACACCCATACTTCTTTTGTCCACGGGTCTTTGCTGGCTGGTTTGTTATCAAAGAATACAACGTTTGCTTTAACACCGTGTGCATAGAATATACCTGTAGGCAATCGCAAGATGGTATGCAGGTCTGTTGTTTCTAGCAGTCGCTTGCGGATGGTTTCACCCGCACCACCTTCAAACAATACATTGTCTGGTATTACAACCGCAGCCTGTCCGTCTGCCTTTAGCATGGTGCGGATGTGCTGCATAAAGTTTAACTGCTTATTGCTGGTAGTAACCCAGAAATCCTGCCTGTTGTAAGTAAGGTCTTCCTTCTCTTGTTCACCTTCTTCGTTGGTGAACGTCATGCTGCTTTTTTTACCGAAAGGAGGATTGGCTAACACGTAATCGTACCGCTGTCCTGTATCTGCAATAAGTGCATCTGCAGATGATATGAAATTATCGCTGTCTATATCGCCAATATTGTGCAGGAATAGATTCATTAATGCAAGCCTGCGTGTGCTGGCTACTATCTCATTGCCAAAGAAGGTATTGTATTTCAGAAATTTGGCTTGTTCCTTATCCAGCTTTTTAGCACTCAGATAATCATACGCTGCAAGGAAAAAGCCACCCGTGCCACATGCAGGGTCTGCTATAGTTTTACCCGGTTCAGGGCGCAGGCACTCTACCATTGCTTTGATGAGCGGGCGAGGGGTGAAGTACTGACCAGCACCACTTTTGGTATCTTCGGCATTCTTTTCCAGCAGGCCCTCGTATATATCGCCTTTTACAG
>JADHED010001916.1_pt1 | contig 15829 bp, 12 predicted proteins | sample 8952041 | NCBI WGS metagenome assembly JADHED01 (sample SAMN16124423, study PRJNA663239) | bioreactor sludge metagenome | isolation source: sludge (control) | place: India:Bengaluru | collected 2018-09-08
GTCCCGCCTTCCCTCATTTGACCGGGGCGGGAGTCGCAGGGGCCTCCTTTGGCTTCACCGTCATCGCTATATCGCCCAGACTTCGCTTCGGGCTGTCCGCGGCAATCCTGATGACGCCCGGCGCGTTCTCCACGCTGAATATTTCAGGAGGGGCCTTCAACGGGACCTGTTCCTTCTCGGCCATCACGGCAAGGACGTACTCCCCTTTGCCCACGTCCTTGAACTCGAACCTGCCCGCATCGTCCGTCGTCTTCGCGTCGACGGGAAAACTGCTGAAGTACTGCTGATCTATCTGTGTCATCTTCGGCCTGTAGGTAAAGAGGGCGACCTTTGTCCCGGCGAGCGGCGCCCCGTTGAGCTTCACGACACCTGTTACCGATGCGCCGGTGACCGCGGGCTCGTTCAGGAAGGCGGCCTTCGTGAGGTCGGCCCCCTTTGCCTTCGCCTTCATTGCCCAGGCCTTTGCCTCGTCAGGCTTGCCGAAATGCATGAACGCTTCCGATATCCTCAAGGACGGGGTCTTGCCGATATACCATTTCCTCTCGTCGGCAAAAGCCCGCAGGTACTTCTCGTTCTCGGCCGTGGCGGGAATGGTGCTCAGGCGCCGCAAAAGGATCATGCGTGCCAGTATCTGGGAGTCGGCGTTCCTGAACATCTGCCCGGTGCCCTTTTCCGTGTCCCAGAGCTTGAAGTATCCCTTCATGACGGCATCCTGGCCCGCAAACAGGAAGAGTGACCCGTCTTTACGGCGCGCTATGTAGTCTTCTATCTTCCTGATGTTTTCCGGAGTGAGCGCGTAGGTATTGTTGTATACGAGAAGGCCGCTTCCAGCGGCCTCCATGCGCCATTCCTGGACAGCCGGCCTGTCAGGGACGAAGAGCACCACGGTCTTTACCGCGGTCCCTTTCCCGGCTATCCCCACCGCTTCGGCCAAATTCTTCTTCTTGAAATCATACCGGGCAACAGCATCGTTATATGTACTGCCTATGATGCCGGCATAGACGGCAAGGAGGATAAGAGGGAAAATGAGCCGCACAAGGCGCGCCTTCATTGTCATCCGCCTCGCTGAAAGAATTGTGACGAATCCCGCGATGAGGGCAAAGGAAAGCCCCAGCATCACCATGAGAGCCCTGGAGAGGAGCTGCCAGCCAAGGAGACTTGGTTCACCCGACCTGCCGAGCACTTCCGCGACGAGCATGAAGTATTTATCGAAACACCAGTTGTAGAGGAGGAGGAAGCAATAGGCGATGCCGCCGCAGGCTGCCCCCATGAGAAAGCTCGCGATGGCCTTCGGCCAGGCGGACCTGAAATCGTCTTTATCGTCAACGCGCCAGGACGTGAGGTCACCCGCCCATCCCGTCTCGCCGACGAGAAACCAGAATATACCCGATATGACGCACATCACAACGCCGTACAGGACAAAGGACTCAGGCATGGGGGAAGGGAAAACCCCCGAAAAGACGGCGAGCGGCGTCCGTGCCGCGGCCACGATAAGAAGGAAGAACAGGACCATGCCTCCCAGGCCGGCAACGACGGCCTTTGCCTTTTTGACACCGGGTTTCTTAAGAGAGCGGAAATTGGGGTTCAGCTCAAAGAGGACAAAGAAGAAGCTGATGATCACGAAGACCACGATGACCCACGCCATCGCTCTGGCATTGGCCCCCAAAAACCCGAGGAAGCCTGTCGCCATGGCTTCGAAGTCGGCCTTTTCCCTCAGGGTGAGAAGCATGTCCACGTAGCTCGGTCTTGCGATGGCGTTGAGGACGGCGACTATGCCGATGGCGGAGGCGACCCCGAAGATCCCCATCACGACGACAAAGATCAGGTCCCTTACGAACTCTTTCATAGACTCCCCCCTTTTCGTCAGCGGCTGGCTCCTCTATCCATTGTCTCCGAATCCCCGACCCCATGCAATAAAAAAATCGTGAGCCGCCCCCTGCCCGCGCCGGGCCGTCGCATTCCTGCGCAAAGAAAAAACACGATGTCCGGCGTACATCAACGAACCTCTGGAATTTCTCCTGTCAGACTGCTAGACTCAGAACTGGGCCTCCCGGGGGCGCCTTGCCGGTTAAGACACCGCCCCGCCGGTATGTGCTACGGTTTTGAGGAACACGGGAAACATCTGAAAGAACAATAAGGAGCCAGTCGTGAAATACCCCGACATCAAAACGGCCCTTCCGGGCCCCGAAGCATCAAGGCTCATCGCAATCGATTCCGCTCATGTGTCACCTTCGTACACGAGGGTCTATCCCCTCGTGGCACAAAAAGGCGAGGGCCTCTGGATCGAGGACGTTGACGGGAACACCTTCCTCGACTTCACGGCGGGCGTCGCCGTCTGCTCCACGGGGCACTGCCACCCGCGGGTGGTCGAAGCGATAAAAGAACAGGCGGAGCAACTGCTTCACATGTCGGGGACGGACTTCTATTACACGCCCCAGATTAAGCTTGCGGAAAAGCTTGGCGCGGTCCTTCCGGGCGACAGCGCGAAGAAGGTATATTTCGGCAATTCGGGGGCGGAGGCGGTCGAGGCGGCGTTCAAGCTCGCGCGGTGGCACACGCGCAGGGAACTCAACATAGCGTTCTTCGGGGCCTTTCACGGGCGGACCATGGGCGCGCTTTCCCTGACCGCGAGCAAGAGCCAGCAGAAGAAACACTATCATCCCTTTGTCCCCGGCATCACGCACATCCCCTATGCCTATTGCTACCGCTGCCCGTACGGCGGGTGCTACCCCAATTGCGGCATCGAGTGCGTCCACTGGATCGAGGACACGCTCTTTCGTGCTACTATGTCACCGGAAGAAGTGGCCGCCGTTTTCGTCGAGCCGATCCAGGGAGAGGGGGGCTACATCGTTCCCCCGCCGGAGTTCCACCGCGAGCTTCGCCGCATCACCGAGAAATGGGGGATCCTCTATGTCGCCGACGAGGTGCAATCGGGGATGGGCAGGACCGGGAAGATGACCGCTATGGAGCACTTCGGTGTCGAACCGGACATCATAGCCCTGGCAAAGGGGATAGCGTCGGGCCTGCCGCTCGGCGCAATGGTCGCGGGGTCCGCGATCATGGATTGGGAAGCGGGCTCCCATGCCTCCACCTTCGGGGGCAATCCCCTGTCCTGCCAGGCGGCCCTTGCGACCATAGATCTCCTCGATGGTGAGCTAATTGCAAATGCGAACGCTCAGGGCGCGCGGTTTATCGAGGGTTTAAAGGAGCTCCAAAAACTGTATGAATGCATCGGGGACGTCCGTGGAAAAGGGCTCATGATCGGCGTGGAACTCGTGAAGGACAGGACGACAAAAGAGAGGGCCGGCGAGTGGCGAAACGACGTAATCAGGAGGGCATTCCAGAAGGGGCTTTTGCTTCTCGGCTGCGGCGAGAACACGATACGCCTGTGCCCCGCCCTCACCGTTTCGCGGGAAGAGATCGATGTCTGCCTTTCAATGCTGGCGGAGATCCTGAAAGAGGTGGCGGGATGAAACCACCGTACGGGCTGCCCGCCGGACACTTTTCCGATACGGGCATCCGGGGAGAATAGATCATGGAAAAGATACTGAGTGACCTCGGCCTGACCGAGCAGGACGAACATTCCGGCGCGGGGAGCGGAAGCTGGCTCACGTGCACAGGCGCGATGCTCGAATGCGTATCCCCCATCGACGGCCGCACGGTCGGCACGGTGAGGTGCGCGGACAGGGACGGCTACGAAACGGTGATAACCCGCGCCGTTCACGCCTTCGAGGAATGGCGGATGGTCCCCGCACCGAAGCGGGGCGACGTTGTGCGGCAGATAGGGAACGCACTGCGGGACCGTAAAGAAAGCCTCGGCACCCTTGTGAGCCTCGAGATGGGCAAGATCAGGGCCGAGGGAGCCGGCGAGGTGCAGGAGATGATCGACATGGCGGACCTTGCGGTCGGCCAGTCGAGGATGCTCTACGGAAAGACAATGCCGAGCGAGCGCCCCTGTCACCGGCTTTACGAACAGTGGCACCCCTTAGGCCCCGTGGGGGTCATCACCGCCTTCAATTTTCCCCTCGCGGTGTGGGCGTGGAACGCGATGATCGCACTCATCGCCGGCAACACAGTGATCTGGAAACCTTCGTCGAAAACGCCCCTGTGCGCCATTGCGGCCATGGAGATCATCTGGGAAGTGCTCGATAAGAACGGCCTCCCGGAAGGTATCCTCAATATTGTCACAGGGCCTCACGAAACGATCGGCAACGCGCTGGTCAACGATCCGCGCGTCCCCCTCATTTCCGCCACGGGGAGCGTGAGGATGGGGCGCGCCGTCGGCCAGGCGGTCACGGCAAGGCTCGGCCGGACACTACTGGAGCTCGGAGGCAACAACGGGATCATCGTGACACCTTCCGCAGACCTCGATGTCGCGGTGAGGGCCATCCTTTTCGGCGCCGTCGGGACGGCGGGGCAGCGATGCACCAGCACCCGGCGCCTCATTATACACAAGAGCATCTACCGCGACCTCGCGGACAGCTTGATAAAGGCATACGGTCAGGTCCGCATCGGCAATCCCCTTGATGAAACGACACTCATGGGACCCCTTATCGACCGGGAGGCGGTTGACTCGATGCAGTCCGCCCTTCAACGCCTCGTTGAAGAAGGCGGAGAGATACTCTTCGGCGGCGAGGTCCTCTCGGGCGGCCTTTTCGATACAGGAACATACGTGAGGCCCGCCATCTGCCGGGCTTATGCCGGCACGCCTGTCATGATGGAGGAAACCTTCGCCCCGGTCCTTTACCTCATCGAATATGAAACCATCGACGAGGCCATCCGTTACCACAATTGTGTCCCCCAGGGCCTCTCCTCAGCCATCTTCACGAACGACATGAGAGAAGCGGAGCTTTTCTTAAGCCACCGCGGCTCCGATTGCGGCATAACGAATGTGAATGCCGGCACTTCGGGTGCGGAGATCGGCGGGGCCTTTGGCGGGGAGAAGAACACCGGCGGAGGCCGGGAGGCGGGCTCGGACGCCTGGAAGGCATACATGAGGCGGCAGACCTGCACGATCAACTGGTCAGGCGAACTTCCTCTCGCGCAGGGGATCCAATTCGATATAGATACGGCAGACGACAGCGCGCTCGTCACCGGTGGCCATCCTTTGAAACAGCGGCCGTAACGCCCGGCTAAACTTCCTTCACGGCCATCCGGGATGGTGTCCGGGACGACCGCCCAAAATACATGATTGTGTATTACGATAAAGTGTGATAGCTATTTTTATATACCATGTGTGAAACTGTATATTCGTATACTACGTGTCACGCTCAGACCCGCCGTCCGTATTGTGCTTCAGCGCTTATAGCATACGCCATGGTACAACCCGCACCTGACTAAGCTACATCAAAATAAGGGGGGCTTTATGAAAAGCTTTATTGTTCTGGCTGCGGCAGCGTTGCTTCTGGTCGGTTTCGCTTACCCGGTGTCGGCTGAGCAGCCGATCGTGCTCGGTGTTCCGACATCCCTGAAGCTCATCGAAGGCTACGAAGGACATCGGGCGGCCCAGCTCGCCGTTGAGGAGATCAACGCAAAGGGCGGGGTCAAGGTTGGCAACCAAAAACATCTCCTGAAGATCGAGTCCCTGGACATAAGGGATGGGGAACCGGGCGTTCCCGTTTCTGAGGCCCTGCTCGGCATCGAGAAGCTTATCCTCGACAAAAAGATCTACGCGACGGTCGTGGGCAACTTCAGGTCCGAAGCCCTCCTCGCGGCCATGGACATTTATTCCAAATACAAGATCGTCAACGTCGGGACCATCGCAATGACACCGAAATTCCAGGAGAAGGTCCTGAGCGACAAAGAGAAATACAAGTATTCCTTCAGGTGCTGCCTCGACTCGGTGTACCTTGCGAAGTATATCCAGAGCATGATGAAATTCCTGAACAAGGAGTTCGGCTACAACAAGGTCTACATCATGACCCAGGACGTGCTGTGGGCGGCCGGCACGGGCAAGCTGATGGAAAAATGGTGCAAGGAAAACGGGTGGACGGTTGCCGGGTTCGACAAGTTCCCGGTCGGGGCATCTGACTTCTCCGCCGCACTTCTTAGCGCACGGGGGGCCGGTGTGCAGGTGATCATGCCCATCTTTGATATGCCCACCAGCGGCGTCCTTGTGAAACAGTGGAAGAGCATGAAGGTCCCGGCGCTCATGGCCGGTTTCATATCGCCGCTCATGGGTTCGAAGGCGTGGAAGACCTTCGGGGACATCGACGGCCTTCTCAACGTCGTTTTTGAAATAGGCTACTTCCCTGTCCCCGCTTATCCTCCGACCGTAAAGTTCACCCAGGCATATCAGAAGCGGTGGAAAGAGGACATACAGTCCGGACACGGTGCAGCGCCCGCCTACGACGCTGTCTACCTGCTTGCCGCCGCGATCGAAAAAGCCGGCAGCCTCGACCCTGACCGGGTGGTCAAAACCCTTGAGACCATGGAAATGACCGGTGTGGTAGGCAAGATCAAGTTCAACAACGGCCACCAGTTGATCTTCGGCGAAGACCCGAAGACAGCAGCGGTGGGCGCGGTATTCCAATGGCAGCAGGGCAAACAGGCCGTTGTCTGGCCCGCCTCCATCGCAGGTGCTAAGACACAGAAACCAAGATGGATGAAATAAGATGCTTGTATACGGTCTTATTAACAGTGTCATCCTGGCACTGATGGCGCTGGGTTTTAACCTCACCTTCGGCATAAGCGGCGTCGCCAACTTTGCCTATGGGGCGATCTATATTGTCGCAGGTTTTATCACCTGGACCCTGATCGAAAAACTCGGCTTGCCTCATCTTGTTTCCGCGGCGGCAGCCATTGTCGTCATAGGCCTCTTCGGCATGTTTCTCTACAAGCTGGTCCTCAAGAGGATACGTGGGCTCGTGATCTCCGAGGTCATCGCCACCTTTGCGGTCGCTTTGGTGGCCCTCGAACTCTTGCGGTACATCGGTTTTATCGGGTTCAGGTACTCTCTGCCTGTGTTCATAGACGGTTCGGTGGAGATCCTCGGCGCCTACGTCGATATTCAGCGTTTATTGATCCTGGCGCTGAGCATCCTCGTTGTGGTCGCGCAGTACCTCTTTACCCATTACACGAAACTCGGACTCGCTTTCCGCGGCATTGCGCAGGATGAGCACACGAGCCTCTCGCTCGGCATCAATCCAGACAGGATCGCGAGCTGGAGCATGGGGATCGGCTGTTCGCTCGGCGCCTTTGCCGCCATCGTGATCCTGCCGCTCGGGACCATCACGGTGGACAGCGGGTACGACGTGCTTATCAATGCCCTGTCCGTGTGCATCGTGGGAGGGCTGGGAAGCACATTCGGCGTTATTATCGCCAGTTTCATCATCGGCTACGCCCAAATACTGACGGCAACCTACATCTCTTCCCACTACACGATCATCGTGAGCCTGGTGGCCATCCTTGTCATCCTCGCCCTGAAGCCTTCCGGCCTTCTCGGACACCAGAAAGAACTGGAGGAAAGGGTGTGAAGGAACGGGTCATTGACGGGCAGAACTACCGTAAAGAACGCATCGCCCGGTGCATAAAGGCCCGTTCCGACGACATTTACGCCCTGACCTCCCAGAAGGAGATGTGGTACCTGCTGTTCCCGCGTATCGTCCCTATCGTGGGGATCGCAATCGTGGCCTACCTTCTGCCGATCTATTGGAAAAAGGTCATCCTGACCACCTGCATCTTCGCGATGCTCGCTGTCTCATGGGATTTCCTTTCCAGCTGCGGCATGCTTTCCCTCGGCCAGGCGCTCTTTTTCGGGATAGGTTCCTTCGCTGCCGGCGGTTTCAATCATTACCTCCATTTGCCGGTATACCTTACCATTCCCCTCGCGACAGTCACGGGCGGCCTTATTTCGACGATGATCCTCCTTCCCGTGATCAGGCTGAGAGGTATCTATTTCGCGATGGTGACCCTCATACTGCCGCTCATGCTGATGCGCCTCATAGAAGCGACAAAGCTTCTGGGAGGAACCGAGGGGCTTACGGGCTTAAGCCCCTTTCCGAACGAATGGGTGGAGGTCACGCTCATCATGGCCGCCATGTGGGCGGCACTTTTCGGCCTGCGGCGTTTTATCGCCTCCGATTACGGACTCATTTTCGTGAGCATTCGCGACAATGACCGCGCCACCATGGCCTCCGGTATCAACATTTATGCCTTCAAGGCCCAGGCCCTCTTTATCGGCAGCAGCGTCTGCGCCTTCTGCGGGGCGTTCATGACCCATTCTTACCAGTTCACGGGAATGCCGGTCTTCGCGATGGAGTTTTCGATCCTCCCCATCGCCGCCGCCGCCATAGGGGGCATGAACACCCTGGCCGGCCCGCTGCTCGGGGCCATGCTGCTCGTTCCCCTGTCCGAACTCCTGAGGGAATTCGGGACGCTGCGCATTGTGTTCTACGGGGCCATCCTCATCATCTGCGTGATCGGTCTCCCCGAGGGCATATTCCACTACCTGTCACGGAAGTACAACGAGATGGAAAGGTGGGTGAAGATCGAGTGAAAGGGACCGCCCGTGAACATACTTGAGGTCAAAGGGATCACGAAGACGTTCGGGGGCGTCAGCGCCGTCGCCGATGTGAGTGTCAACATCGAAGAAAACACGCTCCTGGGTATCATAGGGCCCAACGGTTCCGGAAAAACCACCTTTGTCAACATAATCACCGGTTTCGTGAGGCCGGACAAAGGCAGTGTTGTTTTCAAGGGCAAAGAGATGATCGGCCTGCCGCCTTACCGTGTGACGAACTTAGGGGTAGGCCGGGCCTTCCAGATGGTCAAGCCCTTTTTTCACCTCCCCGCATACAAGAACATCATCGTCCCGTTGTCATCGCCGCGGGTGCGGGCATCTTCGGGAGGCGGCTACGGGGACAAGGACGCCATGTCCCTGGACATCCTCGAAGAGGTGGGGTTCGAGCGTGATTCCTCCGTTCCGTATAAAACGGCGAGCGTGCTCCCTCACGGCTACCTGAAACGCCTGGAACTTGCACGATTGATCGCCCTCAAGAGCGAGGTGTTTATCCTCGACGAGCTCTTCTCGGGACTATCGATCGCGGAAGTGACAAGCATAACCCCTATCATCGAGAAACTCCTGCTCGATGGCAAAACGATCATTATGGTGGAACACCGGCTGAAGGAGCTCTTCCGCATTGCGGACAAGGTGATCGTGCTCAACTTCGGGAAGAAAATAAAAGAGGGGGTACCTAAAGAGATACTCGAAGACGAGGAAGTGAAAAAGGCTTACCTGGGAGTGGAGGTCTAAAAGAGAATTGCGGACACCGGGCAGGGCTTCTGCAGTGCGGTGGGAACGAAAGGGTTTAAAGCATGCTGAAGGTTGATAAATTGATGGTGTTCTATGAGAACGCTCTCGCCATAAACGAGCTCTCCATCGAGGTGAACCGGGGAGAGATCGTGGGCATCATAGGATCGAACAGCGCAGGGAAGACGACGCTCATGAACACCATCTCGGGGCTCCTTCTGGATACAAGGCTCAAGGAACAACGTAAGGGCGGAGAAAGGATCACGATCTTCGGCCGCCTTTCCTTTCTCGGCCAGGATATTACAAATGTCTGGGCTGACCAGAGGGTGAAACTGGGGATCGTGCTGTCCCGGGAGAGGCACCCCGTGTTCGTTGAAAGCGACGTCGAGGAAAATCTCCGCATCGCCTCGTACCTTCTCCCCCGCAGGGAAATAAAAGGGATGATCGCACAGGTCTATCGCATATTCCCGGCCCTCTTTCCTCTGCGCAAGAGGAAGGCGGGTTTTTTGAGCGGCGGCGAACAACAGATGCTCGCCATCGGCATGTCGCTCATGGCGAGGCCGAAGCTCATGCTCCTCGACGAGCCCCTTTTAGGGCTGGCTCCGGCCACACAGGTAAAGCTCATCGAATCGATCGTGACCATACGAAAGGAAGAAGGCGTAACAATATTGATCTGCGAACAGTTTGCCCGGCCCGTCCTTCCCATAATTGACAGGGGGTACGTGCTCGAGAACGGTATGCTCACCCTCCACGGCACCGGGGAGGAGCTCTACGACAATCCCGAAGTAAAAGCGGCGTATTTCGGAGTGTAGGCGGATGAACGTATACCAGGCTTTTACCGAGGTCGTGAAACGGCACCAGGAAAGGCCGGCCGTGGTGTACCTCGGGCAGGTGTTCACATACGGGGACCTTTTCGAAGCGGTGGAACGCCTCTCCACGGGCCTCGTGTCCCTCGGCATAAAGGAACGCGATAAGATCATAATTTACATCCCGAACACGCCCCCAGTGGATCATCAGCTGGCTGGCTGTCCAGAAGATCGGTGCCGTGGCCGTCCCCATCGCTCCCATTTACACGTCCCGGGATTTGAGGTACATTGCGACCGATTCGGGCGCCCGCACGGTGATCTGTGCCGACACCAATTTCGGCTATGCCAGGGAGCTCAAAGAAGAAGGTACGCTCAGCAACCTCATCGTGAGCAGGATGGGGGACCTTCTGCCCCTTTTCAAACGGCTTGTGGGTAAAGCGTTCGACAGGATACCTGCAGGAAGGATCCGGAAGGCGAAAGGCATTTTCACCTTCCTCGAGCTGACGAAAAAGAGGACCGCCACGGAAAACAGCCGGCTTGCCGATGACGAACCCCTGGAACTGCTTTACACGGGCGGGACGACGAAGAACCCGAAGGGGGTCCCTATCAGCCACTCCCTCTTCATGGATTCCGTTACCGCCCAGCTGGAGATCAGCTACCCTCTGATAACCCCTCCCTCAAACGTCATTCTCCAGGGAGGGCCTCTTTTCCATATTCTCGGCCAGGTATTTGGTATGGGACCTTTTTGTGTGACCGGGGACTGCGTGATCATCATGCCAAAGGTGAACATCGATGCGTTCCTGTACGCCATCGAGGTCCACAGGGCAACAACGTTCTTTGGCGTTCCCGCGCTCTACCGCATGATCCTCGAACACGACAGGGTGGACTTCTATGATCTCTCTTCCCTTATCTACTGTTTCAGCGGTGGGGATGTGCTCCCCCACGAAACCGCACGGCGCTGGAAGGAAAAATTCGGCAAGAACATCTATGAGGGCTACGGGGCAACGGAAACGTGCGGCGGCGTTACTATGCCGTGCGTCAGGGAAGCCACACCGCCCGGAACGATAGGGAAAAGGCTGTGCACAAAGAAAGTGCGTGTCATTGACGAGGCCACGCTCGAAGAGGTGCCGACCGGAGAGGCCGGAGAGCTCATCGTCTCGTCCGAGCATATGGTCAGCGCGTACTGGAACAAGGAAGAAGAAACGCACGACGCATTCCTCAACATCGACGGCACGCACTGGTACCGGACCGGGGACGTTGTGAAGATGGACGAAGAGGGGTTCTTCTATTTCGTGGACCGGACCGCGGACACCATAAAACACAAGGGGTACAGGGTTTCGTCTTCCGAGATCGAAGCGGCCTTGCAGGAACACCCCGCTGTCCTCGCCGCCTGCGCCGTGGGAATACCGGACGAGAAGGTCGGGGAGAGAATAAAGGCCTTTGTCGTGCTGAAACAGGACGTGAAAGGCGTAACGGGCTACGAGCTCATCCGCTGGTGCAGGGACCATCTTGCCAGCTACAAGGTGCCCAGCTACATCGAATTCAGGGACATGCTGCCGAAATCCAAGGTCGGGAAGCTTCTCAGGCGCGAGATGAGGCGGGAGGAACGCAAGCGGCACGAAGAAGAAGAATAAAAGCCGGTTCCGCCGGTTCAACCGGATCGAACATCAGTGTTTATCCGGTCTGAGTTTCGAATTGAAAGGGCAAAATCAGGACAGATGTAGAGGCATTTCAGACAGCCCACGCATCGCTCAGGCCCTATCGCTGCCACTGGCCTGTAGCCGCCGGGATTAAAGGCGTCCGACACGGCAAAAACGTTGAGAGAACATACTTCCCTGCAATACCCGCACTCCTTGCATACAAGCGGGTCCACCTCGACGATGAATTGACGGACATCTCAGGCAAGGCACCGCGAGGCTTCCTCGACCGCCATCTCAGCGCTGTAACCGGTCTCCACGGGAAGAAAGCCTGCGATGCGTTCTTGAGGGTCGGCAACCGCGGCCCGGCGCCTCGGGGCACCCCTCGGCGAGGGCTCGCATATCGCGGAACAGGAGCCGTCTTCCCCTGCCCGGTCGATCGTGCCCTCACCGCCCAGGAACCTGTCTATCGACACGGCAGCCCTTCTGCCCCCTGCAATCGCGTGAATGATCGACGACGCCCCCGTGACCGCTTCTCCGGCGGCGAAGACCCCCGGGGCATTCGTCATGAGGCCCTCGTCAACATCGATGAATCCTTCCCCGTGTGCACCAACACCCGGGACATCGACGAATGCCGCGTCCGGGGACTGACCTATGGCGAAGACCACGGTGTCCGCATCGAAGGTGCGTGTGGCCGACAGGTCGTACCGGGGGTTGAACCTGCCCGTCTCATCGAACACAGAGACGCAGCGGACGCATACGACGCCTGCGGCCCGGTTTCCTTTCCCGTAAACCGCCTTCGGGCCCCAACCGTTCTCGATGGCGATGCCTTCCTCGACCGCCTCGGCAACTTCCCAGGGATAGGCCGGCATTTCACCCGGTCTTTCAAGGCAGACAATACGCACGATCTTTGCCCCGAGCCTTAAAGAGCTCCGCGCGGCATCCGCGGCAGCATTCCCTCCCCCGATGACGCAGACCTTCTCTCCCACAGCTATCTTTTCGCCCTTCCTGACCGCCCTGAGAAAATCGAGGCCCCGGTGCACACCCGGGAGTTCGAAGCCCGGAACGGCAAGCCTCTTGCTTAACTGGTTCCCCGACGCTATAAGGACCGCGTCGTACCTGCCCGCGAGTTCGGCGACACAAACGTCCCGCCCTCCCGCGAACCTGACGCCCAACCCGAAAATGAGGCCGAGGTCATTCTCCAGGGCCTCTTCCGGCAACCGGTATTCCGGGATGGCCGAGCGCAGCATACCGCCGGCGAGTGTGTCCCTCTCAAAGACCTCCACGGCATGGCCGAGCAGGGCAAGGAAGTACGCGGCGGTGAGACCGCATGGGCCTGACCCGATGATCGCAACGCTTTTCCCTGTAGGTCCTGAAACCCGCGGCACCGCTTCTGTCCCGGTGCTGAGCTCCCAGGCCGCCCGTTTCAGAAGCCTGATCGCTATTGTCTCATCGAACTGGATACGGGCGCACCGCGCCTCGCAGGGGTGCACGCAGGCGTAACCGCACACGGCGGGAAAAGGGACCGTCTCCCGTATAACCCTGAGCGCCCCGCCGAAATCCCCGTGCCGGATGTGCCTGATATACCGGGGTACGTCGATGCCTGCCGGGCAGTCCTCCCTGCATGACGGCAAAACTCTTTTTCTGTCGTTCAAAGTTCCCATCGAAGGCTCTTACCCCGCGCCCTCCCTGAGTCGTGAAGCAACGAGGCCTTCACCAAGGCCCAGCGCCTCGATAGTCGCCGGTGCAGCCTCCGGGAAGGTCTCGCGGACCGCCGAAATGAGGCTGTCCATACGTACCATCCCCGTACAGGCGACCATGGCGCCGAGTGCGATAAGGGTTGCAGCGTTCGTGCGGTTCAGGTCACCTGCCAGCTTTGTAAAAGGGAATCCCAGGAAGTTCAGTCCCGGGCGGTCTGTCATGCCTGTTGTATCGAAAAATACCCGCGCCCCTTTTTCGGCGAAGGCTGCAAACCGCTCCATAGCCTGCCCGGTCAGGGCAAGTATGATGTCGGGTTTTTGAACCTGTTGAAAAATGATCTCTTCCGTATCGATGATAAGCTCGGCTATTGACAGGCCGCCGCGTGCCGCTATGCCGTAAGACTGGGTCTGCACAACATTCCTGCCTTCCCTGATGGCCGATTCACACAGCAGCATGGCCGACACGATGAGCCCCTGCCCACCCGATCCCGCAAGGACAACCTCGAAGCGCTCCTTCGGGCCCCCTCCCTTTTGTTCAGACGGTTCCATCTTTTCAGTCCTTCATTGCCCGCGAACGGACTTCATCATACCTCGTGTTAAAATCAGGTTCGTCCCTGTCGACGAGCTTTCCTGTCGGGAAATAAGACTTCTTTTGAGCCGGGCCGAGCCGGGCATACTCCTCGTGCGGCAAAACCATCTCTCTTATCTTCCGGAGCATCTCCACCGGCGTTCCCATCCTGTTGTACTTCCCGTAATGGGTCGGGCACGGGCTCATCACCTCCACAACGGAGAACCCCTTTTTCCTGAGCGCTTCCCTGATATTCGCCTCGAGCTCGAACCCGTGCCAGGGCGTTGCCCGGGCCACATAGTTGGCGCCTGCCACGTCAGCGAGAGCGCAGATATCGAAGTCCCTCTCCGGGTTTGTGTAGGGCGTGGTGCTCGTCGCCATGCCGAGGGGCGTCGTTGCGGACACCTGCCCGCCCGTCATGCCGAAGTTGAAATTGTTCACAACGATGGCGGTAACGTCGATGTTGCGGCGCGCGGCATGGATGAAATGGTTGCCGCCGATCGTGACCGCATCGCCGTCGCCCATGAGCACGACCACGTTGAGTCGCGGGTTAAAGGCCTTCATCCCCGTTGCGAAGGCAAGCGCCCGGCCGTGGGTGCCGTGGAAGCCGTTCGTCACCACATAGTCGTCCGCCTTGCCCCAGCACCCGATCCCGGTCACGACAACGGTCTCTTCGTTGCTGTACGCCAGCTCCTCGAAGGCGCGCAGAAGCGCGGAAAGGACGATGCCGTTCCCGCATCCCGGGCACCACATATGGGGCGTCACGCCTTCTTTCAAGTATCGCAATCCCTGTGTAAAGACCGTCATACACTATGCCATGATAGTTTCAAGAATATCCCGGGGCCACAGTATCTGCCCGTTATAGCTGTTCACCCCCCTGATATCCCGCTCGGGGCCGAGCACCCTTTGCACCTCGCCTGCAACCTGTCCCGCATAGTTCATCTCCGGGACGATCACCCTTCGTGCTCCGGCAGCGGCGCGGCGGATCTCATTGTCGGCAAACGGCCAGAGCGTCTGAAGCTGGAGCACGCCCGCGTTGACGCCTTTGCTTCGCGCTTCCCTCGCCGCGGCCCGGCTTGCCCTCACGGTGATCCCATAGGCCACGACGAGCACGTCAGCGTCATCCGCATCGAACGATCTCGTCATTACGATCTCGTCACGATGCATATCAAGCTTCCGGTGGATCCGGTCTATCTTCCGTGCGGCGTTGGCAGGATCATTGTTGCTGAACCCCTCAGGCCCATGCATGGAACTCGATACATGAAACACGCGGGGGCTTCCGTATGCCGCGAGCGGTGCGACGCCGTCCTCATCCGCCTCAAACGGTTTGTATTCGGACGGCGGAACGGATGGTTTCTTTCTGTCGATTATTGCGAGTTCCCCCTCTTCAGGCACGCGTAAGCTCTCCCTCATGTGAGCGACAACTTCGTCCGCGACAAGGACAACGGGTGTCCGGTACGTCTCGGAGAGGTTGAATGCCTGCACCGTAAGCTCGAAGCATTCCCGCACGGAGGCGGGACAGAGGGCGATGATCGCCTGGTCCCCGTGCCGGCCCCACCGCACCTGCATGACATCCGCCTGGGAAGGTTTCGTGGCAAGGCCCGTGGAAGGGCCGGAGCGCTGCACGTCCACCACAACGCACGGAACCTCGGCCATCACGGCAAACCCCAGGTTCTCCTGCATGAGGGAGAACCCCGGGCCGCTCGTCGCGGTGAACGCCTTCGCGCCTGCAAGCGACGCCCCGACGACCGCGGCAATGCTCGCGATCTCGTCTTCCATCTGGATGTACATGCCCCCCATCCGGGGCAGGACAACCGAGCATTCTTCCGCGACTTCCGAGGACGGTGTGATAGGATATCCCGCATAAA
>JADHED010001920.1_pt1 | contig 15827 bp, 14 predicted proteins | sample 8952041 | NCBI WGS metagenome assembly JADHED01 (sample SAMN16124423, study PRJNA663239) | bioreactor sludge metagenome | isolation source: sludge (control) | place: India:Bengaluru | collected 2018-09-08
CGTTGGCGGGGCGGAGCAGGGCGAAGCTCCGGCGCTCCCCGTTGACGGAGTACTGACGGGCCGGGAACGTCACGTTGCGGCCATTGCCGCCACGACGCTCCCAGACCGCGAAGCCGATGAGCTTCATCCCGGTGAGGGCACCGGCATCGGCTTCGAAGATCACCTCCGCGTCGGCGAGCTTCCCTGGGGGATTGCCCGTGGTGTTCGGAAGGATCCGGACGGACACGACCTCTGCGCTCTTCTTGGACATAGGTCCTCCTGGGCACCGCGGATCTGGGATCGACGGCGCGGCTGGGTCCCTGCGGGTCCTGGGGACGCGAGGGACGAGGCAGGACGCACTGGCCCTGAGGGCGGGTGCGTGGTGACGGAAGGGGCCGTCTACTTGTCTATATAGACGCGGGGAGCGGGAGAAAACTTACAGGGCTGCGCCAAGCGCGCATGTTGCGGGGCCTCAACATCGGCGCTGGCGCCAGCCACCAGAACGGCCGCCAGTCTGGCGCCCGGCGCGGGCGTGCGGCGGCTTCCTGCCGGATCGGCGTTTTAATGGGGAGTAACGCCGCAAATGAGCCGCGCGCGGCTCATTCCGTCGGCGCGTCGGCTCCATTTGCATGTTAGGCACCGCAATCGCTACTTCACGAACGCAGACTCGCACACTGATAGAAGCCCGTTGACCTCGGCGTCGGCGTCAACGTTCCCTATTGGCTCAGGACCAGCTGGGAGTCCCTGCCTGCGACAATACGCGGAGATTCGTTCTGCTTCACGTAGAAACCTGGCCAAGAAACAGGCTTTGTACGCCTCCTCGGTGTCGGTGCTCGGCGACGGAAGATTGAGGCCAGTCGCGAGCGCTATTCTTGCGTTCGTGGCCGCCGTGATGAGCTCGCGCCTGTTCGTGCGATTCGCGTGGGCGGTGAGTTCGCTGAGATCCCTGTCGAGATCATGTCGAGACTTGGAGCGGCCGACCTGGTTCCGTGCCTTTACCTCAGCGCCTACTTCAAGGAACGATGCTCTCACGTCGGCTACTGCGCCGCAGAGTTTCGCGGCGGCGGAATTCGCCTCACGGGATACCACGTAGGACTTGTATGCGATGAAGGTGCCGGTAAGAGCTATGACGGTGGTCACGCTCCACGCGGCTATTTTGCCCCACTTGGCGAGCGGAGCCGTTGAGATCGACTGCGGGTTCGTCGCCGATCGGCGTTTCTTCCCCATCGCAATTCGAGAGATTCGCTCCCCAAGGTGCCTAACGTCAGCGCTCAGGCGCGGGGTGCCCACCGGGTACCCAGTCGCCTGAAGCGCGTGGTTCGACTTTCTGTGTGTCGCTTATATTTTCGCTCACAGACTATGCCCCACTTCTCGATGCGCATGTCGAGCCCTGCTTGTGCGGCGGCAGCTCTGTATGCCTCCAGGAGTATGGCTCGTCGGCGTTGCAGACAAGGCCGCCCAGCAGCGTGATACCGACGATTGTCGCTATCATCTTCATTATTGGCCGAATGCCCGCTTTCACTTCCGGCGCGGAACGCGACGTAAAGTGCGAGGCGTTGTTCGACCTTCAGTCATCATTGGCCTCGAAGTTCCTGACCTTTCCGTCAACAAAGAAGACCTGGAATTTGCTTCCCATCCAGTAGAACGGCAGCACGTGGTAGTCCCATCCCGTGTAGGTGTCCCCCTGCCATGTCACCTTGCCGGAGCGGTCAATCGTGCGTGGGGTCACGGTCCATTCATAACTGGGCTTGCCGAGAAGATGCCGAATCTCGTCTGGAGTCTTTCCGACAATTCCCATTTCTTCCGCCCTGTCGCGCCAGCGGTAGTTCATGTGTGTATCAAAAGACTCGAGGAAGATGGGCTGGTGTAATGGATTGGCAAAGACCACCACAAGGCAGATGACTGGCAGCAGACGTTTCTCGCGCAGCCCGCGCCAGGCGAGGGCTGGCGCCGCAATCAACCCGATGATAAGCCCGGCGACGAGGATGATGTCGGCGGCGATCAGCCGCAACTGCTCAGGCATCGTGTCTGGTCTCGCCGGAAGGAACATGTAGAACGAGTAATGCGCGGGCTTGACTACCAGGGCGAGAATCGGACTCAACGTCGCGACGGTGAACACGGTCCAGAGCGTTTTGTCAGTAATTCTCATTTCTTGTGGTCGAACGTGCGGCTTCAGCCGCGGCGGCTCATAATCGCGCCGGCCGCCGTCGGCTGCAAGCCGATGTTAGCCCGGCGCTCCAGTGTCCGCGATCAGCGCGACGTACTCGATGGAGTACTGACCGATCTGTAGTACGTTCCCGAAAGCCAGGAGGTGACGATCACCCTCCCAGGGCTCACCGTCGTGCGCGCGGACGCGGTCGTGCGTCGCCGCCAGAAAGCATCCGTCAAGCGCCAGAGAGTACCGTCCATAGTCGCAGACTCCGTGTGTCCTGACTCTCGTGTCCCAGAAGATCTCGAAGTGCTTCTTTGGCCATCAGCGGGTCGAAGAGCCGAACGTCCGCGTAAGGCGGCTTGAATCGGCCGAAATCGACAGGCGCCTCCCCGAGAGGAACAAAGAACCGTCCGGTGGCTGCTATCGAAATGACGGCGGCGCCGTGGACGCTATCGTCGCTGTAGGAGTCGTGATACAGATGGCCGTGTCCCTCGCAGGTCGGACACAACGCGTAGCGGCTCGCGTCTTCGACTATGGTCGCACCGTTGCAGGTGCGGCAGTTACCGACCCATCCTTTGCCCCCGCAGTGGCAGCACGTACGCCCGCGATGTGTGAGCCAACCGCGCTCGTAGCTCGAGATATGAAAGAAACCAGCGCCCATGCACTCGCGGCAATTACCGATTTGTCGAGTGCCTTCGCACGTTTTGCACCGAGACGCTCCGCCGGATCCTTCCGAGTGAGTGCATTGGGGGCAGGGAATGTGGTGTTGCAGCACCACCGCTGGCTCATGCGCAACAATGGGTGCCTTCAGCATCGGTCTTCCCTGACGGGCTAACGGTCTATGGAACTCCGGTGCCATTTGCTGGTATCTGCCTCCCAGAGCACCCGGCCCCACCCTGCGAGGCACCGTCTGGTCGCGATTCTGCGCATGCAACTGGTGCGGCGTCAAGCGCCTCTGACACAATCGTTTGCCGGCGATCGATGCAGGCGAATCGCGGGATTGGCGCTGGAGTCATAGCCTCGCCGGGGCCCTGGTTGGGGGCTGCGCGCCATTTGCCGCTGCCGCTCTCACGGACGGCAGGGTTGTTGCCCGGCTCATGCTGACGGTCCCATCCGCGGAGCGGCGGGACGGTCGGCCGCGGCTCCACGAGGAACCTATCCCCCTGCTGTTCGTACCCTCTGACAGCCACCACCTCCGTCACCACCCGCCGTCCCCCAACCCGCGCCAGGTGCACGACCAGGTGGACCGCCAGGGCAATCGCCTCCCGCACACTCCGGTGCGGTAGCCCGACGTTCGCCGCCAGGACGCAGTGCGCGAGCCGCGTCAGGGCCTGCTCGGCGGCGTTCGCGTGGATGGTGGTCAGGCTGCCCAGGTGGCCGGTGTTGAGGGCCTGCAGGAGGTCGAAGGCTTCGGCGCCGCGGACTTCGCCGACGATGATGCGGTCGGGACGATGGCGGAGGGTGGCGCGAACGAGGTCGGCGATGGACACCGCCGGCAGTGGCGCCTCCTGGCCGAGCGGGGTCTGCGCCCGGCGCGCCTCGAAGCGCACGAGGTTGGGCTTGTCGATGCGGATCTCGGAGGTCTCCTCGATGAGTACGATCCGGTCCTCGGGCGGGATCGTCTCCGCGAGGGCATTGAGCACCGTCGTCTTGCCGGTGCCGGTGCCGCCGGAGATGAGGATGTTCTGACGGTCGGCGACAGCCTGTCGCAGGAACCCCGCGACGTCCTCCGTCAGCGTGCCGACAGCGACGAGGTCGTCGAGCGCATACCGCTTCGTGAACTTCCTCACCGTGAGCGTTGGCCCGTCCACCGAGCACGGCGGGAACATGGCCGCCACACGCGACCCGTCCTCGAGGCGCGCGTCGAGGATGGGCTGCATGTCCGAGATCTCGTCGCCGCAGGCCCGCGCGATGTTCTTGATCGCCACGGTCAGGTTGCGCACCTCCAGCGTCCGGTCGGGGACGGCTTCGACGGTGCCCTGACGTTCCACGAACACACGCCGCCCACCCGCATTGACCATGACCTCGGTGACCGTCGGATCGACGAGCAGGTCCTCGATCGGCCGGAGGAACGGCAGGATGCGGTCCAAGCTGCTCATAGGGCGCCCCGCTCCAGGTGGTCGAAGTAGCTGGTCTGCACGTCGAGGTAGTGGGGCTTCAGGTAGCAGAACTGCGGCGGCAGAGGATTGATGCCGTCGTAGGGCAAGGCGATGGCCTGGGCGTTCTGCAATTGGGTGAACACCCGGGGCGCGAAGATGAACTCATGGTGCGGGGCGTAGCTCTTGCTGGCGCTGAGCGACTGCTTGGCGGCCGTGGGCGTGCCGGTCAGCAGCGAGATATGGGAGTCGCGCCCGGACTCCGAGATGCTGTAGTGCGCCTTCAGCCGGTCACGGCGCCCGCAGAGCTCTGCGGCGGTCCTGGCCGTGAACTCGTCGCTGGTGGCGAGAAAGATCTTGGTGCGGAAGCACTGCATCAACGTCCGCCAGCTCTCCTCCCCCGGCAGCGCGGAGCGCAACGAACTGATGCTCTGGGTCGCCACGATGGGCATCAGGCGCGCCTGCCGGGAGAGCGCGAAGGTGCGCTCGTCGCCGGTCGGGTCGGTCTCCCCGACGGTGGCGAACGCGTGGTACTCGTCGCAGACGAACACCAGGTCGCGCCAGGTGCGGTGCGGCTCGGCGCTGATCTTGGGGATGCGCTGGAGCACCGCGCGCTGGAAGTCGAGCTTCAGCATCACGCCCAGGATGCGCGCCAGCCCGGGGTTCATCCCGATCGGGAAGTTCAGGGCCAGCACCTTGCCGGTTTCGAGGAGACTCGCGAGCGGCGGGAGCGGACGCGGATCTCCGGGCGCCGGCTCGCCGACGTAGGCACTCCGCGGCGGACAGAACGCACGGTGGACGGCGGGGTTGTCGTCGAACAACGACAGGAACACGACGACGCCTTCGACGATGGACGAACGCAGGCGCGCGTCGAGCTTCGTCCAGCCGCTGTTGTACCAGCGCTGAACCGCCTCGAGTTGCTGCTTGCGCCCGGCCCAGGCGCTGCTCGTCGTCGGTCGCGCGACGTAGGCCACACCGCGCTTGGCGAGGAAGTCCTCGAGGTCGGCCTGGTAGGGGTGCGCCAGATGCTCCGCGTCCTCGTCGAACCAGTGGCGCCACGGCGCGTGCCGGCAATGGGCCTCGTACGCTTCCCGCCGGATGATGAGGACGTTGGGAGGCTCGGCCATCGACGCCATGAGCCGCCGGATGTCCTGGTCGATCTGCCGGTCGTCCAGGATGTAGCGATACACCTCCGAGAACGTCGTGTAGCCCTCGGCGATGCGGCGCAGGAGGATCACGAACTTGAGCAGGTCGGTGTACGCCTGCTGCCAGAAGGGCTCCTTCGACTTGCCGAACAGGTTGTTGAGCAGCGTGGCCACGGCGTAGGCCACCGCGTACGGGTCGAGGTCGTTGTGCAGCGGGTTGTAGCAGAGACTCGAGTCGAGGCCGACCTCGATGTAATCGTCGGGACGCCCCGCGCGCTCCAAGATGGACCGCACCTGCAGACAGAAGTCACCCTTGACCTCCAGCACCAGGCCCCCAATCTTGCGGTCCGCATCGTCGGCCCGCCAGCGGAGCAACTGATCGACGTACGGATACATGCACGCGGACGTCTTTCCGGTGCCCACGGCGCCGAGGATCATCACGCCGGTGTAGAGCCCTCGCTGCGGCACCGTGAGCCACCGCGGCGCAGGTGCCCGCCCGGGCTCGGTGTCGAAATGCGTCTCGCCGAGGACGAGCATCGGCGTGGGACGCGCTTCGGGCTCCGGATACGGCGGCAGCAGTCGCATCGCGGCGGACGGCGCGTGGCGATACACGATGATCGCGACGAGCGAGCCGACCAGGGACGCCGCGTAGAACGGCGTCGTGAACCACAGCGTGGCGTAGCCGTAGGCCAACGCTCGGCACACGCCTGGGGCTTCCAGGGCGATGAGGCCGAGGAAAGGGTCGGCGGTCGTGAACGGGTACGTCGAGAGACCCCACGCGCCGACGACGGCCGCGACGCCGAGGGCGACGATCCGACGGGCCTCGACGAGGGCACGCAGCATGGTCGGCTCCGGGCCCGCGGACTACGCGCTCGCCGACGCCGCCGCGAGCTTCGGGGCCGGACGCCGGCCGGGCCGACGGGGGTCGTGCGGCCGGGGCACGAACGAGCCGGGATGCGTGGCCCGCCACTGGACGAACTCCTTGTCGCGGGCGAGCACGGTGTCGATCACCTGGTTGAGCACGTACTCGGTGGACTCGCCGAGGAACTCCGCGTACGCGAAGAGGGTCTCGGTGTTCTCGCGGTCGAGCCGCGTGCGGTGCTTCACGAGCTGCTTGCCGCGCGTGCGCGGCTTGATGACGGGCATGGGCCTCTCCTTCTCACCAGCTGCCGGACCACCGGGCGGTCACGTCGGGGACCACTTCGTGGAACATCCGTTGTGCATCTGCATGGACCACCGCGTGGCCACGCGCGCGTTCGCCTCCGTGACACCAACCGGGACACGGACACGGGGGTGTGAGCGACCCTCCGGGGTTGCACCCGGGGGCGGAGCCGGGGGTGCGCACGGGGGGTCGCTCACACCCCCTTCCCTTTCGCGCTGCGACTGCCGCTCGGCGCCCTCACACGACAGCAAGCAGCCCCAGGCGCGCAGACAACGTGCGGTGCGGCAACGACTTGCGCCGGGTTTGCTGCCCCAGGCGCGGCCTGCCGCGACTCCTCTTGGCCATGCTGGCGACGGCACCAGAGCGGACCGCTGCTCCCGGCCCCCCGGTCCGCCCACGGGTCCGCGTCGAGGCGTCATGCGGTGCCCACCAGGGGTGTCAGATGCAGGTAGGGGTGCCGCAGGACGTGGCGCGTCACACGGCCGTCCCGGGCGTCCATCGCCGCCCGCAACACCGGCGACGTCGTCGCGTACACCGGGGCGGTGCCGTCGGCCTGCCACGCGCGGTAGAGCACCCGATGTCGCTGGGCGGCGAACGACCGCCGCAGCGTCTCGAACCGCGCTGGATCGGCTGAGAGCCCGCCGCCGTCGACCACCTGCCGCTGCTCGAAGTACCACCGCAGGTCGGTCGCGGTCTCGGGGGCCAGGGGCTCCGCCAACTCCTCCTGCGCTGCCCCCTCGAACGCGGGCAGGACCGCCTCCTGCTCCGGCGTGACGAGCAGCCGGATCTCCCACGTCCGCAACGCCCGCAGCAACTCGGCGTGGCGGTGCAGGAAGGCCCGGAACTCGAGCGGACGCTCACGGGTCACGCCGTAGAGGAAGACCGTGGTGGCCTCGTCTCCGACGACGCCAATGGGGAGTTTGTCGGGGAAGTATCGCGGCCCTTGGTCCGACGACCTCCCGAAGGCGTGACACGGCAGCAGGTCCGAAGGCAGCAACCGGTCCTTGACGAAGTAGTCGACCTTCTCCCGCTCGGTAGCCAGCCAGCGCGTGCCGGGCGTGTCGAGGACCGCGTCGAGCAGCATCAACCGCTCGATCGCGCGGGCCAGCGTGACCGGGCGCCGGTGCCGGTTGTCGGGTTCCCCGATGGCGCGATAGAGCCGCTTGCCGTGGACGTGATAGATGAAGGCGCCTCGATGGGCGGCGCGATAGAGCGAGGCGTATCCCAGGCACGTCAGCCTCTCCAGGAACGCGTGCGCGGCCCGGCCTCGCGAGATGCCCGCGCTCGCGCAGTATTGGCGCCGCAGGAAGACCCCGGCGTGCAGCATGACCGCCACAAGGAAGGCCGCCTCGCGCTCCGTGAAGCCCAACTCCCGGACGCCCCTGATGCATTCCTCGTGGGTCATGGCAGCATCTCCTCGGCAAGCCGAGACGACCGCCCCCGGCGCCCACCGTGGCTGCCGCCGGCGCCGCCCACGCGTGCCCCGATAGCGCCGCTACGCGTGAAGCCGGCGCGGGCCTTGGCCGCCGCGTGGGCGCCCCGGTAGTGCGGCGTCACCACCTCCAGGTCCTCGATGTCCCGGCGGCCGTCGCGCTCCTCGTACTCCAGCCGCACGTCGGGGAACTGCACGTGGCCCTGCTCGCACGGGAGGCGGTGCTCACGGGCCCAGGCCTCGACGTCCTCGGGCGATCGCGTGGGCCGTCCGCGGGAGTCTCCCCGGCCGCGATTCCCGTCCTGCAGGAATCGCTGGTAGCGGCTCTTGAGCTCCTCCTCGAGGACGACCCGCTGCACCTTGGCGCCGCGGGCCTCCAAGCGCTCGACGGCCTTCTGGTACGCCGGGTAGAGCCGGGTGTCGTGCGCCAACTCCCGCGGCTTCACGACGCCGGCGTAGAACGCTTGCCTGGTCTCGCTCAACGAAGGGCGCCGGTGCCGTTCGAGCAGGTCGCGGCCGGCCTCCGTGAGCGTCACGACCGTGGTGCGCTCGCGCCCGATGACGTGCGGCATGGTGCGCACGAGCCCCGCCTCGCGCAGTCGCTCGACGCTGCGCGCGGGCCTGGTGGGCCAGCGGCCCGACCGCGCACCGAGGTCGCCAGACGACACCGCGCGGAATGCGCCGGCCGCGGCCAGCGTCCGCACATCGCTTCCAGACAGGTGATACTCGCGCGCGGCCACGCGCACCCACTCCCGTTCCCTGCCCTGGGGCAGGTTCAGCTCCCGAGTCAACGGGTCTCGTTCGCTGTCGGCCACGTCCACGGGCATGGCACTGGTCCCGCCGCGGCTCCCTTGAGCAGGCTCCGCCCGCTCGCGCTCGGGAGCGCGCGGCTCAACGTCCCGCCACATCTGCACCTCCTACGGGTTCAGGTACGTCCGCAACTCCTCGATCGCCGCATCGTCGGTGACGAGCTGGCGGTCGAGGTGCAGCAGCTTCCTGCCGGTCTGGCGGAGGAAGAGCCAGCGGGCGACGCTGTAGTAGGTGGCGCAGAGGTTGAGGAAGAGGAGAAGCGTCACCCCTCCGAGGAGGGGCGCATGACGACTGAACAGAACGGTCTTGTACGGTGCGAGAAAGCGCAGCTCGCCGGCCAGCCAGGCGACCAGCAGGAACAGCGTGAGCGCGGCCAGGAACGCCGAGTTCGCGATCACCGCGACGGCTCCTCGAACGCCTGGTCCACGCGGAAGTACGCGATCTGGAGCCCGAGCGGGTTCACCCGCACGAAGGCGTTGGGCACCCGATCGCGCAGGGAGAAATCGATCTGCGCGACGTAGCTCTCCCGTTGGCGCTCGGTGCGCGTCCCGGGGGCGTAGTAGACCTTCTGGAACGTCACCGAGGCCTTGAACGGCGGCGTCGCCAGCTCGCTCAGGCTCACGTTCTGGATGACGACGTCCACCTCGTCGGCGGCGCTGTTGGTGACGAACATCTCGAGCACGCGGGTGCGCTCGTTCTGCATGATGGTCGCGTCAGCCAGGGCGGGTTCGAGGAAGAACAGCGAGTCGGGATACTCCCGCTGCACGGTCGCCCGGATGCGGCTGAAGTGCTTCACGACGAACTGCGTCAGGAAGTAGCGCAACTCGGGCGGTTGCGGCTGGTAGCGGGTGGCATCGAGCGCCACGGCCTCGGCCCGTCCCACCTCGTCGATGCGGATGACGAGGGGCTTGATCTCGGAGGCCCTGGCGGCGGTGTGGAAGTTGAGGGCGACGAGGCCCAGCGCGACGAGCGACGTCAGCACGAGGGCGACCTTGAGGTACGTGTTGAGCACCAAGGCCGACCCGTAAAGCTCGACGAACTGGCGCTTCGCGTTGTCGAGAGTCTTCGGGTTGACGTCGCCGACCGCAGTGCCCACACGCCCTCCTTATCGCAGGAACGTGTCCTCGAAGAGGCGCCAGGCCATCCAGCCCACGCCGCTAAGCAACCCGATGGCCAGAGCTATCAGGAGGGCCTTCCAGTACAGCGACGGGAAGTCAGACCACGCCAGTTCGTGCGGCTCACGGTCGCGTTCCGATAGCCTGGAGAATCGCTTCGGCATGGTTCCTCCCCGTAGTCGCTATCGCCTCATGAACCGGCTCAGCCCCGGGAACACCATCTGCCCGCCGTTCCCGGAGAAGATCGACGACGTGAGCGAGGGCACGAGCATGATGCCGGTGCAGAAGGTCGCCACGACGGCGAACGCCTGGATTCCGTAGACCCCATATTCCGCCTGCGTGATGGTCGGCGGCAAGGTGGTGATGTAGCGGAACACGAACTGCTCGAAGACCATCAGGAAGGCGATGGCGACAACCGGTACGAACGAGTACTGGATGAACGCCTTCAGCCAGCCCCAGAACAGCCAGTCCAGCTTGGGGACGATGAAGAAGGGCACGAAGATCGGCCCCAGCAGGCCGCAGACGGCGCTGGCGATCAGCCCGAAGGCGATGACGGCCAGCGACACCGCCTTCGCGAAGGCGATCAGCAGGAGCACGGCCCAGTAGATCAAGTTGGCCAGGATGGACCACGGATCCGGCTGCATGAAGTGCTCCGACAGGGTATCGAGGTGTCGGTAGATGTTGTCGAACGCCCGGGCCTCTAGCACCGACTGGAAGTAGCCGGCCTGGTCGGTGATCAGGTTGCTGAAGGAGACGCCGACGCCGGGCAGCGGGCTCTCGTAGAACGCGATGAACGAGTAGCCGAAGGAGATGAACACGAGGAGCTTCGCGAACTCGAACATCCGGTCGTTCAGGCCGTCGTGGGAGAACATCATCCGCACGCCATGCCAGGCGATGAGGATGGTCGCGAAGGACAGGAACAGCCGGTAGCCGAACCGGATGAACTCCGGCTCGTGCGTCGTCAGCAGGGTGGTGATGGCCTGCTGGATCGTCGGGATGAGATTGAGCGACGGCTGGGGCTGCATGGTCCGCTCCTCGTCCTTCCCCTACGGCTGGCGCCAGGTGCGCAGCGCGTCGCCCGACCCGGCCACGAACGCCGCGTTGGCGACCTGCCGGTCACGCCACGCGACGAGCTGCATGTTGAGCGCGGCGGCTTCTGTGTCCCGGGCACGCTTGCCCTCCACCAGCAGTTGCTCGACCATCCCGCTGAGCAACTGCACGCGCGCCTGACGCTGGCGGGCGCCAATCAGCGAGGCACCGCTGATCTTGTCCAGGACCGCCGTCGTGCTCTGTTCGAGCGTGCCGTTGGTGACGTCGTGTTCCAGCGCCTCGATGGCCTGTAGTTCCCGCCGCCCGTTGAGCCGCAGTTGCCCGGTGTCGTGGGTGGCCGCGGTCACCACCGAGTCGGCCAGATCCAGGGTGGCCAGCTGGCTGGTCAGGGCTCGTCGGGCCAGGGGCGACAGCCGCTGCAGCGCGACGCCCGCGTCCTCCACCGGATGGCTGACGCCGAGGTAGGCCGCGCCGGCCGCGTCACCGTAGTTGAGGGCGGCGTGAAACGCCCTGGAGAAGTGGAACAAGTCCGGCGTCTCGAAGTCGTGGATGCGCCACCGGGGCGCGTCCGGCACACCGTATTTCCTCAGGTCGGTGAACATGCTCAGCCGCTGGGCCATCCGCCGCAGCTGACTGTGCTGCTGGGTCTGCAGCTCCTGCAGGTACTCCTTGAGCGTGGCGATGACCGTGTTGCGAGCGGTCACGGTGGGGTCGTGGACGGCGAGCTGCGCGTGCGCCGTCGTGGCGCACGCAAGCGCGAGCACGCAGGCGAGGGTCGTGGGCTTCATTAGGTCCTCCGCTCGCCTATGGCTGGCGCCAGGTCCGCAGGGCGTCACCGCTGCCGGCCACCATGGCCTCGTTGGCGCCCCTGGCGTCGCGCCACGTCACGATCTGCATGTTCATGGTCTGGGCCTCGGTGTCGCGGAGGCGTTTGCTCCGCGCGAGCAACTGCTCCAGCGCGTGGGACAAGAGCTGGTTGCTGGCCATGTCCTGGCGGCGGCCCAGCAACTCCCCCGCGGCGATCTTGTCGAGGATGGCTGTCATCTCGTGGTAGCGCAGGAGGCCGTTGAGCACGTCACCCTCGAGGTCCTCCACGGCCCGTTGCAGCCGGCCGTGATAACCGCGGAGCGCACCGACCTGGTGGCCGCCCATCATGGCGACGGAGTCGGTCAACTCCACCGTGGCGTACTGGCGCTCGAGGGTCCGCCGAGCCACCGCCCCGAGCGTCGCCGGCAGCCCGGACGGCCGCTCCAGCGGCAGCGTCGTCGCCCAGTAGGCCGCGCCCGTGGGGTCACCGCTGTTGAGTCCCTGGAGCCACGCCCTGGCGTACTGCCAGCGACCCGTGTCGTGTCGCGAGGCGGCGATGGTGGGAATGCGATACCCCTCCATGAACCCCAGTCCCTGCGACATCCGCATGATGGTGCGGTACTGGGCCTGCAGTTCCTCGTAGTGACGCTGGGCGCGCTGGGCGATCAGCACGGCCTGCGTCAGGTTGGCGCTGTCGATCACCGGGATCTGCGCGTGTGCCGGCGCCACGGGGGCGGCGAGGCACAGCGCGAGGATGACCTTCTTCATGCGGTCCTCCAACGTTCACCAGCGCGAGCTGTCTTGGCCGTCGTAGGCCGGCAGTTCCAGATCGGACGTGAGGTACACCTTCACACGATGGCCTTCTCGAATCGTCACCGTCGGCAGCCGATTCAGGAAGCGGCTCATCACCTGCAGGCTGGCCTGAGCCGTGGCGTCCGCCGCGCCGCCGGCGATGACGACGGTGCGGTCGCCGGAGCCGCTGTTGAACCCCGCCGTGCCGAGCCACTGCGCGAAGCCCGTGATGAGACCGACGGCCGCTGCCGCGCCGAACGTGGACCAGTAGTGGTGGTTCACCTTGTCGCGAAGGCCCGCGTCGCCGATCTGGTTCATCCCTAGGAATCGATTGAGGCGATACGTGCGGCCGTCTGGCATCACGAGCCGGTGGAACGCGACGGCCAGCCGGGTCTCGCCGAGGCTCTGTACCGGTCGTGTCTCACCGAGTAGCCGGGCGCCGGCGGGAACGACGATGGCCTGGCCGCTCTGGGCGAAGACCGGGTTCGTGACGAGGCAGTTGACGGGTGCCACCGAGCCGCCGTCGAGCCGGTTCGTCAGGACCGTGTCGACCACGGTGCCCTCCAGCAGCCGGTGGAGCGGTCCGGCGGCCTCGATGGGATCGGTGCGCTCCGGCGTGGCGCGCTCGCCGGGACGGCGGCTCGTAGGAGGCGGTGCGACCGCATCGCTCACCGGGCCGGGCGCCGCCGCAGGGAGCGCGACGGGCCCGCCACCGGCCCGGCTGCTGGCGCGGACGACGGCGTCGGCGATGGCATCGAGCGAGGGATCGGTCGCCGGGCGTGCCCCCGCGGAGGGGCCGCCGCCCGACGCACGACCCGCGTCGGGCCGCTGTCCGTCAGGGCGCCGGCTGAGCACCACGTTGCTCGCGAACAGGCTTTCGTAGTCGCGGCGCTTCTGCTCCGCGACGAGCGGGTCCTCCGGCGGCGGCGACGCCGGCTCGCGATACCCGGGCGGATCGACGACAGGCTCCACGGCCGATTCTTCCGCCGACGCCCGTGCCTCCATGGCGCGGAGCCGGTCCTGGTAGTCGCGCAGACGATCCGCACTGGGCGCGGGCTGGTTCTGTGGCGCCTGGGCGCCGGGGGCAGGCGGTCGCGGCTCGCCCGCCAGCAGGATGATCACGACGATCCCGAAGGCCAGGCCCGCGAGCAGCCACGTCTGGAAACGCCGGGGCAGCACCCCCTGTGGCACCGGCCGACGGTCGGTGACGGGGACCGTGCCGGGCGCTGGTTCCTGGTCGGCCATGTCAGCGCTCCTGCACGAACGCGAAGCGCGCCTTGCCGAGCGCCAGGTAGCCCCGCTCCAGCACCTTCGGCACCACGTAGGTGCCGTTGCGCACCTGGAAGTTCACGAGCGCCGGCTTGCCGTCCGCCAGCTCGTACAGCGCCGGCAATTCGGTGGCATCTGACTTCACGTACGTGAACTGCCCGTCGTGCCAGACGGACCGCACGAGGAACGGCTTCTGGTACTTCGGAATCGCGTACGCGAAGTGCAGCCGCGTCGGGTACTCCTGCCGGTAGTCCGCCACGGCTTCCGTGGCGCGACGGTCGGCCGCGTCCACCGCTGCCCGGGCGGCGGCCAACTGCTCCTCGAGCCCCGCTACCTGGGCGGCGCTGACGTAGCGTGGCTTCACGGGCGGCTGGCTCCCGTCACGCTCCACCTGCACCCTCAGGTCCGGCGGTTCGCTCTTCTCGCTCAGCAGGAACGAGTAGATCGCGCCGCTCGTGGTGACGAGGTTCAGGTTGGTTTCCGCGCCGAATTTCGCGGGCTTCACGTGCGCGATGTTCTGCGCCGCGCTGATGACCCAGTAATCCCGGTCGCCGCACACGACGTCGAGGATCTCCTCCTCGTCGGGCAGCACGATCATCGTCGTGTAGCGCAGGCGGGTCTGCAGCGGGATCAGGCTCTGGTCAGACGCGGACACGCGCCGGACGCCGCTGAGTTCCTGGCCGGCGGCAGGCGCCGTGCCGAGGGTCAGGCCGACGAGGGCGCCGGCACACACACACGACCATCCCTTCATGGTCCCCTCCACCATTACGCCGAGGCCGCGAGCCGATCGAGCCCGGCCTCGAACCCGTGTTCACGGAACATCGCGTCCACCCGCTCGTTGTCGAGCGGCGTGTTCGTGTAGATCCAGTAGCTCTTGGGATCGACCGCGAGCGTGAGCACCTTCGTCAGCGCGGGGCGCTTCAGCAGGATCTGGTGCCGCGGCATCAGGTGCCCAAGCAGGTCCAGCTCCTGTTCGTTCATCTGGAACAGGTCGGCGTACTGCTGGCGGTCGAGCGCCGGGTTGGCGAGCAGCAGTTTCGTCGGGCAGCTCTCGATGACCGTGCGGAGCAGGTCGGCCGAGGCGAAGTCGTCCACCGCCTGCGTGGCGAGCACCATCGCGGCGTTGCGCTTGCGCCACGTCTTGAGGGCCTCCTGCACGTAGCCGCGCAGCATCGGGTGCTGGATGAAGCGCCACGCCTCGTCCATCACGCACAGCTTCAGCCGACGCCCTTCGGCCTCGTCCATCAGGCGGGCGTTGGCCCGGTGCAGCAGGTAGAACAGCAGCGGCTCGAGCAGGGTCGGATACTCGCGCATGGCCTCGAAGTCGAACACCTGCAGCCGGTCGAACGTGAGGGTGTCGTCGAGGTTGTCGAACAGGCTGGCGTACCGGCCCCCGTCCACCCACTTGTGCAGGCGCGCCGAGAGCGCCCGCGGCAGCAGGTTGGCGAGGGTCAGCAGGCGGCGTTGGCTGGCGTCGAGGACGTAGAGGTTCTCGAGGGCCTCGTAGACCTCGCGGTCCTCCAGATCGCTCAGGTGATACCCGTCCTGACCCTCGAGCAGCACACGCACGAAGGCGTGCAGGAAGTGGAGGTGTTCCGCCGTGGGGGCGAGCGCGAACGGGTTGATGCTAACGGCTCGCTGGCGCAGGCCGAGCTCGACGTAGCTGCCGCGCAGGAGCGTGGCGAGCTTCCGGTAGCTGTGCCCGAGGTCCAGCACGATGGTGAACGGGTCGTAGTGCTGTGCGTGGGTGACGAGGAAGTTCAGGAGGAAGCTCTTGCCGCTCCCCGTGGCGCCCAGCACTAGCGTGTGGGCTACGTCCTGTTCGTGCAGGTAGAAGGCGAACGGTGTGCCGTGCGGCGTTTCGAAGACGGCCAGCGGTTCGGCGGTGAGCGAAGACGAGGGGCGGCCGCGGTCGATCGTGAACAGGAAGCTCAGGTCGGCCGCGTGCGTCTCCAGCAGCGCCAGGCGGCGCAGGTTGTGCGCCCCGTTGCCGGGGACGATGGCGAGCCAGGCGTTCA
>JADHED010001919.1_pt1 | contig 15821 bp, 17 predicted proteins | sample 8952041 | NCBI WGS metagenome assembly JADHED01 (sample SAMN16124423, study PRJNA663239) | bioreactor sludge metagenome | isolation source: sludge (control) | place: India:Bengaluru | collected 2018-09-08
CAGCCCCCATCAATCCGGTTCCTTCCACCCACTCAAAACGTCGAAGCGCCAAAACTCACCGCCATGAAAAAGACCGTCCTCATTACCGCCGCCGTCACAGCAGCAAGCATTCCCACAAACCACGCCCAGTTTGTTGTCACCGCTCCTGGAGTGGAAGTTCGACAGGATCAGAAGAACATTTTCGACATCCTGAAATACACCTGGGAGCAGGCTAAGTGGGCGGAAAAACTTGCCACCCTTCACAACACGCTGACCACTGTTCAGGAGCATTTGCAGACGGCCAATCAGGTCAAGCAGGCTATCGGCGATCCGGTGGCCGCAATTGCCCTGATCGATAACGGCCTGTTTTCCGGTTATCTGGAGGAATCCGGTCTGGCCGACACGCTGGGCGAACTGGCCGACATCGCCCGCGAGGGCGAGGAGATTTCCGCAACCATTGGTCAGTTGTTCGAGCCGATCCAGATGGATTCGTGGAAGAACCTCGCCACCGATGCTGCTCGCAGTTTCGATGGAATTTCCTCGTTCCGGGATGGGGCAGACCCGTTGAAACGCTTTCGTGCCGTCGAGAATGCTTACTCGCGTTTTGAGATCCTGCTCGGACGCGCCCACAACAAGCGCAAAGTCCTCAATCAGCAGATTGCCCGACTCAATACGCAGTTGAAGGGAGCCAAGGACGATGCCGAGGTGCAAAAGCTGGTGGGATCACTGGCTGCCGCCCAGACCGCGCTGGATGACATCGACTACCTGACGGAATCCACCGGCAGCCAGGTGCAAATGCTCCACGTCTTGAATCAGAACCGCAGCCAGGCGGAGGAAGTCGCCGCCGAGGAAATCAGCCGCGAACGCAATCGGGAACTGGCCCGGCTCGCCGCCCAGGCCGAAGCAGAACTGGAACTCCCGGATTTCTCCGCACCAAACGAAGACCTGCCCCCCGGATTCTGAAGGCATCGGCTTGTTCTTACAAAATCCCCAAAGACTTATGATTCCTTCACTTTCCAATCTTTACGATGCCGCCTTTGAAATTCGGACGCTGTTCATGCCGTTTGCCTTTGTCCTCTGTGTTATTGGCATCGGAGAAATGGGCTGGCGTGCCGGTTCGGACACCCGCGCCATTCTTGGCGCACTGCTAAAAACCATTCTCGTTGTCGGATTGCTCGCGGGCTACCCGGCAGCGATGGACGGAGGCCAGAAAGCCTTCGTTGAAATGCGCAGCAAGTTCACGAATGCCCGGGATGCCAAATTCGTGCAACTTCTCCGGTCCCGCATCGAAAACCAGCCGTCCGATTCATGGACGGATTTAGGAAAGGTAGTTCCCGCTGCCATCGGAATGTTTTTCCAAGGTATCGGGCGTTTCATGCTGATCGTGCTCACGTTCTTTCAGAATTTTGCCATCGCCGGATTGATCGCAGTTTCACCGCTGTTGCTGGGCTTTTTATTCCTATCGCACACGCAATCGCTCGGCATCCAGTTTGGTGTCACATCCATAACCGTTCTCCTTTGGCATGTGGCGATTTGTCTGGTGGACATCGTGATTGTCGCCATTAGCGACACATTGTTTGCCCCGATTACGACCGGGGGAATTATCCAGACCACACAAAACGCGATTATCGTCCAAAGCTGGCTTCTGTTCCCGTTTATCATGGCATTCGCCGCCATCATCACGGTGTTCTTTTACTTGAGTGTTCCGTTCGTCGCCGGTGCGATCATGAAAGGAGTCAGCGGCACGACTGCCGCTTTACAAGCGGGAATTCAAGGCACCATGCAGGCCGCTGGTCTCGCGGTAGGCGCAGGACTTACCGCCGCAGGTGCCGCCGCAACCCTTGGCGGATCGACCGCAGTTCAGGGGGCATTAGCCGGTGCGCAAGCTGCAGCAGGGACCGCCAGCGCAGCGGGACGCATTGCCGCAGACGTGGCGGGCTCAGCGAACGGCCCGCTTTCCTCGGGTGGGGGTGATGTTCCGCTGCCGCCTCCCGTCCCACCTTCGTCGCCGGGTTCCAGCACCGTCGCGAGTGCCGAGAATCCCGCCATGGTGGCCCACCAGACAGCCTCCAATGCGTTCGCCGTCGTGGACAACGATCGGGGAACGGTGTCCCACCACAAAGGCAGCATCGCCACGCCCTATGCCGCACAAGCCGCCTTCAATTCCCACGCGGCCAAGGCTCAACCCTTGCCACCCAATTCGCCTCTTGCATCCCGCAACTCCTGATTCAAACCCATGAAACTATCCGCCGTTACCTCCATCACGAACAACCTCATTGCCGCCCGCTTTTGGATGGCGTTGGCCATATTGGCAACCGCGTTTGCCGTGGCCGCGCCATTCCTGACGATTGCCGCCATGAAACAACAGGAAAAGGTCGTCATTCTCGATCCGGGCGGAACGCTGATCTATGCGCCCCTACTCGGATTCGAAGAAGCGGGCAGCCTCCACGCCTACCATGTCCGACTGGCATGCCTGGCACTTCTCCAACGCAATCCCGTCGGGCCGGATTTGTCGGACCTCTTGAAACGCATTTACCTCGAAGATCCTGCCCGGAAAAAAGCTGCCGCTCTCTACAAGGCCCAGAACCCGGAATTCAAGGAGAAGCAGATTCACCAGAAGGTCGAAGTCACCAAGATCGACATTCTCGACACGCGCAAAATCAACGACGGAGCAGGTAAATCCTACGAAGCCGTCAGTGTCCGTGCCGAGGGGAACCTCGTTCGCACCGGCACGGTCAAAAATCTGGAATTTCGCGAGCCGGTGAAATTTCAAATCGAATTCCTCTTCATCCGCAATCCCGACCTGCTTGGCAACGGGCGTCTCCCGCTCGTGGTGCAGGACTTCAAATATACCGAACAGCCTCTATGAAAAACCTCGCCCTCACATTCCTGATTGCGGCCACCGCCTACGCGGGGCCGATCGCTCAAAAACCGCTCGACGAATTTGTCATCTACGACATCCCCGTCGCGTCGAAATCGGGAACGACCACGATCATGTTCCCATCGGAAATCTCCGGCCTTTACGCGAAATCAGTGGCTATTCAGGAGCAGGAAAATGCCGGATTCCTGATCTCGTTCACGCCGGGAAATTTCTACTTCAGCATTCGCGCCTTGAAGCCGGATGCCGAGGATCATTTGACCGTCATTTTCAATCGAAAGGCGTATGTCCTGCATTTGAAGGCGTCAGACAAACCCTTCTACAACGTCACCTTTTATCAGGATCAACGGACGGGCAAGAACGGAGGCCGCGTGGCCGTTGTGCCGGAGCGTTTGTTGTCCCTGATGGACAAAGCCAAGGCCTATCCGCTCTTCGTCAAGAATCACCCGGAGGCTTTGGCCGGAGTGCTCCATGCCTCGCCCGAAATCGCCAACTACTACGACAATTTTACCGTCCGCATCCGCGATGTATGGCGCTTCGAGCAGGAGGATACCCTGATTTTCCGGCTCGAACTGGAGAACACGTCCAACCGCGCCATTTACTACAACCCCCAGGACTTGGCCGTCCGGCTTGATGAACGGATTTATACCCAATCTCTCGCCGATGCTTCAGGCGTCATGCCGCCCAACTCCATCACCCCGGCCTTCTTTGCCATTACCGGAAACGGGAACGGAGGCCGCAACCATCTCGCACCCGACAACAAATGGAACGTCCTCGTTGTCCGTGCCGAATCTCAACCCCTGACCTCCGACTTCAAATGAACCTTCGTAAACTCTGGACTGAACTTTTCCAAAAACCGGCCGGGAGGCTCGTCCTATTCCTTCTGGCTGGCGCATTGATCTTGATGTTTATCCTGACCCGGAACGGGCACCGCTCGCCCGAGCCGGTGAACACACCAGTTCCGGCCCAGGCAACCAAAGCGACCGGCTATTCGTTCGACGAGGATATTCCCGAGCCGACCCGCGCCAAATCGACCGCCCCAACGCCGCCGGCCAACGAATCACCACTGGCGCGTCCCGGACCTACGCCGAAAGCGCCGCCTCCAATCCCACAAACCATCTTCGCGATCAAGGAGGCACCCCGCAGCGAAAATTATCTGCCTTTCGGGCGTCTGCTTCGGTGCGAATTAGTCAATACGGTGGATTCCACAAACATCGAAACGCCGATCATTGGTCTCATTGTTGAGGATCTCTGGCACGACGGGCGTTTGATTGTTCCTGCTGGAACCGAGGTGCATGGAGTTGCCCAGAAGACAGCCTCTCGCGAGCGAATCGGCTCGGAACGCAAGTGGACGCTCGTTTTTCACGACGGACGAGAATTGCCGCTCTCCGGGACTGTGCTGGATTACGCGCCCGATGGAACCAATCCCGACGCATGGGGAGAAACGGACGGCTCGGCCGGATTGCGCGGCTACATGATCGCCGCCGACAAATACGCGGAAGCCAAGGCCATCCTCGCTTCGATGATTTCGGCGGGAGCCGGAGCATTCCCACAAATGACCAATATCATTTCGCCGCTCACGGGCGGCGTCACCCAAGTGCAGGGCGGTGGGTATCAGGATGCCATTGCCGCGGGCATTCAAGCCGGTGGGCAGATCTATTCCCAGCGTTTGTTGGAAGGGCTCGACAAGGAACCTTACTACGTCCGCGTTCCGGCTGGGACGCTATTTTACCTTTACGTCACCCAAACCGTGGACATCGCCCAGGCGACCACCGGCCTTTCCGACAACCGTTCTACCCAACCCGCCAAATGAAATACCTCATCCCCATCGTTGCCGTCTGCCTTTGCTCGGGCTGTGCCACGCGCAAGGCCGTGAAATCCGACCCGCCAACCGCCGTTCCCGGCACCAGCATTTCGCAGAAAAGGATGCCCAGCGTGCGAACGCCGGAAACGGTGAAAGCCTATCCGGTCGGTCGTTACAGCGATCCGAATATCCCGGATGCCATGCACGAACGCCACACGGTCTATCGTCGGGAACAGTCACCCGATTGGAACTATCTCCCGGACCCGCCTTACGCCCTGCCGCTTGGTCCGACCGTGGCGAATTCCAATCCCTCGCCATCCTACTACGTGCGTGCGGACGGCGAAACAATGAATGCCCAGCAACGAGCCTATGCCGAGGCATTGCAGGAGCAAAATCGTGCGATGAAAAAGCGGATCGAATCGCTGCAAGGGGAGGCGGGCAAAATCCCGGAACTCCAACAGGAAATTGACCGGCTCAAAAAGCAACTCGATGCGGTGCCCGTTCCAATGGACGCGCCATCTCCTGAACCAGATTCTTCCGGTTTCGTCGAAGATGATGACATTTTTTCCAGCGTCGAACCGCCTTTGCCAGTCTGGGAGGACTCGAATTCTCTGACTTCCCGCGCCGACGAGGAAGGACAGTCCTTCCTCATCTCTCAAATGTTGCTCAACGACGAGTTCACCGCCGCACTCGCCGCGGTCGAGCGTCAGCACATTGCCGCCCAGCTCGTCGGCCCGGTGCTTCGCCGCCGGGAATTCGCACTCCTCACCAACACCAAACCATGAACACCACAAAAACAACCAACGTCACAGTCTCCCTCGAAGAAGATACCCTTGCCACCTTCAAAGAGGCATCGGAGATCGTCGAGAAAGCCGGAATCCGTGTCCCGACGAGTCAACTCGTTCAGGTCATGCTCAACGCGGAAATGCAACGCCTCAGCGCCCGCAAAGTCGCCCAGCGTTTCCTGAAATCCATCATTCAGCAGATTGGCGGATTGCGCGGGAACATCCTCGATGACGAGGACGACGAGAAAATTCCAGCTATCAAGCCTGCCGCCGCCAAGGCGTAGTTTTCACCGCAACCTCCGTTCCACCCGTCCGGCTACGGAAACCCAAATGCCGGACACAACCACCATAAAATTATGGCCATCACGTCACCCAAGAAAAAAGAGGAGCTGTCCAAACAGTTCAAGATCAACCCCGAGATCAACGCCAAACTCGATTCCTTCATGAAGGAGGAACCCGGCTTGGTCGAATACGTCAAGGATCTGCCTCGCGAACAACTGGAACGAAAATTCCTTCTCCGCAAGATGCAGGACCGCGACCAGAAGGAGGGCTATTCAGCCAAGGTCAAAGCCTGGCTGGACAAGCCCGAACAGGCCGATCTTGTGAAAAGCATCAAGGCCACGATCAGCCCAAACATGAAACCCGAGCGGCAGGAGCAAACCATCGTCACCCAGGCGAAAAACTTCATCCGCAATCAGGGAATCAAACTTGGCTAAGAACACGGCGCGTCAGTCAGTTTTTGGCTGGCACAACCCTTCCACCCCCTGGACAAAAACAACCCCCCCACTCTGGTATACAATCTGGTTAAAAACCCGGGCGCTACTTTCTTTTTTTGGCTGACGCGCCACTCCTCTATGCGGCTAAAATCTTACAAATGGCGGTTCAGCGGTAAACCCGCCGCTTTCTTTCGCCTCTCACCCGCAGAGCCTGCCCCAAACGTGATCCCTGATAGGAAAGAAATAACCGCCGCCGATGACTGTTTTATCGGAGCAAAGGAGGCGGCGGCGTGGCTTGGAATCCCGCTGCGTTCCCTCAATCAATACGTTCAACAAGGATTGCTCCCGAGTTATAAACTCGGCAGGCATCGGCTATTTCGCAAACAACAGCTTATTGATGCTTTAGGCGCTGGTCACATGGCACAACGAAGCGCCATCCTCCGATAAACGCGACGGCTACGATTTGTTGTCGGCGATAATTGAATCAGACCATCCCGTGCTCGGCGTCCACTTGGAATTCAAGGGCCTTCCGTGAAACGCCGCACCTAATGGCGTTGATGTAAACTTACGAATCACCTGAATAACCTCCAGCATGGGAGTATCTCCAAGGCGATTCTTGCGTTGAAATGCATTCCATTGCACCGATTTCAATTCTGCGAATTCATCATGGAGTGCAGTGGGAAGTTGGGCGGGCAGCGGAGTCTTTCTTCGGCCAAAGGTCGCACGAATGGCCGAAATCAGAGTCTCGGCATCGAACTCAAAATTTCGGCCCAAAAACCCCAGGTCGTAAAAATCTTTCATCCGGCTGTTGGTCTCTCCCAGCAGAACCATCGCTTCGAGCTTTTCGGCAACGACTGTATAAATGGGATAACTCCGCAGCCGGGGCGTCGGAAAATCGAGCAATCCCGGAAATTCGATCTCCAAAGGCTCAGGGGTAACGGCATCTCCGAATCCGACATCGGTCTGCACATGAACACGGACATTGCCAAGGCGGGCTTCCGTGTTCACGCGAATGCCGCCGTAAACGGCTTCTTCTCGAATTGGACTGGCCTTTACTGAGTCTCCAAGAAATTCCAGCCCGTCTGGCTCGACCGGGGTGCTGCAAATTTCCCGGAAAATTGCCGCCAGTTCATCGGCTTCGGCCGGCCCGGTGCCGAGAAGGTCCAAATCTCGCGTCGGGCGATGACTATTTTCCGTCCAGATCCGAAAGAGCATCGCTCCTTTGAGGAGAAAGCGGTCCGCGAATCGGGATTGGCTGAGCCGATACAAAAGCCGCTCGATGGCATACTGCGTCAACACTAGGTCGAAAGGTTCTCCCCGTTGCTGGCTTGTCATTAGCAGCCGCTGCCGCACCGAAGCGGGCAGGTTCTTTTTCACCGCATTGCTCATGTCAGACTCTCCAGATAGGGACGCATGACATTCTCGACCCGGCAAATTCGGGCATAGCGCAGTAGTTCGTCCATCGTGCAGCGCTTCTCCCTCCATGCTTCCCGCAGAGCCTCCAGCGCGACATCCAGCCCGATTTTGTTCCGAAATTTGAAGCAATCAGCCACGGTTTTCGCCGGACAATAGATGTTCACCTTCACTCCCTCGATGGTGTGTTCTTCCCGACCGGCTTGAAGGGCTTCCCCGCTGGAGCGCACAACGCGAATCGAAACGGAATCCCGCTTCGGTTCTCTCGCTTTGCCGTCAATCGCCAGCCATACTTCCGACGATTGCTGTGTGGTCAGTCCATGAAACCGTAGAGCGGAAATCAGGCATACAGTGCCCTTTGGAATCCGTTTGCCAACTTCGGCCAGAGTATGGTTCTCCCCGATCTCGCCGTCAGGTAGCGCGTAGAGGCCTCTTCCGATGCGCTCGACATCTCCATTTTTGACAAGCTTTCCCAGGGTCGCCCTCCATATCCCGAGAGATTCCAGATCGCGGCTACGGAGGACGCTCGATTTCTCGAACGCCACGCGAAGGGGATTGGCAAGCGTTGTTTTCATTCCAAAACGTCGGAAGTAAATCACATTATCCGACATATTGCAATGTCGCAAACGGGCCGACAAACCAATCAAGCCGCTTGCGCAAGTTCATCTGGAACCTTCGGAAGAGAAGCTGACGGCATAATCCCTTTCCATTGCGCCAGCTTTTTCGCGCTGACAAGCTCAAGGTAGTTGTCCCGCAATTTCCGTTCGGAGGTATTCATTTCCCACGCCACTTGGGGCAGGGATTTCACTTCCTCAATGCGATAACTCGCATAACTGTGACGGAAACCGTTGTCGATCTTCTCAACCTTGATGTCGGCTTTGTTCCAAGCCTGGGTAAACTCTTGGGACAGCGTTGAATCATGGCTGTAGTGGGGACAAACCCAGCCGGTTTTCTGAGCGTAAGGAGCGAGAAAGGCATACAGAGTGTCTGAAATCGGCACGACACGACGCTTGCCCGTCTTGGATTTCGAGCTTTCGACCGTGATGTGACGCTCTTCCAAGTCGATGTCACTCCAGTCGAGACGGTGAATTTCCGCGCCACGGCAGCCCGCAAAAGCCCCGATGGCCGCGAACGGGATCCATTTGTCCGGCAGAGCGTCCATAATGGTCTGCATGGCGTCTGGCTGATAAATCGCAACATTGGCGTCGCGGTCGGGGGCTTCCCGCAAATGCTCCGCCTCAGTTTCGATGTTCCGGGGCAGATAACCCAAGCGTTGGGCGTAGGAAAAGAGATTGCAGAATACGCCCCGGTAATTGTTCCGATTCCGGCCTGTGGCTTTTTGGCCGGGACCGGGAAGCGTTTTCATGCCCTGCTTGGTGCGAACCCGCCGCTGGATTTTGTTCAGGTGGTTTTCAAGGTCGATGGTGCGGACATCCATAATCGGCACCGTCTTGAACCTTTCCGCAGCCAGGCCAAGCCGGGCGGAACAATCCTGCCAATGCCGATAGGAGCGCGCTGGGGGTTTAATCTCATCCAGAAATTCGCTCACGACCTCGCCGAAGAGCTTGCGGGGAATCTGGTGCCGTTGGCGTTCCGCCACCAGAAAGCGGGCCGCTTCCTCAATCGTGCCGAATCCGCCAAGAATTTCGTTGGCTGTAGCAATCTGGCGGGCCGCTTCCGTCAGGGGGATGTCAAGCGGTGTCAGGATGTCCACCGCCGTGTTGATTGCCGCCGCATCCTTGGCCGTAAACGTCGCCACATGCGCAACGCCTTTGGAAAGACTCTCGATCAATTCCTTGGCCCTTTTCCGGGCGGCAGGGAGCGAGGGAGCGCGTTCCCGCTTCCGCTTGCCCTCGCTGTAGTAGGCGAGGAGATAGCTTTCCGTATCCCGGTAGGGGCTGTAGTATATCGGAACCTTGACACCTTTACTCTCAACCGTCTCGACCGGGCCTCTCTCCGTTTTTTCGGGGGTGCGTGACATGGTTTCACTATATTTGTCACGCATTTGTCACGCAAGCCATTTTTAAGTGGTTTTCCTCTGTAAATCCACTGGTTTCGAATCCCGTTAGGGTCGCCAACTCTGTTGGCGGGTGCACCGCACATTCGAACCTTGGTTCGACCACCAGTCCGGCCCATGCCGGACAAATCCCTCCCTGCAAAGCCAAAATGTGGAGCGTTTGACTCCGGCAAACGATCATCCCGTTAGGGTCGCCAACTCTGTTGGCAAGTGCATCGCACATTCGAACCTCGGTTCGACCACCAGTCCGGCCCATGCCGGACAAATCCCTCCCTGCAAAACCAAAATGTGGAGCGTTTGACTCCGGCAAACGATCATCCCGTTAGGGTCGCCATTTCTTTTGCATGGGAAATGGCCTCCAAACCCTGATAGATACAGGCTCAGATAGCTTTTTGGATGGAAAACAGCGAGGTGCCGTTTGATGCCGTTTTCGCGAAACTTTTGTCACGCTTTGTCACGCTTTCCGGTCGCAATTTAGCGATCAAATCGATTCATCATCCGCTCATAGCTGTCTTCCTCCGTCGGGGTGTCGATTTCCGTCACGGCAATGAGGCTCAGAACAGCGTTGATTTTCGGCATGTAAATAGCCTCCTCCACGATTTCTACCGACCGCGAAAAAGTTTCCGCGATCCACGCTTCGGCCGGTACCGCCTCGGGACTGAGACTCCGAGATTCCTTGAAGGCGTAATGAGCTAGCGATTGAGGAGAAACCCGACCAGAGCGAACGAGCCTGAGTCCAGATTTTATCTCTTTTTGTTTAATCCATTCGATTTGCCCGTCCTTTGAAAAGGCGACCAAGCATTCCGTTTTGCTGAATTCGACGAAGCGGAGTGCAGTCGCAGTCAATGAAGTTTCGAACATTCCGCTCAATTTCCGAATAATCTCCCATGATGGAGTGGTCTTTTCTGTCAATGGGCGGAAAAGGAAAGTTGGCATCAGTAATTCGGCTGCAAATATATTCGCTTCGGCTTCAAGCGGACTTTTCGAGTAATCAAGCATGTCGCCGGCAGTGCAGATAAAGTATTGCGAGAACGCCTCGTGGAGAAACCAGTGTCCCATTTCATGAGCGATGGCGAATCGTCGCCTTCCGGTTTCTCGGATTTTATCTGAAACTCGAATAACCCCGCTTTTGCCCTTCCTGATCAAGCGAGCGAGACAACCGGTTAGCGGACCATCCAAACAAACCACATTCTTGTCCATTGCGATATCCTCGATAGGAACCGCGCACGGTGTTTCGATGAAGTATTCCTGGGTGAGGCGAAAAGCTTCTCCTTTAGCCTTTGTCGCCTCGATCTGCGTCTTCATCCTTTTTCGTCATCTCCTCCAAAATTGTTACCTCGTAGGCCAAGGATTCGATATCTTCAGGAGTCGTTTGTTCGAACTTTCTCGCAAAAATGGCCGCTTGCTCAGGATCCTTTTTTCCAAGCGCGTCGATCAATGCTTTCGCACGACTCAATAATTCAGCCCCAACGGCAGAACCTGTCTGAAGAGATTTTGCAGTTGAAGAAAGAATTTGCTCTCGTCGTTCCCTCGCGGTTTCAAGAGCGATTGCCTTCTGGCCACGCTTCAGGAACTCCGAAAACCGCTTTTCGAGTTTCTGGACATGAGGTCCCCCCTTCATGAGTAGTGCATTCATCTCCTCTTCGGACATTTCCTCGACGGGTTTAGGCGGTTCCCCGCCGACTACTCGCGAGAAACGAAGAAAAGCATTGTCGTCTTTACTCACGGGAGGTTCCTCCAATCATCTTCCGACATCCCATTTTGGGCAACCCATGCTTCTTTGAACTCCAGCAGTCTTCTGTGAAGACGCTTGAGCCCGGCGTCGTATTGAGCACCATCAAGGCCGAGTATCGCGATACAGTGTGCGCGACCAATGCATTGCGGGTCATCGATGATGCTCATGACAATTTTTTGTTCTACGGAGTCTTCCGGCAGAGAAAGTGCAAAATCCTGTAGAAACGATTCAGCGATTCGCCGTCCGTCTCTTGAAATCAAGAATTCACACAAAGACCTGGAATCCTCCGGCTCGGAAACTCTGGTTCCGGTAAAGTCCCCTGTTTCGGGAGATTCCTCGGAAATCGGCGATTCGATGGAAATCTGACTGTTTCCCATTTTCGAAACCGCGTTGGATACGACGCTTTTAATCTGGAGTTTGCAAAAGACATAAAAGCTGGGAAATTTTTCTCTATCCCACTTCCGATTGTTTTCCAGGACGCTTGTGACTGCCTCCCAAGCAATATCCTCCGGAGTGTGCCACCCCGCAATTAATGCTCCGTCAGAGAATGGGTCGGCCAGACCGAAGGCTGCCGCCTGAAACCGAGCCGTCAAGGTGAGTTTCTTAATGAATGTCGTATCTTTTTCCATCTGGGCGAATGCCTCTTTCCTGTTTTCCAGCGACATTTTTTCGCCGGTTCCAAGTAAAGGCTCCACCATTGATATACTGACGGGGGTATCCATCTCGCTGCGGGAGCGAGAATAAGGCAAAAAAGAAGGCTTGCGAACTTTTTTGCTGAATCGGCGGCGAAACGCCGTTTTTCGCCAGTATCAGAGAGTATGCACAAGGCATCGAATACCACAGACTGTATTCACCGCCTTCTCCTTGGATGCTGTCAGCTTGGCGAGAAATCGCTGGGCGGGATGAGCCAGGTCAGGGAAGGAGGTGATGAAATATGAGCAACAAAACCCATAAAGTAGGCAGAGATGCCAAGACTGGAGAATTTATTCCGGTGAAGGAAGCTGAGCGTCGGCCAAATACGACGACGGTTGAACGCGTTCCCAATCCGGGACACGGCGACACTAAAAAGAAGTAACCCGCAGGCAGCTTGGCGGCCCGTTGCGCAAAAGCGCGGGCCGCTGATCTGCATATTGTTTGAACCATTTAAAGAGTTTTGGTAATGCGAGACATGTCCCCAGCTGAATTCCTGCGAACGTATTCCGTCCGCTCACCACACATGATGTGGTTGCTTGGGGCAGGAGCCTCAGCAAGTTCGGGAATTCCCACGGCCGGCGATATGATCTGGGATTTCAAAAGGGTCATTTATTGTGCAGAACAGCGAATCTCGATTCGCACCTGCGAAGACCTTCACGATCCTCGCCTCCAACAAAAACTGCAACAACACATCGACGCAGCGGGCAAATATCCGCCGCGGAATTCCGAGGAGGAATATGCCGAGCTTTTCCTGAGCGCGCACCCAAACGAGGCCGACCGTCGACGGTATATTGACCGGATGGTGTCAGGAGCAACGCCAGCCTACGGGCATACTGTTTTGGCAATCTTGCTTGCGCTCAACCGTGCGCACCTTATCTGGACCACCAATTTCGATAAAAATATCGAGGATGCGGTCGCGAAGGTTTTTCAGACAACTGCCCGCTTGACTGTCGCCAGTCTCGATTCCCCGGCTCTTGCACAGGAATGTATCCAGGAAGGGAGATGGCCGCTGCTGGTCAAACTTCATGGCGATTTTCAATCACGAAAGCTCAAGAACACTGCCAACGAACTGGTAAAACAAGATGAGCTTCTTCGCCAAACTTTCGTCGAGCAGTGCCGGACCCAAGGGCTGGTCGTAGCTGGATACAGCGGTCGTGACACCTCAATCATGTTGGCCTTGGAAGAAGTGGTGGATTCTGGGCGCGGGTTTCCCAATGGTCTTTTCTGGCTCCTTCGGCCCGAGTCTCCTCCCTACAAGCGTGCACTGGACCTGATCGCCAAAGCCCAAGCAGCAGGTATCGAAGCCGCATTTGTCGAGATGAACAACTTTGATGAAGTAATGGGTGACATACTCCTGCTGGAGCAAGAATTGCCAGAGGATCTTGCCCGTCAGCTTGACTCATCCGCACCGAGGGTCACCGATGCCCCGTTTCCAGAAGTGCAGGGCGGTTGGCCAGTCATTCGGCTGAATGCACTTCCTCTGACGTCGTTTCCGACCATTTGCCGCGTGTTAGAAGCCGATGTCGGCGGCATGAAAGACGTTAAAGAATTGGTGAAGGCGTCTGGGCGGGAAATAATCGCCGTTCGCCGCAAAGTTGGGGTGCTTGCTTTTGGAGGTGACGCCGATATTCGAGCCGCATTCGAAGCTCGTAAAATCTCCAGGTGGGACATCCATTCGATCGACCCGGATAGACTGGCTTTTGATTCCATGGAGTTGAGCTTGCTTTATGAAGCACTCATCCGCGCTTTGAAGCGCGAAAGGGGACTCTTGAGCTTCAAACGCCAAGGACATTTCATTGCGGCGATCGATCCAAAGAAAGCTGATGAGGATCAGTATAATGGTCTGAAGAACGCTGTCGGCGACATAACGGGAAGAATTGTTTCTGCTGGCGTTTGGTGGTCCGAAGGAATTGCGATTCGCTTCGATATGCGACAAGGGCGGCTATTCCTTGTCTTTGAACCGACAACGGCCGTGGAAAACTTACCTTCGCGGCGCGTATCTGAAGAGGTGAAGGAGCACCATCGGAAGCGAGCTGCAGTGAGATACAACCGGAAGTGGAATAACCTCTTGGACGCATGGAGTTCCGTTCTTACGGACGACCAGCCAATCGGCAGATTGTCCGCGTTCGGCGCGGGGGAGGGAATCGACGCTATCTTCGAGTTCAATCGACGCACCTCATTTTCGAGAAGGGCAAAAGCAAAATGAGTACTGACACCGCCACAGTCATCCCTGATATCTCCGAGGTTGCTCCGCATTTTCGACTGTCGGAAAGTAATCTTCTCTTTCACCCCGAAAATGCAAACGAGACAAGCCCGCATCCTCTCCAGGGCTTGATGGAGCATGGCCCTTATAGTCGAGCGTTGCTTCAATCGGTATTGGATCCCATCCGCGTTGCCATCATTTCCCCACACGGAGGCGTGGCCATTGTCAAAAGGCTCTTGGGCGAGTTAAACGCGCACCACTCGCCAAAAGAGCGGCCCGCGTATCTGACGGAATATCCGGGGTTCACGCGTATCTTTCGCGTAAACTTGGTTTGTGCACCTATGACTGCGACGATCGAGTTTCCGTCGGCGTTTAGTGCGGAACTGAATTCAGCCAAGATGCCCTATGTCGTTCTCGCAGAAAAAATATCGCGCGCGTTAGCGAGTTTGGCAAACCGTCGAGATGAATTTGACGTGGTAGCTATCTATCTGCCGGACGCTTGGCAAGAGGGATTCTTTGGCGAGACCAAGGACGATTTTGATCTCCATGATTATATCAAGGCAAGCATGGCGTGGCGAGGCATTCCGACACAGATCATCCGCGAAACCACCATCAAATATAAGTGCCGTTGCAGCGTTGCCTGGCGACTTGGGATTGCCCTTTACACGAAAGCTGGCGGCGTTCCTTGGAAGCTAGCGAATGGCGATCCTGAAACCGCTTTCATCGGGCTGAGCTATGCAGTCCGTGACCAACAGGATCGTGGACCGAAATATGTAACGTGTTGCAGTCAGGTATTTGATTCTGACGGTGCAGGCTTGGAATTTGTAGCCTACGAAACAGATGATATTCACGTTGAACGCGAGAATCCCTTCCTAAGTCGCGCGCAGATGCGGCGAGTGATGGCCCGCAGCTTGGCACTCTACCAGCGAAGGCACGCTGGATTGGCACCGAAGCGCGTCGTGGTTCACAAATCGACGCATTTTAAGGCCGAAGAGGTGGAGGGATGCTTCGATGCGCTTCATTCCTCTCACAGCATTGACCTTATCCAAATCCAGCAGGATTCGGGATGGAGAGGCGTTCTGATAAATGCTCCTGATGTAAACGCGCGTCGAAAGGCCGAGCCCAATAACTATCCCGTACATCGCGGAACCTGCGTTCAGCTAGACGGTCGGACCACACTTCTTTGGACGCAAGGAAATGCGCCGTCTGCTGTTGGCGGAAAAGACTACTATAAAGAAGGAAAGGGCATTCCTGCACCTTTGTTACTTCGCCGTTTTGCGGGCCATGGCGGTTGGAGCGAGCATTGCCGGTCCGTTCTTGGCTTAACAAAAATGAATTGGAATAACGATGCACTATATGACCGGCTGCCTGTTACAATGGCCTATGCGCAAGTTCTTGCGCGGGTGATAAAGCGCATGCCAAACCTCACACCTCAGACCTATCAGTTTAGGTTTTTCATATAGCCATCCCGTGCGAGATCAGGGGTCAGGCGACATGAAAGCTGATGGAGACTTGATCTACGGGCGTTGATGTCGGGGAAGCGGCATAAAATGGAAGGTGTAGATTGTGGGTGTTATGAAAACGACATCTACAAAGAA
>JADHED010001921.1_pt1 | contig 15820 bp, 12 predicted proteins | sample 8952041 | NCBI WGS metagenome assembly JADHED01 (sample SAMN16124423, study PRJNA663239) | bioreactor sludge metagenome | isolation source: sludge (control) | place: India:Bengaluru | collected 2018-09-08
GAGGTGTGCAGTCAGCGCAGCTTCAGCACGATGCTCTCGATCTGCTGCTGGCTCATGCTGCGGCGGGCGGTGTTGAGCTGCTCCTGCGATGAGAATGGGCCGACCTGAACCCGGTGCCAGGTCTGTCCGTCGCGCGGAATCTTCTGGACTGACGCCTGCAGGCCGAGCAGCAGCAACTGGGCGCGGAGCCGGTCGGCCTCTTCGGGCTGGGTGAAGGAGCCGACCTGCAGCAGATAGCGCTCCTTGCCGGTTTCGCTGGCCACGGGTTTGGGGCTCTCCGCAGTTTTGTCGCTGGTTGGCGGTTTGCCGGCAGGCGTGGCGCTTGCGACGGCGGGTGCCGTTCTGGCGGGTTCGGTGGGCGTGACCGGCGTACTCGCGGTGGGCGGGTTTTTGCTGCCTGCCAGCACCGGATCATCTTCCGAGACCCTGACCTCCTGATCATGCAGCACAGTGTAGAAATCGAAGCGCGGTTTGGCGGGGCCGTTGTGGCTCTTTGCCGCTGGTGCGGTTGCGGCATCACCCGGTATGCCGGGTGCGGTGATGGCTGCCGGGCCGACCGGCCAGAGCGACAGGCCCACCAGCAGCGAAGCCAGCGCGCCGCTGACCACGCCGCTGCCATACCAGATCAGCGCCGATTTGCGTGAATCAGCGGCCGATTGGCGGCGTCGGGTGGCGTGGGTTTGCGGTTTTTTGGCGGCAGGCATGGCGATTCCGCGCTACATGGTACTGGGGGCTGCTACACCGAGCAGTCCCAGACCGTTGGCGATGACCTGCTGCACGGCGCGGCAGAGGGCGATGCGGGCGGTGCGCAGGACGCGCTCTTCGACCAGCACCCGATGGCCGTTGTAGTAGATGTGAAAGTGGCTGGCCAGGTCGCGCAGGTAGTGGGCGAGCAGGTGGGGATCACACTGGAGCGCGGCCTGTTCGATCACCTCTGGATAGCGCGCAAGCTCGGCAACCAGCTGCTGTTCTCGCGTTTCACTCAGCAGCGTCAACTGTTCGGCGGTGGCGATATCGTCGCAGGCCTCGCCCTGTTCGGCCAGTTTGCGCACCATGCTGGCGATGCGGGCGTGGGCGTACTGGATGTAGTAGACCGGGTTGTCCTTGCTCTGTGACTTGGCCAGATCGAGGTCGAAATCCATGTGCTGGTCCGACTTGCGCGTCACATAGAAGAAGCGCGCCGCATCGTTGCCGACCTCGCTGCGCAGCTCGCGCAGGGTGGTGAAAGAGCCGCTGCGGGTCGACATCTGCACTCGCTCGCTGCCGCGATAGAGAATCACGAACTGCACCAGTTGCACGGTGAGCCGGTCGGGGTCATGACCGAGGCCGGCGATCGCGGCCTTCACCCGGGCGATGTAGCCGTGGTGGTCGGAGCCCCAGACATTGACGATGCGGTCGAAGCCGCGCTGAAACTTGTTGTGGTGGTAGGCGATGTCGGAGGCGAAATAGGTGTGGACGCCATTCTCGCGGCGGACCACCCGATCCTTGTCATCACCGAACCGGGTGGAGCGGAACCAGAGCGCGCCCTCGGCTTCGTAGAGCAGCCCCTGACGCTGCAGCAGCGCCAGCGCGGCCTCCACCTCGCCGCTGTCGGTCAGGCTGCGCTCGGAGAACCACTGGTCATGGTGGACGCCAAACTCGGCCAGATCGGCGGCGATTTCACGCTGGATGTGGGTCAGTCCAAAATCGAACAGCCGGCCATAGTCAGCGCCGAGCAGCTGTTTGGCGCGCTCGATCAGTGCATCGACATGCGCCTCCTTGTCGCCACCGGCCGGTTCGTCGGGCGGTAGGCCATCGAACAGGGTGTTCGCGCGCTGGTGCCAATCCTTGCCGACCTCGGCTTGCAGCAACCGGGCGATGTCGATGACGTAGTCACCCCGATAGCCGTTGCTGGGAAAGGGGATGGCTTCACCCAGCAGCTCCAGATAGCGCAGCCAGAGGCTGATGGAGAGGATGTCCATCTGCCGGCCGGCATCGTTGAGATAGTACTCGCGGGTCACCTCGAAGCCGCAGGCGGCAAAGAGGCTGGCGACTGCCGCGCCATAGGCGGCGCCCCGGCCGTGGCCGACATGCAGCGGGCCATTGGGGTTGGCCGAGACGAATTCGACCTGCACCCGCTGGCCGCTGCCGAGGCTGGAGCGGCCAAACCCGGCACCCTGCGCCAGAATCCGGTCGATCACCGCATGTTGGCGGGCGGTCGCCAGGTGAAAGTTGATGAAGCCAGGGCCGGCCACTTCCACCTTCAGCAGCAGCTCACTGGGTGGCAGCGTTGCCACGATGCGGCTGGCCAGTTGGCGCGGGTTCTGCCGTGCCAACTTGGCAAGCTCCATGGCGATGTTGCTGGCATAGTCGCCAAACTGGCGGTCGCGGGTCCGCTCCAGTTGCGGGTCGAAGGTCAGTTTTGCAGGCAGCTCGCCGAGATTCTGGAGCTGCGTGAGGGCGGTCTTAAGCAGTGCGGCGAGGGATTCTTTCATGAAGGAGCGTGAAACTGCGGAAGGTTCTCCGGCCAAAACCGGCTCGCAACGGACTGCGAAAGAGCAGCCATTATGCCAGATCGACCAGATCGGCCAAAGCGCGCGTGGCGGCGGCAGAACCCGGCTTCAGAACCCTCTGGTCACGCCTCGCCACTGCGGTCATCCGGGCGCAACTCACCCGCTGCCACGAAGCGCTGCGTGTCATTCGCGCCATCGCTTCGGTCTGCTCTCCCCGGCAAGCCGGCTCAGCAAAAACTGTCCCGAGTGCCAAAGGTGCTGGACCAACACCTTGAATTGACACTTTTTACTGGGCGCCTGAAAATGCGCGCTCGCTCGGGCAGCGCGGTTTCGACCGTGGCCCGCTCCACTGTTTTGATTCGTCGTCGCGCTTCTGGCGCCAGGAGGGTTTGATGTCCGTTCGTCCCGTTGTATTGGGCATGATGGCGTTGGTTCTGGCCGGTTGCATGGGCAACACCATTACCCCGAACTACAGCAGCTCGAACCACAACCTGCAGGTGGGTGGCAAGCAGCCGGTCGATCCGGCACCGCAGATCGAGAATGCCGGCTCTTTCTGTCTCGAAGTGCAAGAGAAGTGGCATGAAGATGGCGCAACACCGGATGATCAGGCGCTGTGGGCCAAGGACACCCTGCGCAAGGTGGTTCCCTGCAAATAGGACTTGCAGGGCAGGTTTGCCTGTCGGTACATGACGGCCGCTCTGTTCTGGAGCGGCCGTTTTTTTGGCGAGTCGCTCACTCCACGTCCAATGCATCCTGCGACTGTTCCGCGACGGTCGGATGTGGCTTGAGAAAGTAGCGCTCGGCGATTGCCTGACTCAGTTCCCCCAACCCGATCTGCAACTCGTCGATCAGCCGATGCAGTGCCTGCTGCGACAGCCGTTCGACGTCGCTGTTCTCGATGCCCTGTTCGAGTCGCAGCGCCAGCGCCAATGGCCGGTCATGGTTGGGCAGGCTGCGCAGGCTGGCCGCGACTTCGGCGAGGGCATGGCGCACGGTGCGTGGAAATTCCCGATGTTGCAGCAGAAAGCGCAGCACAGCGGTGCGACGCACCCGCACCTGCATGGCCCGCCGATAGGCCTGATAACCTGAGAGTGATTTGAGCACGCTGATCCACTGGATGGCGTTGCGGGGATGCTCCTCGGGCTGCTCGTCATCGATCAGGTTGGCCGACTGGACGTCGATGAAGCGGCTGGTCATGTCGGCGCGCTCGATGTTCTGCCCCAGGCTGACGAAGGTGTACCCGGCATCGCGGTTCATCGTGCCGACCAGGCAGCCGGTGAGGGTCTGGTTGCGCAGGATGATCTGGTTGAGGTAGTCGAACCGTCCCCGTTTGGAGAGGGCGCTGGCTTGGTTTTCTCGGGCATAGTGGTGGAGCGCGTTGATCAGCTCCCAGGCTTCGCGCGGGATGATGTCGCGGATGGTGCGGGCGTTTTCGCGCGCGTAGTAGAGGCTTGCCAGAATCGACCCCGGGTTGTCGTCGGCGGTGACCAGAAAGCGCAGCACCCGCACTTCGTCGAATTCGCTCTGGCGCTCGCTGTAGAGCGCCATGTTGCCGGTGATCTCGATCAGCGGCCGCCAGCCGGGGGCGATGCCCTTGGGCAGGTCGAGCAGCAGGTGACTGTTGACATTGATCAGCCGTGCCAGGTTCTCGGCCCGCTCCAGGTAGCGACCCATCCAGTAAAGGTTTTCGGCAACGCGTGCGAGCAGCATCAGCGGTTCTCCTCATCGACGATCCAGGTGTCCTTGCTGCCCCCACCCTGCGAGGAGTTGACCACCAGTGAGCCCTTGCGCAGTGCGACCCGGGTCAGGCCGCCCATGGTGACGAAGGTCTGGCGGCCGGAGAGGATGAACGGACGCAGGTCGACATGGCGCGGTTCGATCTTCTGATCGACCAGAGTCGGCACGGTGGAGAGGCTGAGGGTCGGCTGGGCAATGTAGTTGCGCGGGTTGTCCTGAATCAGTCTGGCGAACTGGGCCAGCTCCTTTTTGCTGGCGTGGGGGCCGATCAGCATGCCGTAGCCGCCCGATTCGTTGGCCGGTTTGATCACCAGCTCGGCCAGATGGTCGAGCACATACTCCCGGTCGCCCGGCTTCATGCAGAGCCAGGTGGGGACGTTGGGCAGCGCGATCTCCTCGCCCAGATAGTAGCGGATCACCTCGGGGACGAAGGCGTAGACCACCTTGTCGTCGGCGACACCGGCGCCCGGGGCGTTGGCGAGGGCGACATTGCCTGCCTTCCAGGCGCGCATCAGGCCGGGAACGCCGAGCAGCGATGTCGGGTTGAACGCCTCCGGATCCATGAACAGGTCGTCGATGCGGCGGTAGATCACATCGACCCGTTTCAGTCCCGCCATCGTCTGCATGTAGACGATGTCATCCTTGCCGACCACCAGGTCGCGTCCTTCGACCAGTTCGCAGCCCATCTGCTGGGCGAGGTAGGCGTGTTCGAAGTAGGCGGAGTTGTAGATGCCCGGTGTCAGCACCACCACCTGGGGAAACTCGACCGGGCGTGGCGAGATGGCGGTCAGGGTGTCGAACAGTTGCGAGCTGTAGTCGTCGACCGGCTGGATGTTGTAGTTCTCGAACAGTTCGGGAAACACCCGCTTCAGCACCTGGCGGTTCTCCAGCATGTAGGAGACGCCGGAGGGCACCCGCAGGTTGTCCTCCAGCACATAGACGGTGCCGTCGCGGTCGCGGACCAGGTCGGAGCCGCAGATGTGGGCCCAGATGCCGAGCGGTGGATCGACCCCCATGCACTGCGGACGAAAGTTCTGCGAATTTTCGAGCAGCTCACGCGGGAAGACCCCATCTTTGATGATGCGCTGTTCGTGGTAGAGGTCGTCGATGAAGAGGTTGAGCGCCTTGACCCGCTGCTTGAGGCCACGCTCGATGCCATCCCACTCCCGCTTGGCCATGATGCGTGGCAGCAGGTCGAAGGGCCAGGCGCGGTCGATCGAGCCTTCGGCCTCGGTGTAGACGGTGAAGCTGATGCCCATCTCCTTGATGGCCAGGTTGGCGGCGGCGATCAGGCTGCCGATCTCGTCGTCGCTGAACGAGGCCAGGTGTTGCAGCAGGGCCCGCGCCACCGGCCGCGGCTGCTGCTGTTCGTCGATCAGCTCGTCATGGAGATTCTGGTTGGGGTAGCCGGCGCAGTCGATGGTCATGGGAGTCGTCCTGAATCTCGGTCTCTGTTTCTGCGAGAGCAAATCATGGGCCACTGTTGCGGTGCGCGCTGCATTCACCCGTCGGGCAGGCTGATCACATCGACCGCGACCTTCAGTTGATGGGTCTTGCCACCGCCGAAGATCACCCCCTTGAGCGGCGCGACATCGGCATAGTCACGCCCCTGGGCGACGGTGATGTACTGGTGATCGGGTGTGCGATCGTTGGTCGGGTCGAACTCCAGCCAGCCCTCCTCGGGGTCGAAGGCACTGAACCAGGCGTGGGAGGCATCGGCCCCGACCAGTCGTGGTTTTCCAGGCGGTGGCAGGGTTTCGAGGTAGCCACTCTGGTAACGGGCGGCCAGCCCCATCGATCGCAGGCAGCCGATGGCGAGGTGGGCGAAATCCTGGCAGACACCACGGCGGTGGGCCAGCACCTCGGTCAGTGGCGTGGCCACCGAACTGAAGTGCGGATCGAAGGTGAACTCCCGATGGATGCGGCGGGTCAGGTCACGCACGGCGGTGCGCAGTGGACGTCCGGAGGGGAACGAGGGCTGCGCATAGTCGGCCAGCTCCGGCAGCGGTTCGATCATCGGCGATGGCAGCCGATACTCCTGCGCCAGACGCAGGACCGGTGAGGGTGCGTCGCGCAGCAGGTCGCGCACCTGATCCCACGGCAGGGTGCCTTCGATCGGCAATTGACCACTGACCTCATGCAGTTCGACCAGGCTGCGGATGGTGACGGTCAGGGTGGTGTGGGGCTCTTCGATCGAGAAGTAGATCACCCGGTTGCCGAAGTAGTCTTCATGCTCCTGATAGGCGTGGGGGCGCGGGGCGATGTCGATGGCGCGCTCCAGACAGTGCTGCCGCGCACTGTTCAGCGGAATGATGTGCGCCAGGTTGTGACAGAGCGAGACGGTCTCGCCATACAGGTAATGGGTGCGATGTTCGACACGGTACTTCATACCTCCTGCTCCGCGAGGGTGTTCGACAGCAACTGTTCGCTCTGCGGGTGGTTGAGGCTGAAATAGAGTTGGGTGATCTCGACCGAGAGCTGGCCCAGCCCCTGACCGAGCCGGTGCAGCAACTGGTCGAGCTGTTGATGGCCGGTTTCATCGGGAGTGGCCAGCGCCAGGGTGTCGCAGAGGCGAAGCTGGCTGAAGACCTCCAGCGTGATCCGCTCGGCCTTGCTTGGATGGCGCGGGTTGTGTCCGGGCAGCCGGGTGAGGTGCTGTTCGATCAGCCGCAGCTGGTAAATCAGTGCACGCGGATTGGTGGTATCGAGCAGCAGCAGTTCCAGCGCAGTGGCCAACTGTGGTGCGGTGCGGTAGCGCCAGCGGTGGATGATCAGGCTCTCCTGCACCGAAAGCAGCCGCTCGAGGATCAGATAGCGCACGATTTCATCCTGGTTCTGCACCAGCGTGGTGCGAATCAGGTCGATCAGGTTGATGCCGCGCTCCAGCCGGCGGCCGATGTCGAGCAGCATCCAGCCATGCTCGTGGGTCATGCTTTCGGTGGTCTGGCCGGTGAGCGCCAGCAGCACCGTGACCAGCCGGTCGAGTTGCGCCTGCAGCCGTCCCAGTTCGTGTGCCGGATGGTTCTGCATCGACTCGAGCATCTTTTCGATCTCGTCGATCACCCGCCAGGTGTCGCTGGTCCAGAGATCGCGCAGGTTGAAGGCGGCCTGCACCAGTGCCCGCAATATCTGGCTGATGCCGCCGACCCGCTCCTCGTCGAGTACCAGCGAGAAGATCTCCTCCTGTGGTGCCAGCAGCCGCGCCTGACTCTCTTCGCCGACGAAGCCGGGATGGGTGTGGGTCACCTCGGTCAGTGCGCGCAGCAGTTGATAGAGGCATTCGCGGTCCGACTGGTCCTGGTACTCCTCGATCTCGTCGAGCTTGAGCGCGACATTGCGCAGCAGCCGGATGGTGAATTCGGCCCGCTCGGCGTAACGTCCGACCCAGAACAGGTTTTCACCGGCGCGGCTCGGCAGTACCCCCTGGCGTTCGAGTGCGCTGGGATGCAGTCCATCCGGCGGCAGCAGGCTGACATGGGGCTGCGGCCGGTCGGCCAGCACCCAGGTGTCCTTGCTGGTGCCGCCGGTCTGGTTGCTGATCTGCAGCATCTCATGGCTGGGAGCGATGCGGGTGAGCCCACCCGGCATCACCGCGTAGCCATCACCGTCACTGACCAGAAAGGTGCGCGTCACCACCTGACAGGGTTGCAGCCGACCCTCCACCAGCGAAGGAGTGCTGGCGCCCGCGAGCGGCTCCTGACCCACATAGAGGTGGGGTTGGCGCTCGATCCTGTCGCGCCAGCCCTGTAGCTGGCTGCGGCTCAGTTCCGGCCCGAAGATCGAGCCGATCCGGCGGTTGATCGGCTTGATCAGCAGGCGGTCGAGGTTGTCGAGCACATGGCGGCGGCTCTTCTCATCGCCGCACCACCAGCTGTTGGCCGAGGGGAGTTGCAGCTCCTGATCGAGCAGCACCCGCGCCAGACGTGGCAGAAAGGGCAGCAGGCCGGGATTTTCGAGCAGCCCGCTGCCGAGCGGATTGGCGATCGCCACCTTGCCGCGGCGTGCGGCTTCCAGCAGGCCCGGCACCCCCAGCCGTGAGTTTTCGAGCAGCTCCAGCGGATCGCAGTAGTCGTCGTCGAGCCGGCGCAGGATGACGTCGACCGGTTTCAGTCCATCCAGCGATTTCATCCACACCGTGCTGTCGCGCACGGTGAGGTCGTCGCCCACCACCAGGTTGTAGCCGAGGTAGGAGGCGAGATAGGCATGTTCGAAGTAGGTTTCGCTGTAGGGGCCGGCGGTCAGCAGCACCACCCGCGGATCTTCCCGCTCGCGCGGTGCCAGGCGCGCCAGGGTGTTGCGCAGCGTGCGAAAGAACTGGGCCAGACGCCGCACCTGCCCATCGCGAAAAGCGTTGGGCAGGATTCGCGCCAGCGCGATGCGGGTCTCCAGTGCATAGCCGGCGCCGGAGGGCGCCTGGGCACGGTCGTTCATCACCCAGAGCTGGCCATCGGCGCCGCGCGCCAGATCGGCGGCGTAGAGCAGCAACTGGTGCGGCCCCGGCACCGTGACCCCCTGACAGGGTCGCAGAAAACCGCTGTGGCGAAAGACCAGCTCGGCCGGCATCAACCCCTCGCGCAGCAGGCGGCGCTCGCCGTAGAGGTCACGCAGAATCAGATTGAACAGCTCGGCCCGCTGGGTCAGGGCGGTTTCGGTCTTCTGCCACTCCTGCTGGCTGATCAGCAGCGGAACCGGGTCGAGGTCCCAGCCGCGGCGTGGCGCCTCCGGCTGGTTGTAGAGGTTGTAGGTGACGCCATTCTCGCGCAGCAGTTGGCGCCCCTCCTGCCGGCGGCGCTCCAGCTCCGCGCCGCCCAGACGGTCGAGGGTGTGGATCAGCGGCCGCCAGAAGTCGCGGGGCTGACCTTCGCCATCGACCGCCGGGTCGGGCAGCCACATCTCGTCGTGCGCTGCGGCATGGTGTGCGTAATCGGAGGCGATCAGGCTGAAGTGGCCGCGGTCGGCATTGAGCGGGGAGTTCATCGGCCGGTTGTTCTTGCCTGGGTGACGTGATGCTGCGGGCGCCCGTCAGCCCATGCTGACGGGCCTGCCATCCGGCGTCTCACTGAAACGATGTGGGACGGCGCAGATCGAGAGTATACGGATATTCCCGGTTTCTTTCCTGCGGTGGCGGCTTCATCGATTCGACCCCGCTGCCACGCGGTTCGAAGCGGGAGACGCCGCCGACCGCTGGCGGCGGCTGCAACACCCCCGGCGTGTGGCCAAAGCCGGCGAAGCGCGAGACGCGGCGGCTTTCGGCCTCGTAGGCATTGACCGGAAAGCGCTCATAGCTCAATCCGCCGGGGTGGGAGACATGGTAGGTGCAGCCGCCGATCGAGCGGCCATTCCAGCTGTCGATCAGATCGAACACCAGTGGCGAATGGATGCCGATGGTCGGATGCAGTGCCGAGGGGGGCTGCCAGGCGCGGTAGCGCACGCCGGCGACATATTCGCCATGGGTGCCGGTGCCGGCGAGCGGCACCTGCCGGCCGTTGCAGGCCAGGATGTAGCGCCCATCGGTCAGGCCGCTGACCCGCACCTGCAACCGCTCCAGCGATGAGTCGGTGTAGCGGGCGGTGCCGCCCAGCGCCATCTCCTCGCCGAGCACATGCCAGGGCTCGATCGCCATGCGCAGCTCGATCTCGATCCCCTGGATCGACACCGAACCATAGTGGGGAAAGCGGAACTCCCAGAACGGCTCCAGCCATTTCTGCTCGAAGGGCAACCGGGCATCGCGCAGGAACTGCGCCACGTCGGCCAGGTCGCGCCAGATGAAGTGCGGCAGCAGAAAGCGGTCATGCAGCTCGGTACCCCAGCGCACCAGCGGCTGCTGGTAGGGGCGCTCCCAGAAGCAGAGCAGCAGACTGCGCAGCAGCAGCATCTGCACCAGGCTCATGCGGGCATGTGGCGGCATCTCGAAGCCGCGGAATTCGAGCAGCCCGAGCCGACCGGTGGCCGAGTCGGGTGAGTAGAGCTTGTCGATGCAGAATTCGGCACGGTGCGTATTGCCGGTCAGATCGACCAGCAGATTGCGCAGCAGCCGGTCGACCAGCCAGGGTTGCGGCACCTCGCCGGTCGGCATCTGTGAAAAGGCGATCTCCAGCTCATAGAGGGTTTCGTGGCGCCCCTCGTCGACCCGCGGCGCTTGGCTGGTCGGGCCGATGAACTGTCCGGAGAAGAGGTAGGAGAGCCCCGGATGGTGCTGCCAGAAGGTGATCAGACTGCGCAGCAGGTCGGGACGGCGCAGAATCGGACTCTCGGCCGGTGTGCGTCCGCCCAGCGTGACATGGTTGCCGCCGCCGGTGCCGGTGTGGCGGCCGTCGAGCATGAACTTTTCGGTGCCGAGGCGGCTCTGGTGTGCCTCTTCGTAGAGCGCCTCGGTGTTGGCGACCAGCTCGCGCCAACTGCCGGCCGGCTGGATGTTGACCTCGATGACGCCCGGGTCGGGGGTGACGGCCAGCTTGACCAGGCGCGGGTCGCGCGGTGGTTCGTAGCCCTCGATCAGCACCGGCAGATCGAGCGCCCTGGCGGTCGCCTCGATCGTGGCGATCAGATCGAGGTAGTGCTCCAGATGGGTGATGGGGGGCATGAACAGACAGAGCCGGCCGTCGCGCACCTCGATGCAGATCGCCGTGTGCGGCACTTCGACCCACTGGGGTGAACCATTTTCGTCCTCTTCGGCATCGACCGGTGCCTGCGGATGAATCTCCGGATGCAGGTCGGGCGGATGCTGGACGTAGCTGTAACGGCGTGCCACCTCGCCGTGGATGTCGCCCAGTTCCGGCAGCGGTTCGAACAGGCTGCGCGGATGGCGCTCCGTGGTCCGTCGCAGCGCCTGATCGACCCAGGGCAGTGCATCGAGCGGCAGCCGCAGTCCCATCGGCGAATCACCAGGCGCCAGAAACAGCTGGCCACGGCGAAACTGCCAGGGACCGCTGCGCCAGCATTGTCGACGCCAGTCCCACTGAAGCGGCAGGGCATAGCCGGTCGGCTCTCCCAGGCCACGGTCGAGCAGCGCCAGCAGCCGGCGGCGTTCGTGTTCGTCATCGAGCGCGGCCTTGGCAGGGTCGAGGTTGATCGGCAGATTGCCTTCGCGCCAGAGGTAATAGGCGGTGTCCTCGAAGGCGGGCAGCAGATGGCGGCCGTCGAGCTGCAGCCGCTGGCACAGCGCTTCGGCAAAGGTCCGGGCATCGTGGATGCCGTGCTGTCCCGCGCTGGCCGGATCGGCCAGCAGCCGTGGCTCATGCCAGACCGGTACTCCGTCGCTGCGCCAGAAACAGTTGTAGGCCCAGCGCGGCAACGGCTCGCCGGGATACCACTTGCCCTGACCGTAGTGGCGCAGGCTGCCGGTGGCGAAGCGCGTCGACAGCCGATCGAGCAGGTTTCTGGCCAGCACCCGCTTGTGGCTGCCATCGGCGGCGATGTTCCACTCGGCCCCCTCCATGTCGTCGATCGAGACGAAGGTCGGCTCGCCGCCCATGGTCAGCTGCACCCCCTGCTGTTGCAGCCGCTGCTCCACCTCGTCACCGAGCTGATCGATGCTGCACCACTCCTCTTCGCTGTAGGGCCTGGTGACGCGGGGATCCTCATGGATGCGGGTCACCCGGTTGAGGAAGCTGAACTCCGTCTCGCACTCATCGCTGTAGCCGAAGACCGGTGCCGCGCTTTCGGGCGAGGCGGTGCAGGCGAGCGGGATGTGCCCCTCGGCGGCGAGCAGCCCGGAGGTCGGGTCGAGGCCGATCCAGCCCGCGCCGGGGATGTAGACCTCGCACCAGGCGTGCAGGTCGGTGAAATCCTGCTCGGGCCCCGATGGCCCGTCGAGCGACTTGACGTCGGCCGTCAGCTGCACCAGATAGCCGGAGACGAAGCGGGCAGCCAGACCGAGGTGGCGCAGTATCTGCACCAGCAGCCAGCCGGAGTCGCGGCAGGAGCCCAGCCGCTTCTCCAGTGTCTCGTCGCAGCGCTGGATGCCGGGCTCCATGCGCAGCGTGTAGTTGATGTCGCGGTAGAGCCGCTGGTTGAGATCGACCAGAAAGTCGGTGGTCCGGCATGGTTCGCGGCCGATCTGCCCGACCCAATGCATCAGCAGTGGCCCCGACTCGTTGATCTCGAGATAGGGCGCCAGCTCCTTCTTCAAGGCCGGCGGGTAGTCGAACGGGAAGCTGTTGGCGTACTCGTCATAGAAAAAATCGAACGGATTGATCACCTGCAGCCGGGCGATCACCTCCACCCTGACATCGAGCTCGCGCACCTTCTCCGGAAAGACCACCCGCGCCAGGTGGTTGCCGAACGGATCCTGCTGCCAGTTGATGAAGTGGTCGGCGGGCCCGATCTTCAGCGAATAGCCCTCAATCGGTGTGCGGCTGTGCACCGCCGGCCGCAGCCGGAAGATGTGCGGGGAGAGCTGCACCGGCCGGTCAAAGCGGTAGTGGGTGTGGTGTTCGATTGCGACACGGATCGACATGATGTGCTCCCTTTCTCTTAAGCTCTGTGATGATGCGTTCTGCCATGAAGCCGATGGCAGATCCATGCGTTGCGCAGTGCAGTCAAAGCAATAAGCGTGCGCACCCGTCAGAATGTCGAGGAAAACATGCGGAGGTCAGATTGACAATGAAACTCAGGCATGTGCATTCTCACCGACAGGTTGATGCTGAACCGTTTTTGATCATAACTTTTTGAAGGAGAACAACCCATGAAGGCGTTTCGTGCCGTTCCGCTCCTGCTGCTGACGGCGGCTTTTGCCATCGATGTCCATGCCCAGTGTGCGGCGAGCACCCGAGTGGCCCAGCCCGAGCGGGTGCTGACCCAAAAGCTGGTCTGCGCTCACAAGGGGGCGCCCGACAAGCCGGGAGATCGCTGGTCGGAGCTGCACACCAGGAATGGCAGCGGTGGCGGCACCCCGCTGATCGAATGGGCACGCGGTGCACAAGATCCGGTGGACCCAAGCCGCAATGTTGGAACCTGGAAGGTGCAGGGCAGCAACATCGTCTACAGCTACACCGGCGATGGGTCATACACCTACCAGCTTTTCAACGATGGCGCTGGCCAATATTCGTTGTGTGACAGTCAGGGCGGTACGGTCAAGGCCACGATCGTGAAGCTGGTTTCGTCGCCATCGGGCACCAACCCCTGCGGTTGGAGCAACTGAGTGGAATCGATTCCCCTCAAGGGTTCATGCTGATCGCGCGCCACCCGCGTGTCGGTAAAGAGTGATCTGCGCGGGGGCGGAGGGCCGGGCGTTCCTCTGTGCGGCGCGCGGCCCGTTCTTTTGTCTCTTTCAGCGCGGACGATCGCCGAATGACGCTCTTCAATCTCCGGCAGCGCGACTTTTTACGGCGGCTCGAACTGCCACTGTGGCAGGCGCGGCAGCCGCTGCCGGGTGCCCGTCAGACCTGGGTCGAGCCGCCAGCGCCGCCCGAAGCGTCGCCCTCGGTGACCTTGCCATCGCCGCTGGTGGATGCACTGCCGACGGCGTCCATGGCTGATCAGGCTGCGACTGCCACTGAATTTGCACTCTATCATCGACGCCTGCCCCGTGGCTGGCTGCTGCTGTGCGACCTCGAAGCGCCCGCGCAGCAGCTTGCAGCGGGGCCACGCCGGCTGCTCGACAACATCCTGTTCGCGCTCGACGTTGAGGCGGATGCACCGGCCGCCGAGGGGGTGCTGCGCTGGCCGCCCCCATTGCCGGGACTCCAGCTCGACGTCGATCCTGCGGCGGCCGCCCACTTTCTTGAAGCCTTCATCGCCGGCCAGCAGGAGCGCGAAGGGGTGACGCATCTGCTCTGTTTTGGTGCAAAGCCGCTGCAGCTGCTGAGGCTGGCCGGCGTGGCGGCATCGGTCGAACTGGGAACGCAGCCCGGTCAGTGCAGCGCGGTCGGAATGACGCTGGTGGCGACCCATGCACTTTTCGAACTGCTGGCCGATCCGCCGCGCAAGGCCGCCAGTTGGCGCCATCTGCGGCCACTGCTGCAGCCGGGGAGCAGTCGCGGTGACGACCGCCCATCGCATTGATCCGATCGAGATCGCGCCGCTGCTGTGGTCCGATCTGGTCGAGGTGGTGGCCATCGACGCCGCCAGTGATCCCGCCCCTTGGTCGCTGGCGCTGTTCGAGCAATCGTTGCAGGTGGGCCATCTGGGTCACAAGGCGCTCTGCGCCGGGCAGATGGTGGGCTACAGCCTGACGCAGCTGGTGCAGGATGAAGCCGAGCTGCTGCGCATTGCCGTGCTTGCCGATTTTCGCCGCGCTGGCCTTGGCCGGGCGCTGTTGAGTGAGGTCATCGCCGTTGCCATCGACGCCGGCTGTCGGCGGCTGCTGCTCGAGGTGCGCAGCGGCAATCAGGCAGCGATCGCGCTGTATCAACAGGTCGGTTTTCGGACGGTTGGGCAGCGACGCGGCTACTACCCGGCACTGCCGGGCGGCCAGAAGCGTGAGGATGCACTGCTGATGGCGCTCGACTGCGCTCCCCGGCAATGAGCCACCCGCCTGCGCGCTGGCGCATCGGTGTCAGCCGCTGTCTGCTGGGTGAGCCGGTGCGTTATGACGGTGGACACAAGCGCAACGGCTACGTCGTCGAGACCTTGCAACGCCATTTCGATCTGGTTGCCTTCTGTCCCGAGCTGGAAGTCGGTCTGGGAGTGCCGCGGCCACCGATCCGGCTGGTCCGGCACGCGCAGAGTGTACGGGCGTTGGGGGTGGAGCAGCCCGAACTCGACGTCACGCTGCCGTTGACCCGCTACCTCGACCAAGTGCGCGAGCGTGTGGCGCCGCTGGTGGGTTTCATCCTCAAGCAGGGATCACCGAGTTGCGGCCTGGAGGTCGCACTGCATGAGGCAGAGCGACCGATCGGCACCACCGCCGGACTCTTTTCCGGCAGACTGCGGGCGGCCTTGCCGTGGTTGCCGGTCGAAGAGGAGGGGCGACTGAGCGATCCGCGGCTGCGCGAGAACTTTCTGACCCGGCTCTTCGTTCACGGGCGCTGGCGTGATCTGCCCGATGGCGGCCTCGACTTCGCCACCCTGCTGGCGTTTCACCGCAGCCACAAGATGCTGCTGCTGGCGCACGATGAGGCGTGCTACCGCCGCCTGGGACGCTGGCTCGCGACCGCGCGGCAGCTCGAACCCGGGCAGCGGGCTGAACAGTACCTCGGCCAACTGCTGCAAGGGCTCGAACGGCTGCCGACGCCCGGTTCGCATGGCAACGCGTTGCAGCATCTGGCCGGCTTTCTCAAGCGGCAGCTCGATGCGCGGCAGCGCGGCGAACTGGCCGCCACCATCGACGCCTACCGTCAGGGGGCATTGCCGTGGACCACGCCGGTTGCGCTGCTCAACCACCACTTTCAGCACCATCCTCACCCCTTTGCGCTGGCGCAGCACTACCTGCGGCCACTGCCGGCCGAGCTGCTTGGGCCGTGACCCGCGGGGCTGTCACGCCCGTCACGCCTTGAAGCGTCAGCGTGCTGCTGGGACAATGGCCGATTCGCAGTGCCGCCCGCATCGACCTTCCGCCAGCGAAGCGCAAAGTGGGTGTCGATTCGCGGCTGAAAAGTCAAAAATCTTCTGGATCAAAAGGTTAATCCAGCCATGCTGCTGATGATCGA
>JADHED010001922.1_pt1 | contig 15809 bp, 14 predicted proteins | sample 8952041 | NCBI WGS metagenome assembly JADHED01 (sample SAMN16124423, study PRJNA663239) | bioreactor sludge metagenome | isolation source: sludge (control) | place: India:Bengaluru | collected 2018-09-08
GCGCGAGCCGGGCCGAGTCGTTCCCCGAGGCCTGCAGTCGCTCCGGCAGGTGGTGGCCGAGCGGCAGGAGGCCGAGGCCCGGCACTACCAGCGGCTGACCACCCGCGTGTGCACGCTGGAGGACTCGCTGGCCAAGGCCCGCGCCGAGGCGGCCACCGACGCGCTCACGGGCATCGCCAACCGCGGGGCCTTCGACGTCGCGCTCCGCGAGTGGCTCGCGCGGGCGGCGCGAGGCGGGGCCGGCTTCACCATGGCCATCGTCGACCTCGACGACTTCAAGCGCATCAACGACACCCACGGGCACCCGGTGGGGGATCGCGTGATCATGGCGGCGGCCCGCCTGCTGCAGGGCGGCGTGGAGGCCGGCGAGCTGGCGGCGCGGTACGGCGGGGAGGAGTTCGCCCTGCTGCTCGCGCCGGCCCAGGCCTCGCGCGCCCGGGCCCGGCTGACCGCGCTGCAGCAGCGGGTGGCCCCGGCCTACGAGTACGACCTCGGCGGCGAGCGCCGGTTTCTCACCTTCACCTTCAGCGCCGGCGTCACCGAGTACGCGGCCGGCGATACCCCCGAGACCCTCGTCAAGCGGGCCGACGAGGCCCTCTACGACGCAAAGCGCCGCGGGAAGAACCGCGTCGAGGTGCGCACGCGCTCGCTGCTCCGGGCCCTGATGCGGTAGCCAGCCCGGCCGGAGTACAATCTCCGCTCCGTTTTCGCCTCCGCGACGGAGAGGAGTTCCCATGCGTCGAGCCCGTGTCGCGGCCGCCCTGGCGCTGGCCGTGTTCGCGGCGGGCCCCGTGGCCCTGCCGCCCCTGCAGTCCCGCGCGTACGCCCAGATGGACGCGGCGCGCATCTCGCTCCCCGAGTTCAAGAAGCTCTACGACGCCGGCAAGGTGCTGGTGGTGGACACGCGCGACGCGCAGTCCTACCGCGCCGGCCACGTCCCCGGCGCCATCCTGGTGTCGCAGGACATGGTGCCGGCCAGGCTCGCCGACGTGAAGGCGAAGGCGGCCGGCAAGCTGGTGGTCGCCTACTGCACTTGACCGGCCGAGAACTCGAGCGCCCGGGTGGCGCTCCTGCTCGCGCAGGGTGGGGTGAAGGACACGCGGGCGCTGCTCGGCGGCTGGGCCGCCTGGGTGACGGCCGGCCATCCCGTGAAGACTGGCGACGCGCCATGACGGGGCGTCGAGGCATTGGGCCTCCCCGGGCCGCCGCCCCGGGGCCCCGCGCCTCGATCCCCGAGCCCCAGGCCCCAAGCCCACGCCCCAAAGCCCAGAGAGGTTCCCAATGATCGTCGGATTGATGGTCGGCCGTGAGTACAGCTTTCCGCCTGCGTTCATCGAACGGGTGAACAGCCTGGGGGCGCCGCATGGCATCACCGCCGAGTTCGTGAAGATCGGCGGCACGCGCATGGGCGAGCCCGCCCGTTACCGCGTCATCGTCGACCGCATCTCGCACGAGGTCGAGTACTACCGCGGCTACCTGAAGCACGCGGCGCTGCAGGGCACCTACTGCATCAACAACCCGTTCTGGTGGACGGCCGACGACAAGTTCTTCAACTACGCCGTGGCCGCGAAGCTCGGCCTGGCCATCCCGAAGACCGTGCTGCTGCCGCAGAAGGGCTACCCGGCGGACGTGGACATCCTGCCCGAGTCGCTGCGCAACCTCGAGTACCCCGTGGCGTGGGAGGCCCTGCTCGACTACGTGGGGCGCCCGGCCATCCTGAAGCCGTTCTCCGGCGGCGGCTGGAAGCACGTCTACAAGGTGCACACGGTGGAGGAGCTGATTGCCGCCTACGACGGCACCGCGCCCTACTGCATGACGCTGCAGGAGTTCATCGACTTCGACCAGTACGTCCGCTGCTTCACCTTCGGCAAGACCGACATCACGCCGGTGCGCTACGACGTGAAGGAACGCCGCTACCACGTCGATCACCACTACCTGTCGGCCGAGGTGGGCGAGCGGGTGGTGCGTGACGCGCAGACGATCAACCAGGCCCTCGGCTACGAGATGAACACCATCGAGTTCGCCATCAAGGACGGGGTGCCCTACGCCATCGACTTCCTCAACCCGGCGCCGGACTTCGAGCGCGACCGCATCACCGACCACTACTTCGACCTCGTGCTCGACCGGATGTCGAAGCTGGTGATCGACCGCGCGCTCCACGGCGAGGCGTCCGGGCCCTGGCCGCGCTGGGAGCAGATGCTGGGGCAGCCGGGCGTGGCCGGCTTCGTCGGCCAGCCCGCCGGGCGCTGACGGGGAGGCGACGTGGCCACCGCGATCGAGACCTGGCACGGCCTGCTGCGGCCCGGGGAGGAACTGGGCGAGGCGTACTGGACCGAGCTGGCCGGGCGCATGCGCGCGGCGAAGCTCACCTTCGGCGACCGCCTCAACTGCCCGTTCCTCAGGCCGTTCTTCCTGTCGGAGGACGAGGCGGCCCGCATCGGGCACGCCTCGGAGACCATCGCGCGCGTGGGCGAGACGGTGGTGGCGGCTGCCGTCTCCTCCCGGCCCGAGCTGCTGGACGCCGTGGGGCTGTCGGAGGCCGAGCGCCAGCTGGCCGCCTACGACCCGGGCTACGCGCGCGCCAGCACCTCGTCGCGGCTCGACGCGTTCCTGCTGCCCGACCGGCTGGCGTTCGCCGAGTACAACGCCGAGGCGCCGGCCGGGCTCGGCTACACCGAGAACCTGGCCGAGATCTTCGACGCCCTCCCGGTCATGGCGCGCTTCCGGGAGCGCTTCCACGCGCGGTACCACCGGCTCGGGGAAGGCATCCTCGCCGCGCTCCTCGAGAGCTACCGCGAGTGGGGCGGCACCGCCTCGCCGCCGCAGGTGCTCATCACCGACTGGCGCGAGGTGCCCACCTGGAACGAGTTCCTCATCCTCCAGGACCGGTTCACGCGCCTCGGCGTGCCCACGGTCGTGGCCGACCCGCGCGACCTGGAGTTCGACGGCCGGCACCTGCACGCCGGCGGGCGGCGCATCGACCTCGTCTACCGGCGCGTCCTGATCAACGACGTCGTGGCGCGGCCCGACGACTGCCGCGCGCTCGTCGACGCCTACCGCGCCCGCGCGGTGTGCGTCGCCAACACGTTCCGCTGCAAGATCCCCCACAAGAAGGCCTTCTTCGCCGTGCTCACCGACGAGCGCTACGCCGACCTGTTCACGGCGGCCGACCGCGAGGTGATCGCCGGGAGCGTGCCGTGGACGCGCGTGCTCGCCGACGTCGAGACCACGGTGGCGGGCCGGCGCGTCGGCCTGCTCGACCTCGTGCGGCGGGAGCGCGAGCACTTCGTCGTGAAGCCCAGCGACGAGTACGGCGGCACCGGCGTCACCCTCGGCTGGGAGACCGACGAGGGGGCGTGGGACCAGGCGATCCAGCACGCCGTCACCTCGGGCACGTCGTGGATCGCCCAGCGGCGCATCGACGTCCGGCGCGAGGTGTTCCCCATCGTCGAGACGCCGTTCCGCGTCGCCATGCGCGACATGCTGGTCGACTTCGCCCCCTACCTGTTCCGGGGCAAGGTCGCCGGGTTCCTCACCCGGCTGAGCGCCACCGGCCTGGCCAACGTCACCTCGGGCGGCGGGCAGGTCCCGTCCTTCGTGGTCTCGCCGCGCGACGCGCGCTAGCCATGCCCTTCGACTGCCGCTACCGCGTGGTGCACGGGCCCGAGGCCTGCCTGGCGTCGTGCCCGACCCGCGCCTCGGTCGGCGGGTTCTCGGCCGCGCTGGTGGAGCGCCCGGGCGAGGAGCCGCCCGCCGACCCGCGCGTGGTGGACATCGCGCTGCTCGACATGCACCACGGCTGGCCGAACCTCGGGCACGACTGCCTGGTGCACGCCATCCAGAACGCGGTGTGCGACATGCAGCCGGCGCTCACGCGCGCCGGCCTCTCGGTGCGCGTCCTCTCCTACGACGTGCGCCGGGGCCACGTGATCCCCGAGCCGCCCGGCGGGCGCTTCGCCGTCTACGTGGGCACCGGCGGGCCCGGCCACCTCGACCCGCGCCGCAACGACGGCGTGGACCCGGGCTCGCAGGGCATCGTCGAGGACCCGGCCTGGGAGGCGCCGCTCTTCCGCCTCTTCGACGCCATCCTGGCGCACCACACGGCCTCGCTCCTGGCCGTGTGCCACACCTTCGGGGTGATGTGCCGCTGGCTGGGCATCGCCGACGTCGTGCTGCGCGGCCCCGAGAAGGGCGGCAAGAGCGCGGGCATCGTCGAGAGCGTGCTCACCGCCGAGGCCCTGCGCCACCCGTGGTTCTCGCGTTTCGCCGCGGCGCTGCCCACCGCGCCGCACTTCCGCGTGCTCGACAACCGGCTCTACGACCTCGTGCCCCGCGGCCCGCTGCCGGCGCACGTCGCCGCCGTCGCCCACGAGGCCCTCGGCCACGGCGGCCCGGCCGGCGAGGCGCTCACGATGATCGACGTGGCGCGCCGCAGCGACGTCGTCCCGCGCGTCCTCGGCGTCAACCACCACCCCGAGGTCGTGAACCGCAAGCGCCTGATGGTCGTGCTGCGGCAGAAGCTCGAGCGGGGCAACGTCACCGCGGAGTGGTACGAGGAGCGCATGCGCACGCTGGCGCAGCCCATCGAGGACGAAGCCGGCGACCGCCTGCTGCACCTCACGTCCAGCTACACGCTGCTCGCCCCGCTCCGCGTCCACCTCTACCGGGAAGTGGGCCGCCGGGCGGCGGCCTTCGGTGTCCCGCTGCTCGCCGACCTCGAGGCCTTGCCGCTCACCTACAGCCTCACCCGCGACGCCTTCGATCCGGGCATGCACCTCACCGCGCCATGATCCCCAAGCCGCCGTTCGCCACCGATCTCACCCTCGAGGAGGAACTGGCCACCTTCGAGGCGCTCAAGCCGCGCCTGCTCGACGTCTGGGCCAACATCAACGGGCTCGAGGACTCGCACTGCACGGCGGTCGTGGTGCCCTCGCTCACGCTCGACCAGGACGAGCTGCGCAAGCTGCAGGGCGTGAGCTTCTACGAGGAGCGGCTGCTGTTCCTGCTGATCCGGCTCCGCAACCCGCGGGCGCACGTGATCTACGTCACCTCGCAGCCGGTCCACCCGGTGGTGCTGGAGTACTACCTCCACCTGCTGGCCGGCGTGCCCGCCAGCCACGCCCGCGCGCGGCTGACGATGCTGTGCGCGTTCGATGCGTCGCCGCGGTCGCTCACGCAGAAGATCCTCGAGCGCCCGCGCCTCGTGCAGCGCATCCGCAACGCGATTCCCGACCCCTCCCGCGCCTTCCTCACGGTGTTCAACTCCACGCCGCTCGAGCGCAAGCTCTCGGTGCTGCTGGGCATCCCGCTCAACGGGCTCGATCCCGAGCTGTCCTATCACGGCACCAAGTCGGGCAGCCGCCGGGCGTTCCGCGAGGCCGGCGTGCCCCTGCCCGAGGGGTTCGAGGACCTCCGCGACGAGCGCGACGTGGTGCACGCGCTGGCCGAGCTGCGCCAGCGGCGCCCGGGCATCCGGCGCGCCGTGGTGAAGCTCAACGACAGCTTCTCGGGGGAGGGCAACGCCCTCTTCACGTACCCGCCCAGCCACGACGGCAGCGGCATCGGGCTCGCCCTCTCGGGCATCGAGACCACCGTGCCCACCGAGACCGCGGAGCACTACTTCGAGAAGTTCCGGCGCATGGGCGGCGTCGTGGAGGAGTTCATCGAGGCGCCGGAGAAGACCTCGCCCTCGGCGCAGTACCGCACCAGCCCGCGCGGTGAGGTCGTGACCATCTCCACCCACGACCAGATCCTCGGCGGCCGGTCCGGGCAGATCTACCTGGGGTGCAGCTTCCCGGCACGCGACGAGTACCGGATGACCATCACCGAGATGGGGCGCCGCGTCGGGCACGTGCTCGCCAGCAAGGGCGTCGTCTCGCGTTACGGCGTGGACTTCCTCGCCTTCCGCCATCACCACGACGGGCCCTGGGAGGTGGCGGCCCTGGAGATCAACCTGCGGGTCGTCGGCACCACGCACCCGTTCCTCGCCCTGCGGTTCCTCACCGGCGGGGAGCTGGACCCGGCCACCGGCCACTTCATCTCGCTCGGGGGGCGCGCGAAGTTCTATCGCGCCACCGACAACCTCCGGGCCGAGCGGTACCGCAGCATCCTGCCCGAGGATCTCATCGACATCGTCACCGACAACGGCCTGCACTACAGCCACCGCACCGAGTCGGGCGTGCTCTTCCACCTGGTGGGCGCCCTCTCGGAGTTCGGCAAGCTGGGCATCACCGTGATCGCCAACAGCCAGGAGGAAGTGGACCAGCTGTACCGTCGCGCGTTGACCGTCCTCGACGCGGAGACCTCGTACGGGCAGTGACGGCCGACGGCGCCCCCTCCCGCCCCGCCGCTCCCACTCAGCTGCCCCGCCTCTACCCCCTATTTCCTACTTCCTATTTCCTACTTCCTATTTCCTACTTCCTACTCCCACCCATGCACACCGACTACCACCGCTGGTACTCCCATCGACTCGGCCGCGAACTCGGCATCGTCGTCTACGGCCACTGGGGGACGCCGCTGCTGACCTTCCCCACGAGCGGGGGCGACGAGTGGGAGATGCAGAACATGGGCATCGTCGCCGCGCTCGCCGAGCACATCGAGGCCGGCCGCGTGAAGCTGTTCTCGTGCAACACGAACAGCCGCGACTCGCTCTACAACAAGGGCGCGCACCCGTTCCATCGCAGCTGGATGCTGCGCATGTTCGACGAGTACGTCCGCGAGGAAGTGGTGCCCTTCGTCTGGGCCAACTGCCAGTCGCCCGGCCTCGGCCTGGGCGTCGCCGGGATGTCGCTCGGCGCCTTCTACGCCATGAACGCCATCCTGAAGCACCCCGACGTGTTCAAGCGCTGCTACGCCATCTCGGGGCTGTACGACATGAAGCGCTTCATGGACGGGCAGTACGACGACAACTTCTACTTCAACAATCCCGTGGACTACCTGCCGAACCTCTCGGACGGGTGGTACTGGGAGCACTACCGGACGTGCGACATCCGCATCGTCACCGGCTCGGGGCCCTACGAGGACAAGGGGTCGTCGCTGCAGCTGGCACACGTGCTGGGCAGCAAGCACATCCCGCACGCCCTCGACGACTGGGGCCCGCTCGGCGGCCACGACTGGCCGTTCTGGAAGCACCAGCTGCGCGAGTACATCGGCCGGTGGTGACGCCGCCGGCGGGGCGGCCCCGGCGCGCCGTGCGGCGGCGCGGCGGGGTCGCGAGGGTGGCTCCGATCAGCGCAGCCCCTTCAGCAGCTTGAGCAGCTGCTCCACCTGTTCCCGCTCGGGCGCCGACGGCGCCAGCTCCAGGAAGCGGCGGAAGTGCGTCGCCATTGGGTCGATGCGCTTCAGGCGGTTGTAGGCCACGCCCGCGTAGTAGTGGGCGTACGCGGCGTTGCCGTCGAGCTCGGCCGCCCGCGCGAAGGCCGCGGCCGCGGCCGGCCACTGCTGCGCCTCGTGCCGCGCCCGGCCCAGCTGGTAGTGCGCGTGGAAGAGATCGGGGGCGAGCTCGGTGGCCCGGGTCGCGTGGCGCGCGGCGCCGTCCGCATCGCCGTCGAGCAGCGCGAGCGCCGACTGCCGCACCGCGCTCCAGGGGTCGTCCTCGTTGCCCCCGAGGCGCTCGAGCAGGGCGCGCGCCTCGCCGGCCTGCCCGGCCCGCTGCATCGCCTGCGCGGCCCAGAACAGGTCGCCGGGCGGCACCTCGCCCTCCTCGAGCCGCTGCTGCACCTGGCTGGCGGCGGCCTCGTACTGGCCGGCCTCGTAGAGCTTCGACGGGGTGGGCGGCGGCGCGGGCTCCTGCGCGAGCAGCGCGCCCGACGCGCCGAGCAGCAACGACACCGCGAGGATGACGAATCTACGCACGACTGACCTCTCTCGATGACGAATCCGGCGTGACGAGCCGAGTCCTTCGGGGAGTGAGCAAGGATCGCGCCGTCCCGGCCGCGGCTCAGTACCTCCAGCTCGTGACGTCCGCGCCCGGCGGCGCCGACTTCAGCAGCCGCTCGACGATCTTCGGCGCGAACATCTGCGTGTAGCGCAGGCGGGAGATCGCGTTGGGCCGCGTGTGGTCGCCGTTCCAGCAGTGCTCGGCCCGGTCGCCGTAGTCCACCTCGCCGCCGTACGGCGGGTTGCGCGTCTGCTTCAGGAAGTCCTCGACGAGGTACACGGCGTTGTTCAGGTAGTAGTTGTCCATGTCGCCGACGTAGAGGTGCAGCTTGCCGGCGAGCTTCTGGCCCAGCCCGCGGTCCCAGTCGCGTCGCAGGATGTGGCCCAGGTCGTAGTGCTCGCGCCAGTGTTCGGCGACGCGCCGGTCGATGCGCCCGGTCAGCTTGTCCCAGATGGGCTGCGGGTAGCCGTCGGGGCCCACCGGCGAATAGACCGCCTGCCAGATGTCCCACTGGCCGCCGGAGCGCCCCCGGCTGCCGAGCACGAGCTCCAGCCGGTTCATGTCGCGCACCGTGGTGCTCACGTGCCCCAGGAAGTTGCGGTGGCCGGGCCGCTCGATCCGACGCCACGGGCCCTCGACGTAGTAGGCGTTGGCGTCCTCGTAGACGTTCACCGTGGTGTAGGCGCGGAAGTCGATCGGATCGGGGCAGGCCGCCCAGGCGCCGTTGAAGGTGTCCGGGTAGAAGACCTGCGCCGCCAGGGCTTCCCAGCCGCCGGTCGAGCCGCCGAACATGAAGCGCGCCCAGCCCTGGCCGAGGCCGCGGTACTTGCGCTCCAGGTACGGCAGCAACTCGGTGACGATCGCCTCGCCGTAGGGGCCGAGGTTGGCCGAGTCGACGGCGTAGGAATCGTCGTAGTACGGGTTGGCGTGCTGGATCTCGATCAGCAGGAAGCGCGGGAACCCGGGGCCCGTCCAGTCCTTGAAGAACTGGTGCGCCTGTTCCTGCTCGATGCGGTTGTAGCAGTCGAGGCCGAAGCGCTCGCTGCGCTCGCAGGGCAGCGCCGGGTCCGGCGGCGTTTCGCGGAACCCGTCCATCGTCCACGAGAAGTGCCCGTGGTTGATCACGAGCGGGTAGCGCGCCTCGGGACGGGTGTCCCACCCCTCGGGCAGCAGCACGTGCGCGCCGAGGTGCATGGGGCGGCCCCAGAAGCGCGTGAGCTTCTCGCTGAGCACGCGCTCGTGGCGCAGGTAGCGGGTCTGCGGCGGGTCGGCGATGGGCGGGATCACCTGGTCGAGCACCACGGGGATCGTCTCCGCGCGGCGCGGGTCGAACTCCACGCGCGCGGGCGTCGAGTACGGGTTGCCCGGGGCCCGGTTCCACTGCTGGCCCTCGCCACGGTCCATCGGCAGCTTCACCACGTGGCCGTCGGCGCGGCGGAACGTCTCGTAGACGTGCAAGAGGGCCTGCACCGTGTAGGTGCCCGGCGGCAGGTCGATCAGGCTGTCCACCGGGTAGCCGAGCACGCTCGCGTCGAACACGGCGTCCTCGCCGGGCCGCCAGCCCTCGACGTCGATGCCGAAGATCACCTGGGTGGTGGGGGCGTCGGAGATCTGGAACCGTGGCTCGCCGTCGGCCCGCGTCGAGATCATCAGCAGCAGGCGCCCGTCGAGTCCCGTTGCCGGGGCGGAGGCGGGCAGCCTGACGCTGAACCGCGGGGTGCCGACCGGGTCCTGGGGCGCGCGCGAGGGCGTCGAGGGGCGGGCGAGCGGTGCGGCGTCCGTCGCCCGGGCGGTGGCCGGGCCAGCCGGCCAGGACGCGAGCAGGGCGAGGACGAGCAGCGCGGCGGGGAGTGACCGCGGCATACGGGTTCCCTCCAGGGCGGCCCGGCGCGCCAGCGGGCCGAGGGGGCGCCCGCCGCCGCGAGCACCCTACCCGCCGCCCGTCGCGCTGTCAACGCGCCGCGCGGCTCACCGGCCTGGGGGGCGGCATCGTCTACACTCGTCGGCGATGTCCCTGTCGCCTCTGGCGCTCGCCTTCTCGCTGACGCTGCTCGCCGGCCTGGCCACCGGGCTGGGGGCCGCGATCGCCTTCTTCGCGCGGCGCACCGACTACCGCTTCCTCGGCGTCGCGATGGGGTTCTCGGCAGGGGTCATGCTCTACGTGTCCTTCACCGAGATCCTCGGGAAGGCCCACTCGTCGATGGCGGCGGCGTGGGGCGAGCGGGCCGGCGCGTGGGGAGCCACGCTCTCGTTCTTCGCCGGCATCGCGCTGATCGCGCTGGTCGACGCCCTCATCCCGAAGGCCGACAACCCCCATGAAGTCCGCGGGAGCGACGAGCTGTCGCAGCTGAACCCGGCGCGCGGGCCCGACGGTGCGGCCGTCGCCCACGCCACCCATGCCGGGCACGCGCACCACAAGCCCCTGCTGCGCACGGGCCTGTTCGCCGCGCTCGCCATCGGCATCCACAACTTTCCGGAGGGGCTGGCGACGTTCCTCGCCGCGCTGCAGGACCCGTCGGTCGGCATCGCGCTCGCCGTCGCGGTGGCCCTGCACAACATCCCCGAGGGCATCAGCGTGTCGGTGCCGATCTACTTCGCCACCGGCAGCCGCGGCCGCGCCTTCTTCTACTCGACGCTCTCGGGCCTTGCCGAGCCGGTGGGCGCCCTGGTCGGCTACGCGGTCCTGCGCACCTTCTTCACCGACGACGTGATGGGGCTGATCTTCGGCGGCATCGCGGGCGTGATGGTCTACATCTCGCTCGACGAGCTGCTGCCCGCCGCCCGCGCCTACGGTTCCGAGCACAACGCCCTGTTCGGCATCGTCTCGGGCATGGCCGTGATGGCCGTCAGCCTGGTCCTGCTGAAGTAGGGGCCAGGCATGCCTGGCCCGCCTCCGTGGGGGGGCGGGCGCGTGAAGCCCCGCCCCGCGACCGCGCCCGGCGCCTACGCCTCGCCGTGCGGCTCGAACAGCTGCCGCCGCGCGTTCTCGGAGATGGCGACGACGGCGGGGTGCTTCAGCTTCTTCTCGACCGAGATCGCGTAGAACCGTTCACGCACGCCCTCGAGGCGCCCGATCACCTGCACGCCGAACTGCCGGCACACGTCCTGCTCGATGACGGCCGGGGCGGGGAAGACACCCATGCCGGCCTCGCCGAACGACTTCAGCAGCGCGCTGTCCTCGATCTCGCCCACGATGCGCGGCCGCACGTCGTTGGCGGCGAAGAACTGGTCGAGGGAGCGCCGGACGACGGTGTTCTCGGTGGGCAGCAGTATCGGGGCCTGGTCGAGCGACCGCGGGAAGTTGCGGCGCAGCTTCTGTGCGAGGGCGCGCGTCCCGAGGATCGACACCGGCGACTCGCCGAGCAGGTGGTTGAAGGCGCGGACGCTGACCCCGGGGCCCATCGGCGTGTCGGCCAGCACCACGTCGAGCTCGTGCAGGGACAGCGCGGCCAGCAGGCGCTCGGTCTTGTCCTCGCGGCAAATCACCTGCACGCCCTCCGGCAGGGCGAGCGCGGGCTCGATCAACCGGCGGACGATGAGCTTGGGCATGACGTCGGCGATGCCGACGACGAGGCGGTACGGCCGGCCGGTGGGCCGGTCGTTGAGCGTGTCCAGCAGCTCGCGGCCGAGCGTGAAGATCTCGTCGGCGTAGCGGAACACCAGGCGCCCCACCTCGGTGAGCACGAGCCGCCGGCCGGCGCGCTCGAAGAGCTTCTCGCCGAGCGCGTCCTCGAGCGCGCGGATCTGGCCGCTGATGGTCGGCTGCGTGAGCGACAGCGCCTCGGCGGCGCGGACGACGCTGCCCTCGCGCGCCACGGTCCAGAAGTAGAGCAGGTGGTGGTAGTTGAGCCACTGCATGGGGCCTAATATACATCGGGACTTCCTAGCGGCAACTGTCAAAGATTCGATTTGCCCAATGTGTCCAGGGCGGCGAAGATCGCAGGCACGCCAACCGGGTGCTCCGCCGGAGAAGGTGTCGGGGGAGGACGCATGCGCGTGGAACTGCGGACTGCGGGAGTGGAACTCGACGACGCCGGCCGGGCGCAGGCCGAGCGCGTGTTCCTGCTGGCGCTCGGGCGGTTCCGCCCGCGCGTGTCGCTCGTCGCGCTCACCGTGGAGCCCGCGTCGTCGGAGCACACGCTCGGGGGCCGAGTGTGGCAGGTGGTCGCCCACGTGCACGGCGCGCGACGGTTCCTGGTGATCGAGGAGGACCGCGACCTGGGCGCGGCCCTCGGCCGCGCGGCCGATCGTGCCCGGCGCTGTGTCGAGCGCGACCTCTCGGTGGACGGGTGGACGCCGGCCCGGCCCGCCGGGCAGCGCCGCCAGGGAACGGCCGCCCGCCGCGTGCGGGCCGGCGTGGCCGCCGACGGACCCACCGGGGCCCGCCGGCGTTGAGCAGCGTGCCCACCGCGGACGCGCGGTGGGCATGAAGGTCGCGTCTTGGGGCAGACGCGACGACCGTGGCCGGAGATCCCCTCCCGGGTCTCCGGCCACGGGCTTCGGTACCCGGCCACGGGCCGGCCGCCCCGGGTCGCCGCGCACGCGTGACGGCGCGGCTCCCCGCCCCCTGCGTCACGTCCGAGGTCCCTGCCCCACGTATGGATGTCCTGCTGTTCCCCCTCGCCGAGTACTGGACGGTGTACGCCGTCTTCACCCTCGGCGTGCTCCTCGTTCTCGCCATCGACCTCGGCATCTTCCACCGCGAGGCCCACGAGGTCTCGATTCGTGAAGCCACCGCCTGGAGCATCGTCTGGGTGGCGCTCGCGCTGGCCTTCAACTACGGCCTCTACCTCTACGCGGCCTCGTCGTTCGCCGACAACCCCCGCCTGCAGGCCGTGCCCGGCTTCGAGGCCGACGCCGCGGCCCGGCGCGTGGCCCTCGAGTTCCTCACGGGCTACATCGTCGAGAAGTCGCTCGCCGTCGACAACATCTTCGTCTTCGTCGTCATCTTCACCTACTTCGGCATCCCGCAGAAGTACCAGCACCGCGTCCTCTTCTACGGCATCATCGGCGCGCTGCTCTTCCGGGCCCTGTTCATCGCCATGGGCTCGGTGCTCATGCAGTACCACTGGGTCGTGGTGCTCTTCGGCGTGTTCCTGATCGTCACCGGCGTCAAGATGTTCTTCGCGCCGGAGAAGCCGCTCGAGCCCGAGAAGAACCCGCTGCTGCGCCTCTTCAAGCGCTTCGTGCCGGTCACGCCCCGGCTCTACGGCCAGCGGTTCTTCGCCCGCGAGGACGGCCGGCTGCACGCCACGCCACTGCTCGTCGCCCTGCTCTTCGTCGAGTTCTCCGACATCATCTTCGCCGTCGACTCGGTGCCCGCGATCTTCGCCCTCACGCGCGAGCCGCTCATCGTCTTCACGTCCAACGTGTGCGCGATCCTCGGGCTGCGGGCGATGTTCTTCATGCTCGCCGGCGCGGTGGACAAGTTCCACATGCTCAAGTACGGCCTCGCCGTCGTCCTCGTCTTCGTCGGCCTGAAGATGGTGTGGCTCAACGAGGCCTTCGGCGGCAAGTTCCCGATCAGCTGGTCGCTCGGCATCATCGTCGGCATCATCCTCAGCTCGGTGCTGGCGTCGTGGTGGTTCCCGAAGCAGCCCGGCCACGGCGGCATGACGCCGCCGGCCCCCGCCTCCCCGGCGGAGGCGCGGGAAGGCCACGCGTCCTGAGTCCCCGCGTGTTCGCCCGGTGCGGGGGCGCGGCTTCGCCGCGGCCCGTGCCGGGTGGAGGTGTGTCCCCATGTCGGCCTACGATCCCTCGTCCGCGAACCTCCACGCGCCCGCTCCCGTGACGCGGGACCGCGCTGCCGCGAGCCCCGGCGCCCTGGTCCCGGTGACGGTGGCCCATGGCGACGGCATCGGCCCCGAGATCATGCGGGCGACGCTCGCCGTGCTCGCGGCGGCCGGCGCGCGCCTCGCCATCGAGGAGGTGCACGACGTCGGCGAGCGCACCTACCTCGCAGGCCACACCAGCGGCATCGGCCCCTCGCTGTGGGAGTCGCTGCGCCGCACGCGCGTCTTCCTGAAGGCCCCGATCACCACGCCGCGCGGCGGCGGGTTCAAGAGCCTCAACGTCACCACCCGCAAGACGCTCGGGCTCTACGCCAACGTGCGGCCCTGCGTGGCCTACCACCCGTTCGTCGCCACGCGGCACCCCGGCATGGACGTCGTGATCGTGCGCGAGAACGAGGAGGACCTCTACGCCGGCATCGAGCACCGCCAGACGGCGGACGTCGTGCAGTGCCTGAAGCTCGTCACGCGCCCGGGCTGCGAGCGCGTCGCGCGCTACGCGTTCGAGTACGCCCGCCGCAGCGGGCGCCGCAAGGTGAGCTGCTTCACGAAGGACAACATCATGAAGCTCACCGACGGCCTGTTCCACCGTGTCTTCGAGGAGGTCGGCGCCGAGTACCCCGACATCGCGCGGGAGCACCTGATCGTGGACATCGGCGCGGCGCGGCTGGCCGACACGCCCGAGCGCTTCGACGTGATCCTCGCGCCGAACCTCTACGGCGACATCCTCTCGGACGTCGCCGCGCAGATCAGCGGGTCGGTGGGCCTGGGCGCCTCGGCCAACATCGGCCGCGACTGCGCGATGTTCGAGGCCATCCACGGGTCGGCGCCCGACATCGCGGGCCAGGACGTGGCGAACCCGTCCGGGCTGCTGTTGTCCGCGGTGATGCTGCTGGTCCACGTCGGCCAGCCCGACGTGGCCGCGCGCGTGCACAACGCCTGGCTGCGCACCGTCGAGGACGGCGTGCACACGGCCGACATCCACCACGCGGAGGTGAGCCGCCGGCTGGTCGGGACGGGTGCGTTCGCGGACGCGGTGATCGAGCGGCTCGGGCTCGAGCCGCGCCAGCTGCCGGTCGCCGCCTACGCGCCCACCCCGCCGCCCGCGCCGCCGTCGCACGTGAGCGCGCCCCCGCGACCCGTCAAGACGCTGCTCGGGGTCGACGTCTTCCTCGACTGGCCCGACGCGAGCCCCGCGCAGGTCGCCGCCGTCGTCGAGCCCCTGGCCGGCCCCGACTTCCGCCTGAAGATGATCAGCAACCGGGGCGTGAAGGTGTACCCGGACGGGTTCCCGGACACCACCTGCGTCGATCACTGGCGCTGCCGCTTCGTCGCACCGGTGCCGCTCGCCGCGAACGGCGCCGGCGGGGCCGCCGTGACCCACGCGCAGGTCCTCGCGGTGCTCGAGCGGCTCCGCGCCGCCGGACTCGACTTCGTCAAGACCGAGCACCTCTACGCCTTCGACGGCGAGCGCGGCTACTCGCTCGGGCAGGGCGAGTAGCAGCCGCGCCGGCGGCGGCCGGGCGTATGCTTGCCGCATGGCGTTCACGCTCACGTCACCGGACTTCGTCCACGAGGGGGCCATCCCCACGCGCTTCACGTGCGAGGGCGACGACGTGTCGCCGGGGCTGCGGTGGAGCGACGCGCCCGAGGGCACCCGCAGCTTCGCGCTCGTCGTCGACGACCCGGACGCGCCCGACCCCGCGGCGCCGCGGCGGGTCTGGGTGCACTGGGTGCTCTACAACCTGCCCGCGCGGGTCACCGAGCTCGCCAGCGCGGTGCCGCCCCGCCTGCTGCCCGGCGAGACCCTGGTCGGGAAGAACGACTGGGGCCGCACCGGCTACGGGGGGCCGTGCCCGCCCATCGGGCGGCATCGCTACTTCTTCACGCTCCACGCGCTCGACGCGATGCTCCCCGACCTGCGCCAGCCGACCCGCGCGCAGCTCGATGCGGCCATGGCCGGCCACGTCCTCTCGACGGCCGTCCTGATGGGCACCTACCAGAAGACGGGGCGCTGACCGGACGCGGCAGGCGCCGCGCCGCCGGGCCCCGCCCCCGCCGCCACGGGCTGGCGTAGAATCCCCGCCATGGTGCGTCGTGACGAAGCAGACAGCAGATCGTCGGCTTCACGCTGTTCTTCT
>JADHED010001924.1_pt1 | contig 15796 bp, 20 predicted proteins | sample 8952041 | NCBI WGS metagenome assembly JADHED01 (sample SAMN16124423, study PRJNA663239) | bioreactor sludge metagenome | isolation source: sludge (control) | place: India:Bengaluru | collected 2018-09-08
CACCCATGCCCCCATGCCGCCCCGCCCCGATGGCTCGGCGCCGGCGTTCAGCGCGGCGGTGACCGCGGGCGACACGGCCTATCTGTCGGGAGTGACCGACGGCGGCGCAGCCCTGGGCGGCACGTCGGCCGACGCGGCCCGCCGGGCCCTGGACGGACTGAAACGCAACGCCGAGGCGGCCGGGCTCACCATGGACGACGTCGTCTGGGTGCAGGTGTTCTCCACCAACCTGGACGACTACGCGGCGTTCAACGACGTGTATCGCGGCTACTTCAAGGGGCCCCTGCCCGCCCGCGCCTACATCGGCGCCGACAAGCTGCTGGGCGGCGCCCGGTTCGAGGTGATGGGGATCGCGGTACGGAAGGCGAAGTAGGGTTAGACCTGGATGTCGACGACCAGACCCTTGCGGGCGTCCTTGGACGATTGAGCGGCGACCGCCGTGGCGGTCAGCTCCGCGCTCTTCTGAGCATTCCGCTCGGCGGTCTTGTCATCCTGCTGGGGACGGACCGGCGGGACGGGGGTGACAGGGGGTTGCGACGCAATGGACGCCGCGGGGGTGACGCTGGACATGGCTCGTCTCCTCCGGCCACGGTTCGGCGGCCGACAGGACCACGGTTTAGCTCGCCTCGGGTAACCGATCCTCAAGGGATGGGGTAAATCCCGGGAAAGCATCCCAAGGCCCCTCTACGCGCCCGGCGCCTTGCAATTCCCCGCCCTTTCGCGTACTAGCCCGCCCCTTCGGAACCGCCTGGCCCCAAGGCATGCCATGGCGGTTCATCAACACGACAGAGGACGGGACCTTCGGGGCCCGACGTGAAATGCCCAAACTGAAGACCAAGTCGGGCGTGAAGAAGCGCTTCAAGCTGACGGCGTCTGGCAAGCTGAAGGCCGGCGTCGCTGGCAAGCGCCACCGCCTCATCAGCCACAACGCCAAGTACATCCGTCAGAACCGCGGCACCAAGGTGATGAGCGAAGCTGATACCAAGATCATCAAGCTTTGGCTCCCCTACGGCCTCTAAGGAGAACTGACAGATGGCTCGCGTGAAACGGGGCGTTGTCGCCCACGCCAAGCACAAGAAGGTTCTCGAGCAAGCCAAGGGCTTCTACGGGCGCCGCAAGAACACCATCCGCGCCGCCAAGGCGGCCGTGGACAAGGCCGGCCAGTACGCCTACCGCGACCGCAAGGTCCGCAAGCGCATGTTCCGCTCGCTGTGGATCCAGCGGATCAACGCCGCGGCGCGCCTGGAAGGCTTCACCTACTCGCAGTTTATCCACGGCCTTGAGAAGGCCGGGATCGAAATGGACCGCAAGGTTCTCGCCGACGTCGCCGGCGCCGATCCGGTCGCTTTCAAGGCCATCGCCGACAAGGTTCGCGCCGCGCTGGCTTAAGCCTTAGGTCTCGACGAGACCCTGAAGCTTTCAAGAGCCCTCCGGCCGAACCGCCGGAGGGCTTTTTGCTGCCTTCCGCTCTTGACCGTCCTCCTCTAGAGCAGACCCCCTCATGACCGACTATTCCGAACTCGCGCGCACGCTCGACGAGCGCATCGCCGCCGCGACCGACCTGGCCGCGCTGGAAGCCATCCGGGTCGAGGCCCTGGGCAAGACCGGCTCGATCTCCGAGCTCCTCAAGTCGCTGGGCAAGATGAGCCCCGACGAGCGCCGGGAGCAGGGGCCGAAGATCAACGGCCTGCGCGACGGCGTCGCCGCGCACATCGCGCGCCGCAAGTCCGCGCTGGAAGCCGCCGAGCTGGACGCCAAGCTGGCCTCGGAGCGGGTGGACCTTTCGCTGCCCCCGCCGCCGGAGCGCCGTGGCCGCGTCCATCCCACCATGCAGGTGATGGACGAGATGATCGCGGTCTTCGCCGACATGGGCTTCGCACTCGCGGAAGGCCCGGACATCGAGGACGACTTCCACAACTTCACCGCCCTGAACTTTCCGCCGAAGCACCCGGCGCGGGAGATGCACGACACGTTCTGGCTGCCCGAGGACGAGCGCGGCGAGCGCAAGGTGCTGCGCACCCACACCAGCCCTGTGCAGGTGCGGGTCATGCAGCGGCTGAACGAGAAGCTGCCGTCCTGGATCGCTAACGGGCAGGAGCCGCCGATCCGCGTGATCGTGCCGGGCCGCACCTACCGCTCGGACAGCGACGCCACCCACACGCCGATGTTCCACCAGCTGGAAGGCCTGGTCATCGATCGGAATATCCACATGGGCCACCTGAAGTGGACGCTGGACACCTTCATCAGCCGCTACTTCGAGACCCCGGTGGTCGAGACGCGGTTCCGGCCACACCATTTCCCGTTCACCGAGCCATCGGCCGAGATGGACGTGCGCTGCGATCGCTCGGGCGCCGATGTGAAGATCGGCCAGGGGACCGACTGGATGGAGATCGTCGGCTGCGGGATGGTGCACCCCAATGTGCTCCGCAACTGCGGCCTGGATCCCGACCAGTGGCAGGGCTTCGCCTTCGGCTTCGGCATCGACCGTCTGGGGACGCTGAAATACGGCATGCCCGACCTGCGCGACATGTTCGCCAGCGACGTGCGCTGGCTGGAGCACTACGGCTTCTCGGCCTTCCAGGCGCCGAACACCGCCACGGGCCTGAGCTGAGGGAGAGACGGCAATGAAATTCACCCTCTCCTGGCTCAAGGAGCATCTCGACACGTCCGCCACCGTCGATCAGGTGGTGGAGGCCATGACCATGGCGGGCCTCGAGGTCGAGCACGTCGAAGACCCCGCGACCAAGCTGGCCGCGTTCTCGGTCGGGAAGATCGTGGAGGCCGTGCAGCACCCCAACGCCGACAAGCTGCGGGTCTGCCAGGTCGAGACGAAGGACGGCCGGCTGGAGATCGTCTGCGGCGCCCCCAACGCGCGGGCCGGCCTTACGACCATCTACGCGCCCCTTGGCGCCTATGTGCCTGGCAGCGGGATCACGCTGGAGGCGCGCCCGGTCCGCGGCGTCGTCTCCAACGGGATGCTCTGCTCGGCGCGCGAGCTGGAAGTCGCCGAGGAGTCGGACGGCATCGTCGAACTCCCCGACAACCTGGCCGTCGGGACCAGCGCGGCCGACGCCTTCGGCCTGGAGGCGGTCATCGACTTCGAGGTGACGCCCAATCGGCCCGACTGGCTGGGTGTCCGCGGCATCGCCCGCGACCTCGCGGCGGCGGGGCTGGGGACCCTGAAGCCGGATCCCGTGCAGCCGGTGGCCGGCGGCTATCCCTGCCCGATCGAGATCAAGGTCGATGGAAGCGCCTGCCCGGTGTTCGCGGGCCGCCTGATCAAGGGCGTGAAGAATGGTCCGTCGCCCGCGTGGCTCCAGCAGCGGCTGACTTCGATCGGCCTGCGCCCGATCAACGCCCTCGTCGATGTGACGAACTACATCACCTACGACCGCGGCCGGCCGCTGCACGTCTATGACCGGGCCAAGCTGGTCGGCGACGTGATCGAGGCGCGGCTGGGTCGCGGGAAGGCGGAGGCCGGATCCGGCCAGGCCTCGCCGGCCGAGCACCACGACGAACAGCTCATCGCGCTCGACGGCAAGACCTACGACCTGTCGTCCGAGATGTCGGTCATCTCCGACGCCGGCGGCGAACGGCCGATCGGCATCGGCGGCGTCATGGGCGGGGAGTCCACCGGTTGCTCGGACGACACGGTCGATGTGTTCGTGGAGTGCGCCTGGTTCGACCCGATCCGCACCGCCCAGACCGGTCGGACCACCGGCATCACCTCCGACGCCCAGTATCGTTTCGCCCGGACGGTGGACCCCGAGTCCGTCGTTCCCGGCATCGAGTACGCCACCCGGATGATCCTCGATCTCTGCGGGGGCGAGCCCTCGGAGGTGCGCGTGGCCGGCAAGGCGCCCGCGCCGCCCGCGCCGGTGGCCTTCGACCGCAGCTATGTGAAGAGGCTGTCGGGTCTCGACGTCTCGGACGCCCGCATCGACGAGATCCTGGAAAAGCTCGGCTTCAAGGTCGAGGCCGGCCAGGTCACCCCGCCATCCTGGCGGCGCGACGTGGAGGGCAAGGCCGATCTGGTCGAGGAGGTCGCGCGGATCGAAGGCTTCGGGGCCCTGCCCTCGACGCCCCTCCCCGAAATCGCCCGCCCGCCCGGCGGCGCCCTGACCGTGCGCCAGCGGCGCATGCGCGACGCCCGTCGCCTGATGGCCGCGCGCGGCTACGCCGAGGCGGTGACTTGGAGCTTCACGCGCCGCGAATGGGCCGAGCTGTTCGGCGGCGGCCAGCCCGAGCTGGTGCTCAGCAATCCGATCGCGGCCGAGCTGTCGACCATGCGGCCGTCGGCCCTTGCCAACCTGATCGACGCGGCGGCGCGCAACGCCCGCAAGGGCTTCCCGGACGCGGCGCTGTTCGAGGTCGGGCCGAACTTCCGCGGCGACCAGCCGGCCGACCAGTGGACGGCGGTGACCGGCCTGCTGGCGCCTCACCCGCCGAAGCACTGGGCGAAGACGGGCGGTGATCCGCTGTTCGAGCTGAAGGCCGATCTGCTCGCCCTGCTGGACGAGGTGGGCGCCCCGACGCTGCAGGTGGTCCAGGGTCAGAACGCGGCTTGGTGGCACCCCGGGCGCTCGGCCCGGCTGCAACTCGGCCCCAAGGTGGTGATCGCCGAGTTCGGCGAACTGCATCCGAACGTGCTCAAGGCCATCGACGCCGACGGCCCGATGCTGGCGTTCGAGGTCAACCTCGACGCCATCCCCGAGCCCAAGCGGAAGGGCGTGAAGACCAAGGCGGCGCTTGAACTCTCCGCCCTGATGCCACTGCGGCGCGACTTCGCCTTCCTCGTAGCGGCCGAGACCCCGGCGGGCGACCTGGTCCGCCCGATCCAGGGCGCGGACAAGGCGCTGATCGCCGAGGCCCGGGTGTTCGACGTCTACGCCGGCGCCGGCGTGCCTGAAGGCATGAAGTCGGTGGCTGTCGAAGTCGTCGTCCAGCCCCGCGAGAAGACGCTCACCGACGCCGAGATCGAAGGCCTGTCGGGCCGGATCGTGGCGGCGGCCGAGAAGGCGGTCGGAGCGAAGCTGCGGGGCTGAAGCCAGGCGCCGCCGCAGGTTGACTGACGTCGCGCGACGGCGGTCCACTCGCGGCCATGGAAGTCAACGGCGTCGCCCACATCTTCATCACGGCGGGGGACTTCGAAGCCTCCGTCGCCTTCTATCGCAAGCTGCTGCCCTTCCTGGGCATGCGGGAGGTCGCGGACAGTCCGGACACCTACTACTGCGTGGGCGGCCGGACGGGCTTCGGCATCCGCCGGCCGGACCCCGAGCACGCGGGCGCGCGGTTCGTTCAGTTCCGTGTCGGCCTGCATCACCATTGCTGGCGGGCCCGCTCGCGGGAGGACGTCGACGCGCTCCACGCCTTCCTGGCGGAGATCGGCGCGAAGATCGTGCACCCGCCGCAGGACGAGCCCTGGGCGCCCGGCTACTACGCCGTGCTGTTCGAGGACCCCGACGGTGTCCGGCTCGAGCTCAACCACGTCCCGGGGCGGGGCCTCTTCGACACCGCCACGCAGCGCGTGGGCGCCAGCCTGGACGACCGCTGAAGCGGTTCAGAACGGGATGATGCTGCGCTTGCGGGTGTAGGCGAGGTAGCCGACGTTCGCGCCCAGGCGCAGGCCGACGCCGGCCCGGATCGGCGCCAGGGTGACGTCCTCTGCCCTTTGGTAGTTCACGCCCAGGCCGCCCACCAGGTAGGCAGAGCCCTCGACGCCCGGGAACCGCTGGAAGATGCGCTCAGGCTCGAACAGGTTGTAGCAGAGGGTGAAGACCCGGCTGGCGTTACCGCCCCAGTCCCAGCCCACCGAGGGGCCCTGCCAGAAGACCTCCATCGGCTGGCGGTCCTTCATGTAGAGCAGGCCACGACCATAGCGCAGCCCGAACACGAACGAGCCCGAGCCCTCCTCGCCCGCGATGTAGGCGGTGGGCCGGCCGTTCTTGGCGAAGATGCGCTCGACGGCGGCGCCGGCGGACTCGGCGGTCACGCCCAGGAAATCCGACACCCCCGAGACGATCTCATCCTGGCTGTAGGTCGAGGCGCCCGGCGCGCCGGTCGGGCCGGCAGACGGATAGGCGGGCGTGGTGTTGGGCGGCGGCGGCCCCTCGGCCGGCGGCAGCGGCTGGGACTGCACCGTCTGGGCGCGGACCAGCGACGGGGCGCCGAGGGCGACGATGCCCGAAGCGATGAGTTTGCGTCGATCCATGGGCGCTTCTCGCCTCCAGTTGCCGTGAATCAGGGTCCGCCCAGCGCCCCTGCATGGCGGCGTCAGCCTTAACGGTGGATTAACCACGATCCGCGGCGACAAAGGGGCCGCCTATGTTGCGGCCGCGAATGTGCTAGAGGGGCGCGCAAGATGACCACGCCTCTCGACAAGATCCGCAATTTCTCGATCGTCGCGCACATCGACCACGGCAAGTCCACGCTCTCGGACCGTCTGATCCAGGAGACGGGGGCGCTGACCGCGCGCGAGATGTCCGAGCAGGTGCTCGACAACATGGACATCGAGCGGGAGCGCGGGATCACCATCAAGGCCCAGACCGTCCGCCTGCACTACAAGGCCGATGACGGCGAGACCTACGTCCTCAACCTGATGGACACGCCCGGGCACGTGGACTTCGCCTATGAAGTCAGCCGCAGCCTGGCGGCCTGCGAAGGCTCGATCCTGGTGGTGGACGCCTCCCAGGGCGTGGAGGCCCAGACCCTGGCCAACGTCTACCAGGCCATCGACAACAACCACGAGATCGTACCGGTCCTCAACAAGATCGACCTGCCGGCCGCCGAGCCTGAGCGCGTGCGCCAGCAGATCGAGGACGTGATCGGCCTGGATGCTTCCGACGCTGTCGTCTGCTCGGCCAAGTCGGGGGTTGGCATCCACGACGTGCTGGAGGCCATCGTCACGCGCCTGCCGCCGCCGAAAGGCGATCGCGACGCGCCGCTGAAGGCCCTGCTGGTCGACGCCTGGTACGACCAGTACCTGGGCGTGGTGGTGCTGGTCCGCGTCTTCGACGGCGTGCTGAAGGTGGGCCAGAAGGTCAAGATGATGCAGACCGGCGCCCAGTACCAGATCGACCGTCTGGGGGTGTTCCGGCCCAAGCAGACCGACATGGCCGAACTGGGCCCCGGCGAGGTCGGCTACATCACCGCCTCGATCAAGGAAGTCGCCCACGCCGCCGTCGGCGACACCATCACCGACGAGAAGAAGCCGACCGACAAGCCGCTGCCCGGCTTCCGCGAAGTGCAGCCGGTGGTATTCTGCGGCCTGTTCCCGGTGGACGCCGCCGACTTCGAGGACCTGCGCGCCGCCATCGGCCGCCTGCGCCTGAATGACGCCAGCTTCACCTACGAGATGGAGACCAGCGCCGCGCTCGGCTTCGGCTTCCGCTGCGGCTTCCTGGGGCTGCTGCACCTGGAGATCATCCAGGAGCGCCTCTCCCGCGAATTCGACCTCGACCTGATCGCGACCGCCCCCTCGGTGGTCTATCGCGTCAAGATGACCAACGGCGACGAGATCGAGTTGCACAACCCGGCCGACCTGCCCGACCCGGTGAAGATCGACTCCATCGCCGAGCCCTGGATCAAGGCGACCATCTTCACCCCCGACGAATACCTCGGCTCGATCATCAAGCTGTGCCAGGACCGCCGGGGCGTGCAGCGCGAACTCAGCTACGTCGGCAACCGCGCGATGGTGGTCTACGACCTGCCGCTCAACGAGGTGGTGTTCGACTTCTACGATCGCCTGAAGTCGATCTCGAAGGGCTACGCCAGCTTCGACTACTCGATCGAGGAGTACCGGGTCGGCGACCTCGTGAAGATGTCGATCCTGGTCAACGCCGAGCCGGTGGACGCCCTCTCCATGCTGGTGCACCGCGACCGGGCCGAGACCCGCGGCCGGGGCATGGTGGAGAAGATGAAGGAACTCATCCCGCCGCACATGTTCCAGATTCCGATCCAGGCGGCGATCGGCGGCCGGATCATCGCCCGCGAGACCGTCCGCGCCCTGCGCAAGGACGTGACGGCCAAGTGCTACGGCGGCGACGCCACCCGCAAGCGCAAGCTCCTCGACAAGCAGAAGGAGGGCAAGAAGCGCATGCGCCAGTTCGGCAAGGTGGAAATTCCGCAGGAAGCCTTCATCGCCGCGCTGAAGATGGACGCGGACTGACGGGAACCGTCGCCGTTCCCGGCGCTTCCTCTCTCCATAGCCAGAGAGGAACGCCCATGACCAAGGACCAGACCTACGGCGTCAGCCAGATCGTCGGCACGTCGCAGACCTCGATCGACGACGCCATCCGCCAGGCGATCGCCAAGGCGAGCGAGAACCGCCGCCAGATCCGCTGGTTCGAGGTCATCGAGACCCGCGGACATGTGGAGGACGGAAAGGTCGCCCACTTCCAGGTCGCGCTGAAGCTCGGCTACGCGCTCGAGGACTGAGCCGCGTCACTCAAGCCTGTTGAATCCCGCCCTCCCAGGCGTAGGCTGACCCAAAATAACAACGATACCCTGGGAGGATGGGATGGACGGTAACGCAGGGCTGGCGCCCGGCGCCGAGGTTTGGTCGCTGCCGCTGGAGAGCCTCGACCCAAGCCGGGCGGAACTGTTCCAGTCTGGAGCGCACCACGAGTGGTTCCGCCGGCTGCGGCAGGAAGCTCCGGTCCACTACACCCGCGAGAGCATGTTCGGGCCGTACTGGTCGATCACCCGCTTCGACGACATCGTGGCGGTGGACACCAACCACGAGGTCTTCTCGTCGAACCGCGACATCGTCATCGGCGACAACCCGGAGGGGTTCGCCCCGCCAATGTTCATCGCCATGGACCCGCCGGTGCACGACGTGCAGCGCAAGGTCGCCTCGCCCGCCGTGGCGCCGAAGCGGCTGGCCGACCTGGAACTGTTGATCCGCGACCGGGTCGGGACGATCCTCGACGGCCTGCCGGCGGGCGAGACGTTCAACTGGGTCGATCGGGTCTCCATCGAGCTGACCACCCAGATGCTGGCGACCCTGTTCGACTTCCCGTGGGAAGACCGGCGGCTCCTGCCCTACTGGTCGGACGTGACCACCACTTCCGAGACCGTGGGCGTGCAGGCCGACATGGCCGAGCGCGAGCGGATCCTGGGCGAATGCCTAGCCTACTTCACGCGCCTGTGGCGTGAGCGGGCGGCCCAGCCGCCGAAGTTCGACTTCATCTCCTTGCTGGCGCACGCGCCCGAGACGAAGGACATGGTCGACGATCCCATGCAGTTCCTGGGCAACCTGATGCTGCTGATCGTCGGCGGCAACGACACCACGCGCAATTCGATCAGCGGCGGCGTCCTGGCCCTGAACATGTTCCCGGCCGAGTACGAGAAGCTGAAGGCGGACCCGTCGCTCGTCACCTCGCTGGTGCCCGAAATCATCCGCTGGCAGACCCCGCTGGCCCACATGCGGCGCACCGCGACCCGGGACGTGGAGTTCCAGGGCCAGACCATCCGCAAGGGCGACCGGGTGGTGATGTGGTACGCCTCGGGCAACCGCGACGAGACGGTGATCGCCGAGCCGGACCGCTTCATCATCGACCGCGAGCGGCCGCGCCACCACATGTCGTTCGGCTTCGGCATCCACCGCTGCATGGGCAACCGCGTCGCCGAACTGCAGCTCCGGATTCTCTGGGAGGAGATCCTGAAACGCTTCCGCCACGTCGAGGTGGTGGGCGAGCCGGTGCGGGTGCTGTCGAACTTCGTGCAGGGCTACACCGACCTGCCGGTGCGCCTGCACGTCTAGGGGCGCTCGGTCAGAGCTGGTTGAACTCGCCGCAGCGGCATTTCACGACCACGTCGTTGAGGAAGGCGCGGTCGGCGCGGAGCAGTTCCTGGCCGCAGCCGCCACAGGCGAAGCGCGAGCCGCCCTCCTCGCGGGCGGCTTCGTCGGCGGTGAGCAGCTTACGCTGGCCGACGAACAGACCGGGGAAAGTACGCATCTCGATCATCACACTGCTCCGGAATGGGCCAGAGTGGGCCCGGGTACTCTTCGCACTGCAAAACCCATTCTACGAGTTTATGTTGCAGCGCAATGACCGCATCGCCCGGAACGCCTGATCCTTGAGCGGATTTCGACGTCATGCGCTTCCTGTGCGACGAGATGCTGGTGCGCCTGGCGCGGCTGCTGCGGGCGGCGGGCTACGACACCTATCTGGCCGCGGACGGTGAGCCGGACGCCGAACTGATCAAGCTGGCCAGGCGCGAGGGCCGCATCCTGCTGACGCGGGACAAGCGGCTGGCCGCCGCCGCGGAGGAATCGGTGCTCATCCATGGCTGGGGCGTGGAGGCCGAGGCGCACGGCCTGTCGCGAGAGGTCCTGCTGGACTGGAACCACTCTCCCTTCAGCCGCTGCGTGATGGACAACGCGCGCCTGCGGGACGCCACCGACGATGAGCTCGGCGGCATGCCCGACCGGGCCCGCCGCGGCGAGGGGCCGTTCCGGATCTGCCCAGCCTGCGGGCGCCACTACTGGCCCGGCAGCCACGTGCGGCGGATGGAAGCGCGGCTGCAGCGGTTGGCGGCGAGCGCCGCAATCCCGCCGCAAGCTTGACTAGATAGGCGGCGCAAGGGACTTCACGTCCATCGCCTCAGGAAGGACAAGCCATGCGCAAGCTCATCGTTTTCGCCGCGGCCGCCGCCGCGCTCATGGTTTCGGGCTGCAACACCGTCTCCGGCCTCGGCAAGGATGCTCAGGCCGCCGGCCGCGCGGTCACCGGCGCGGCCGAAGACGCCAAGCGCTAGAACTATCGGGCGCCGCGACGATGCGGCGCCCTTCCTATCGCGGCTGCGAAGGCGCATATGGCGGGCATGGCCGAGATCGCTTACCCCCTCTTTCGTTCGATCGGGCGCGGGCTCGCCCACCACTGCCCGGCCTGCGGCAAGGGCCGCGTGTTCGGCCGCTACCTGAAGGTGGAGCCCACCTGCCAGGCCTGCGCCCATCCCCTGGCGCAGTATCCGGCCGATGACGGCCCCGCCTATCTGACGATCCTGCTGACCGGGCACCTGATCGTGGGGCCGATGCTGCTGTTCCCGATCGTCTGGGAGTCGAACCCGCTCTACTCGCTGCCGCTGATCCTGACGGTGCTGGCGACCGTGATGCTGCTGGCCCTGCCGCGCATCAAGGGCGGCTGGATCGGCCTGATGTACGCGCTGCAGGTGACTGACCGGAACCAGCGGCTGCATACCGCCGACGCGGCCGACTGACGGCGCGGCGGCTCCGGAACCCAAGCTTGGCCGCGCACGTTCGTGTCGGTCGAGGTCGGGGGACTGGAGGAGAGCCGCATGTCCCTCGGGACCATTCTGATCATCATCCTGATCCTGCTGCTGATCGGGGCGCTGCCCACCTGGGGCCATTCGCGAAGCTGGGGTTATGTCCCGAGCGGCGGCCTGGGCCTCGTGCTGGTCATCATCATCATCCTGGTCGTGATGGGCAGGATATAGGCCCGCGGGCCACGCCTCCGACCTGACATCGGCGCAGGTTTCGGCGGTCAGGCGATTCCGCCCGGGCGCTTCGTGCTCTAGCATCCCCCCAACGCGTGGGGGGATTGCATGACGGCGACGGAAACCGGGGTCGACACACAGGTCCCGCCGGAATTGCTACGGCCGGGCCTGACCGCCGGGCAGCGCTTCCGGGCGATCCTGGGCGGCTCGTCCGGCAATCTGGTCGAGTGGTACGACTGGTTCGTCTACTCGGTCTTCGCCGTCTATTTCTCGCGCCACTTCTTCCCCGGCGACGACCAGCTCGCGGGCCTGCTGAAGACGATGGCCGTGTTCGCGGTGGGCTTCTTCGCCCGGCCGCTCGGCGCCTGGCTCATGGGTCTGTACGCCGATCGCGCAGGGCGGCGCACCGCCCTGACCGCGGCGGTCGCGCTGATGTGCGGCGGCTCGCTGATCATCGCCGTGCTGCCCAGCTACGAGACCATCGGCATCGCCGCGCCCATCCTGCTGGTGGTCGCTCGCATCCTGCAGGGCCTGTCGGTAGGCGGAGAGTACGGGGCGAGCGCCACCTACCTCTCCGAGATGGCCGGCCGACGCCGGCGCGGCTTCTGGTCCAGCTTCCAGTTCGTGACCATGGTCCTCGGCCAGCTCATCGCCCTCGGGGTGCTGTCGCTGTTGCAGGCGGCCATGCCCAAGCCCGAGCTGGAGGCCTGGGGCTGGCGCATCCCGTTCCTGATCGGGGCCGCCATGGCCGTCGTCGTCTTCTGGATCCGTAGCCGCATGGACGAGAGCCAGTCGTACGAGAACGCCCGCGCCTCGGGCGCCGAGCGGGCGCGGACCATGATGCTGTTCATGCACTATCCGAAGCAGACGCTGACCATCTTCGGCTTCACCGCCGGCGGATCGCTCGCCTTCTACGCCTTCACCACCTACATGCCGAAATTCCTGACCGGCACAGCGGGCTTCTCGGACGGCGCCGCCACCGCGGTCACCGCCGGGGCCCTGGTGGTCTATCTGCTGGCCCTGCCCCTGTTCGGCTGGATCAGCGACCACCTGGGGCGCAAGGCCACCCTGCTGTTCGCGTTCGGTGGCGGGGCCCTGGCCAGCTATCCGGCCATGAGCGTGCTGGCCGTCACCGACAGCGTCTGGCTGGCGTTCGCGATCGTCTCCCTGCTGGTGTTCGTGATGTCCGGTTACAACGCCGTCAGCGCCGTGGTGAAGGCCGAGCTGTTCCCCGCCAACGTCCGCGCCCTGGGCGTCGCCCTGCCCTACGGCCTGGGCACGGCGATCTTCGGCGGCACAGCCGAGGCGGTCGCCCTGGGCTTCAAGCAGGCCGGGTACGAGAGCGGGTTCTACATCTATGTCGCCGTGGCGATGGCGGTGGCGTTCTTCGTCGTCTTCCTGCTGCCCGACAACCGCAAGCACAGCCTGATCCTCGAGGACTGAGTGCAGCCCCCCGACCTCATCGCCCTGATCCTCTTCGGAATCGCGTGGCTGTTCTACGAGCCCGCGCTCACGGCCTTCGGAAAGCGGCGCGGCGGGGTGCTGAACACCGACATGACGGTCATCCGGGGCGAATGGATGACCGTGATGACGGGGCGCGACCCCCGGCTGATGGACGGCCAGCTCCTGGGCCACGCCCTCAACTCGGCCTCGTTCTTCGCCTCGTCGAACCTGGTGCTGATCGCCGCGGCCGCCGGAGCGCTGTTCGGAGGGGATTCCACCTTCCGCTCGGTCTCGGCGCTACAGGTGGTGGAGACGTCCACGCGCCTCCTGTTCGAGGTCCAGCTCGCCCTGGTGCTGCTCACCCTGGCGCGCGGACTGCTCGACTTCATCTGGTCGATTCGCCAGCTCAACTACTGCCTGGCCGCGATGGGGGCGACGCCAGAACCGCTGACCGACGCCGAGCGGCCGGTGTTCGGCGCGGTGCTGGCGCGGCTGCTCAATCCGGCTCTGGGATCGTTCAACTCGGGCATCCGCGGCTACTATTTCGCCCTGGCGGCGGCCGCATGGCTGTTCGGGCCCTGGGCGTTCATGACGGCCACCGCCGGGGCGGTCGGGCTGCTGTTCTGGCGCCAGCGGCAGTCCCCCGCAGCCGCCGCGATCCACGACTTCCGCCAGTTGCTGGAGGCCCGCGAGCCGCCCGCGCCGAGCGACCATCACACATCGGGCCGCCGGACCGGCTAGAGGCCGAGCTCGGCCCGCGCCTTGCGGGTCAGCTTGGCGGCGATGAGGCTGTGGGCGGTGGCGAGCCAGCCGGCGGCGTCCTCGGCGTCGAGGTCGTCCAGGTCGACCAGCACCCAGTGCCCCTTGGCGAAATAGGGCGCCTGGCGCGCCGGGCCGCCATCCTCGGTCAGCACCACGAACCCAATCTCGCTGACCTTGAACGCCAGGCCGTCCCGTAGCCCGCACACGGCGAACACCTTGCCGCCGACCTTGTAGACATCCGAGCCGCCCCACTGGACGACCTTGGTCGCCGCAGGCAGCGCTAGCGCGCAGGCCTCCACCTCGTCGCGGGTCATGCCCGAGGAATCAGGCGCTGACGCCGACGCCGATCGGGCAGGTGACGCCCGTGCCGCCGATTCCGCAGTAGCCGTTCGGGTTCTTGGCCAGGTACTGCTGGTGATAGTCCTCGGCGAAGTAGAACGGCTCGGCGGGCTGGATCTCGGTGGTGATCCGGCCGAAGCCGCGCTGGGACAGTTCGGCCTGGTACGCCTCGCGCGAAGCTTCGGCGGCGGCGGCCTGGGCGTCGTTGGTGACATAGATGCCCGAACGGTACTGGGTGCCGATGTCGTTGCCCTGGCGCATGCCCTGTGTCGGGTCGTGGTTCTCCCAGAACAGCTTCAGGAGATCGGCATAGGCGACGACCTTCGGGTCGAACACCACCAGCACCGACTCGGCGTGGCCGGTGCGGCCCGAGCAGACCTCCTCGTAGGTGGCGTTGGGGGTCGGCCCCTGCTGGTACCCCGCAGCGGTCACCCACACGCCCGGGACCTGCCAGAACTTCCGCTCCACGCCCCAGAAACAGCCCATGGCGAAATAGGCGACCTCCAGCCCCTCGGGATACGGGCCCTTCAGCGGGTGGCCGTTGACGAAGTGGGTCTCGGCGGTCGGGATGGCGTGCGCGCGCCCGGGCAGGGCGTCGGCGGCGGTCGGCAGGTCGAGCGGCTTCTTGGCGAACAGCATGGCGGTCTCCGGATCGGGCGGCCCCTTAGATAGGCGCAAGCAGGCCGAGGCGCATCTACCGGCGGGGCAGGGCCCACTATAACGCGGCGTTCGCGAGCGCGACCATCGAGCGCTTGCCCCCCGGGGCGTCCTGACTATATTGCGCGCCTTCCGCCGGGGCCCCACTCGTCCCGCGCGGCGTGGAGAGGTGGCCGAGTGGTTGAAGGCGCACGCCTGGAACGCGTGTATAGGTGAAAGCCTATCGAGGGTTCGAATCCCTCTCTCTCCGCCACTCAGGCTCAGCAACGGGTCTACCGGCGCGAAGGGCCTGAAGTTCTCCCGCGATTACCGCGCCCTGCGCCGCCAGAACCGTCAGGTGAGGGCGCGACCAGCGCATTGTTCGTGCCAGCGAAGGGGTCCGCCGCCGCCAATCGGGAGCCGTGACGGTCTCGCGGAGGCCACGTTTACAGGCAATCTCAAGTTTTCCGCCGCGGTTCGCGCAGGAACCTGTCGCCCACAACGACCGCCGGCTCCCACGCCCCTTTGGCGATCAACGGCGGCCGCACCAGTCGCTCCATGAACACCTAGGCTGGACGCTGTGCGGCCTAAGGCGTCAACGGTCCATCCGCCAGCTCTATGGCGGAGTCCGAGGCGACCCTTGTGTACCAGCCTGTTACGCGAAACCTGCTGTCTTCTGCGAGAACGCTCTGCAGATCCCTCAGGAAGGCCCGGAACAGCTCCCGATCTGGCCACAGCCAGAACGTCATGTTTTCCGTTTCAAGATAGCATTCATCGGCGGCAAACAGGCTGATCTGGAGCCAGATGCGCTTGCGCCCGCGCCAGATGTCCAACTCCCAGCCATGATCGCCCCCGTTGATCGGCTCGGACACCCGGTAGCCCCGCTGCCTCAGGGCCGTCTTCAGAGCCTCCGCAATGTTGCGGCCCGCCTGCAACTCAAGCTCGTCGTCGGCATCATTGGGAAAGGCGGAGCAAAACTGGACGTTCTGACGAATGGTCATCAGTTTTCCCCCTCGTCAGTAGGTGCATACATGACCGTCCCTGCGGCGGCTCCGAGGCCGCCAACTCGCGCCTTCAGCGGCGGCGGGCTTCCATGCCAGATCCGACCAACCACTCCGTGTTTCTTCAAGCCCAGCGCCTTTCCGCGCCACGGCTC
>JADHED010001925.1_pt1 | contig 15796 bp, 17 predicted proteins | sample 8952041 | NCBI WGS metagenome assembly JADHED01 (sample SAMN16124423, study PRJNA663239) | bioreactor sludge metagenome | isolation source: sludge (control) | place: India:Bengaluru | collected 2018-09-08
GAGCGCTACCCTGACACGGTAGAAGTCCGGGGTTCAAATCCCCGCGTGCCTACCAAACGAATCAAGGGGTTACGGCAAGTGCCGTAGCCCCTTTTTCGTTGGTGTGACCATTTTGTGACCGGTTCCGAAAATTTTCTCATCCAACCGTCCCGCGGCTTCCGGGTTTGTCGCCTTCATGAGGTGCGCATGCAGCGTTTGGAGGCGGTGGAGTCGGACCCCTGCAGTCTGCTCCCGTTACTGGCGCTGGAGGTTGTCACCCGACCTACGGCTGCGCCATAGATTCGCACGTGCGCCCCACTTGCCCCCGGGCTCTTTCACCGTGCTCTGAGCTTTGGCGAACACTCGAATCCCCAAACTGTCGATGTATTCTACATGAAATACCTCAATTGGGAACGGGTGTTCTGTTTGAAGCGTATAGCCTGCCGGCCGGTCCATGCATCAGCAGCAGACCCGCTCAGGGCGGATTGACAAGCGATTCCAAAGTCGGTTAAAGTCGATTGTCGACAAGCAACGTGAGGCCTCTTGTGACCATTATCACTCGCGCTCGCACTGTCTTCTCACCTTCCCCGGATGCGGTAGCGTTCGCCCGCAAGGCGCTTGCGGTATTCGAGTCCTCAGAAGCCAAGGGACGAGGCGCAATCCAAGTCGATGGCAGGATGGTCGACGCGCCGATCGCGGCGCAATATCGGTGGATCCTATCGGTGGCCCGTGAGAGGGGGCTATGACGTCGATCAAGTCGCAAAGCGCTCCGCGAACTCTGAATGTCGGCCTTCAGCTATCGTTCAAGCCGGTGGGGCTGGGGGCACAAGTTGCCGAGATCCTCACGCAAGCCATTCTGGAAGGCCAGTTCAAGGGCGGCGACCAGCTGATCGAAACCGACTTGCAGGCCCACTTCGGGATCAGCCGCTCGCCGTTACGCGAAGCGCTGCGTGAGTTGGAAAAGAAGGGGCTGGTCGTTCTCGTCCCGCGCAAGGGGACCTTCGTCAAACGCATCTCGCGCAAGGAAGTCGAGGAGAATTTCCCGGTCCGTGCCGCGCTCGAAGGGCTCGCGGCGGAGCTGGCGCTGCCCCACATGGATGCGGAGGCGCTCGGCCGCCTGCGCGCGGCCCTCGAGCGGATGGGGACGGCGGTCCGAACCCGCGACACCAAGCTCTTTTACACGCACCACCTCGCGTTCCACGAGATCTTCATCGAGCGGTGCGGCAACGAGCTCATCTGCGAGCTTCTGAAGACGATCCGCATGCAGAGCCTGTGGCACCGGTTCTCGTACCAGTACTACCTCGAGGACCTGCCCAAATCTTTCCGGGTCCATCAGCGGATCCTCAAGCTTTTCCAATCGAAGACAACGCCGCCCGAAAAGCTGCGGGCGCTGGTCGAGCACCACATCAACGCCGCCCTGGAGCGGTTTCTGTCCTATCTGGAGGAGTTCGAGCGCCGATGAGCCCTGTCCCGCAGACCCCCGCCGCCCGAACGGGTTTTCCCATTCCGCTCCCGGGTGCCCTCGGCCGCGTCGAGGCCCGGCTGCGCCGCGCCGCCGCAACTCGCGGGGCCCCCTTCCTGGTTGCGTGGGCGCACCGGCTCTCGGGTGCGGCTCTCGCCGCGTACATGGTCGCCCACCTGCTGACGCTGGCGGCCCTGCAGCAGCCCGAGCGGTTCGGCGGCCTGATGCAAGCCTATCGCAGTTGGCCCTTCGTCCTGGCCGAGTGGGCCCTCGCGATCCCGGTCATCTTCCATGCGCTGAACGGCGGGCGGCTGATCCTGTTCGAGAGCTTCGGCCGGCGGCAGGACGACCGCCTCATCCGCTGGGCGGCCGTCGGCTCCGCCGTCTACGTGGGGGTCCTCACCGTGGCCATGCTGCTCGGCGACCAGGCCGTTTCCACGGCGGTGTTCTGGCTGTGCGCCGTGTCGGCCGCGACGTGCCTCACCGCAGTCGCGGCCGGGCCGATCCGGCGCTCCGGGCCGGGGCGCGGGTGGAAGTTGCAACGGCTGTCGGCCGCATGGCTCCTGCTGATGGTCCCGGCGCACATGCTTTTCATGCACCTGAACCCGGCCGCCGGGCACGACCCCCAGGTGATTCTGGCCCGCTTGAGCCACCCGCTCATGAAGCTGCTCGACCTGACGCTGGTCCTGGCGGTGCTCGGCCACGGCGCCTGGGGCCTGTGGTCGATCACCGGGGACTATCTCGCGCGCGGGCCGCTGCGCGCGGCCGTGGGGACGCTTTTGCTCGCGGGCGGCGCCTGGCTCGCCTGGCTCGGCCTGCGATTGACGCTCACGCTCTGATCCCTCGGGGGCGAACGCACAAATGACGATACCCATCCACCACACGATGTACTGCGACGTCCTCGTCCTGGGCGCAGGCGGTGCCGGCCTGCGCTGCGCGGCCGAGGTCCTGGAACGCATGCCGAACGCCCGGGTGCTCGCACTGACCAAGGTCGGCCATCCGCAGAAGTCGCACACCTCGACGGCGCAGGGCGGCCTCGCGGCAGTGGACCCGCGCGACCCGCAGGACGCGACCGTCTTCCACATGTTCGACACCTGGAAGGGGTCCGACTGCACGGCCGACCAGAACGTGGTGCGGCGCATCTGCGAGTCGGCCTGGGAGCAGATTTTGTGGCTGGAGACGCGCGGGATGCACTTCTCGCGCGACGCCGCGGGGCGGCTCAGCAAACGCACGTTCGGCGGCCACACGCGCAACTTCGGCGAGGCGTCGGCCTACCGCGCGGTGTTCGAGGCCGACCGCACCGGCAAGGGCATCATGGACACGGCCTGGGGCGAGTCGCTCAAGCGCGGGATCGGGTTCGTCAACCAGTGCATCGCTGTCGAGCTGCTGCAGCGCGGACGGCAGTGCGTCGGCTGCATCGTTTTCCTGGAGAAGACGGGCGAGTTCGTGCGCGTGCTGGCCAAGGCGACTGTGATCGCCTCGGGAGGCTGCGGCCAGGTCTTCAAGGTCACCACCAACTGCCGCCAGAACACGGGGGACGGGCTTGCACTGGTCCTCGACGCCGGGCTGCCCGTGCTCGACCCCGAGGCGGTGCAGTTCCACCCGACCGGCATCGTCGGCGCCGGGATCCTGGCGAGCGAGACGCTGCGGTCGGTCGGCGGGATCCTGCGCAACCGCGACCTCGAGCCGTTCATGGCGCGCTACGCGCCGAAGATGCGCGAGCTCGCCCCGCGCGATCTCGTGGCGCGTGCGATCGAGTCCGAAATCCGCGAGGGGCGCGGCATCCGCAACCCGGACCACGACACCGACCACGTCTGGATCGACCTGCGCCACCTGCCCGAGGAGGTGCACCGCTGCCAGATCCCCGAGGTCAGCAGCTTCTTCAAGCGCTACGTCAACCTGGACCCGCAGCGCGACCTCTGCCCCGTCCGGCCCAGCATGCACTACCACATGGGCGGCATCGCCACGAATGAGCACGGGGAGGTCGAGGACGGCGCCGGCGGCACCATCGAAGGTCTGTACGCCGTCGGCGAGTGTGCGGCCGCAAGCTTCCACGGGTTCAACCGGCTGGGCACCAACTCGATCCTCGAACTGATCACCATGGGCAAGATCGCAGCCGAGCGGGCGATGGCGTGGCTGCGCGACCAGCCGGCCGCGTTCGCCGAGGCGCCCCCGGGCCGGTTCGAAGAGCGCTTCACCCGCTATCGCGAGGCCTCCGGCGTGGACAGCCTCGGGTGCATCCGGGAAACCCTGCGCGCCGTCATGACCGAAAAGGTGAGTGTCTTCCGGACCGACGCCGGCATCCGGGAGGCGATCGAGACCGTTCACGAGCTCAAGGCCCGCGCCGACCGCACCGCGCTCACGTGCAAGGGGTGGGCCATGAACCAGGAGCTGGTGGACCGCTGGGAGCTGGACAACCTGCTCTCGGTCGCCCGGGTGATCTGCGCCGCCGCGCTCGAGCGCCGCGAGTCGCGCGGCGCGCACTACCGAGACGACCACCCGCTGCGCGACGACGCCTTCCAGCACCACACCGTTGCGACCCTGCCGGGCTTCGGCGCGGTCACCCTCGGCAGGCGGGCGGTGGACATGAGCCTCCACGCGGCCGGCGGACCGCACGCGGAGCGCTTCGGGCTGATTGAGAGGAAATACTGAAAGGGGTCAAGGGTTCGAGGGGTCAAGGGGTCAAGGGTGAAAGACAACGACGGATACGGGAAGCAAGATACGGGATGCGGGTGCAGGTCGTGCGTCCGCTCGCGGATCCCCAATGGCAGGATTGACATAGTGGGAGTGGCTTTCCGACCCTTGGCCTATGGCGTTTCATCCCGCATCCCGGATCCCGTATCCTGCATCTTTTCCCCTCGACCCCTCGACCCCTTGACCCCTTGAACCCTGGAGCTTTTATGCCCGACACCTACGATCTCACCCTCAAGATCCACCGTTTCGACCCGGACGCGAAGCGGCGCTGGGTGCAGAGCTACGCCGTGACCGCGGGCCGCATCCTGCGGTTCGTGGACGTGCTGCGGCGCATCAACACCGAGACGGACCCCACCCTCGCCTGGGGCTCGTCCTGCGAGCACGGGCAGTGCGGCAGCTGCGCCATGGTGATCAACGGGAAACCGCTGCTTGCCTGCGAGCTGCTCGTCGAGAACGCGGTCGCGTATTTCAGCACGACGGATTTCGAGCTGCGCCCCATCCCGGTGGCCCCGGTCGTGCGCGACCTGGTGGTCGACCTGGAACACGCCTATCGGCGGGTCGACCAGGCCAAGCCCTACGTCATCCGGCCGAAGACGCCCGAAGGGGGGCAGGAGCACGCCATTCCGCCGGAGCTCCTCGAGCGCTACGTCAGCGCCACGCGGTGCATCAACTGCTTCTGCTGCGCCTCGGCCTGCATCGCCGGCCACCGCAACTTCCTCGGGCCGAACGCGATGCTCGCCGCCATCGTGCGGGTGATGGACCCGCGCGAGGGCGAGAAGGATGAACGGCTGCAGTGTCTGTACGGCGACCAGGGCGTCACCCGCTGCCACACCTCGCGCGCCTGCTCCTTCGTGTGCCCCAAGGAGATCGACGTCGCGCACTTCATCGCGCTTGCCAAGCAGGGGCGCCTGTCGCCGGAGAGCGGCGAGAGCGGCCCCGGGAGGGATGCATGACCATTGCCGGCGACATGGCCGCCCGGTGTCTCGCGATCACCTACGACGCACTTTCGCCCGAGGTCGTCGACCGGGTGAAGTACCTGCTGCTCGACCACCTCGGGGTGGCCGCGCGCGGGGCTCAAATCGAGTCCTCGGCCCCCGTCCACCGCCTGGTCGGGCGGAGCCCGGCCGTGGCCGGCGGCGTGCCGGTGATCGGTACGCGTCTCAGCGCGGAGGCCCCCGCGGCAGCCCTCGCCAATGGGATCGCCGCGCACGCGCCGGAAATGGACGACGTGGTCAACGCGGCCTCCCTGCACCCGGCCGTGTGCGTCATGCCCGCGGCGCTCTCGGCCGCCCACCTGACCGGGGCCGGGCCGCGCGACCTGATCGCCGCGATCGCCTGCGGCTACGAGGTCATGGTCAAGCTCGGGGTCGCGCTCGACCCGTCAGCGCACTATGCTCAGGGGTTCCACCCGACCGGCACCTGCGGCGTCTTCGGTGCGGCCGCGGCCGCGGGCCGGCTGCTCGGCCTGGACCGGGAGCGGCTGGTCAACGCCTTCGGTATCGCCGGCAGCCAGGCCGCCGGGCTGCTGGAGTTCCTCGCCGACGGCACGTTCACCAAACGGTTCCACGCGGGGTGGGGTGCGCACAGCGGCCTGCTCGCGGCGCTGCTCGCGCGCGACGGGTTCACCGGGCCCGCAACCGTGATCGAGGGGCGCTTCGGATTCCTCAAGGCCTATTCGCCCGGGTCGGACCCGGCCAAAGTCCTCGCCGGCTGGGCCGAGCCCTACGAGCTGATGCGCACCAGCATCAAGCCGCACGCCTGCTGCCGCTACAAGCAGGGGCCGATCGACTGCATCCTGAAGATCGTGCGCGAGCACGGGCTCGCGGCGGATGCGATCGAGAAGGTCACGGTCGCGGTGCTCCAGGCCGGGTTCGCGCTGGTGGCGGATCCGCCCGAGGCCAAGGTCCGGCCCACGACCATCGTCGACGCCCAGTTCAGCATGCCGTTCGGCGCCGCGGTCGCGATCCTGCGGGGGAACGCGTTCCTGGACGAGTACTCGCCGGCCAACATCGGCTCGCCCGAGGTGCAACGGCTGATGCAGCGCGTCGAGTGCGTGCGCGACCCGGAGATCGAGCCCGAGTTCCCGCGCAAGTGGCCGGCGAAGGTCGAGATCCGCACCCGCGACGGCCGCAGGCTCAGGGCCGCGGTCGAGTACCCCAAGGGCGACCCGGAGAACCCGCTCTCGTGGGAGGAGTTGATCGAGAAGTTCCAGCGCCTCACGGCGGTGGTCTACGACGGGGCGCAGCGCGAGCGCATCGTCGCGCAGGTGCGCGCGCTCGAGTCGGGTTCGGTTCCGGAGCTGCTGCGGCTCACGCTGAAGGTATAGGGGTCAAGGGGTCGGATGAAACCGATGCAGGATGCAAGATACAAGATGCAGGATTGATCTGCAGGCGCGGCTCCCCGGCCGCGATCCCTCCGGGCAAACTCGGTCTGTATCCTTTCATCCTGCATCCTGGATCCTGTAACCTGCATCGGACTTCAACGCCGTCGACCACATCGAGAATCGAGCATCCAGTATCGAGCATCAAGACACAACCGTGAACCCTGAACCTTCTGTCACACGGAGACTGATTTGCCCTACGACGTCCTGATCGTCGGCGGCGGGATCATGGGCTCCTCGACCGCTTACCACCTCGCCCTCTTCGAACCGAACCTGCGCGTGGCCGTGGTCGAGGACGACCCGACCTACCTGCGCTCTTCGACCACACTATCCGCCGCGAACCTGCGCACGGTCGCCTTCAGCCTGAACGAGAACTTCCGGATCGCGCAGCGTACGTTCAAGAAGCTCGCGACCTTCGATGCCGACATGTAGGTGGCCGCCCGCCCGCCCGCCATCTACTTCCGCGCCGAGGGGAACCTCTTCCTGTGCGATGCGGCCGGGCTCCCGGAGGCGCGGCGCATCTACGACGCTCAGACGCCCCTCGGCTCGAACGCGCTGTGGCTCGAGCCGGCCGAGATCGGCCGGCGCTGGCCGCTCTTCAACCTCGAGGGGGTGGCGGCCGGTACCTACGGGCCGACCGACGGGCACCTCGACGCCTACGGGCTGCTCATGGCCTACCGCACCAAGGCGCGCTCCCTCGGGGTCGAGTACCTCCAGGAGGAGGCCGTTCTCCTGCGCGAGGGCGCCCGCGTCGCCGGCGCGCGGCTTGCCTCGGGGCGCGTGATCGCGGCCGGCACCGTCGTGAACTGCGCGGGCGCCTGGGCGGGCGAGCTCGCGCGCAGCATCGGGGTCGAGATCCCGGTCGTCCCGATCCGGCGCCAGATCTTCGCGGTGGACACGAAGGTGAAGCCGGAAGCCCCGCTGCCGCTCACCTTCCACCCGAGCGGTCTCTTCCTGCGCTCGGAATCCGGCGGCCTGATCCTGGTCGGACGCGCGCTCGACGAGGACCCGGTCGCGTTCGACTTCAGCTGGGAGCGCGAGCGCTTCATGGACGTGCTCTGGCCCGAGCTCGCGGCCTTCGTCCCGGCGTTCGAATCGCTCAAGCTCGTCCGCGGCTGGGCCGGGCTCTACGAGGTCAACACGCTCGACCACAACGCCATCATCGGCCCGTGGCCGGAGCTCGAGGGCTTCTGGCTCTGCAACGGGTTCTCGGGCCACGGGCTCATGCAAGGCCCCGCCGTGGGCGAGCACGTGGCAGAACGGCTGACCGGCCGTACGCCCACGCTCGACCTGCGGGTGCTCGGACCCGAGCGCGTCCTCAGGAACTGCCCGGTCGGCGAGAGCGGGTGCTTCTAACCGCCGCGCCCTGGCGGCGCGGCGCCGGGTTGGCCGGTTCACGGTTCAACGGTTCCGATTTTCTTCGAGTGATGGAACCTGAAACCGTGAACCGTGAACCCATGAACCTGGAAGGCTTTTCATGACCTACAACTTCGACCCGGAGCGCTGGTACGCGAACGAGCGCGCAGCGCTCGAGGCCGAACGCCGCGCGGAGGGCTGGAGCGCCGAACGGTACGAAGCGGCGCTCGAAGACCTCGACCGACGGCTCGACGAGATGCAGCAGCGGCTGGACAGGACCTACCAGATCCCGGGCGCCGGCTGCGCGCGGACGGAGGCCGAGGCGGTTTCACGCGGGCGTTTCGAGATCCGCATCGCCGGCTTCGGCGGTCAGGGCGTGGTCACCGTCGGCCGCATCCTGGGCACCGCCTTCTCGATACACGGCAACCGCAACTCGGTCAACACGCAGTCCTACGGGCCCGAGTCGCGCGGCGGGGCCTGCCGGTCCGAGGTCGTGGTCGCCGACGGCGAGATCAATTACCCCTACGTTCGCAAGGCGGACGTGCTGGTCGCGCTTTCGCAGGTGGCGCTCGACACCTATGTCGAGGACCTGAAGGAGGGCGGTCGGCTGGTGATCGACCCGGAAGCGGTGCGGATCGTCCCCGGTCCCGAACGCTTCCGGGTGACGGCCGTGCCGACCGTGGCCATCGCGCACGCGGCCGGGGACGTGAAGTTCCAGAACATGGCCGCGCTCGGGGCGCTCTACGCCGTCATCTCCGACCTGCTGCCGGAGGAGCACCTGGTGAAGGCAATCCGCGAGAGCGTCCCGGCCAAAACCGTGGCGGGCAATCTCGCTGCCTTCGAGCAGGGCAAGGCCCGCGTGATATCCGGCGCGTGCGAGGAGGCCGAATGACCCGGACCGGAACCGACCGGCTGCTCCCCGCCGGCGTACACTACCTGCAGGGCGCCCAGGCCTGCGCCGAGGGGGCGATCACCGCCGGCTGCCGCGTGTACGCCGGCTACCCGATCACCCCCGCGACCGAGATCATGGAGCACATGACCCACCGCCTCCCGGCCGTGGGCGGACGCTTCATCCAGATGGAGGACGAGATCGGCTCTGCAAGCGCGCTCATCGGGGCCTCCTGGGCCGGCGGAAAGGCCATGACTGCGACCTCCAGCCCCGGGTTTTCGCTCATGCAGGAGGTGATCTCGTTCGCCATCATGACCGAGACCCCGCTCGTGATCGTGGACGTCCAGCGCCCCGGTCCCGGCCAGGGCTACATCACGACCAGCCAGGAGGACGTGATGCAGGCGCGCTGGGGCCATCACGGCGAGGGGTCGATCATCGCGCTCGCGCCCGCCTCGGTGCAGGACATGTTCGACTTCACCGTGGAGGCGTTCAACCTCGCCGAACGCTGGCGCACGCCGGTCCTGCTCATGGCCGAGGAGACGGTCGCGCACATGCGCGAGCGCCTGGTCGTGCCGCCAACCGCCGAGCTCCCGATCGTGAATCGCACGCGGCCGCAGGACCTGGGGATCGCCCCCGGGGACTACCTCCCTTACGGGCACGCTGAGGTGCCGCCGATGGCGGTCTGGGGCGACGGCTATCGCATGAACCACGTCAGCCTCGTGCACCACGCGGACGGCAACGTCACGCGCTACACGTCCAAGGCCCACCACGAGAACGTGACCCGCCTCCGCCGCAAGATCGACGACCACGTCGACGAGATCGCCCGCGTCCAGGCGCGCTGGCTCGAGGGCTGCCGGCACGTGGTCGTCTGCTACGGGTCGGTCGCGCGCACCGGGGTCGAGGCCGTGCTGGAAGCGCGCGCCCAGCGCGGCCTCCCGCTCGGGTTCGTCCGCCTGGAGACGCTCTGGCCGTTCCCGGAGCACCGGCTGCGGGAGATCGTGCCCGAGGTCGACACCGTCTTCGTCCCCGAGATGAACCTGGGCATGATGCGCCACCCGGTGACCGAGGCGCTGCGCGACCGCTGCCGGCGCGTGGTGTCGATCCCGAGCCTGGGCGCGCTGCACTCGCCCGAGCTCATCCTGGACCGCATCACCGAGGAGCTCGCATGAAGCCGCACCCGATGCTCACGTACCTCAAGGAGGAGGGCCAGGCCGGGCCGCGCCTGCCGCTCATCATGTGCCCGGGCTGCGGCGCCGGGCAGGTGCTGAACTACACGCTGCGCGCCGTCGACACGCTCATCCGCGAGGACGGAGTGCGCCGCGAGGAGCTGGTCTTCATCTCCGGGGTGGGCTGCTCCTCCCGGCTGGCCAGCCACTACCTCGCCTTCGACACCGGCTGGACGATGCACGGCCGCGCGCTCGCGGTCGCCACCGGTGCGCTGCTGGCGAACCCCGCCCTCAAGATCGTCGTCTTCACGGGCGACGGCGACGCCGCCGCGATCGGGGGCAACCACTTCATCCACACCTGCCGCCGCAACCTTGACCTCACGGTCATCTGCGTCAACAACGGGCTCTACGGCATGACCGGCGGGCAGGTGGCGCCGACGACCCCGGTCGGGCAGGCCACGACCACGACGCCCTACGGCAACGTCGAAGACCAGTTCGACCTCTGCCGCATGGCGCAGACCGCCGGCGCCGCGTACGTCGCGCGCTGGACGACGGCGCACCCGCAGCAGGCGATCAAGGCGATTCTGAAGGGGCTGCGCAAGAAGGGGACCGCCTGGATCGAGATGATCTCGCAGTGCCCGGTGCACCTGAAGACGCCGCCCGCGGAGATGTTCCGCCGCCTGAAGGGCGCGACTGTGCCGCTCGCGAAGGCCGGCCGTCCCGAATACGCGGGCAAGGTGCCGGTCGGGGAGTTCTGCGATCTCGACAAGCCCGACTGGATCACGCGCTACCAGGCGATCATCGACCGCCTGCAGCAGGCCGGGGGCGCCGATGAATAAGCTGCACGTCAACCCGAAGTACTGCAAGGGCTGCCTCATCTGCGTCGCGACCTGCCCGACGGGTGCGCTGCGGCCCTGCCGCACGATCAACGCCAAGGGCTACACCCTGCCCGAGGAGGGTGAGATGGAGCGCTGCACCGGGTGCGGCCTGTGCGAAACGGTCTGCCCGGACTTCGCAATCGCCATCGAGATCGACGAGCGCACGCCCAGGAAGAGGAAGAAAGGACGTTGAGCATGGAACCGGTCAAGCCCTTCTCGACCCTGCACCACCTCTCGCTCGTGGTGCGCGACATGGACGCGGCGGTGCGCTACCTCGAGTCGCTCGGCATGGGGCCGTTCACCGAGTACCCGCCGATGAAGGAGTACACGCGGCTCAACGTGCCCGACGCCGAGGGGTTCTTCGACACGCGCATCCGCTGCGCGCAGATCGGCCCCGTCCAGCTGCAGCTCGTGCAGCCGGGTAAGGGGCGCAGCATCTACAAGGATTTCCTGGAGACGCGCGGCGAAGGCGTGTTTCACCTGGGCTTCGTCGTGCCCGACATCGACGCGGCCGAGGCCGAGGGATTGCGGCGGGGGTTAAACGTGATCAGCAGCGGCCGCCGCGACAACGGGAGCGGGTTCGCCTACTTCGACACAGCCGAAAAATGTGGGGTCACGCTCCTGTCGCGCCAGAGTCCACCCGTGAAATGAACCGTCTTGCAGCGGGCGCAAAGACGAACTGAAGCGAACCGAAAAACAGCACTCCTGGCGCGCGGGTCTGACGCTCGCGGAGGTCGTGCGCGAGTATCCTTGACCACATGCATACTTCTTTCAAGGGATACGGCGTTGAGCTTTCGGCCGGGGGCATTTTTTCGGCTGCTGTCCGGCGCGGAGACTGGATTTTTGCCGAGCTCTTTGATATGAGATACACAATAGTCTCATGAATGCTAATGTTCCTGGTGTGCCCTGCCGATGCCGGTCGTGGAGCCGTGATATTGGCAGGCTGTTGAAAAAACAAGTATCGGGCCGTCAGACACGCCACACAACGCCGGATCACGGCCCGGGACGCCGTTTCTCAACTGCCTGTCAGGGCTCGTCGCACCATGAAGACAAAGGTTCCCTGACCGCATGCGCCGTCGTTTGCTGTCCGACCGTTCCGGCTTCACCCTGATCGAGATCATCTGCGTCCTCGTCCTGCTGGCGACCATCGCCTCGGTGGCCATATCCCGCATGGCGGCCCTGGACCAGAGCGCCTCCCGCCAGATGCTGAGGTCCTGCCTCTCCGAGCTCAACAGCCGCGAAAACATGACGTGGTGTCAGGTGAAGCTCTCGCAGGCGGGGTGGGTGGACGACGCGACCCTGTTCGCCCAGGTCAGCACGCTCCTCGGGCCGGAATACCAGTGGGCTGCTTCGCCGACGGTTGCCGGCGGGGGGATCCGCTTCAAGGACCAGACGCTGGCGCTCGTGCGGGAGGCGTCAACCGCCGGCAAAGCCGGGCTGTGGAAGGAAGGCAGCTGATTCTCCAAGGCGCCCGATCCTGAATTCCCGCAGCCGGTGTTCTTTTGAATTGCTTCGGATCAGCCCGCGTGATAGGAGGGGCGCCATGTCTTTCAACGACATCGAACTGAAGCGGATCAAAAAGATCATCGGCGGCTTCTGCACCGACCGGATCCCGGACCACCAGCGCAGCCAGGTCAAGCTCCTGTACGAGATGCGCGGCTTCGAGGTCAAGTTGAGCGAGGCCCGGCCGTTCCGCGGGAGCCATGTCTGGACCGAGCGGCAGATCGCACGGTTCACGTACGACCCGGAGACCATCCGCTGGCAGCTGTATTTCCGCACCCCCTCCGAGCGGTGGCGCAAATACCCCTCGGCCGAACCCACCAACAACCTGAAAGCCCTGGTCGAAGTCCTCCGGGACGACCCGTTTCACCTCTTCTGGAGCTGACCCGCGAGGTTGTCGCCGGCGCAGTCCGTCCCGCCCCCGAACATTTCAAAATTTAGGCTAAGCCAAACCCCTCCGCGTGCCGATAACACGAGAGTCGGGGATACCGAAATCCCCGGCCGGAGATCGGCATGGACATTCAGTGCGACACCTGCAAGACGGTCTATAAAATCCAGGACGGGCTCATCCCGGCCGGCAGGAAGGTGCGCTACACCTGCAAACGCTGCCGTCCCGCTGCCGTCGACGCGCCCGCAGCCCCGTCGCCGGCCGCATCGCCCTCGCCGCCCCCATCTGCGGTTTCGGGGCTGCCCTCGCGGGAGCGGATCCTGAACGGCATCAAGGATCTGCCCGCCATGCCGCAGGTTATCTCGGAGATCCAGGCCCAGATGGCCGGTGCGGACATCAACACCCTCAAGGTCTGCGGGCTGATCGAGGCCGACGCGGCGATCGCGACCAAGGTGCTGCGATCGGCCAACTCGGCCTACTACGGCCAGAGCGGCAGGGTGGCCACCATGACCGGGGCGCTGAACCTCATCGGGCTGAAGGGCCTGCTGGAGGTGGTCGCGACGGCAGGGGCCCAGCGTCTGCTGGTCGGACGGTTGCCGGGCTACGGGTACGAGGCGGAGGAGCTCTGGAAGCACTCGCTGGCGGTCGCCTGCGGGGCGAAGCTGCTGGCGCTGTCGAAGGACCCGGGGATCAGCGAGACGGCATACCTGGCCGGCCTGATCCACGACGTCGGGCGCATCATCCTCGACCGGCTCGTCCTCGAGATGAAGGCGGAGATCACCGAGTTCATGGAGCGCGAGCAGAAGACCTTCCTGGATGCCGAGACCCGTTTCTTCGGGCTCAACCACGCCCGGGTGGCGGCCGAGGTCTGCCGCAAGTGGAAGTTCCCGCCGGTCATGGCCCTTGCCATCGGCTGGCACCACGAGCCCTCCAAGTCGAACGGGGACCTGCTCTCCCACATCCTGCACATGGCCGACAACCTGGCGGCCATGGTCGGCATCGGCTACGACAGCGACGATGCGCTGAGTCAGGCCGAGCCGGGCACCATGGACTTCCTGGGGCTGAAGCAGCCCGACTTCGGGGATCTGGTCGCGAAAATCACGGAGTCCGTCGAACAGGCCTCAAGGCTCTGATGCCACCGCCATCCTCTTCGCCCGCCGGTCGCCCAGCGACCGACCCGGTCAGACCGCACTCCAATTGTCTATAGGCCATGCCTGTGTTAGAGGGCTCGCATGTGATCCCGTCAACAAGGGGGGATAGTGCGATCGACCGCGACAGGCCGTGCCCGGGGGGCGGCGGGTTTCGTCTTCGTCCTCCAGCTCGTTTTCGCTTGTCCGCATCCGGCCGCCCTGCAGGCAGCGGAAACCGACGCCGACGCGACACGCGGCATCTGGTCCGGGTTGCTCGCGCGGCAGCCCTTCCCGTACCGGGTCCCGCTCCCGGAGCCCCGGCCGGCCGAGTTCGACGGCACCTACGTCAAGCGCGTGACCTCCGCCGCCGAGCCGGTGCACTGCCTGCGCTGCCCGGACTACGCGCCGGAAGGCGGTCTGTGGCGGATGCGCCTCGACCGGGGGGTGTTCCGCATCCTGCACCTTGCCTCCGGCTGGAAGAGCATTGCGACCGCGATCGCGGCCGGGGACCGGCTGCTGCTGGTCAACGACCCGGTCTGCATCGACGACATCGGCCTCTACCGCTGGCGGCTGGACGGGGGCCGGCTCGTGCTGGAGGTCATCGACGACCCCTGCGCCATCCGTCTGCGGGCGGCCAATCTCGGGGGGCAGGCGTGGCAGCCCTGCCGGCCGCCGAACATGGAGGCGGCTGTGGAGGGGTGCGACTGAGGGCACTGCTTTCGGCATCGCAGATGAGGGCCGGGGCGAGGTGAGGAAGAGGCGGTGGCAGGTGAGCATGGCTGAGAAGGCGTCGATCAGCGAGCCGGACGCGCCCGTGCAGGGGCACCTGGAGGTCCCCGGCGGGACGCTGCACTACCTGGACTGGGGCGGGACCGGCCCGCCGACCCACTTTCTCCACGGCAACGGGTTCTGCGCGGGCACCTACGCCCCCTTCCTGCGGCTGCTGGCCCCCGATCTGCGCGTCACCGCGAGCGACATCCGCGGTCACGGGGAGTCTGCGTTCGAGCGCATGCCGCGCATCCGGCACTGGAAGGTCTTTGCCGAGGACGTGGCCCTGCTGGTTCGCAGCGTGCTGCGCGGCCCGGTCGTCGGGATGGGGCACTCGCTGGGGGCGGTGGCCACGACCATGGCGGCGGCCGCCCACCCCGAGCTCTTCTCGGCGCTCGTGCTGGTCGACCCGGTCTTCTTCGAGCCGCTGCGCCTCTGGCGCGTGGCGGCGTGGCGGCTGATCGGCCTGCGCGGGCACTCCCCGCTCGCGGTGCAGGCCCGGCGGCGGCGGCGGGTCTTCAAGGGGAAAGCGGAGCTGCTGCGAGTCTTCGCGGCCAGGCCCGGCGCCTTCAAGAGCTGGGCGCCCGAGTTCATCGACGCCTACCTGGAGTGCGGGTTCCTGGAGCGGGACGCCCAGACCGCGGTGCTGCGGTGCGACCCGGAGCTGGAGGCCCAGATCTTCGAGTCCGTGCCGGTCGACGTGTGGGGGTACATCAGACGCCTCCGCTGCCCGGTGCTGGCGCTCCGGGGAGCGGAGTCGGAGGTGTTCACGGAAGGGGCGGCGCTGCGCCTGAAACGGCTGGCGCCCGAGTGCACGCTGGTCACACTCCCCGGCTGCGGCCATTTTCCGGTCATGGAACGACCCGGGGAGTGCGCCCGCGTGATCAAATCCTATCTCAGAGAAACACTCGCCGAAGCCGGTTGATCAGCCTTCGACCTGCTGAATGCCCTCCAGCACCCAGAACGCTTTCTGGTCGCCAGCGGCGCGGCTGAAGTGCCAGATCTCGCGCACCTGGTTGGCGCGTTCTTCGCCCTGCTCGCGCATCATGACGTCGTAGAGCACCGAGGCGACCGTGCGGCCGTCCGTGTCGCGCACTTCGAGCAGCCGCGGGTTGACGAGCAGGAGCTCGGTCTTGGTCGGCGCGGGGCTTTCCTGCGCCTGGCGCCGGATCTCCTCGTAGACCTCGTTGGAGGTGAACTGCCGGA
>JADHED010001871.1_pt1 | contig 15779 bp, 12 predicted proteins | sample 8952041 | NCBI WGS metagenome assembly JADHED01 (sample SAMN16124423, study PRJNA663239) | bioreactor sludge metagenome | isolation source: sludge (control) | place: India:Bengaluru | collected 2018-09-08
GACCGGCAGCTCGCGCGTGCGGGCCTTGAACAGCGCGGTCCCCTTCGTGTGCAGGTCGAACAGCGTGAGCGCGATCCAGGTGCCCGGGAAGCGCGCGGGCGCGGCGAGACCGCCGACCATCGCCGACATCACGGCGGCGCCGACGATCACGCCCGGCTGGCTCTTGAGCACCGCGTAGCGCAGGACGTCGCGCCGCGGGACGGGCGCGGCCATCAGCAGGTGGATCTCCGCCTCGTTCAGCTGGAAGGCGGCGCGGCTCTTCACGAAGATCCAGCCCGCCGTGACGGCCGCCGCGGTCGCGAGCGCCGCGAGGACCTCGAAGCCGAGCGCCTGCGCGGGATCCGCGCCGATCTCCGCCAGCCGCCCGTAGCCGCGGCCGCGCGCCCCGACGACCAGGACGTTGCCGATCGACCACGCGAAGTAGATCCCGCCCACGACGAAGCCGATCAGGTAGCGCGGCCGGCGCAGCAGGCGCGCCGCGCGCACGAAGCGGCCGCGCGCGGACCGGAGGACCAGGCCGGCCAGCGCCGCGTTCACGCGCCCGGTCCCGGCGGCGCCGGCCCGCCCGGCGCGGGCGCCGACGGCGCGGCGTCGACCGGCGCGGTCGCGCGCAGGAAGATCTCCTCGAGGTCGGCCTCGGCCTCGAGCCCCGGCAGGCCGGCCCGGATCTCGCCGAGGGTCCCTTCCAGCAGCGGCCGGCCGTGCTGCAGGATCAGCACGCGGTCGCAGAGCTCCTCGACGAGGTGCAGGAGGTGCGAGGACAGCAGCACCGACGCGCCGGCGCGCGCCGTGCCCGCGATGACGTCCTTGAACTGCCGCACGGCCGCCGGGTCGAGGCCGGTCAGCGGCTCGTCGAGGATCAGCGCCGTGGGCCGGTGCAGCAGGCCCATCGCCAGCATCAGCTTCTGCTTCATGCCGCGCGACAGCTCGGACGGGAACGCGTCGCGGCGGTCCGCGAGGCCGAACTGCGCGAGCAGCTCTCCGCCGCGCTCGTGGCCGTCGGCGACGTTGTAGAGCCGCGAGGCGACCAGCAGGTGGTCCCACGCGGTGAGGTGGTCGAAGAGCTTCGGCTCGTCCGGCACGAACGCGAGCCGGCGCTTGGCCGCGACGGGGTCCGCGGCGAGGTCGGCCCCGGCGATCTCGACCCGCCCCGCAGTCGGCGGGATGATGCCCGTCAGGCAGCGCAGCGTGGTCGTCTTCCCCGCCCCGTTCGGACCGACGAGCCCGAGGATCTCCCCCGGCGCGACCGCGAGCGAGAGCCCGTCCACCGCGCGCCGCGCGCCGTACGCCTTGACGAGGCCTTCGGCGCGGATCATCGCCCGTTCCCCGAGGCGCGAGGGAGAAGCCGAGAGTCCCGGTCAGTCACGCGGCGGCGGGACCACGAGCGAGCGCGGCGCGTCGAGCGGCTCGGCCTCGACGACGACGCGGCGCCCGTCCACCCGCAGCCGGCCGGCGCAGAGCAGCTGCAGGGCGCGCGGGTAGACCCGGTGCTCCTGCTCGAGGACGCGCGCCGCGAGGCTGTCCTCGTCGTCGCCCGGCAGCACCGGCACGGCGGCCTGGGCGATGATCGGCCCGCCGTCCACCTCGGCGTCGACGAAGTGCACGGTGCAGCCGGACACGCGCGCGCCGTGCTCGAGCACCTGGCGGTGCGCGTGCAGGCCGGGGAACGAGGGCAGCAGCGAGGGGTGGATGTTGATCAGCCGGTCGCGCCAGGCCTCGACGAACCAGGCGGAGAGGATCCGCATGTAGCCGGCGAGGCAGACGACCTCGACGCCGGCGGCGCGCAGCGCCTCGTCGACCGCCCGGTCGTGCGCCTCGCGCGCGCCCGCGCCGCGGGTTCCCCGCTGGTCGACGACGGCGGTCGAGACGCCGTAGCTGCGCGCCTTCGGGAGCGCCGGGGCGTCGGGGACGTTCGACACCACCAGCGCGCAGCGGGCGTCGATCTCGTGCGCGCGCATCCCCTCGAGCAGGGCGACCATGTTCGAGCCGCGTCCCGAGACGAGGATGCCGACGTTCTTCACGGGAGTTCCCCGCGGTACGTCACCCGGCCGGAACCCGGGACCATGCGGCCGATCGTCCAGTACGCCTCGCCGCGCGCCGAGAGGTGCGCCGTGAACGCGCCGGCCTCGCGCTCGGGGACGATCGCGACCATGCCCACGCCCATGTTGAACGTGCGCAGCATGTCGTCGGCGGGCACCTGCCCGGCGCGGCGCAGCACGTCGAAGAGCTTCGGCACCGGCCAGGACCCGAGGTCGATCGCGGCATCGAGGTGCCGCGGCAGCACGCGCGGCAGGTTGTCCGTCAGGCCGCCGCCGGTGATGTGCGCGAGCGCGTGCACGCGCCGCTCGGCGAGCGGCCGGTCGAGGACGGGCAGGTACGTCCGGTGCACCGCGAGCAGCGCGTCGGCGGCGGTCACCCCGAGCGGCTCGACGAGGTCGTGCGGGCCGAGCTGCAGCACGTCGAACACGATCTTGCGCGCGAGGGTGTAGCCGTTCGTGTGCAGCCCGCTCGAGGCGAGGCCGAACAGCAGGTCCCCCTCGCCGACGCGCGAGCCGTCGAGGATCTCGCCGCGCGCGACGATGCCGACGATCGTCCCGGCGAGGTCGTACTCCCCCGCGCGGTACATCTCGGGCATCTCGGCGGTCTCGCCGCCGATCAGCGCGCAGCCGTTCGCGCGGCAGCCGCGCGCGACGCCGCCGACGACCTGCTCGGCGACCAGCGGGTCGAGCTTGCCCACGGCGAAGTAGTCGAGGAAGAAGAGCGGGCGCGCGCCCATGACCAGGATGTCGTTGACGCAGTGGTTGACGAGGTCCTCGCCGACGGTGTCGTGGCGGCCCGCCTTGACCGCGACCATCAGCTTGGTGCCGACGCCGTCCGTGCTGCCGACGAGCACCGGCTCCGCGATCCCCTCCGGGACGCGGAACAGCCCGCCGAAGCTGCCGAGGTCCGACAGCACGCCCGCGGTCCTGGTCGAGGCGAGGTGCGCCTTGATCCGCGCGAGGGCGGCGTCCTGCGCGTCGATGTCGACGCCGGCGTCCTTGTAGGTCAGGCCCGAGGGCGGCGTCCTGCGCGTCGATGTCGACGCCGGCGTCCTTGTAGGTCAGGCCCTTGCCGGTCGAGCCGTTGCCGGTCGGGCCGTTGCCGGCCTGGTTCGCGTGGTCGTCCATCGGGCTCCTCGGTGCGGGTGTTGCCGTCGCCGTGCCGTTGCGTGATCGGGGCGGCCATCCCGCTGCGCGGGAGGCCGCGACCCTACGGTGTTCCGTCGTGCCGTCGGCCGCGGCCGTGCCGTCGGCCGCGCCCGTGCCGTTGGCCGCGGCCCTACGATTTGTCGTCGAAGGGCAGGCGCGCGGTCCCCGCGTAGCGGCGCTGGCTCGCGTGCAGCGCGACCGGGTACTGCCCGGTGTAGCAGGCGGTGCAGAACTCGCCCGGCGCGCCCTGCGCCGCGCGCAGCATGCCGTCGAGCGAGAGGTAGCCGAGCGTGTCCGCGCCGATGTGCAGGCGGATCTGCTCGATCGTCTCGCGGGCCGCGATCAGCTCGTTGCGGCTCGGGGTGTCCACGCCGTAGTAGCAGGGCGAGACCGTCGGCGGGCACGAGATCCGCACGTGGACCTCGCGCGCGCCGGACTCGCGGACCATGTGGACGATCTTCGCCATCGTCGTGCCGCGCACCAGGCTGTCGTCCACGAGCACGACGCGCCGCCCCTCGATCAGCGCCCGCGCCGGGTTCAGCTTGACCTTGACGCCGAAGTGCCGGATCGACTGCGCGGGCTCGATGAACGTCCGCCCGACGTAGTGGTTGCGCGTCAGGCCGACGTCGAAGGGGATCCCCGACGCGTTCGCGAAGCCGATCGCGGCCGGCACGCCGCTGTCCGGGACCGGCACGACGAGGTCGGCCTCGACCGGGTGCTCGTGCGCCAGCTCGCGGCCGAGCGCGCGCCGCACCTCGGCGACGGCGCGGCCGAAGACGAGGCTGTCGGGGCGCGAGAAGTAGACGTGCTCGAAGATGCAGGGGACCTTGACCGCCGGCGGGAACGGGAAGAGGGAGTGCTCGAGGCGGCGCTCGCCGGGCGTTCCGGGCGCGAAGACGAGGACCTCGCCGGGCTCGACGTCGCGCTCGAACCGGGCGCCGACGAGGTCGAACGCGCAGCTCTCGGAGGCGACGACCGGCTCGCCGCCGGGGAGGCGTCCGAGCGAGAGCGGCCGGATGCCGTGCGGGTCGCGCGCGGCGATGACGCGCGACTCGTCGGCGAGCACGAGGCAGTAGGCCCCCTCCACCTGGCGCAGGGCGTCGACCAGCGCGTCGACGACGTCGGGCGCGCGGGAGCGCGCGACCAGGTGCAGGATCGCCTCGGTGTCCGTGGTCGAGCGGAAGATCGCGCCCTCGGCCTCGAGTTCGGCGCGCAGTTCCTCGGCGTTGACCAGGTTGCCGTTGTGCGCGATCGAAAGCCGGCCCCGGCGGTGGACCATCTGCAGCGGCTGGGCGTTCTCGAGGCTCGACTCGCCCGCGGTGCCGTACCGCACGTGCCCGATCGCGTGGCTGCCGGTCAGGCGCGCCAGCTCCTTCGGGGTGACCACGTCCGCGACGAGGCCCATGCCGACGTGGCGGTGGAGCGACTGGCCGTCGCCCGAGACGATCCCGGCCGACTCCTGCCCGCGGTGCTGCAGCGCGTAGAGCGCCAGGTAGACGAGGTTCGCCGCCTCCGGGTGCCCGTGCACCGCCGCGACGCCACACTTGTCCCTGAAGTGGTCCCGCGGACTCGGAAGGTGGTCCATCCCGGGATTTTAGCGCGCCCCGTCCCGGGGCGCGCCCCCTCGTGCGTGCCGGTGCCGGTCGCAAGGGACCCGGGTGGACCCTCGGGCGCCCGTGCCATTGAAGTGGCACCGTGGGCGGGCCATCGCGCGCCTGCGGCGTGCGAGGCGCCGCGGGCCGGGCGGACCATCGCGCGCCTGCGGCGCGCGAGGCGCCGTGGGCGGACCATCGCGCCCGCCCCTACTTGTTCTTCTTGCCGTTGCCCTTGCCGGAGCTGGGGTTCTCGCCGCCGGACTTCTCCTTGCCGTTGCCGTTGCCGTTGCCGTTCCCGCTGCCGTTCCCGCCGCTGCCCTTGGCCTTGTCCTTGCCGTGGCGGCCGCGGTACTCCTTCGTCACCAGCGAGCGCACGTCCCCGTCCGAAGCGCGGCGCCGCATCGCCTCGTCGGCCGGCAGGCCGTAGTACTCGTGCATGACCCGCACGGCCACGAGGTCGCGCGCCTCGCGGTCGCTCAGCCGGTACGTGGACGCCTTGCCGTGCTTCTTCCAGTGGCCGTACGCGTTTCCGTACGGCGGGCCGCTGGGCACGACCTTCACCGGAACGAACCACGCGTCGTACGGCACGCCGATCCGCACCCCGACGTCGAACCAGGAGCCGGTCGAGACCCGCAGGTCCAGGACCGCGTCCGGCGAGCGGCCGCTGCGGGCCGAAAGGAACAGCGCGACCGCGACGTCGTCGGGATCGCGCAGCCGCGTGGCCACGTGCTCGACCGTGCGGACCGGCACCCCGAACTGGCGCGACGAGACGTTGACGAACAGCTGGCCGTCGTCGCCGATCGGGACGGCCGCGCCGAAGTCGATGTCGACCCCGGCCCGCGCGGGAACGGCCGCCGGCAGCAGCGCCGCGACGGCCACGAACAGGATCACAACTTTTGCAAAGCGCACGTGAACCCTCCACCCGAGCCACGGGCCCTGCCCCGCCCCAGAATGTAGCCCGCGCGGCGGCGGACGGCACCCCGGCAGACGGCGGACGGCACCCCGGCGGACGGCGGACGGCACCCCGGCAGGCGGCGGACGACGCCCGGCAGACCGCGGCCGGCACGGGACGAGGGCGGCGGGCGGCCGAACGGCGCGGCCGCGCGAGCGTCAGGGCCTCAGGACTTCAGCGCGCGCCGGATCACGGCCGGGACGTTGCGCAGCAGGTGCTTCAGCGCGAACGCCTTCTTCACCTCGCCCGCGCCGATCCGGCCGGTGATGCGCTCGTCCGCGAGGCACGCGGCGAGCAGGTCCGGCTGCGAGCGGTCCCAGACCGCCATCGCGTTCTCCTGGACGAGCGCGTAGGCCTCCTCGCGGGTCAGGCCCGAGCGGACGAGCGCCAGCAGCAGCGTCTGCGAGTAGATCATCCCGCGCGAATCGTCGAGGTTGCGCCGCATCGCGTCCGGGTAGACCTGCAGCCCGCGCACGACCCGCGTCATGCGGGCCGTCATGTAGTCGAGCAGGACGAACGAGTCGGGGACGATCACGCGCTCGACGGACGAGTGCGAGATGTCCCGCTCGTGCCAGAGCGCGACGTTCTGCAGCGCCGCCAGCGCGTTCGAGCGCACGACGCGCGCGAGCCCCGAGACGTTCTCGCACGCGATCGGGTTGCGCTTGTGCGGCATCGCCGACGACCCTTTCTGCCCCTTGCCGAACGGCTCCTCGACCTCGCGCACCTCCGTCCGCTGGAGGTGCCGGATCTCGGTCGCGATCCGCTCGAGGCCCGCGGCGACGAGCGCGAGCGCGAGCAGCATCTCGGCGTGGCGGTCGCGCGGCACGACCTGCGTCGCGGCCGGCTCGACCCGCAGGTCGAGGCGCTTCAGGATCTCCTTCTCGACGTCGGGCGGCACGTGCGCGGCCGTGCCGACGGCGCCCGACATCTTGCCGTAGCGGACGGTCTCGCGGGCGCGGGTCAGCCGCTCGCGGCCGCGCGCCATCTCCGCGTACCACGACGCGATCTTGAACCCGAGTGTGACCGGCTCGGCGTGGATGCCGTGCGTGCGCCCGACGCAGGCCAGGTCGCGGTACGTCGTCGCCTGCTCCGCCAGGACGCCGAGGAACTCGTCCAGCGTGCCGAGCAGCAGGTCGGTCGCCTCGACCATCTGCAGCGCGAGCGCCGTGTCGAGGACGTCCGACGACGTCAGCCCCATGTGGATGTAGCGCGAGTCCGGCCCGACGTGCTCCGCCACCGCGGTCAGGAACGCGATGACGTCGTGCTGGACCGTCGCCTCGATCTCGAGCGCGCGCTTCGCGTCGACCTGGGCCTTCTTGCGGATCGTGGCCGCGGCCTTGCGCGGGATCTCGCCCCGCTCCGCCAGCACGTCGACCACCGCCAGTTCGACCTTCAGCCAGGTCTGGTAGCGGTTGTCGTCCGTGAAGATCCGCCCCATCGCCTCGCGCGTGTACCGTTCGATCATCGGGCCGCCCTCTGAGGATCGCGCCGGGACGCGCGCGCCGGAACGCCCCGGGCCCGGCCGCCGTGCCGGTCCGCGGGTCGCCGCGCGCGTCCTTCGCAGGGCCGGGATGATGGCCGCGGCCCGTCCCCGAAGCAAGCCGGCCGGCTCCCCTGGTCCGGTCGCCTCCCGCGCCCGGCTCGCGGCGTTTGGCCCCCGCTCGGCGGGGCCGGCCTTCCAGGGCTCGGTGTCGGCCTGCGTACAGCGGCGGGCCTCTGCGGCTCGCGCCGTCCCACCGCGTTGCAGAACCGGGAGTTCACGTTGCCGCGCCTGCAACGCTCAATGCGGGCGGAGGTCGCGAAGGCGCCGCGCGCCCTCCAGGCCCGCGCTAGCGTCGGCGCATGCGCCACCACGTCATGAAGGCGGTTCCCGGCACCCTGCTCTTCCGCACGTGGGACGAAGGTCTGCGCCTGTTCCGCCAGGTCGCGCGCCACGTGGAGTTCCACGCGATCTGCGTGATGCCGGACCACGTTCACGTCTCGACCGTGCGGTCCGACCAGGCGCCGGCGATCGACGTCGCGGCGCAGGCGTACGCGCAGGAGAGGAACCGGCGGCGCCGCACCTCCGGAAAGGTCTTCGCGCCGTCCGGCCCGCCGCGTGACGTCGCCGACGCCGGGCACCTCGACACGTTGCGGCACTACATCCACCTCAACCCGGTCGCGGAAAAACTGGTGGACGACCCGCTCGCCTGGCCGCTGTCGACCTATCGCGACCTGTGCGGGCTGGCCTTTCCGCAGGTCTGCCGGACCGTCCGCGACCCGGCACGGTTCCACGCCGAGGGCTCCACCGACACGAAGCTGGGTCTGACCGGCTCGCCGATGCCCGTCCCCGCGGCCGATCCGCGCGGTCGGCCCGCGACGCTCGCCGAGGTTCGCGCGGCCGTGAGCGCGCTCACGCGGAGTACCGCCTCCGACCTGCGCCGGCCCGGATCGCCGCGCACCCTGCTCCTGAGGGCGGCGCGCCAGCTGACGCGGTCGCCCGTGGCCGAGATCGCCGCGTTCGCCGGGGTCGGGCTCGCGACCGCGTACCGCCACACGAGCGTGCCGAAGGCCCAGCTCGACCTGCTCCGGACGGTGCTCGCGGATCCGCGGTTCCCACTGCTCCATGACGGCGATCTCCGGCAATCGCCGTCCTGGTCGTTCTACCGCGCCTACCGGTGATCGCCGCCGTGCCACGGCGCAGATCTCCTGAACCGGCCCGCGAGGCGCGGACATTCCGAACCGGCCTGCCGCGACCTCCTTCAGGTCCCCCTCGTTCGAGAAAAACTTCGATCAGGTACCGTACTTTTGAGAACGCGAGCGGTCGTCACGGCGGAAACGCAGCAGCTCGGCGGCGAGGGCGGCGCCGAAGCGGACCTCCAGCCGTCCACTCGGCGCTCGAGGGGGCCGAATTCGTGCCGCAACGGGCATCGCAGCCAGGTGCGGCCGCGAGAAACCGCCGGCCGCGGCCGTCTCCGGGCTGCGGATCGGGTCGGCCTCGACTCCCGACCGCTCGCATTCTCAAAGGGGTGGTACCCGACGACGCTTTTTCTCAAAAGCCCGGGACCTGATCGAGGAGAGGCGCGGATGCGGATCTTGCTCGGCGGGCGCCCCGCGACGCGTCGGGGACACTTGTCCCGGCGTGGCGAAGGGCGCGGTCAGAGCCGGACGGGCGTCGCGGGGCGGTCCTGCGGGGCGACCTCGAGCCGGACGCGGTCGCGGCCGGAGGCGAGGAGCGCGCCGTGGACGGCGGCGCGGGCGAGGTGCGGGTGGTTGTTGGTCTCGGAGACGTGGGCCAGCACGACGTGCTCGGTGCCGAACGCGACGATGTCGGGCAGGGCCGCCGCGGCGTGGTCGTTCGAGAGGTGGCCGTTCGCCGACGCGACGCGCTGCTTGGTCACCCACGGGTACGGGCCCAGGCGCAGCATCTCGCGGTCGTGGTTCGACTCCATGACGATCGCCGCGCACCCCTCGAGCCGCGCCCGCACCTCGGGGGTGACGTGCCCGAGGTCGGTCGCGTAGCCGACGCGCACGCCCTCCGCCTCGAGGATGAAGCCGACCGGTTCGACGGCGTCGTGCGGCACGCGGAACGGCGTCACCGCGAAGCGCCCGGCCGTGAAGCGCTGGCCCGTCGTGAACGTCGCCAGCTGCGCCACGTGCGGGAAGTGCAGGCCGGCCGCCGCGAGCGTCGCGGCGTTGCCGGCGACGACGGCGCCGCAGCGCTTGGCGAAGACGCGCACGCCGGCGACGTGGTCGGCGTGCTCGTGGGTCAGCAGGATCGCGTCGATCTTCGCGAGGTCCTGGCCGACGGCCGCGCAGCGGCGCGCGATCTCGCGCGCCGAGAGGCCGGCGTCGATCATCACCGCGTGCCCGTCCTGGCGCAGCAGCGCGCAGTTGCCGCGCGAGCCGCTGCCGAGGACGACGATCTCGATCATCCGCCGAGGTCTCCGCTCGATCCCCGAGGTCGCGCCCCGTCCGCACCGATCCGCGGCGGCGGCCCTGCCCCTTCCGCCGCCCCGGCCATCATCGCTCAAGCCCGAGACGTCGGCGCGAAAATCTGCGCGGGCCGCGCCGCGACCTCGCCGCTCGCGCGGAAACTCCGGGCCGCGCGGGCATCGCGGCGGGCCGCGCGGGCGCGGCCGCGACTCACCGGTGAGTCAGTGCCGCCCGGTGTGGCCGAAGCCGCCGGCGCCGCGGTCGCTGCCGGGGAGTTCGTCGGTCTCCTCGAGGACCGCCCGCGTGACGGGCGCGACGACGAGCTGCGCGATGCGCTCGCCGCGCCGGACCTCGAAGGGATCGGCGCCCCAGTTGGCGAGGATCACCTTGACCTCGCCGCGGTAGTCGCTGTCGATCGTGCCCGGGGCGTTCGGGATGCCGACGCCGTGCTTCGCCGCGAGCCCGGACCGGCCGCGCACCTGCCCCTCGAAGCCGTCCGGGATCGCGAACGCGAGGCCGGTCGGCACCGCGGCGCGGCCGCCCGGCGGGATCAGCAGCGGCTCGCCTTCCGGCACGGCGGCGCGCAGGTCCATGCCGGCGGCGCCGTCGGTCGCGTACGCCGGCAGCGGCAGCCCCGCGCCGTGCGGCAGCCGCTGGACGGCGACGCGCAGCCCGCTCGTCCCGCTCATGCCGCTCGTCCCGCTCGCCCCGTGCATCCCGCTCATCCGCGCCTCCCGCGGCGGCTCTGTTCGGCAAGGGACGGGTGGGGCGCAGCCCCACCCCCACGTCGGCCCGCAAGGGACGGGTGGGGCGCAGCCCCACCCCCACGGACGGGTGGGGCGCAGCCCCACCCCCACGGGCGGTCACAGCGCCAGCTCCGCGTCGCGGAAGCGCAGCTTGCCGGTGCGGCCGACCGCGGCGACCGCGACGCCCACGCCCGTGAACAGCGTCTCGGCGAGCGCGCGGATCTCGCGCGGGCCGACCGCGTCGAGCTCGTCGTTGATCTCGCGCGTCGTCATGTGGCGGCCGAGCGTCATCTCCTCGCGCGCGGCGCGGCTCATCCGGCTCGACGTGGACTCGAGCGCCAGCAGCAGGTTCCCCTTCAGGTGGTCGCGCGCGACCTCGACCTCGTCCGCCGTCGGCGCGGTCGCGGCCAGCTCGCGCAGCTCCTGCAGCGCGAGCCGCACGACCTCGCGCGCGTTCTCGGGCGACGTGCCGGCGTAGACCGTGACGAGCCCCGCGCCGGCGTGCGTGTGCACCTGCGACGCGACCGAGTAGGCGAGGCCCCGCTGCTCGCGGATGCGGTGGAACAGGCGCGACGACAGGCTGCCGCCCAGCAGGGTGTTCAGCATGTGCAGCGCGAAGCGCTGCGCGTGCCCGGAGGCGAGGCCGGGCACGCCGAGCAGCAGGTGCACCTGCTCGAGCTCCTTGCGGCTCTCCATCTTCACGCCGGGGACCCAGCGCGGCGGCTTGCCGTTGCGCGAGACGTGCCCCTCCGGCAGGTCGCGGAAGGCGTCGCGCACGAGCTGCCGGGTCTTCGCCGTCAGCCGGCCCGCGGCGGCGATCACGATGTTCGGCGGGACGTAGGCGTCGCGGAACCAGTTGAGCACCGTCCGCCGCGACATCCCGCCGACGGTCTGCTCGGTGCCCTGGATCGGCCGGCCGAGGCTGTGGTTGGGCCAGAACGCCTCGCAGAACATGTCGTAGACGCGGTCCTCGGGCGAGTCGAGGACCATCCGGATCTCCTCGAGGATGACCTTGCGCTCGCGTTCCATCTCCTCCGCGTCGAACAGCGGGTGGCGCACGATGTCGGCCAGCAGGTCCACCGCCCGCGGCAGGTGCTCGTCGAGCGCCCGCGCGTAGAAACAGGTCATCTCCTTGGTCGTGAAGGCGTCGAGGTTGCCGCCGATCCGGTCGGTCAGCAGCGAGATCTCGCGGGCCGTGCGGGTGGCGGTCCCCTTGAAGACCAGGTGCTCGATGAAGTGGCAGATGCCGGACAGGCGGGCCGGCTCGTGGCGGCTCCCCATCCGCAGCCAGACCCCGACGGAGGCCGAGCGCACCCCCGGCACGTGCTCGAAGAGCAGGGTCAGGCCATTGCCGAGGTTTTCCCTCTCGACCATCGGGTCTCCGCCGGGATGTGCCGGGACGCCTGGCGACGCCTCGCAAACCCTTGAAAGGCCGGAGAGTATCGCACCCGCGCGCTGGCTCGGCGGCTCGTTCCGCCGCCGCGCGTTCCGCACGTTCCGCGTGCGCGTCGCGGTGCAGGCCTTCTTCGCGCTGACCTGCGTCGTCCTCGGCTGGCGCTTCTCGGCGTTCGTCAGCGCGGCCCAGCAGGGCGCGGCGACGCTGCCGCACCGCCCGCCCGGGGTCGAGGCCTTCCTGCCGATCAGCGGCCTGATGGGCGCGCTCGACTGGATCTACAGCGGCACGCTGAACGACATCCACCCCGCCGCGACCGTCCTGCTGCTGATCTTCCTCGCGACCGCCCTGCTCTTCCGCAAGGCGTTCTGCTCCTGGATCTGCCCCGTCGGGTTCCTCTCGGACGCGCTCGCCCGCGCCGGCCGCCGCCTCTTCGGCCGCAACTTCCGCCCCTGGCGCTGGCTCGACGTCCCGCTGCGCGGCCTCAAGTACCTGCTGCTCGGCTTCTTCCTCTGGATCATCCTCGGGATGGACCCGTTCGCGCTGCGCGCGTTCCTCGCGTCGCCGTACAACCACATCGCGGACGTGAAGATGTACCTGTTCTTCGCGCCCCCGGGGCAGACGACGCTGATCGTCGTCGGCGTGCTCGCGCTCCTGTCCGTGCTCGTGCAGGGCGCGTGGTGCCGCTACCTGTGCCCGTACGGCGCGCTGCTCGGGCTCGTCTCCTGGGCCTCGCCGCTGAAGATCCGCCGCGACCCCGCGACCTGCACCGACTGCGGGATCTGCGACAAGGTCTGCTCCGCCCGCCTGCCGGTCTCGAAGAGCCTCGCCGTGACCAACGTCGAGTGCATCGGCTGCCTCGACTGCGTCGCCTCCTGCCCCGTCAAGGACACGCTGAGCGTCGGCACCGCGAAGCGCCGGCTCTCGCCGCTCGCGTTCGCCGCGCTGCTGCTGGCGCTGTTCGGCCTCGGCTACGGCGCCGCGCGCGTCACCGGGAACTGGCAGAACGGGCTGACGCCGGACCAGTACCGGACGTTCGTCGGCGGCGCCGACCGCCTCGGCCACCCCGGCATGTAGGGGCGGCCCTCGGGCCGCCCTCCGTTTCGAGGCGCACGAGTTCACCGCCACTGGTCCGTATCGAACGGGAGGGCGGCCCGAGGGCCGCCCCTACACGCGTCTCCACGCGTCGCGCGAAACCGGCGGCCGCGCGTCCGCGGCCGTGTGTCCTTTCGGGACAGCACCGCCCGCCGCGCGCGCCGTTACAATCCCGCCGTGCTCCCCTTCCATGACGATCGTCTCGTCGAGGCCCGCGTCGTCGCGCCCGGCGACGGCTCCTGGTTCGTCGCGCAGGCCGTGAACGGCGGCGCGACGTTCGACGTCCACGCGGGCGCGCCCGGCGACCGCGTGCTGCTGCGCCCCGACGCGGACGCGCCGGGCCGCGCCGAGATCGCCGCGCTGCTCCACGCCGGCCCCGGCCGGCGCACGCCCCCCTGCGCGCTCGCGCGCCGCTGCGGCGGCTGCCACTGGCTGCACCTCGACGAGTCGCTGCAGCGCGCGCTGCGCCGGCTGCAGCTGATCGACGACCTGCGCGCGGCGGGGGTCGCGACCTCCGGCGTCCCCGTCCGCTCGGTGCCGTCGCCTTCGTCGCTCGCGTTCCGGGCGCGGGTCCGGTTCCAGACGGCGTTCGAGGACGGCGCGCGCAAGGTCGGGCTGCACCGGCTCGGCGCGCGCGAGACGCTCGACGTGCCGCGCTGCCCGGTGCTCGCGGCGCCGGCCGCGCGCGTCTACGCCTGGCTGCGCGAGGAGCTGCGCACGCTCGCGCCGCCGGGCCTCACGGGCTTCGAGATCCTCGCGCTGCCGCACGCGCCGGGCGCGCTCGTGTACCTGAACCCGCGCGACGTCGAGCCGCCGGACTGGCCGCGGCTGGGCGAGGCGCTGCTCGAGTCCTCGCGCGGCCTGCTCGCGGGCGTCGCCGTGCGCCCCGCGCCGGCGCCGGCGCCGGCGCCGACGACGGCGACGGCGACGGCAGGATCGGACGGGTCCATCGTCGGGCGCCGCGCGATCGCGGGCCGCACGCCCGCGGGCCACCCGATCGCGGCCGGCGCGCGCGGCTTCGTGCAGGCGAACCTCGGCGCGGCCGACGTGCTCGCGGACGAGGTCGTGCGGCTCGTGCGGCCGTCGCCCGGGATGCGCGTGCTCGAGCTGTTCGCGGGGACGGGCCTGCTCGGCTGGCGGCTGGCGGCCGCGGGCGCGGACGTGACGGGCCTCGAGAGTGACCCGCTCGCCGTCGAGGCGGCCGCGCTGCTGCCCGCGCCGCGCGGCGGCTCGTTGCGGCTGGTGTGCGGCGACGCGCGCGCCACGGCGCTCGCGGGGCACGGGTCGGCGCCCGGGGCGCAGGGCTCGCCGCTCGCGGCACACGGCTCGGTGTTCGCGGGGCACGGCTCGGCGCCCGCGGCGCAGGGCTCGTGGCTCGCGGCGCACGACGCTCCGGACGTCGTCGTCACCGACCCGCCGCGCGCGGGCCTCGGGCCGCTGGCGGCACGGCTCGCGGACGCGCGCGTGCCCCGCCTCGTGCTCGTCTCCTGCTCGACGCGCGCGCTCGCGCGCGACGTCGCGCGGCTCTGCGCCGGCGGCTACCGGCTGCGCGAGCTGGTGCAGGTGGACCTGTTCCCGCAGACGCGCCACGCAGAGTCGATCGCCCTGCTCACCCTCTGATCGCCTTTTCACGCCCGGAATGTGGAGGGGCGGTCCACCCGGTCGCGGTCACTTGCCGGACGTTTCCCGCGAACGCGAGCGAACGTGCTCTCACGCGCCACGCCGGCCCGGGCCGGTGCCGCCGGCGAGCACCGGCGAGCGCCCGGCGGCGAGCGGGCTCCGCGCGTCGGGTCGGCGTGTGGCGCGCCTCGGGGCCGTTGCCGCGCGACGGGAATCGTCCGGCAAATGACCGTGGGCCCGCGCACCGCTGGTCGGGACCGGCTTGCATGGTCACGGTTCGCGTGATCATCACGACACGCGCCGCGTCGCGCGCGTCGGCGCGAGACGCGCCCGCGTCGGCGCGAGACGCGCCGGCATCGACGAGAGGCGCGCGGGTCAGCGCCGCGGGTCAGCGGCGCGGGTCAGCGGCGCGGGGCAGCAAAGCGGGTCAGCAAAGCGGGTCAGCGCCGCGGGTCAGCGGCAGGCGGCGTGGCGCGGGCTGGCGCCGCAGAAGGCGATCTTCGCGCGCCGGAACGTCGCCTCGCGCTCGACGGCGTTGCCCGCCGCGTCCTGCGCGCGGGCGCGGATCCGGTAGTCCGCCAGGGGCGCGAAGCTCGCGGCGCGCACCAGCGTCCCGGCCCGGCCGGACACGCGGTACGTGGCGACGAGGTCCGGCACGTCGGTCGCCTCGTCGAGCCGCAGCTCCACCGCGCCGTCGTGCGCCACCGCGATCCCGCCGGTGTCGCGGATCCGCTGCCACGTCTCGCGCGCGGCGGCCTCGTCCTCGCCGACGAGTTCGAGCTCGTAGCGCACGCCGCGCCGGTACACGCGCACCTCGAGCCCCGGCGGCCCCGCGACGAAGGCGGCGGGCGCGTTGAGCAGCGTGCGCTCGAGCAGCAGCCGGTCCTGCGGGACGACGGGGCCCTCGCACAGGTCGTCCGCCGCGCCGCCGGGCACCCAGAGAGCCGCGGCGCGCGGATCGTCCGCGGCGGGCTCGAGCGAGAAGGCGAACTCGGGCGGCCGCGTGTCGATCAGCGTGACGCGCTGCGCGTCGCTGGCCGCGGCGTCGAGCCGGTCCCGCACGGTGAGCAGGGCCTCGTGGGCGCCGGTCCCGAGGCGCGCCTCGACGACCGCCGCGTCGCCGGCCAGGCGCCCGTCGATCACCCAGGCGTAACCCGCGATGTCGTCCTCGAGCCCGGGCGCCGAGTCCGGGTCGGCCGACGCGCTCCCGTCGAAGGTCACCCGCGTGCCCTGCGGCCCGCCGCACTCGAGCGCGCGGTCGGGCCCGGCCTGCGC
>JADHED010001928.1_pt1 | contig 15730 bp, 12 predicted proteins | sample 8952041 | NCBI WGS metagenome assembly JADHED01 (sample SAMN16124423, study PRJNA663239) | bioreactor sludge metagenome | isolation source: sludge (control) | place: India:Bengaluru | collected 2018-09-08
CGCCGTCGATGGAGGCGGCCTCGATCAGCGCCCTGGGAATCGACTGCAGGCCGGCTAGGAAGAACAGGAAGTTGTAGGAGATCTGCTTCCATACCGAGGCCAGCACGATCAGCGTCATGGCCTGGTTCTCGTTCATCAGGTGGTTCCACTGGTAGCCCAGCCGGCCCAGATAGTGGGTCACCACGCCGATGGAGGGCGAGAACAGGAACACCCACAGCACCCCTGCGATCACCGGCGCCACGGCGTAGGGCACGATCAGCAGGGTCTTGTAGACCATGGCGAAGCGCACGATGCGGTCGGCGTAGATCGCCAGCGCCAGCGATACGACGATGCCTATGCCCGCCACCAGCACCGAGAACAGGGCTGTGCGCTGGAACGCCCCCAGGTAGTCGGGGTTGGTCAGCAACTGGCGGAAGTTGTCCAGCCCCACCCATTCGCGGCTCATGCCGAAGGCGTCTTCCATCTGGAACGACTGCAGCACCGCCTGTCCGGCGGGCCAGAAGAAGAACACGCCGATGATGGCCAACTGGGGCGCGATCAGCACCCAGGGCAGCCAGGCGGAGCGAAAGAGGACACGTTTTTCCATGGCGGCTCACCAACAAAAAACCGCCGCAGGCCGATGGGCCTGCGCGCGGTGGGCGGAGTCTACGTGCGGCTTACTTCTTGTACGACCGCTCGAAACGCGTCAGCAGTTCGTTGCCGCGGGTCACGATGGCGTCGAGCGCCTGCTTGCCCGACTTCTTGCCGGCCCAGACCTGTTCGAGCTCTTCGTCCTCGATGGCGCGGACCTGCACGTAGTTGCCCAGGCGGATACCGCGCGAGTTGTCGGTTACCTTGCGGATCATCTGGTTCACGGCCACGTCGGTGCCGGGGTGCTTCTGGTAGAAGCCCGATTTGTCGGTCAGGTCGAAGGCCGCCATGGTGATGGGCAGGTAGCCCGTGCGCTGGTGGCTGGCGGCCTGCACCTTGGTCTGCGACAGGAACTCGAAGAACTTGGCCACGCCCTTGTATTCCTCGGGCTTCTTGCCGGACATGACCCACAGCGAGGCGCCGCCGATCACGGTGTTCTGCGGTGCGCCCTTGACGTCGGGATAGTAGGGCAGGGGGGCGATGCCGTAGGCGAACTTGGCGTTCTTGGCCACGTCGCCGTAAAAGCCCGAAGAGGTCTGGATCATGGCGCATTCACCGGCGGTGAACGAGGCCTGGGCCGTGGAGCCGCGGCCCTTGTAGACGAATTCGCCGTTCTTGGCCGCCTGCGCCAGGTTGTCGATGTGGCGCACGTGCAGCGGCGAATTGATCTTCAGGCGCGCCTTGTAGCCGTCAGCGGCCAGGCCGTTCTTGTGCGTGGCGAATTCCACGTTGTGCCAGGCCGAGAAGGATTCGAGCTGCGTCCAGCCCTGCCAGGCCAGCGTCATGGGGCAGCTGTGGCCGCTGGCCTTGAGCTTCTTGGCGGCCTCGAACACCTCGGGCCAGGTGGTGGGTAGCTTGTCGGGGTCCAGGCCCGCCTTCTTGAAGGCGTCCTTGTTGTAGTAGGCCACGGTGGTTGAGCTGTTGAACGGCAGGCTCAGTATCTGCCCGTCCGGCGCGGTGTAGTAGGCCGCCACGGCGGGGATATAGGCGGCGGGGTTGAAGTCCGCGCCCGCGTCCTTCATCACCTTGGCCACGGGCACGCTGGCCCCCCGGCTGGCCATCATGGTGGCCGTGCCCACCTCGAACACCTGCAGGATGTGCGGCTGGTTGCCCGAGCGGAAAGCGGCGATCGCGGCGGTCATGGATTCGTCATACGAGCCCTTGAAGATGGGCGTGACCTTGTAGTCCTTCTGGCTTTCGTTGAACTGCTTGGCCAAGTCGTTGACCCACTCGTTGTTCACGGCGGTCATCGAGTGCCACCACTGGATCTCGGTTTGCGCCTGCGCCGCCAGGCCGGTGGCAAACATGCATGCGGCCAGTCCCAGTTGTTTGAATTGCATGGGGTACTCCTCGTTGATGGACGAAAGACATGAAGGCCGCAATGGTGCAGGCGTTCCATGACAACACTGTGTCGTTGTCGCATGCCCGAAAAGCAGCAACAACCGTGGAAACCCGCCAGCGGACGAGAGGGTCAAATTGTGACATTACTGTGACGTTTTGTGTGCGAATCTGCGCGTTTCGGCGCGATTTATGGCGCTGTCGCAAACAGGGATATGCAATCGCCTGTATGCCGCCGGCAATGGTGCGCTGCACAATGCGCGCATCGTTTTCCCTAGCGGCACTTTCCTTTTGTCATGCCTTGCCGCAGGCGCCTGCCCTGGATTGCCACGCCATGCCCAAGACGTCCCTGGATAAAAGCAAGATCAAGTTCCTGTTGCTCGAAGGCGTGCATCCGAGCGCCGTGCAGGTGCTGCGCGCCGCCGGCTACACGCAGGTCGAGGTGCTGCCCGGCGCGCTGGAGGGCGAGGAGCTGCGCCGCAAGATCGCCGACGTGCACTTCCTGGGCATACGCTCGCGCACCCAGCTCACGGCCGACGTGTTCGCGCACGCGCACAAGCTCGTGGCCGTGGGGTGCTTCTGCATCGGCACGAACCAGGTGGACCTGGATGCGGCGCGCGAGCGCGGCATCGCGGTGTTCAACGCGCCGTACTCCAACACCCGCTCGGTGGCCGAGCTGGTGCTGGCCGAGGCCATCCTGCTGCTGCGCGGCGTGCCCGAGAAGAACGCAGCGGCGCACCGCGGCGGCTGGCTCAAGAGCGCCACGAACGCCTACGAGATCCGCGGCAAGACGCTGGGCATCGTGGGCTACGGCTCCATCGGCACCCAGCTGTCGGTGCTGGCGGAGTCGCTGGGCATGCAGGTGATCTTCCACGACGTGGTTGCCAAGCTGCCGCTGGGCAATGCGCGCCAGGCGCCCGGCCTGCAGGAGCTGCTGGCGCAGAGCGATATCGTGAGCCTGCACGTGCCCGAGCTGCCCTCCACGCAGTGGATGATCGGCGCGGACCAGATCGCCGCCATGAAGCCGGGCGGCATCCTCATCAACGCCTCGCGCGGCACGGTGGTGGAGATCGAGCCGCTGGCCCAGGCGATCCGCGACAAGAAGCTGCTGGGCGCGGCCGTGGACGTGTTCCCGGTCGAGCCCAAGAGTAACAAGGACGAGTTCGTCTCGCCCCTGCGCGGGCTGGACAACGTGATCCTCACGCCGCACATCGGCGGCTCCACGATGGAGGCGCAGGCCAACATCGGCCTGGAGGTGGCGGAGAAGCTCGTGCGCTACAGCGACAACGGCACCAGCACCTCGTCGGTCAACTTCCCCGAGGTGGCGCTGCCGGCCCACCCGGGCAAGCACCGGCTGCTGCACATCCACCGCAACGTGCCGGGCGTGCTGTCGCAGATCAACAGCATCCTGTCGGACAACCAGATCAATATCGCGGGCCAGTACCTGCAGACCAACGAGGCGGTGGGCTACGTGGTGATCGACCTGGATGCGCGCTCCTCCGACCTGGCGCTGGAGAAGCTGGCCCAGGTGCCCGGCACCATACGCAGCCGCGTGCTGTTCTGACTGCCTGATCCCGGTGGGGCGTAGTGGCTCTTGCGGGCGGGCGGCGGGCTCCGGGGCCGTGGCATAGAATTCCCGCCCCCGAGGCCTCAGGGCGCAGCGCGCCCAACCCAGGTTGACCCCCATGAATGCACCGATAGCGCTGGCTGCGCTGCAGGCGCAGGGCAGCGAGCCCGTGCGCCTGCGCGAGATTCCTTACAACTACACCTCGTTTTCCGACCGGGAAATCGTCATCCGCCTGCTCGGCGCCCAGGCCTGGGACGTGCTCGACCACCTGCGCCGCGAGCGCCGCACGGGCCGCTCGGCACGCATGCTCTACGAGGTGCTGGGCGACATCTGGGCCGTGCAGCGCAACCCCTACCTGCAGGACGACCTGATCCACAACCCGCAGCGGCGCAAGATGCTGGTGGACGCCATGCGCCACCGCATGGGCGAGATCGAGAAGCGCCGCACGCCGCAGGAGGACCCCGAGCGCGACCGCCGCGTGGCCCAGCTCGTCGAGGCGGCCAACCGCGCCATCGCCGAGTTCGACGCCACCCTGGTCGAGGTCGCCGGCATGCGCAAGCTGGTGGCCAGGCGCCTGGCGCGCCACACCGCCAAGGACAACATCAAGTTCGACGGCCTCTCGCGCGTGAGCCACGTGACCGACGCCACCGACTGGCGCGTGGAGTTCCCCTTCGTCGTGCTCACGCCCGACACGGAAGGCGAGACGGCCGCCCTGGTCAAGGAGTGCATCGAGCTGGACCTCACCATCATCCCGCGCGGCGGCGGCACGGGCTATACCGGCGGCGCCATCCCCTTGAGCTGGCGCAGCGCCGTCATCAACACCGAGAAGCTCGAAGCGATGACCGAGGTGGAGATGGTGCGCCTGCCGGGCCTCGCGCACGACGTGCCCACCGTCTGGACCGAGGCCGGCGTGGTCACCCAGCGCGTGGCCGACGCGGCCGAGCGCGGCGGCTACGTGTTCGCCGTCGATCCCACGTCCATCGAGGCCTCGTGCATCGGCGGCAACATCGCCATGAACGCGGGCGGCAAGAAGGCCGTGCTGTGGGGCACGGCGCTCGACAACCTGGCGAGCTGGCGCATGGTCACGCCGCAGGCGCAGTGGCTGGAGGTCACGCGCATCAACCACAACCTGGGCAAGATCCATGACGCCGAGGTGGCGAGCTTCGAGCTCGCGTACTTCGAGGCTGACGGCAGGACGCCGGTGCGCACCGAGCGCCTGGACATCCCCGGCAAGTCCTTCCGCAAGGAGGGCCTGGGCAAGGACGTGACGGACAAGTTCCTCTCCGGCCTGCCCGGCGTGCAGAAGGAGGGTACGGACGGCCTCATCACCAGCGCGCGCTGGATCGTGCACCGCATGCCCGCGCACACGCGCACCGTGTGCCTGGAGTTCTTCGGCTCGGCCAAGGAGGCCGTGCCCAGCATCGTCGAGATCAAGGACTTCATGTTCGCCGAGCAGAAGCGCAGCGGCGTGCTGCTCGCGGGCCTGGAGCACCTGGACGACCGCTACCTCAAGGCCGTGGGCTACGCGACCAAGAGCAAGAAGGGCGGCGGCAGGCTGCCCAAGATGGTGCTGATTGGCGACCTGGTGGGCGACGACGCCGACGCCGTGGCGCGCATTGCCAATTCGCGCAGCGGCGAGGGCTTCACCGCGGTCAGCAGCGAGGCGCGCAAGCAGTTCTGGCTGGACCGCAAGCGCACGGCGGCCATCTCCAGGCACACCAACGCCTTCAAGATCAACGAGGACGTGGTGATCCCGCTGCCGCGCATGGCCGAGTACACCGACGGCATCGAGCGCATCAACATCGAGCTCTCCCTGCGCAACAAGCTCAAGCTGTGCGACGCGCTGCAGGACTTCTTCGCGCGTCCCGACCTGCCGTGCGCGAAGCAGGGCGACGCGCTTCCAGACGCCGAGCTGCTGGGCGACCGCGTGGCGCAGGCGCAGGCGCTGGTGGCCGAGGTGCGGGCCCTGTGGCAGGGCTGGCTGGACGACGTGGCGCGCCTGTTCCCGCAGCTGCAGGACCATTCCCTGCGCGCCAGCTGGAAGACGCAGCTGCGCCAGCCGCTGGCCGAGATCTTCGTCGGCGCGGCCTTCGAGCCCCTGATGCAGGAAGCCGCCGCCATCCACAAGCAGGTGCTCAAGGGCCGCGTGTGGGTGGCGCTGCACATGCACGCGGGCGACGGCAACGTGCACACCAACATCCCGGTCAACAGCGACGACTACGAGATGCTGCAGACCGCGCACGAGGCGGTGGCCCGCATCATGCAGCTTGCGCGCAGCCTGGACGGCGTGATCTCGGGCGAGCACGGCATCGGCATCACCAAGCTCGAATTCCTCTCCGACGAGGAGCTCGCGCCCTTTGCCGACTACAAGCGCCGCGTCGATCCGCAGGGGCACTTCAACCGCGGCAAGCTGCTGCGAAACCAGGAGCTGCCAGCGCAGGACCAGCAAGCCCTGGAGGCCAATTCGGCGCATAAGAACTCGCGCCGCTCGCTGCCCTTCGCCGACCTGACCAACGCCTACACGCCGAGCTTCGGCCTGATGGGCTACGAGTCGCTCATCATGCAGCAGAGCGACATCGGCCAGATCGTCGCCAGCGTCAAGGACTGCCTGCGCTGCGGCAAGTGCAAGCCCGTGTGCTCCACCCACGTGCCGCGCGCCAACCTGCTGTACTCGCCGCGCAACAAGATCCTCGCCACCTCGCTGCTGGCCGAGGCCTTCCTGTACGAGGAGCAGACCCGGCGCGGCATCTCCAGCCACCATTGGCAGGAGTTCGAGGACGTGGCCGACCACTGCACCATCTGCCACCGCTGCTACAACCCCTGTCCGGTGAAGATCGACTTTGGCGACGTCACCATGGCCATGCGCAGCCTGCTCGTGAAGATGAACAAGAAGAGCTGGCGCCCCGGCAACAAGCTGGCCATGGCCATGCTCAACGCCACCGACCCGCGCACCATCAACCTGCTGCGTGCCGGCATGGTCAACGTGGGCTTCAAGGCCCAGCGCCTGGCGGTCGATGCGCTGCGCAGCGTGGGCCGCCTGCAGACCGCGCGCCCGCCGGCCACCGTGGGCACGGCGCCCATCAAGGAGCAGGTGATCCACTTCGTCAACAAGAAGCTGCCCGGCGGCCTGCCGACCAGGACCGCGCGCGCGCTGCTGGACATCGAGAACAAGGACTACGTGCCCATCATCCGCGACCCGCAGACGAGCGCGGACTCGGAGGCGGTGTTCTACTTCCCCGGCTGCGGCTCCGAGCGCCTGTTCAGCCAGGTGGGCCTGGCCACGCAGGCCATGCTGTGGCACGCCGGCGTGCAGACCGTGCTGCCGCCGGGCTACCTGTGCTGCGGCTACCCCCAGCGCGGCAACGGCCTGCAGGACAAGGCCGAGAAGATGATCACCGACAACCGCGTGCTGTTCCACCGCGTGGCCAACACGCTCAACTACCTGGACATCAAGACCGTTGTGGTGAGTTGCGGCACCTGCTACGACCAGCTGCAGGGCTACGAGTTTGACAAGATCTTCCCCGGCAGCCGCATCATCGACATCCACGAATTCTTGCTGGAGAAGGGCATTCAATTGCCCGCGGGCCAGGGCGGCTACCTGTACCACGAGCCCTGCCACAACCCCATGAAGCTGGGCGACTCCATGAAGACCGTGCGCGCCCTGGTGGGCGACAAGGTCCTGAAGAGCGACCGCTGCTGCGGCGAGTCGGGCACGCTCGGCGTCTCGCGCCCCGACGTGTCCACGCAGGTGCGCTTTCGCAAGACCGAGGAGATCCGCAAGGGCGAGGCCCAGCTGCGCGGCAGCGGCGCCGTCGGGGCGACGGACAACATCAAGATCCTGACCAGCTGCCCGAGCTGCCTGCAGGGCATCTCGCGCTACCAGGACGACCTCACGACCGGGCTGCTCGAGGCCGACTACATCGTCATCGAGATGGCCCGGCAGATCCTGGGCGAGAACTGGCTGCCCGAATACGTGCAGCGCGCCAACGCGGGCGGGATCGAGAGGGTGCTGGTATGACGACGGCGCCCGCCTGCCCCCTGTGCGACGCCGACGGCGGCACCCTCATCTGGCGCGGCGCGCACCTGCGCGTGATCCGCGCCGAGGAGGCGGGCTTCCCCGCCTTCTACCGCGTCATCTGGAACGCGCATGCGGCCGAGTTCTCCGACCTGACCCCCGCCGAGCGCCGCCACTGCATGGAGGCCGTCGCGATCGTCGAGCAGGCGCTGCGCGAGCAGCTCTCGCCTGCCAAGATCAACCTCGCCACGCTGGGCAACGTGGTGCCGCACCTGCACTGGCACGTGATCGCGCGCTACGAGTGGGACAGCCACTTCCCCGCGCCCGTCTGGGCTCCCCCGCAGCGCGCGAGCGACGGCGCGCACGAGGCCGCGGTGGTCGATCGCTTGCCGGCCCTGCATGGGCTGATACGCGAGCGCCTGGATCGCTGGGCCGCGCAGGCCGGCGCATGATGTTACTGAATTGATAGCTGCCAGCGCTTGCCAGACGGGTTTTTACTGGCGAAACGGCAAAAATGAGGACGAATCCATGGCAGGTCTGACGACTGGCGCACCCACGCCCCAATCCATCACGGTGCACGAGCAGTCGCGTGTGCTGGAGGTGGTGTTTTCCGACGGCGCGCATTTCCGCATCCCCTTCGAGCTGATGCGCGTGTACTCGCCCTCGGCCGAGGTGCAGGGCCACGGCCCGGGCCAGCAGGTGCTGCAGACGGGCAAGCGCGACGTGACCATCACTGCGCTTGCGCCGGTGGGCAACTACGCGGTCCAGCCCAGCTTCTCCGACGGCCACGACAGCGGCATCTTCTCCTGGGACTATCTCTACGAGCTGGGCCGCGACGCGCAGGCCCTGTGGGCCGTCTACCTCGACCGCCTGGCCGAAGCCGGCCTGGATCGCGATGCGCCCATGGCGTCCAAGGCCAGGGGCGGCCACGGCCACGGCTGCGGCGGCCATTGATCAAATAACGACAGATGTCCCAGGCCGGCACGGGGTTGCCGCTGTACGCGCGGCGGGCGGGTGCGTAGCATCGCGGCCATGAGTACCACGCATTTCGGATTCCAGTCGGTTCAGGAGGAGGACAAGGCGCGCCACGTGCGCGGCGTGTTCGATTCCGTAGCGCCCAAATATGACCTGATGAACGACCTGATGTCGGCCGGGCTGCACCGCGCCTGGAAGGCCTACACCGTGATGGTGGCCAACCTGCGCGAGGGCGACCAGGTGCTGGACATCGCGGGCGGCACGGGCGACCTGTCGCTGGCGTTCTCCAGGAAGGTCGGCACCACGGGCCGCGTGGTGCACACCGACATCAACGAGGCCATGCTGCGCGTGGGGCGCGACCGCCTCATCGACAAGGGCGTGATGCTGCCCACGCTGGTGTGCGACGCCGAGCACCTGCCGTTCCCCGACAACCACTTCGACCTGGTCAGCGTGGCCTTCGGCCTGCGCAACATGACGCACAAGGACGCCGCCCTGCGCGAGATGTGCCGCGTGCTGAAAGCCCGTGGGCGCCTGCTGGTGCTGGAGTTCTCCAAGGTGGCCAAGCCCCTGGAGAGGGCCTACGACTGGTATTCCTTCCAGGTGCTGCCGCGCCTGGGCAAGCTGGTGGCGGGCGACGACTCCAGCTACCGCTATCTGGCCGAATCGATCCGCATGCACCCGGGCCAGGAAGAGCTCAAATCCCTTATGCAGCAAAGTGGCTTTGGGCATGTGGACTATCACAACATGACTGGCGGCATCGTGGCCTTGCATGTTGGAATCAAGTGTTGAAAGAGTCGGTTGATCGCTATCAATACTTCGGGGAGAACATGATGAAACTGTGGTCCGTGCTCCTGGTCGCCATGCTGGCGCTCGTGCATTTGGATGCGGATGCGCGCCGTCTGGGCGGCGGCAAATCCATGGGCAGGCAGTCCAGCAACGTGACGCAGCGCGAAGCGGGCAATCCCCCCGCCGCGCCTGCCGCTCCGGTGCAGAACGCAGCCAACAGCGCCCCGGCCAAGCCCGCGGCAGCGCCCAACGCCGCGGCGGCGGCGCCCAAGAAGCCCTGGGGTGCCATGCTCGGCGGCCTGGCCGCCGGCCTGGGCCTGGCGTGGCTGGCCCATTCCCTGGGCCTGGGGGCCGAGTTCGGCCAGTTCCTGCTCATCGCGCTGCTGGCGCTGGCCGTGATGGTGGTGGTCGGCATGGTCATGCGCTCGCGCAGGCCCGCGGCCAGCCAGGCGGGCGCCGCGCCCTTCGCCTTCCAGGGCGCGGGCGCCGCCACGCCGGCCGAGGCGCAGGCGCCACGCCAGTACAGCCCCGACAAGGTGGGCAACGATGCCTCGGCGCGTCCCTGGGAGAGCACCGGCATGGCCTACCAGGCGCCGGCCGCGGGCGGCGGCTCCATGATCGGATCGGCCCTGGCCGGCTCGCAGAACTGGGGCGTTCCCGCTGACTTCGACGTGGCGGGCTTCCTGGCCGCCGCCAAGCGCAACTTCACCACGCTGCAGGCCGCCTGGGACCGCTCCGACATCGCCACGCTGCGCTCCATGATGACCGACGGCATGGTCGACGAGATCCGCGCCCAGCTCAACGAGCGCGAGTCGCACCGCGGCGGCGAGCAGCCCAACCACACCGACGTGGTGATGCTGGAGGCGCAGCTGCTCGGCATCGAGGACCTGGGCGACGGCTACATGGCCAGCGTCGAGTTCTCCGGCATGATCCGGGAGGAGCCTTCGGCCGGCCCGAGCCCGTTCCGCGAGGTCTGGAACATGACCAAGCCCAAGAACGGCTCCGTCGGCTGGCTGGTGGCCGGCGTGCAGGCCCTGCAATAGGCATGGCGCCGCGCGCGGCCAAAATGCCGGCCGCGCGGCGGCCGGCCCGGCGAATCACCGGATAATCGGGGACTATGGCAACACAGTCCCCTTTCTCTTTCCTGGACGGTTTTTTCGAGCGCATCGCCGCCGGTCCGCAGCCGCCCGCATGGCTGGTGCATGAACTGCAGCACCGCTTGGTGCTGTTCCTCAACCATGTGCTCATGCAGGAGAGGGAGGCCATGGAGCGCCTGGCACGCCAGCGCGGCCGCGTGGCCCGGGTGCAGTGGCGCGTTTATTCCATGGCGCTGCAGGTCACGCCCGCGGGGCTGCTGGACCTTGCGCCGCAGGGCGCGCTGCCCGATTTGCGGCTGGAGGTGTCCGAGACCTCGCCGCTGTCCCTGGCCAAGGGTGCGCTGCGCGGCGACAAGCCCACCATCCGCATCGAGGGCGACGTGCAGCTGGCCGGCGAGATCAACTGGCTCGTGGACCATGTGCGCTGGGACGTTGAGGAAGACCTGGCGCGCGTGATTGGCGACGCGCCCGCGCGCGCCGTGGCCGGCATGGCCGGCCGGGTGGCGGGCGCGCTGCGCCGCTTCGTGGGCGGACGCATGGCGTCGGGCCTGGACGGCACTTCGGACCGCCCGACATCATGAGCCGCTTCTTCCGGGGCCTGACCATCGTCTGGGTGGTGCTGCGCTACGGGCTCGATGAGCTGGTGCTGTCGAGCTTCAACCGGCCATGGCTGCGCGTCTTCACGCGCGTGATCACCTTGGGGCGCAACCTGGACGCGCCGCGCGGCCAGCGCCTGCGCGAGGCGCTGGAGCGCCTGGGCCCCATCTTCGTGAAGTTCGGCCAGGTGCTGTCCACGCGGCGCGACCTGATGCCGCCGGACATCGCCGACGAGCTGGCGCTGCTGCAGGACCGCGTGCCGCCGTTCGACCCCGGGATCGCCATCGCCACCATAGAGCGGTCGTTCCGCCGCCCCATCGGCGAGATCTTCGTGTCGTTTGAGCGCGAGCCTGTGGCCAGCGCCTCCATCGCGCAGGTGCATTTCGCGGTGATCCGCGACCGCCAAGGCATCGAGCGCGACGTGGCCGTGAAGGTGCTGCGCCCGGGCATGCTGCCCGTGATCGACAAGGACCTGGCGCTCATGCGCATGATGGCCGGCTGGGTCGAGGGCCTGTCGGCCGACGGCAAGCGCCTCAAGCCCCGCGAGGTGGTGGCGGAGTTCGACAACTACCTGCACGACGAGCTCGATCTGGTGCGCGAGGCCGCCAACGCCGCGCAGCTGCGGCGCAACATGGAGGGGCTGGACCTGGTGCTCATCCCCGAGGTGTTCTGGGACTTCTGCCATGCCGACGTGGCGGTGATGGAGCGCATGAACGGCGTGCCCATCAACCAGGTGGAGCGCCTGCGCGCGGCCGGCGTGGACATACCGAAGCTCGCGCGCGACGGTGTGACGATCTTCTTCACGCAGGTGTTCCGCGACGGCTTCTTCCATGCCGACATGCACCCGGGCAACATCCAGGTCAGCCTGGACCAGTCCACCTTCGGGCGCTACATCTCGCTGGACTTCGGCATCGTGGGCACGCTGACCGAGTTCGACAAGGAATACCTGGCGCAGAACTTCACGGCCTTCTTCCGGCGCGACTACAAGCGCGTGGCCGAGCTGCACATCGAGAGCGGCTGGGTGCCCGCGAGCACGCGCGTCAACGAGCTGGAGGCGGCCATACGCACGGTGTGCGAGCCGTACTTCGACCGCCCGCTCAAGGAGATCTCGCTGGGCATGGTGCTGCTGCGGCTGTTCCAGACCTCGCGGCGCTTCCAGGTGGAGATACAGCCGCAGCTCGTGCTGCTGCAGAAGACCCTGCTCAACATCGAGGGCCTGGGGCGCCAGCTCGACCCCGACCTGGACCTGTGGAGCACGGCCAAGCCGTTCCTCGAAAAGTGGATGCTCGAACAGCTCGGCCCCCAGCGCCTGTGGCGCGAGCTGCGCGCCGAGGCGCCGCACTACGCCAAGATCCTGCCCGACCTGCCGCGCCTGCTGCACGACTTCCTGCGCCAGAAGCCGCATGACAGCCGCGCGGAACTGCTGGAGCTGCTGGCCGCCCAGAAGCGCACCAACCGCCTGCTGCAGAGCCTGCTCTACGGCGGCCTGGGCTTCGTGCTCGGCCTGCTGGCCATGCAGCTGTTCGTGCGCATCCGCTTCTTCTGATCACCCCTCACTTTCACATTCAATCCTCCAATCCTCCCAGGAGTAACCAACGTGCTGCTCTTCATGGTGATTGCCTATCTGTTCGTCACCATAGGGATAGGCCTGTGGGCCGCCCAGCGGGTGAAGAACACGGCCGACTTCGCGATCGCGGGGCGCCACCTGCCCATGTACATGATCATCACCACCACGTTCGCCACGTGGTTCGGCTCCGAGATCGTGCTGGGCGTGCCCGCCAAGTTCATTCAGGGGGGGCTGAACGCCGTGGTCGAGGACCCGTTCGGCGCCGGCATGTGCCTGATCCTCGTGGGCCTGTTCTTCGCGGCCAAGCTGTACCGCATGACGCTGCTGACCATCAGCGACTATTATCGCGAGCGCTACGGCAGGGCCGTGGAGGTCATCTGCTCGCTGATCATCATGCTGAGCTACCTGGGCTGGGTGTCGGCGCAGGTCACGGCGCTGGGGCTGGTGTTCAACCTGCTCTCGGGCGGCACGGTGAGCATCCCCTGGGGCATGACCATCGGCGTGCTGTCCATCCTGGTCTACACGCTGTGGGGCGGCATGTGGTCGGTGGCCGTCACGGACTTCATCCAGATGATCATCCTGGTGCTGGGCTTGGTGGTCCTGTCCTGGTTTGCGGCCGACATGGCGGGCGGGGCGGGCAAAGTGATCGACCTGGTCACCAGCCGCGACATGCTGCGCTTCTGGCCCGAGCCGACCTGGCACGAGGTGCTGTTCTTCTTCGGCGCCGCTATCACCATGATGCTGGGCTCGATCCCGCAGCAGGACGTGTTCCAGCGCGTCATGTCGGCCAACACGGAGCGGGCGGCCACGCACGGCACGGTGATCGGCGGCTCGGCCTACATCCTGTTCGCCTTCGTGCCCATGTTCCTGGTCGCGAGCGCGCTCCTCATCATGCCCGAGCAGGCGGCACAGCTGCTCAGGGAGGATCCGCAGAAGGTGCTGCCCACGCTGGTCATGGAGAGGATGCCGCTGCTCATGCAGGTGCTGTTCTTCGGCGCCCTGCTGTCGGCCATCAAGTCCTGCGCCTCGGCCACGCTGCTGGCGCCCAGCGTGACCTTCACCGAGAACATCTGGCGCCAGTTCCGCCCCGAGTACATCAGCGACCGCGAAAAGCTGCTGGCCATGCGCATCAGCGTGCTGGTCTTCGCCGCCGGCGTGCTGTTCTACTCCATCAAGATGGAGGGCACGCCCATCTACGAGCTGGTGTCGAGCGCCTACCAGGTGCCGCTGGTGGGGGCCTTCGTGCCTCTGGTGTTCGGCCTGTACTGGAAGCGCGCCAACACCCAGGGTGCGGTGTGCGCCGTGGTGATGGGCATCGGCGTGTGGCTGGTGTTCATGCTCACGCCCGCGCTGCACGAGGCCTTTCCGCAGCAGCTCGCCGGCCTGCTGTCCGCCGTGTTCGGCATGGTGGCCGGCTCGCTGACGCCACAACTGGTGCGCAATACGCGCGCGCCCCATCACCGCGTGGTCGGGGTCGAGTAAGGCGCCTGCGGGCAGGCATACCTATAATCGCGGGCTTTGCACATTTTTCGCATTTCATCGCAATGCCTATTTACGCTTACCGATGCGGCACCTGTGGCCATGCCAAAGACGTGCTGCAAAAGATCTCCGATGCGCCTTTGACGGTGTGCCCGGCCTGCGGCGCGCAGGCCTTTGCCAAGCAGGTGACGGCCGCGGGCTTCCAGCTCAAGGGCTCGGGCTGGTACGTGACCGACTTCCGCGGCGGCGCAAACGGCGCGGCGTCCGCTCCCGTGGCGCAGGATGCTCCTAAAACAGAAGCTGCAAGCGCTGCTCCAGCAAGCCCTGCATCCAGTTCCGACGCATAAAACTATCATTTCCATGGCTGCATTGCGCAAATGGCTGTTCACGGGCCTGCTGGTCATCGTGCCCGGCGTCATCACCGCCTGGGTGCTGAGCTGGATCGTGAGCACCCTGGACCAGACGCTGCAGATCCTGCCCGGGGCCTGGCATCCGGACAGGCTGCTCGGCTTTCACATTCCAGGCTTCGGGGTGCTGCTCACGCTGGCCATCCTGCTCGTCGTCGGCGCGTTCGCCAGCAACTTCGCGGGGCGCAAGATGGTGTCCTGGGGCGATGCCCTGGTCAGCCGCATTCCCGTGGTGCGCTCCATCTACTCGAGCGTCAAGCAGGTGTCGGACACGCTGTTCTCGGAGAGCGGCAACGCCTTTCGCACCGCGGTGCTGGTGCAGTGGCCGCGCGAGGGCGTGTGGACGGTGGCCTTCGTCACCGGCACGCCCAGCGGCGAGGTGGCGGCCTACCTGCGCGACGAGTTCGTGAGCGTCTACGTGCCCACCACGCCCAACCCCACGAGCGGGTACTTCGTGCTCATGCGCAGGAGCGACTGCATAGAGCTGGACATGAGCATCGACGCGGCCCTCAAGTACATTGTTTCCATGGGTGTCGTCGCGCCGCCCGACCTCGTGGCGCACGAACCAGGCAAATGACCCGGCATTCCCGTTGCACGCTCCTGGTGGTCGCCAGCGGCGCGCGCAGAATACAAACCCTCATCGTCGCGCTCCGCGGGAGCGCAGGAAGACTGATTCAATGGCCATGCGCTCCCACTATTGCGGTCTCGTGACCGAAGCCCTGATGGGCCAAACCGTGTCCCTGTGCGGCTGGGTGAACCGTCGCCGCGACCATGGCGGCGTGATCTTCATCGACCTGCGCGACCGCGAAGGCTACGTGCAGGTGGTGTGCGACCCCGACCGCCCCGAGATGTTCAAGGTGGCCGAGGACATCCGCAACGAGTTCTGCGTCCGCGTCCAGGGCGTGGTGCGCGCGCGTCCCGCGGGCACGACCAACGACAAACTCAAGAGCGGCCAGATCGAGGTGCTGTGCCATGAGCTCGACGTGCTCAACCCCTCAGTGACGCCGCCGTTCCAGATGGACGACGACAACCTGTCGGAGACCACGCGCCTCACGCACCGCGTGATGGACCTGCGCCGCCCCGCCATGCAGCGCAACCTGATGCTGCGCTACAAGACGGCGATCCAGGTGCGCAACTTCCTCGACAAGGAAGGCTTCGTCGACATCGAGACGCCCATGCTGGGCAAGAGCACGCCCGAGGGCGCGCGCGACTACCTCGTGCCCAGCCGCGTGCACGACGGCCAGTTCTTCGCGCTGCCGCAGTCGCCCCAGC
>JADHED010001929.1_pt1 | contig 15728 bp, 14 predicted proteins | sample 8952041 | NCBI WGS metagenome assembly JADHED01 (sample SAMN16124423, study PRJNA663239) | bioreactor sludge metagenome | isolation source: sludge (control) | place: India:Bengaluru | collected 2018-09-08
GGATTCGAACCCGCGACCCCTTGAACCCCATTCGGCACCTCCGTCTGCGGACAGCCGCAACTAGCTATATCTCAGAGAGTTACGTTGGCACGATTCTTTCCGCGGGTATCTACGGATAGCTTGGGACAACGAAAATAGATACCCCCTTCTCATCGAGACCGCCTTCGACCCAGGACCTTCTTTATCGATCGCGAGCGCGTCGGTGCTGACGAAGCGGAGGTCGCAACCGAGACGGCTTCGGCGACCCAGGCTTCGAGACCGGAATCGGTAGCCAAGCCTGCGGCGGCTACATAGACCATGCCGCGGAGGGGTCGTCCCGTAAAGTCCATGGGGCGCGCGTGAGGCCGGGCCAGTGCGGCTTCGTGTCGTTCGGGGCCGACCCTGACCATCAGGTCATCGGCGACGACGCCGCAGGCCATCGAGCCAGAGACGATGAAGGCGATACCACCAAACATCTTCCGCTCGACGACGTCGCTGCGTCGACTGAGGATGCTTCGAACTCGACCCGCGAGCACTTCGTCAAACGCCATCTCGCTGCCTCATCACCTCAGATCGCGTCGGTTCGCCGAAGTCAGGCCGGCTGGCATGGTAGGGCGTGCCTCGCCGGCGAGGCGATCGATGATCGGGCAGCCGCACCCTGGCGCCCCAGCTCCGCAGGCCCGCACGAGACCGCGGAGCACGTGCTGGATCGCAGTGAGGTCTCGGAGCTTCTCCTCGACGAGCACGAGTTTCCGCTCCGCCAGGGTACGAGTCTCTGCGCAGTGCTCGCCGACCGCGAGCTGGAGGAGGAGCCGCACCTCATCGAGGGCGAAGCCGAGCCCCTGGGCGCGCTTGATGAAGCGAAGATGGGCCGCGTCGGCTGGTCCGTACCGGCGCGCCGATCCGTACGCGCGTGCGGGCTCGGGGAACAGACCGATCCGCTGGTAGTAGCGAACGGTCTCGACGTGGACGCCGGCCGCCTCGGCCAGCCGTCCGATCGTCATTCCCCGCGCTGGTGCATCGGTCACCATTATTCCCTTGACTCCGTACCTACGTACGGACCTAAGTTTAGGGTATGAACGTCGATCCGACCAGCCCCGCCGGCTCCACCGCCTCATCTACGGCTCCCGCGTCTGGTCCCGTGCTAACCGCGAGCGCTCTTGCCGCCCTCCTGGCCTCCGCGTGCTGCCTCGGGCCGCTTCTCCTCGTGAGCCTCGGACTCGGCGGGGCCTGGGTGGGAAACCTCCAAGTGCTCGCACCCTTCAGACCGCTCTTTCTCGCCGGGGCCGGCCTGGCACTCCTCGTCGCCGGGCGCCGGATCTTCCGCCGAGCCCCGGCGTGCGCCCCCGGGACAGCGTGCAGCGTGCCCGCGGCCGGCCGCGCCTCCAAAGCAGTTTTCGCGATCGTCGCGCTCCTCGTCGTGCTCGCGGCAGCATTCCCTTACCTCGTCCGCCCGGCGCAGGCGGATCAGGCTGCGGCCCGGACGACGCGGGACCTCCCGCCGCGCGCCGAGGCGGCATCGATCGGGCGCACAGATCCGGCGAGCATTCGAACGGTGACCCTCGCAGTTCCCGGAATGAGCTGCCCCACGTGCCCGATCACCGTCCGAAAGGCCCTTCTCGCCGTTCCCGGCGTCACCGCCGCCGAAGTGAGCTTCGAGGGAAAGACCGCCTCCGTCACGTTCGACGCCACGAGAGCGACCGTGGCCACACTCACCGGCGCAACCGCGAACGCAGGCTATCCCTCATCGCTCCGGGGTGAGGTGCCCCGATGACGCAGCCCCAGACGCTTCCGAGCTTTCCAGGGGTGGTGGCCCCCGCGGAAGACTGCTGCGCGAGGCCAGTAGGCGCCTCGTTGAAGGTGGCGATCATCGGCAGCGGCGCCGCCGCCTTCGCGGCGGCTCTGCGGCTCAGGCAGGGTGGGGCGCACGTGACGATGGTCGAGCGCGGGACCACCGGCGGCACCTGCGTGAACATCGGCTGCGCCGCCCGTCGAAGATCCTTCTGCGGGCGGCGCAGGTGGCCCACGTGCGGATGACCAGCCCCTTCGACGGGGCGATCACGGCAGGTGCGCCCCGCATCGACCGGCGCGCGCTCCTGACCCAGCTCCAGGGCCGGGTCGACGAGCTGCGGACGGCCAAGTACGAGGCCCACCTCGCCGAGCGCGGCATCACGCTCCTCCGCGGAGAGGCCCGCTTCGAGGACCCGCACCGCCTCCGCGTGCGGGGAGCCGATGGCGCAGAGGAGATCCTCGCCTTCGACCGGGCGCTCATCGCCACCGGCGCCTCACCCGCTGTGCCCCCGGTGGACGGGCTGGCTGGGACACCGTACTGGACCTCGACCGAGGCGCTTGCGGCCTCCGACGCCCCTGAGCACCTCCTCGTGCTCGGCGGATCCTACGTGGCGCTCGAGCTGGCCCAGGCGTTCCTCCGGCTCGGGAGCCGGGTGACGCTCGTGGCTCGCTCCCGGCTTCTCTCACGGCTGGAGCCCGACATCGGCCAGACTCTCGGCGCGGCACTCGTGACCGAAGGGATGCGGATCATCGAGGGCCAGGCGCCGCGATCCGTTCGTTACGACGACGCCGGATTCAAGATCGAGCTCGGAGGCGAGCAGATCAGCGGCGACCGCCTCCTCGTCGCCACCGGACGCCGGCCGAATACCGCCGCGCTCAGCCTCCCCTCCACCGGGATCGCAACGCGGAGCGATGGAGCGATCCTGGTGGACAGCCGCCTGCGAACTTCCGCACCGCACATCTACGCCGCAGGCGATTGCACGACTCAGCCGGAGTACGTCTACGTGGCGGCGGCGGGTGGCACACGGGCGGCCGTGAACATGCTGGGGGGAGACGAACCGCTCGACCTATCGATCGTGCCCGCCGTGGTCTTCACCGACCCGCAGGTGGCGACGGTAGGACTCGACGTGCATGCCGCGGAAGCCGCAGGTCTCGCGGTGGAGTCGCGGACCCTCCCGCTCTCCAGCGTCCCGCGGGCGCTCGTGAACTTCGACACCCGCGGCTTCATCCGGCTCGTGGCCGAGGCGGAGACAGGGCGCCTTCTCAGCGTGCAAGCGGTCGCGGCGGAAGCCGGTGAGCTGATCCAGACGGCGGCGCTCGCCATTCGGGCAGGGATGACCGTAGAAGACATCGCCTCCCAGCTCTTTCCGTACCTCACGATGGTCGAGGGTCTGAAGCTCTGCGCGCTGTCGTTCAAAACGGACGTGGAGCAACTCTCGTGCTGCGCAGGTTGACATCGGCGCGACAGAGGATCCTCATGGCCTCCGGGATAAGAATGGTCTCCCTTCCCGTCAATACTATGGAATGAGGATGAGCCACTGGATGGTCGGTAGAGCCGTGCCGGACGCCCCGGCTCGAGGAGGCCGACGCAACGCAACCCTGCCTGGCGCCACCCTGCCCGGTCCAGGCTCGCGCCAGTGACCGACCGCCACGGTTCCCTGCGTCTCGTCCCACCGGCCCCGCACGGGTTCGAGGAGCTGTTCCTGGCGTACGCGGATCGTCTTTACAGCCTCGGACGCCGGTGGTGCCGGCGCCCTGAGGACGCCGAGGACCTCGTCCAGGAGACGGCGCACACGACGCGGCGGCGAAGGCGGTCGACTTCATCGCCGGGACGCTGTGGCAACCTCGCGCCCACACCCTGAAAAGGTTGTTCCGGGAGGGCCCATCAGCCCTGGAGGGATTCCTCGAGGACTACGCCGAATTCGGACGAGCGCTTCTTGCACTTCACCGGGTGACGAAGGATCCCGCCCGCCTCCGGATGGCCCACGAGGTCGCCGACGCCCTGCTCGACCGGTTCGCAGGGCAGGACGGGGGGTTCCGCGAGAGCGCGGCCGCGCACGGAGCGGTCCTGGCCGCCTTCACGGAGCCTGCCGACAACCAGGAACCGGCTCCCGTGGCGGTGGCGACTGAGTTCCGTCTGGCGCTCGGGGAGCAGGTCCCGGGGAGCGCCTATGTCGAGCGCTCGAGAGCGGCTCTTCAGCACCATTCGGCACCTCCGTCTGCGGACAGCCGCAACCAGCCATATATCATAGATTTACGTTGGCACGACATTTTCCGAGGGTATCTACGGACAGCTTGGGACGACGAAAGTAGATACCCTCCTTCCAGGCTTGGAACGCACGATTGGAGCCACTGCCCACGCCCAAGTCCAAGGTCGCCGCGGCGGCGTGCTATCTTCCGCCCCGGTGTTGAGAAGGCTCCTCTTCCTCGTCTTCGCGGCCTTTCTAGTCCAGGAGACGAACCTCGGTTCCCTCATCCTTGGGGCCGAGTGCGTGGAGACGTGCCCTGACGACACCAGCCCCGGCCACTGCCCGCCGACGTGCGCCACGTGCAGCTGCGGCACCCACGTCAACCCGGTGTCGCCGCTGACCACACGACTCGCCGCCCCGTCCCCACGCCCGTGCCGCCTCTCGTTCGAGGCGACGGCCGCGGCGGCTGACCGGCACGTCGGCGAGATCCTGCACGTTCCGAAACCGGCCCTCGCGTAGCAGCGGCTGAGGGAGCCCCCCGATCGGGACGCGCCGCGCGCCCCGTCGAGGTCCCGCCCCTCGGACCTCTTCGCTGACGGGCTGGCCTTCACGGCTGGCGCGCCGCCACCGTGTCGGGATGACGCACGCGATTCTCGAATCGCGCCGCTCTCCCGCCGCCTTCATGGAGGACGGAATGGGGACTCGAACGAACTGCCGCCGGGTGATCGCGCTCGCAGCCTTGGTTGGCATCCTCGAAGCGCAGGCAGACGACGGACTCCGGTTGGAGGACTACGTCCGGATCGTCCTGCAATCACACCCGGCCACGCAGGCGGCGCGGGCGCTCGACGAGAGCGCCTCGGCTGAATCGAAGTCGGCACGCCTCCTGCCCGACCCGTCGCTCGAGCTGAACCTCGGGGAAGGGCGCCCCTCGGACGGCTCGGGCTCTTCGAAGGCCGAGAAGGGCTTCTCGATCTCGCAGTCGATCCCGTGGCTCCCGGCCCGATCGGCGTCGATCGAAGCCGCGGACCACGAGGCTCGCGCCCTGCGGGCTGAGGGCCAGGCGACTCGATGGGGAATCGAGCTCGACGCCAGGCTCGCGTACTTCCGCCTCCTGTTCGCGCAGGCGCAGGTCGAGGTGGACCGCGCGGCCGAGCAGGATGCCCGCTCGCTTCTCGACCTGATGACGAGGCGCGCATCCCTCGGTGAGGCACGCGAGGTGGATCGGATCAAGGCACGCGTCGAGTGGCTCCGGCAGGATCGCGAGCTGAGCGCCGCCCACAGGGAGGAGACCGCCTCCGAGGCAATCCTCCGGACCCTCGCGCGAGACCCACTCCCGGAGTCGCTCCGCCTCTCGGGCGCGCTTCCCCGGCACACTGACGCCATGCGGGCCCTGCTCGACGCGAAGCCCGACCGCCTCGAAAAGAGCCCGGCGCTGACCCGGGCGAGCGCCGAGGCGGCCCGGGCGGCATCTCTACTCTCGAGCGCCCGCCGCGGGCGCGTCCCGGACCTCGGCTTCTCCTTCTTCCGCCAGAAGGAGCTCGACCGGGAAGCCTGGGGCGGCTCGCTCGGCGTCGTCGTCCCGCTCTGGAACGCCCGGCGCGGGGACGTCGCTCGCGCGGAGGCCGAAAGCCGCCTCCGCGCGGCCGACGCCGAAGGCGTCCGGCTCTCGCTTCTCGCCGACCTCGCGACTCGCCGCAGGGACGTCGAGACGCTCGCCGTCCAGGTCGCCTCGCTCGAGGGAGACCTCCTGCCTTCCGCCGCCGAAAGCGTACGTCTCGCGCGTCTCCTCTTCGAAGAGGGCGAGACGTCGCTCCTCGACCTCCTCGACGCCCAGCGTACGGCTCGCGAAGCCCGCCGCGAGGAGATTCGCGCCCGCTTCGACCTCGCGTCCGCGATCGCCGAGCTTCAGCGGCTCCTTGGTCCGACCGACACCCCCTCCGGGAGATAAGGACAGATGAGAAGCATCACAGCAGGGCGGCTCCTGGCCGCGACCCTCGGCCTCACCCTCGCGCTCGCCGGGTGCGGGAAGACGAAGAAGACGACAGCGAGCGCGGAGCCGGAAAAGGCCGAAGCGGAGTCCCACACCCCGGAGATCCCCGAGGAGGTCCGGATCACCGCCGCCGCGATCTCCGAAGCCGGGATTGCGACCTGGAAAGTCCAGGTTGTCGACCTCGCGCACCTCCTATCGCTCAACGGGACGGTGGGCTACGACGAGAACCGTCTCCTCCAGGTCGCAGCGAACGTCAAGGGGCGCGTCACCGCGATCCCGGTTGACCTCGGCTCGCCCATCGTGAAGGGCAAGCCGCTCCTCGTCATCGAGAGCGTCGACCTGGGCCGGGCGAGGGAGGAGTTCGTGCGGGAGCTCTCCGCCTTCAACGTCTCGGCTCGCGCCTTCGAGAGGGCCCGCCGGCTCATCGACGAGAAGGCGATCAGCGCCGGGGAGTTCCAGTCCCGCGAGGGAGACTACCTCTCCCGGAAGTCGAACCTCGCCTCCGCCGAGAGGACGCTCCACCTCTTCGGCGACGACGACGAGGCGATCCGGCGCCTCCGCGCTGCCGCGGCCTCGGACGCGCACACCGCCGAGGATGGCGCATCGCTCATTCTCCGCGCGCCGTTCGCCGGTCGCGTTATAGAGCGGAAGGTGACGCCCGGAGCGCTCTTCGAGGCGCTCCAGCCGCTCCTGACCATCGCCGACCTCTCGACGGTCTGGGTCTTCCTCGACGTCTATGAGAAGGACCTCGGGCAGCTCCACGAAGGGCTCCGCGTGACGCTCCGCACCGAGGCCTACCCGCAGGAGAGCTTCCCCGGGAAGATCGACTTCCTCGGGGGGACGATCGACGAGAAGACCCGGAGCACACGCGTCCGCGCCACCGTCGAGAATCGTTCCGGCAAGCTCCGCCCCGGTCTCTTCGTGAAGGCCCAGGTCGACGTCCCGCGGCCGACGAGCGAGGCCCACTCGATCGTCGCCGTCCCGCAGGGCGCGATCCAGTCACTCGAGGGGCGACCGACGGTCTTCGTCCAGAAGGAGGCCGGCGTCTTCGTGAGGCACGTCGTCGAGACGGGACACACGTTCGAGGGCTTCACCGAGATCCTCTCCGGCGTGAAGCCGGGAGACGTCGTCGTGACGGAAGGCAGCTTCGTCCTGAAGTCGGAGTTCGCGAAGGCCTCGCTCGTGGACGAGGACTGAGATGCTCCGGAAGATCGTCGACCTCAGCCTCGAGAACCGCGCCCTCGTCCTCCTCGCCTCTCTCCTCCTCGTCGTCGGCGGCGGGTACGCCCTCACGCAGCTCCCCATTGACGCCGTCCCCGACATCACGAACGTCCAGGTCCAGGTCCTGACGAAGGCCCCCGCCCTCGGCCCGGTCGAGATGGAGCAGTTCGTCACCTACCCGGTCGAGGCGGCGATGAACGGCCTCCCGCGCCTGAAGGAAATTCGCTCCATCTCGCGCTACGGACTCTCCGCCGTCACGATCGTCTTCGAGGACGGGGTGAACATCTTCTTCGCCCGCCAGCTCGTGGCCGAGCGCCTCGTGCAGGCCCGCGAGGCGATTCCCGAGGGGCTCGGCAACCCGGAGATGGGGCCGGTGACGACCGGCCTAGGTGACGTCTTCCAATTCACGGTCGAAGGCGAGGGGGTCTCGGCCATGGAGCGCCGGTCGATCCTCGACTGGATGATCGCGCCGCGCCTGCGCGCCGTCCCCGGTGTCACCGAGGTGAACACGTGGGGCGGCCTCCCGAAGCAGTACCAGGTCCTCGTCGACCCGGCCCGCCTTCGGGCGCATGGCCTTTCGCTCCGCGAGGTCTTCGAGGCGGTGGAGCGCGGGAACGCCAACGCCGGGGGCGGGTACATCGAGCACAACCGCGAGCAGTACATCGTGAGGGGCGAGGGGCTCGTCGGGTCGATGGCCGACATCGAGAAGATCGTCCTGAAGGCCGACGAGCACGGAACTCCCGTGACCGTCGGGAGCATCGCGCAGGTGCGCGAGGGCTCGATGATGCGGATCGGCGTCGCGACGAAGGACGGCCGCGGGGAGACGGTCATCGGCCTCGTCCAGATGCTGGCGGGCGAGAACGCCCTCGACGTCGCCACCCGGGCCCGCAAGGCGGTCGAGGAGCTCCAGCCGACGCTCCCGAAAGGGGTGAAGATCGTCCCGTATTACGACCGGGCGACGTTCGTGAGGCGCGTCATCCGCACCGTGGAGACGAATCTCCTCGAGGGGAGCATCCTCGTCGTCGCCGTCCTCTTCCTCTTCCTCGGCAACATCCGCGCGGGGCTGATCGTCGCCTCGGCGATCCCGCTCTCGATGCTCCTCGCCTTCACGGGAATGGTCGAGACGCGCATCTCCGCGAACCTCATGAGCCTCGGCGCCATCGACTTCGGGCTCATCGTCGACGGCGCGGTCGTCCTCGTCGAGAACGTCGTCCGCCGACTCTCCGAGCCGGAGGGGCGGGAGAAGACGGTCCGCCAGCTCACGGCGGAGGCCGCCCACGAGGTCGTCCGGCCGATCACCTTCGGTATCGGCATCATCGTCCTCGTCTATCTCCCGATCCTCAGCCTCGAGGGTGTCGAGGGGAAGATGTTCAAGCCGATGGCCTGGACGGTCGTCTTCGCTCTCGCGGGCTCGCTCCTCCTCACGCTCACGCTCACGCCGGTCCTCGCGTCGCTGTTCCTGAGGAAGTCAGGGCACGACCACGAGCCCCGCTTCGTCGGCTGGGTCCGCGTCCGCTACCTGGCGCTCCTCGATCTCTGCCTGAAGCGCCGGCTCCCCGTCATCCTCGCCGCGGCCGTGGCCGTCCTCGGCGGAGTCCTCGTCGGCTCTCGCCTCGGCGGCGAGTTCCTACCCCGGCTCGACGAGGGAGACCTCTCAATCTCTGCGATTCGGCCACCCTCTGTCGGGATCTCAGAGGTCGCGGCGTCGACCGGGCGGATCGAGCGCGTCCTCAAGCGCTTCCCGGAGGTCGTCACGGTCGTGAGCCGTTCGGGGAGCCCCGAGCTCGCGACCGACGTCATGGGAATCGAGGCGGGCGACGTCTTCGTCATCCTGAAACCGAAGAAGGAGTGGGCCTCCGCACGGACGAAGGGCGAGCTCGTCGAGAAGATGGAGCACGCCCTCGGCGAGTCGGTCCCCGGAGTCGGCTTCTCCTTCCTCCAGCCGATCGAGATGCGCTTCAACGAGCTGATCGCCGGCGTGAGGTCCGACATCGGAATCAAGCTCTTCGGCGACGACCTCGAGGTCCTGCGGGAGAAGGGCGAGGAGATCGCCCGGGTGGTGGCGACCGTTCCGGGGTCAACGGACGAAGGGCGAGCTCGTCGAGAAGATGGAGCACGCCCTCGGCGAGTCGGTCCCCGGAGTCGGCTTCTCCTTCCTCCAGCCGATCGAGATGCGCTTCAACGAGCTGATCGCCGGCGTGAGGTCCGACATCGGAATCAAGCTCTTCGGCGACGACCTCGAGGTCCTGCGGGAGAAGGGCGAGGAGATCGCCCGGGTGGTGGCGACCGTTCCGGGGTCAGCGGACGTGAAGACCGAGCAGACGGCCGGGCTTCCGGTCCTCCGCGTCCGCGTCGACCGCGACCGGTGCGCCCGCTATGGCATCTCGGTCGCCGACGTCCTCGACACGGTCGAGGCGGCTCGCGGGGGGAAGATCGTCGGCACCGTCTTCGAGGGGCAGCGCCGCTTCTCCCTCGCGGTGCGATTCGACGACGCCACGGCCCGGACGATCGACTCCCTCGCGAACGTCCCCGTCGCCTCTCCGGGGGGCGCCCTCGTCCCCCTCGGGCAGCTCGCCGAGATTTCCCTCGACACCGGACCGGCGCAGATCTCCCGCGAGGCCGTGCGGCGGCGCATCGTCGTCGAGACGAACGTGCGGGGCCGAGACGTCGCTTCGTTCGTGAAGGAGGTGAGGGAGCGGATCGCCCGCGACGTCACCCTCCCCGGGGGCTACTACATCACCTGGGGCGGGCAGTTCGAGAACCTCGAGAGGGCCTCCCGCCGTCTCGCCGTCGTCGTCCCGCTCGCCCTCGCGCTTATCTTCGCGATGCTCTACTTCACGTTCGGCTCGTGGAAGCCGGCCGCCCTCATCTACCTCAACGTCCCCCTCGCGGCCACGGGCGGGGTCTTCGCCCTCGCGCTCCGGGGCCTCCCGTTCTCGATCGCCGCGGCCGTCGGCTTCATCGCGCTCTTCGGCGTCGCGGTCCTCAACGGCGTCGTCCTGATGACCCAGATCCGGGATCTCGAGGCTCGTTCCGACGCCGGCATCCTCGACGTCCTCCGCCGCTCCTGCGGTCTCCGGCTTCGTCCCGTCCTCATGACGGCGTTCGTCGCGTCCCTCGGCTTCGTGCCGATGGCCCTCGCGACGGGGTCGGGCGCCGAGGTGCAGCGCCCGCTCGCCACCGTCGTCATCGGCGGCCTCGTCACCTCGACGCTCCTCACTCTCTTCGTCCTCCCCACCGTCTACAGCCTCCTCGGCCAGCCCGGCCGGGGCGCCGACCCGGAGGTGCCGCGTGAGCTCTGATTCGATGCACGTCGTCGTGGCGTTCGTCCAGCCCTTCCTCCTCGAGGAGATCGTCGACGCCCTCCGCCTCGTCCGGAATTTCCCCGGAATGAGCGTGAGCAAGGTCCGCGGCTTCGGCCGACGCTGCGCCCACGCGCCGCACCGCGGGGAGGCGACCGAAGTGGAGCCGTTCGAGGACCGCGTGCGGATCGAGATCTACTGCCGCGGAGCGGAGCTGACGCCGATCCTCGACAGCCTGTCCTCTTCGGCCCACACTGGGAACGCCGGAGACGGAAAGATCTTCGTCACCCCGCTCGAGCGCGCCGTCCGGATCCGGACCCGCGAGGAGGGGCCCGAGGCTCTCCTCTGCGGCTACCCTGCCGAAGATCCTCATGACTGATTCCTCCTCCGTCACTCCGCTCTCTTTCTGGCAGTCCCTCGTGGTCCGGCGGGTCCTCGCGGGCGGGATCCTCCTCGGCGCGGGCCTCCTCGCGGAGCGCTTCGGTGCGGGTCACGCCTGGACGATTCCGATCTACGTCGCATCTATGCTTCTCTCGGGCCTGGACTGGCTCCGCCACGGCTGGGAGGAGCTCGTCCATTGCCGCGAGGTGGGGATCGAGGTTCTCATGGCCGCGGCGGCCTTCGGCGCCGCGGCTCTCGGCCTATGGGACGAGGCCGCCGCACTCTTCTTCCTCTACGGTCTGGCCGAGTCGGTCGAGCATCTGACATACGACCGTGCCAAGCGCGCGATCGAACGCCTCCTCGATCTCGTTCCGGCCGAGGCCACCGTCCTAAAGGACGGCGCCGAGGTCGTCGTCCCGGCGTCGCTCCTCCAGCGCGGAGACCGGGTCCGGGTCCGGCCCGGCGAGTCGATCCCGACGGACGGACTCGTCGAAGAGGGTGACTCCGCCGTCGACGAGTCGAGTCTCACCGGCGAGTCGATGCCGATCGAGAAGAGGCCCGGGGACCGGCTCTTCGCCGGCACGCTGAACAGGACCGGGAGCCTCGTCTTTCGCGCTACGGCGACGGCGGCCGAGAACTCCGTGAGCCGCCTCGTGAAGCTCGTCCAGGAGGCTCAGAGATCGAAGGGTCGCGGCCAGCAGCTCGTCGAGCGTTTCACGAACGTCTACTCGCCCCTCGTCCTCGGCGCGGCCGTCCTGCTCCTCCTCGTGCCGGCCGTGACCGGCGGCGACTTCTCCACGTGGGGGCGGTACGCCGTCGTCCTCCTCGTCGCGGCCGCTCCGTGCGCCCTCGCCATGTCCACACCCGTCGCCTTCGCGGCAGGCATCTCGGCGGCCGGGCGGCACGGCATCCTGATCAAGGGCGGCCGGTACCTCGAGGTCCTCGCCCGGGTCCGGACCGTCGCGTTCGACAAGACGGGCACCCTGACACGCGGCAAGCCGGACGTCGTCGTCGTCGAGCCGGCGGCCGGGACCACGGAGTGGGAGCTGCTCTGGAAGGCGGCCTCGCTCGAGGTCCACTCCGAGCACCCGTTGGCCGCTGCGGTCGTCCGGTACGCACAGGCGAAGGGAGTGACCACCTTCCAGGAGGTGACCCGCTTTCGCGCCCTCCCCGGCGCGGGCGTCCAGGGCTACGTCGACGGCGAATGCCTTCAGGTCCTCCAGCCCGAGGCCGGCGCCGCACCCTTCGGCGCCGTCGGCGGCCGGCTGGAAGAGCTCGCGGCGTCCGGCGTCACCCCGGCGATCGTCGTCTCGGGAGGGCGATTCCTGGGTCTTCTCGGATTCCGCGACGAGCCGCGACCGGAGGCCTCGGCTGCGATCCAGCATATCCGGGAGGCGGGCGTCTCCCGCCTCGTCGTCCTGTCCGGTGACCGGCCCCTCGTGGCGGAGAGCGTCGCACGCTCGCTCGGAGTCGACGATGCGCGCGGGGGCCTTCGGCCCGAGGAGAAGGTCCACGCCGTGCGGTCGCTTTCGGCCGAAGCCGGCCCGGTCGCCATGGTCGGCGACGGGATCAACGACGCCCCGGCGTTGGCGGCAGCCGACGTCGGCATCGCCATGGGGGCGCTCGGGAGCGACGCCTCGATCGAGGCCGCCGACGTGGCGCTCATGGCCGACAGCCTCGAGCATCTCGACGAGGCGTTCCTGATCGGGCGGAGAGTCCGGACGATCGTCCTCCAGAACGTCGTCTTCTCCATCGTCGTCCTCGCCGTCCTCATCCCGGTCGCGCTCACGGGTGTCATCACGATCACGATGACGGTCGTCGCCCACGAGGCGGCGGAGCTGCTCGCGGTGGCGAACGGGCTGCGCGTGCTCGGAGCGGGCCGCCGCCACACCACGAGCTCGACCGCCGCTCCGGGTGCAGAGGCCGTCGTCCGCCATGTATCGCCGTGACCTGCTCCGGTGGCTGACGGAAGAACAGGACGGCGCCCTGAGCGAGCTGTGGCTCCGGGCGAACGACGTCCGCCGCGATTCGGTTGGCGACGAGGTCCATCTCCGCGGTCTGATCGAGGTCTCGAACATCTGCGTCCGCCAGTGCTCGTACTGCGGGATCCGCGCCGGGAATGCCGGCCTGACCCGGTACCGCATGACCACGGACGAGGTCGTCGAGTGCGCGCGAGCCGCCGCGAGCCTGGGACACGGCACGGTCGTCCTTCAGGGAGGCGAGGATCCCGGCCTCACCCCGGAGTGGGTGCTGGACGTGGTCGCCCGCATAAAGGCCGAGCTGCCGCTCGCAGTGGCCCTCAGCCTCGGCGAGCGAAGCACCCCCGAGCTGACCGCTTGGCGTCGGGCTGGAGCGGACCGGTATCTGCTTCGCTTCGAAACCTCGAACGCGTCACTCTTCGCCCGGGTCCACCCTGCGCGAAACGACTGCGCCCCGCGGGACCGGATCGCAATGCTCCATGAGCTGAGGGACATTGGCTACGAGGTGGGCAGCGGGGCGATGGTCGGTATCCCGGGCCAAACGCTCGCCGACGTTGCCGACGACGTCTCGCTCTTCCAGGATCTCGACCTCGACATGATCGGGATCGGACCGTTCATCCCGCATCCGGCGACGCCGCTCGGGAGCTCGCTCGCCGACCCTATCGAGGGTCAGGCACCGGCCACCGACCTGATGACCTACAAGGTCCTCGCCCTGGCACGCATTTGCTGCCCGCGCGCGAACATTCCGAGCACCTCGGCGCTGGCGACGCTGAACCCCCGAGACGGGCGGGAGCTCGGCCTCATGAGAGGCGCGAACGTCCTGATGCCCAACCTCACACCGCTCCGGTACCGGGTGCACTACGAGATCTACCCGTCGAAGGCATGCATTCGAGAGACGGCGCAGCAATGCCACGCCTGCATGCAACACCGGATCCGCTCGATCGGCCGACACATCGGACGCGGGGCCGGCTCCGCCACGCAGCGCAGCTTCGGAGCCGGCGTCCCTGCGCCTGGCCGACTGCCTTTCGCGGGCTCCCAGCACCGGCACGTCCCCGCCCTGAAACCGGGACCGCCCCGAAGAGAAAGGTCATCGTGAAGAGGTTCGTCGACACCCTCGCATCCCTCAAGCTAGCCGTCGTCCTCCTCGTGGTACTCCTCATCGGCCTCTCGGCCGGGACGATCCTCGAGTCCCGCACGGACGCGGCGACCGCGGGACGGCTCGTCTACTACTCGTGGTGGTTCCTGGGGCTCCAGGGGCTCCTCTGCGTCAACGTCGCCTGCTCGCTCGCGAGCCACTTCCCCTGGGGGAACAAGCGGATCGGCTTCGTCGTGACGCACGCCTCGCTCCTCCTCATCTTCGTCGGCGCGGCCCTGACCTACTTCGGGAAGACGGAAGGGCAGCTCGGGGTCTGGGAAGGCCAGGCGTCGTCGACGGTCGAGCGCGTCGACGAGAAGGGGACGGTCCTCGCGAAGCACGAGCTCCCCTTCTCGGTGAAGCTCGAGGACTTCGTCCTCGACACCTACCAGGGGACGATGCGCCCGTCGGGCTTTGCGAGCCAGGTCGTCATCACCGACCTCGACACCGGGAAGAGCTTCGCGGCGCGCATCTACATGAACAGCCCGCTCCACCACCGCGGCTGGTCGCTCTTTCAGTCGAGCTACCAGCAGCAGGAGGGGCGGGAGGCGACGGTCCTCTCCGTCTCGAAGGACCCGGGGCAGCTCGTCGTCTTCGCGGGCTACGCGACGCTCGTCCTCGGGATGATCCTCGTCTTGCTGACGCGCGTATCCCAGGCGCGCGAGCGTGAGGCGTTCCAGGCGACGGTTGCACAGGGCGGGATGTCACTCCCGGCGATGGGCAGGGCGCTCGCGCTCGCGCTCGTCCTCCTCCCGCCCACAACTGCTGCCCGGGCGCAATCGCCCGCGGACGTCGAAACGCTGAGGCGCCTGCCGGTGCAGCACGACGGGCGCGTCATGCCGCTCGACACGCTCGCGCGAGAGACGGTCTGGAACGTGACGGGCTCCCACTCCTGGAACGGCCAGGACCCGGCGGCGACCTTCGTCGGCTGGCTCGTCGACCCCAAGAACGCCGCAGCGGCGCCCGCGGTGAAGGTCACGCGGGACCTTGCCGCCGCGGCCGGGCTCGACCCCGCAGGGGGGCACTTCTCCTTCCACCAGCTCGTCTCGAACTCCACCGTGATGCGGCTCATCGAGTCCGCTCGCACCGCCGCTCAGCACGACGAACCGCGCCGCGGGATCCTGAAGGACGCCGAGAAGCTCGAGGAACGGCTCAACTCGCTCTACGCCCTTCTCCAGCACGACCTCGCCCGCCCGATCCCCGCGCCGGGGGACCCGAAGGGTCGCTGGAACCTCCCGCTCGAGCACTCGACGAACGCCCTCCTCGCCCTCGCGAACGGGCCCCACCTCCCCGGCTGGCCGACGAAGGAGAAGGTCGAGCGCGAGATCCTCTACAACCGGGTCAACCCTTCACGCGTCGCCTGGCTCGTCCTCCTCGCCTCGCTTGCCGTCGCGATCGTCGCCTGGGTCCGCTCGAGCAAGCTTCTCGACCACGTCTCCTTCGGCCTCCTCGTCCTCGGCTTCGGGGCGATGACCTGGGGCATCGGGATGCGCTGGGCCTCCGGAGAGCGGATCCCCGCCGCGAACATGTACGAGTCGCTCCTCTTCCTCGCGTGGGGCGTCGGCCTCTTCGCCGTCGTCGCGTACGCGCTGATGCGGAACCGGACCGTGGTCCTGAACGCCGCCGCGATGTCCGCGCTCACGATGGCGCTCACCGACCTCCTCCCGATGGACCGCTTCATCCATCCCATCGCCCCGGTCCTCGCTGGGACGCCGTGGCTCGCGATCCACGTCCCGATCATCATGGTCGGCTACGCCGTCC